>Ga0256914_1001832_pt1 | contig 18415 bp, 15 predicted proteins | sample HulkmetaG_FD_191571 | JGI IMG/M metagenome (GOLD analysis project Ga0256914, IMG submission 191571) | Hydrothermal chimney microbial communities from Main Endeavour vent field at the Juan de Fuca Ridge, Pacific Ocean - Hulk | ecosystem: Environmental > Aquatic > Marine > Hydrothermal vents ... | reverse complement strand
TATGCAAAAATGTAACGAAACCATTTTGAAAATTCCACCAGAGATTTGGCAAAAATATCAAAAAAGCAACAATCAAAGAGAGATAAAACCCTTTTTTAAAAAAAACTTCTCTTTTGACAGACAACAGATAAAAAAGAGCCGAAACCAGAAAAAGTATCATTGTATATTTGCTAAGAAGCCCAAAACCTCCGGCAATTCCAAGCAAAAACCAAAGATAGAGTCTATCATCTTTGACAGATAGAACAAACAGCCACAGACTCATACTCCACCAAAACAAAAAGACAGCATCGGTGGAGATGATAACAGATGACAAAAATACAGAAGGCAGAGTAAAAAAGGCTATAGCGCTAAAAAATGCCGTTTTTTCATCATAAAGCCTACGGGCAGTAAAATAGATAAAAATGGAACTTAAAAAATATAAAATAACCGAAGGAAGCTTTATACAAAACTCACTCTCTCCACAAAGAGAGGTAAAAAGGGAGATGACCCAAGCTACCATCGGCGGTTTTGAGTAGTAACCAAACTCAAATCTCTTAGACCACTCCCAGTAATACGCCTCATCAAAATAGAAATGATAAGGAAGAGTATAAAGAACATATATCCTGTAAAAGGCTATAACAGATAAAATAATCAGAGCTATTTGAAGATTTGATATTTTTTTCAACTGCATTTCATTTTAATTACAATATCTCCTTTGAATAGTTGTAAAAAACATATTCAAAAAATTTACTACTTATCCAAAGATTTTTATTAGTTTTTATCAAGATTGTAACCAAAAACAGATAAATTTGAGATGAAGAAACATTTTGGCATCTCCAAAAGCAGCAATAACTCCATATTGCTTAGTCAAAGATAGAAAAATGCAAGATTATTACAATAAAACTGTTTGCTAAATCACTTTTTTTCTTGCAAATTATAGCTAAAAATGGATAAAATCACTCAAAAGAAAAAGAGGCGGTTTTATTGAAAAGTATAAAAGATTTGATAAAGAAGAGAGTTTTGATCATAGACGGTGCGATGGGTACGCAGATACAGGCTATGAAAATTCCAACAGAGTTTTGGCAGGGAAATGCCGGATGTAACGAACTTTTGAATGTTACCTACAAAGAAGGGATAAAAAAGATTCACAAAGCCTACGCAAAAGCGGGAGCAGATATCATCAAAACAAACACTTTCGGATCTCTTCCGTGGGTTTTGGATGATTATGATATGGGAGAAAAAGCTTATGAACTCTCTTACGAGGGAGCAAAGATCGTAAAAGAGGTTTGTGATGAGTTTTCCACACCCGACAAACCCCGTTTTGTTGCGGCATCTTTGGGACCGGGAACAAAACTTCCATCTCTTGGACATATCGGATATGATGAGATGTACGAAGGGTACAAAATCTCCGCAAAAGGTTTGATAGAGGGAGGATGTGAACTTTTCCTGCTTGAAACCTGTCAGGATCCTCTTCAGATAAAAGCTGCTCTTCACGCATGCAGCGACACGGCAAAAGAGCTTGAAAAAGAGATACCGATCATGGTTTCGGTAACGATAGAGCTTTCGGGAACCATGCTTATAGGAACGGATGCAACAACGATAGCCGTTATCATGGAGCCTTTTGATATTCTCTCTTTGGGTTTTAACTGCGGTACGGGACCCCAACAGGTAAAAAAGCATGTAAAAACCCTGAGTGAAATCTGGCACAAACCAATCTCCGTTCATGCAAATGCAGGACTTCCGCAAAACAGAGGGGGACATACATTTTATCCGATGGGACCCGATGAATTTTCCAAACTGCAAAAAAGCTTTTTGGAATTTGACGGAGTAAGTCTGCTTGGAGGATGCTGCGGAACCACTCCTCAGCATATCAAAGCTTTAAGTGATGCGGTAGAGGGGATAAAACCCAAAAAACCTTCAGGCTCTTATCCGAAATCTTTGGCATCTTTGTTTGAAACAAAAACCATCAAACAAGACCCCCCTCCGTTTTTGGTAGGAGAGAGATCAAATGCAACAGGTTCAAAAGCCTTTAGAGAACTTTTGCTCAAAGAAGATTACGAAGGTACTTTGTCGGTTGCCCAACAGCAGGTCAGAAACGGCGCTCACGCTATCGATCTGAGTGTCGGTTTTGCAGGAAGAGATGAAACAAAAGATATGAATATCCTCTCTCTTTTATATTCCCAAAAAGTGATTCTGCCTTTGATGGTGGATTCCACACAGGTTTTGGGGATCGAAACGGCTCTTAAAAATATCGGCGGAAAGCCTATCATCAACTCGGTCAATCTTGAAGACGGAATAGAGAAATTTGACAAAATATGTTCACTCGCAAAGAGATACGGAGCCGCTCTTGTCTGTCTGACGATAGATGAAAAAGGCATGGCAAAAACAAAAGAGCAAAAGGTATCCGTTGCAAAAAGAATCTATCAACTTGCCACGCAAAAACACAAACTTGATCCAAAAGATTTGGTTTTTGATCTGCTTACTTTTACGGTTGGAAGCGGAGATGAAGAGTATTTTACGGCAGCGATAGAGACGATAGAGGCTATAAAAGAGTTCAGCTCCCTTTATCCAAAAGTCGGTTTTGTTCTGGGTGTTTCAAATATCTCTTTTGGTTTGGCAAAACATGCAAGGGAATATCTAAACTCCGTCTTTTTACATCACTGCGTCAAAGCCGGTCTTACGATGGCTATCGTCAATGTAAAAAACATCATTCCTTTTCATAAAATAAGCGATGAAGATAAAAAGGTATGTGAGGATCTGCTCTTTAACAGACGGGAAGAAGGCGATCCTCTGTTTAAATTTATCGAATATTTTTCGGACAAAAAAGAGGTGGATCAGGATAAAGAGGATGAGGAGTTTTTAAAACTTTCAACCGATCAAAAACTTCACAAACTTCTATTGGACGGTGATAAAGAGAGAATGATGGAGCTTATAAAAAGCGCCAAAGATGAGATTCCTCCGCAAAAAATAGTAAACGAGATACTTATAGATGCGATGAAAGAGGTGGGAGAGCTTTTTGGAAGCGGAAAAATGCAATTGCCTTTTGTTTTGCAATCAGCAGAAGTGATGAAAGCCGCCGTTGATTATCTCCAGCCGTATCTGCCGAAAAAAGAGAAAGAGAGCGATACCACTTTGGTTTTGGGAACGGTAAAGGGAGATGTTCATGATGTGGGTAAAAATCTTGTAGATATTATTCTCTCAAACAACGGTTTTAAAGTGATCAATATCGGTATAAAAGCCGATTTGGAGGATTTTATAAAAGCTTATAAAGAACATGATGCAGATGCTATCGGTATGAGCGGTCTTTTGGTAAAATCAACCGGAGTTATGAAAGAAAATCTTGAGGAGATGAAAAAAAGAGGTATTGATATACCCGTACTGCTTGGCGGAGCCGCTTTGACAAGAAAATTTATCGATGAATTTTGTCGTCCGATCTACAACGGAGCGATATTTTACTGCAAAGATGCATTTGACGGAATAACTGCCATGAGCAGAATAGAAGAGAAAAATTTTGATACCGATCTAAGAGGCAAAGAGGGTGATGAAGATAAAGAGGAAAAAACAATAACGGTTAAAAAAGAGAAAAAATCCATTCCGTACTCAAAAATAAAAATGCCAAACCGATCCGTTTTTACTCCAACTCCTCCCTTTTGGGGAAGAAGGGTTTTGGATGCAGATGTAAAAGAGATAGCCTATAACTGGATAAATCACAAACTTCTGTTTTCTCAAAGATGGGGATACAGTGGCAAAGGCATGAGCAAAGAGGAGAGAGAAAAGCAAAGAGAAGAGGTTTTGTGGCCACTCTTTGAAAAGATAAAAAGAGAATTTCAAGAGAGAGAACTTTTCAATCCTGTTATGCTTTACGGATATTACCCCTGTAGAAGTGATGAAAATTCACTTTTGATATTTGACGAAAACGAAGGCTGGAACAAAAGTGAAGATATCAACAAAGAGCCTCTTGATGAGGTGATTGGAAGAGCAAAATATCATCTTGAATTTCCAAGACAGCAAAAAAAGCCTTACCGATCTTTGAGTGATTATTTTAAAAGCAAAACTCATGATTTGGTGGCGTTTAGTTGTGTAAGCGCGGGAGAGAAGATAAGCGAATATGAACAAGAGCTGTACAAAAAGGGGAAATTTCAAGAGTACTATCTGGTTCACGGACTCGGTGTCGAGTTGGCTGAAGCACTGGCGGAGATCGTACACAAACAGATAAGACTGGAACTTGGAATAGCCCAAAACGAAAAACATACGATAAGAGATGTAAAGATGAGAGGATATCAGGGAGCAAGATATTCATTCGGATATGCCGCCTGTCCCGAACTTTCCCAAAACAGAGTTATTTTTGATCTGCTAAAACCCGAAGAGTTCGGTATAAAACTGAGTGAAACCTATCAGATGCACCCCGAACAGACAACATCCGCACTGATAGTTTATCATCCCGAAGCACACTATTTTAGCGTGTGAAAAATCATGAAATCTTTTAAACAGACAAAAGAGGAGCAGTTTGACAAAATCTTGCAGACGATAGAGGATGAAGAGTACAAAGAGTGGCTTATAAGAAACAAAGGCACTTTTATATGCCGTCCCAAAACCCAGAAAAAAGCTTATCTTGATGCTCTTGAAGAGTTTGAAGAGACAAACAAAACTTTGAATATGAAAGCTTTTTACAAAGGTGAGATCTATTTTGCCGATCTCTCTCCCAAAACAAGCGGAAAAATACGCCCTGTTTTGATCTTTCAAAATGACAGATTAAACAAAGCCGTAAAACTGAATCTCTACCATACGATAGTCGTTATGCCACTGACTTCAAGACTTTTGGGAGGAGATTACAGAGTCAGAATAAAAGCTCGTGAAAATCTGATAAAGACAAGTGAAATAGTCTGCAATGCTATTGGTATAGTTTCAGCTGACAGAATTTTATTTAAAAGAGGAAAAATAACGGTTTTATCCGAGTATGAAAAAAATGAAGTTCAAAAAAAATTAGCCTTACTAATAAAATCTTAGGCTAAATGATATTGATTTTTAAATTAAATTATAGTAATCTTTCTATATTAAATAAGGACTGATTAATTTAAATATAACTATTATTTATAGGGAGAAGGTAACTATGTTAAATAAAAAAGTTTTGGTTTTGGGAGGCGGTTTTGCCGGTGTGGAAGCCGCTATATATCTTAGAAAAGAGAATCTTGATGTAACTCTTATCAGTGACAGAGATTATATGTATATCTATCCCACATCGATTTGGGTACCGGTAGGAAAAGCCGAATTTGATGATGTCTGTCTGCCTCTTAGCGAACTTAAAAAGGTACACGGATTTAATCTGACAATAGATGAAATCACAAATATAAATGCCAAAGAGAAAAAAGTAGTCGGCAAAAACAGAGAATACAGTGATTTTGACTATCTTGTCATCGCCATAGGAGCCGGGAAAGTAAAACATGAAGGGATAGAAAATACTCTCTCAATCTGCGGCAAACCGGAAGAATCCATAAAGATAAAAGAAAAAATAGATGAACTTATCAAAAAAGGAAGCGGTAAAATCGCTATGGGATTTGGAGGCAATCCCAAAGATCCTTCAGCCGTACGGGGAGGACCTGCTTTTGAAGTACTTTTCAATGTCCATAATCTTCTAAAAGAAAAAGGTATAAGAGACAAATTTGAACTGACATTTTTTGCACCGATGGAAAAACCCGGAGCCAGAATGGGACCACAGGCTCTAAAAATGATGGATGTTTTTTTCTCCAAACTTGATATCAAAAAACACTTTGGCAAAAAAATAAAACAATTTGAAAAAGATGGAGTCGTTTTTGAAGATGACAGCAAACTTGAAAGCGATTTTACTATGTTTATAGCTGCCGGAGACGGACACTCTGTCATAAAAAATTCTGATCTTCCCCAAAATGATGCCGGTTTCATAATGATAAACGAATATTGTGAGGTAATGCACAATTTTGACGAATATGAAGACAGCAGATACCCCATATTTGCAATCGGAGACTGCGCTGCCATAGACGGACCCGACTGGAGAGCAAAACAGGGACATATAGCAGAAGTTATGGCAAGAAACAGCGCTTACAATATAGGCAGTGATGTTCATTACCGAACGGATAAAAAAAGCTATATAGAACATCTGAATATTTTATGTGTAATGGACAGCGGAGACGGAGCGGCATTCGTTTACAGAAACAACAAAAGAGGAGTAATGGTTCCCATGCCTGTTATCGGTCACTGGTTAAAAAGAGGATGGGGCTGGTACTGTAAAAATTCTAAATTAAACAAAATTCCGAGAATTCCGGGAATGTAATGAGAATATTTGCATTTGTGGCAATTTTATTTCTACTTTTTGGATGCGGCAAAATATATACAAAAATATATGATGAGAAAGAGGTTAAAATACCTCTTTCCTGTCTCAAAATAAAATCGGACAATCTTATAATAGAATATGTTGTAAAGAACAATCCCTTTATAAAAAATATAGAGAAAAAAGAGTGTCAAAACACCCTGAAAATCAGCTCCAACTATGTAACAAGCTGCACATCTCCCACAGCCAAATCGATAGGTACGGATTTTGACGGTTTTGTCAGATTTGAGATCTTGAAAGACAATCATCTGATATACAGAAACCAAAGAGATTTCAAAGGTCATTTTACAGACTCGGTAGCCAAAAGTTTGATAGACAGATTAAAAAAAGATTTAAAATTCAGCCTTCTACACAACTAAATCAATCATTTTTAATTTTTTTTAGCTATAATTCGGGATTAATTAAATTAAAATAAAGCAGGAAATATCATGGAACTTACAGGTTCTCAAATGGTGATAGAAGCTCTCAAAAGGGAGGGAGTCAAAACCGCTTTTGGCTATCCCGGCGGAGCTATTATGAATGTTTACGATGAGATCTACAAACAGGACTTTTTTGAACACATCCTCACAAGACACGAACAGGCGGCAGTTCATGCGGCTGACGGCTATGCAAGAGCTACCGGTGAGGTTGGAGTTGCTTTTGTAACAAGCGGACCCGGATTTACCAATGCCGTTACCGGTCTTGCAACAGCTTATATGGATTCTATACCTATCGTGGTTATAAGCGGTCAGGTACCTATCACGATGATAGGAACAGACGCATTTCAGGAAGTTGATGCGGTGGGTATAAGCAGACCATGCACAAAACATAACTTTTTGGTAAAAAATGTCAATGAACTGGCAACTATTTTAAAAGAGGCGTTTTATATAGCAAAAAGCGGGAGACCGGGACCTGTGCATGTGGATATACCAAAAGATGTAACAGCCCAAATCGGAAAATTTGAATATCCCGAAACGATTTCCATCCCCACATACAAACCTACCTACAAAGGTAATACCAAACAGATAAAAAAAGCTGTTGATGCAATGAGACATGCCGACAGACCCATTTTTTATCTTGGCGGAGGTATCATCCTTTCTGAATCCTCCGATCTGGTAAGAGAGTTGGTTTCGTTTACCCAAATACCTGCCGTTGAAACTTTGATGGCAAGAGGTTCACTAAGACATGATGATCCTCTGTTGCTTGGAATGCTTGGAATGCACGGAAGTTATGCGGCAAATATGGCAATGAGTGAAGCGGATCTGATCATAGCTTTGGGACCGAGGTTTGATGACAGGGTTACGGGAAAACTGAGTGAATTTGCAAAACATGCCAAAATCATTCATGTAGATATTGATCCTAGCAGTATAGGCAAAATAGTAAAAGTTGATTATCCGATAGTCGGAGATCTGAAAAATGTTCTGACCCAAATGCTTCCGATGGCAAAAGAGAAGATTGACTCTTCAAAATATGAAAACTGGAGAGAGCTTTTAAACAGATACAACCAGATTCATCCTTTGGGATACGAAGATAACGGCAAAAATATAAAACCTCAATGGGTTATCGAAAAAACCGGTGAAATAGTCGGAGAAAAAGCCGTTATATCTACAGATGTCGGGCAACATCAGATGTGGACGGCACAGTTTTATCCTTTCTCCTACCCAAGACAGTTTATCACAAGCGGAGGTCTTGGAACGATGGGATTTGGTTTTCCCGCAGCAATAGGAGCAAAAAAAGGCAAAGAGGATAAAATCGTCATAAACTTTTCGGGTGACGGCTCTATAATGATGAACATTCAGGAGTTAATGACGGCTGTTGAAAGTAAAATACCGGTTATCAATATCATCCTAAACAACAACTTTTTGGGAATGGTACGACAATGGCAGACATTTTTCTATGACAAAAGATACTCTTCAACAGATCTCAGTATGCAGCCTGATTTTGTGATGCTTTCTCAAAGTTTCGGAGCAAAGGGATACAGAGTCGAGACAAAAGAGGATTTTGAGAAGGCTCTGAAAGAGGCAATGGAATCAAACAAAGTTACCATCATAGATGTAGTTGTAGATCGGCTTGAAAATGTTCTTCCTATGGTTCCGGCAGGTGGTACGCTTTATAATATGATGCTTGAGTATAAGGACTAATTATGAAAGAGAGAAAAATTATTTCAGTTACCGTTCTGAACGAACACGGTGTGCTATCTCGGATCGCAGGACTTTTTGCCGGAAGAGGATACAATATCGAATCTCTTACAGTAGCACCTATACCCGATACCAATTTCTCAAGATTTACCATTGTAACAAAGGGAAGTACAAGAGTATTGGAACAGATAGTAAAACAGCTTTATAAACTGATACCCACCTATAAAGTTATAGACAACAAAGAGGTGGTGGAAAAAGAGATGGCTCTTGTCAAAATCCCTCTTGATATGAACCTAAGCGGACTGGATGCGCTTTTGCAAGGATATAACGGAACAGTGGCAAACAGCGGAGAAAACTATATAGTACTTTTGGTTGCGGATGATTCCAAAAGAATCAACAACTTTTTAAAAGCCATAAAAAAATACAATCCGATAGAGATCGTAAGAAGCGGCTCGGTTGCTTTGGAGATAGAATGAGAATAAAAGAGCTTGTAAAAAAGCTTGATCTCATTTATGAGGGAGAGGATTTTGAAGCAAAAGGGATCTCCACTCTCAAAGATGCCTCAAAAGAAGAGATTAGTTTTTTGGAAAATCAAAAATATCTAAAATATCTGCAAAACACAAAAGCCGGAGCGGTTTTTGTAAAAAAAGAGTTTAAAGAGAAACTTCCAAAAAACTGCTTTGCGCTTATCAGCGAAAACCCTTATCTCTCTATGGCTTATGCAAGTAAATTTTTTGCAAAAAAACTGATAAGAGATAAAGAGTTTGAAACAAAAATCGGCAAAAACTGTATCATAGACAAAAAAGCCCATATCGGCGTAAACAGTGTTATAAAAGATGATACAACAATCTTCGCCGGAGCTTTTATAGGAGATAATGTAACTATCGGCAAAAACTGTATCATCTATCCAAATGTTACAATCTATAACGATACCGTTATAGGAGACAACTGTAAAATTCATGCCGGAACGGTTATAGGAAGTGACGGTTTTGGATATGCCCATACAAATGACGGAAAACATGTCAAAATATACCATAACGGTAATGTTATCCTGGAAAATGATATAGAGATAGGAGCAAACAGCACAATTGACAGAGCGGTTTTTGGATCTACAATCATAAAAAGCGGAACAATCATAGACAACCTTGTGCAAATAGCTCATAACGCCCAATTAAAAGAAAACTGTATCATAGTAGCCCAAACCGGGATATCCGGTTCGTCAAAACTCGGAAGAAATGTGATCATGGGCGGTCAAAGTGCAACCGCCGGTCATCTTGAGATAGGAGATTTTGCAACAATAGCCGCAAGAGGCGGCGTTACAAAATCGATAAAAGGCGGTGAAGTTTACAGCGGCTTTCCGCTGATGAAACACAGAGACTGGTTAAGATTACAGGCTTTGCTGTCAAGAATATTAAAAAAGGAGAGTAAGTAAAATGGGAAGTTCAAAAAATATAGTACTAAAAACTTTTCCTCTTGCAGGAACAAAAGAGGGAATCATATCAATATCACATCTTGAAGAGCCTTACGGTAAAAAATCAAATCCGGTAGTAAGTATAGGCATATCTCTAAAAGGAGACACCAACACACCTGACTGGAAAGCCCATATACCTTATGAAAACCTGGATGATTTAATCGAAGCATTAAATGAAGCCAGAGAGAAATATTCAAAATAGAAACTTTATATTACTTTTCTTATTAATTTAATAATTATATAACTTTCCTATACTATAATTAACCATATAAACAATTATGGTATAGGGATTATCAAATGAAAAAACTGAAATTATTATTACTTCTTTTTATACTGACTTCTGCCTGTGCATTTGGTCAAAGTAAAATTTCTTTACAAAAAATCAACCATATAGAGGGAAATTTTAATGATATAACTGTGCGAGGAGACAGGTTATACACACTCGTTGATACCTCTTTGAAGATTTACGATATAAATGATTCATCTTCTTTGAAATTTTTGGCAGGTTACGATACAAAACGAAAAGCAGAAAAAATCGCCGTTTATAAAGATTATGTCTATATTGCCGACACAGAAGGCGGAGCGCTGTTTTTAAGTGTCGCCGATATAAACGATATCTATGTAAAATTAAGCTATAACAGCAAAGAGCATCAAAATTACGGAGTTATTGTAAAAGAGGATATCTCCTATGAGGCTGACGGCACAAAAGGATTAAATATCGTAGATATTTCCGATCCGTACAATGCTTTTATCATCTCAACTTTTTCAAATCTCTCAGACGCAAGAGATATAGATATAAAGGACGACTATCTTTATATAGCCGACGGCAAAGAGGGACTGAAAATAGTAAATATCTCCGATATCAAAAATCCCTATCTGATAAAAGATTATGATACTTCCGGTTTTGCTTTTGATATAAAGATCAAAGATGATATTGCCTACATCGCCGATAAAAACTCTTTGGAAACGATAGATATCTCAAATCCTTTTGAGCCTTTCACTCTCCCAAACGACTGTCAGGATGCAGCAGGTGCCAAAGGAGTGGATATCAAAGGTGATTATCTCTATTTGGCAAAAGGGGATAAGGGACTAGACATATTAAAGATAAAAATTCTTCTCAATGAAGCTACAAAAGAGGATATAGAACCTTTTGTCAAACTGCTATACAGAAAAATACTAAACAGAGAAGCGGATAAAGAAGGAGCTGATTTTTGGACAAAGGCTTTGATAAAAGGAAATAAAAGCGTGGGTGATATAGCCATCTACTTTTTCAATTCAAAAGAGTTTAGAGAAAGAAATCTAAATGATGAAGATTTTATAAAAACTGTTTATAAAACCCTGCTTGAAAGAGATGCCGATAAAAACGGGTTGAATTTTTGGATCTCAAAACTCCAAAACAATACATCCCGTTTGGATATAGTAAAAGGATTTTTATATCAGGATGAATTTAAAAAAATCACCGCAAAGTATGGAATTGTTATATAAAGGGTACCTCTAGAAAAAATCCAACACCACCACACATGGCACACCTGCGGCAGTAAATGTCTTTTGACTTTTGTTTTGTATATCATTTTCACAATTTCATGAGAGTTCTCTGTATCCCTTCACTAAAAGTCGGATGGGCAAAAACCGTTTTTAAAAAACTTTCTTTATCCAATTCAGCATTTATTGCAGTATTGACGATACCTATCAACTCTTCTGCAAACGGAGAAAATATTTCCGCTCCTGTTATAAAATCCTCATCATCAGCATAAATTATTATTACACCCTCTTTGGCATCATAACTTTGTGAAAGAGTAAGTGAAGATAATCTAAAAACAGAATTTTTTGAGCTGTTTTCTATATCTCCCACATTGGCATAAGAAAGAGGTAATGTATAGATAAATTTGGGAATATTGTAAAGATTTAATTTTGATACTTTTCCATAACATATTTTTTGCACAACATTCAAAACTTCGGCTCTCGCCGCATGAGCCAACTGTAATTTTCCATTACAATCTCCTATTGCATAATGGTTTTTCAAAGATGTTTCAAAATAATCATCCGTAACGATACCCTTATCTTCGACTTTTATCAAATCTGTTTTTATGACATCTTTACAGGCTCTTCTCCCTGTCGCCACAAAAAGCATATCATACTCCATCACTCCTTTATCCGTTACGATACGAACTCCTTTTTCATGCTCTTTTGCTTCCAAAACAGATGTTTTGTTTTTAAGAACAATTTTCATCTGCAACAGCTTTTTTTCCAGAGCGGAATTTATCCTCTCATCAGCTTTTTTCAAGAGTTTTTCACCTCTATATATCAAAGTGGTTTCTACTCCGCTAATGGCAAAAAAAGTTGCAAATTCAAGTCCGATAGCACCATTTCCGTATATAGCTATATTTTTTGGAAAATTTTTAAGTCTCAATGCGTCATCACTTGTTATAATATTTTCTCCGTTATACTCTATCCCTTCAGGTATAAACGCATACGATCCGGTTCCTATCACTACCGTATCAGCTTCTATCAGAAAATCTTTTGTTTCCACTTTTCCCCTGTCTGTTAAAAAACCTTTCCCTTCCACAATATTGACATTGGCATTTTCAAGTTGCTTTCTTACAGCTGTTGAAGCATTTGACAAGATAAGATCCAACTCTTCTTGAGCTGCTTTTAGATCTAAATTCTCTTTTTTTGTTTTAAAAGCAGGATTTTTTATCTCAAAAACGGTTTTTGAAAGATGTAGAAGATGTTTGGAGGGAATACAACCATTATGCAAACATGTTCCTCCAAGATGATTAAGATTTTGTTCAACCAAAACCACATTTTTACCATTACGGGAAGCTGTAACGGCACCTGCATAATTTAATCCCCCGCCGATAAAAACAATATCACATTTTATTCTTTCACCCATTTTTACATCTCCGTTTCATCTCTTTTACAAACAAAGCTGCCTCTTTACCGTTTAAAATCCTGTGATCAAAACTGAAAACAACAGAAATCTTTCCTTCATTTAAAGATCCGAAAGCTGCAATACCACTGTCATTTTTGTTAATTATGGCATCAAAAGCTTTTATATTATACATCCCAAGATTACTTATACCAAAAGTAGAACCGTTTAAATCCTCTGGCATATAGTCTTTTTGTTTAATTTCCCTCACCCAGTTGTCTATCTCTTCCAGACTGAGAAGATTTGCATTTTTTATCACAACCATATACAGTTCTTCACCTCTTGAAACAGCTACACTGACAGAAGAGTTGGGATAGATATAAAAACCATCTTCTTTCAAAAGTGCTCTCGTTTGGGGATGATTTTGCATAGAATCGGCTGTTATCTTTATCAAAATGGAGGTAAGTTTAAAATTACTGTCTAAAAATCTGGAAAGATCAAGCGTTTCATATATATGATAAACAGGCTTTTTTATACTCTCCTGCAGTGTTTTTAAAATACCTTTTCTATTTGAAGAGAGTTTTTTTACTGCAGGAACAGAAAATTTTGATATATATTCTTTTACTTCCGTACTGTTTATTTTATGGTCAAGAGTGAAATTTTCCGTTTTTAACAGATATCCTTTAAAAAGTTTCAAAGCTTTTGGAGTAAAATACCTTTTTAACACTACTTGTTTGATATCTTCAAGATGGGCAGGTTTTGGAAGTTTATTCTCTTTTTGTAAATTTTCTATATCCAAATCCAAATCTCTGGCAGTCTTTTTGGCAGCTGCAGAGGCAATCCCCCGTAATTTTATCTTTTTATCGGATGAATTTTTTTCAACCGTTTTAACTCTTTTTTTTTCAATCGGTTTTTCATAATTTTTAATATTTTCAGTTTCAGTCTCTATAACAGCTATTGTTTTACCGATATCGATATTTTCACCCTCTTTTGAAAATAATTTTTTTACCACTCCGCTCTTAAAAGTCTGAACTTCCATTATCGCTTTATCAGATTCCACATCCGCAATCACATCTCCCTTTTTTACACTCTGCCCCTCTTTTACATGCCATTTTATCAGTTTTCCACTCTCCATTGTATCAGAAAGTACAGGCATCTTTATCTCATAATCCATTTTCTTTTCCCCATGAAATTATCTTTTTGGCTATTTTTTCAGATGTGGGAATGGATGCAAGTTCAAGTTTTCTATTGTAAGGAACAGGAACATCTTCGCCCCCTATTCTAAGAATCGGTGCATCAAGTTCATAAAAAAGCTCTTCTGCGATTCTTGCCGAAAGTTCTGCCGCATATCCTCCCGTCTTATGATCCTCTTCAATAAGAACAACCCTTTTTGTTTTTTTTACAGATTTTGATACGGTTGGCATATCAACAGGTCTGAGAGAATTTAGGTCTATCAGCTCACAATCAACATCCAAAGACTCTTCTATAACCCTTATAGCCTCTGCACTCTCTTTGACCATTTTCAAATAGCTGATAATTGTTATATCCTTACCCTCTTTGATAATTGATGCTTTGAAAGGATCTATTTCATTTTCAAAATCAACATCCCCTTTTTCATTATATAAAAGTTCATGTTCCAAAAATATTACAGGATCATTCAAAAAAATAGCTTTTTTCAAAGCATGATAGGCATAATTGGGATTTGAAGCAGCAAATACGATAAGCCCCGGAATGGAGGCATATAGAGTTTCATAACTTTCACTGTGCTGTGCTGCCAACTGTCTGCTCACTCCTCCCGGCATTCTGACGGTCAAAGGAACAGCAAGTTTTCCTCCACTCATATATCTTAGTTTTGCGGCATGGTTTATGATCTGATCCATAGCCAAAAGAGAAAAATTGACCGTCATAATTTCAGCTACGGGTCTTAAACCTCCTATCGCCATTCCGATAGCATTTCCGACTATTGAAAGCTCCGCTATCGGTGTATCTATCACCCTTTTGGAACCGTATTTTGCATACAAAGATTCACTTACTCTGTAACTGCCCCCATATCTTCCTACATCTTCTCCCAGTATTACAACACTTTGATCATCCCTCATAGCTTCATCGATAGCTCTGTTTAATGCTTCACGATATAACATTTGCACATTCCTTACAAAACAGTCCTTCATACAGTTCTGCGATATCCGGCTCTTGTGCTTTTGAAGCAAAATCAACCGCTTCTTCTATCTCTTTTTGTACCTTTTTATCAGTTTCCTCAAAAAACTCCGATTCCACAAGATTCTCTCTCAAAGCCTTTTTTTTAAGATTTTCTATTGGATCTCTTGATTTGAATATTTCAACCTCTTCAACCGATCTGTATTTTGCATTATCACTCATAGAATGTCCTTCATATCTGAAACACTCCGCCTCTATAAAATATGGTCCCAAAGAGTTTTCTATATAATTTTTTGCCTTTGTTGTCTCTTCATAAACCTCACATACATCCATTCCATCTATTCTCACAGAAGGCATATAGTTTTTTACTTTGTTATAAAGTTCGGTAAAAGGACTGACCCATGAGATATGGGTTCCTATTGCATAATAATTATTTTCAAGAAAAAAAACAACAGGAAGTTTCCATGCAGAAGCTATATTAACAGATTCAAAAAATGCTCCACTGTTTGAGGCACCATCACCAAATATGGTAAAAACACCTGCATTTTCTCCCTGAATCTTTCTTGCATATGCACATCCAACGGCTATGGGTAAATGTCCTCCTACGATAGCATCCCCTCCGTAAAAATTCAGTTTTGGTTCAAAAAGATGCATGGAACCGCCTCTTCCTTTGCTGATTCCTTCTCTTTTTCCAAAAAGTTCTGCCATTATAAGTTTAGGATCCATACCTCTTGCAATAGCCAATACATGTTCACGATAATGTGTAAAAACATCTCCTTTTGCAAAAGCTTTCATACTTCCGACACTTACTGCTTCCTGACCTATATCAAGATGTAAAAAGCCGGAAATATTCCCTTTCATATATTCTTCCTTTGCAGCTAACTCAAATTCACGCCCAAGTTTCATCAAATAATAAAACTCTTTTACTCTTGCACTATTCATCACCAAACTCTTCAATTGCTTTCTCAAGAGGTGTCAGATACATCAAAGCCGGACCTCCGTGCATCAACACCGCCTGCATACCGGCATCCATAATCTCTTCACGGGAGCATCCGGCTCTCAAAGCTTCATTTGTATGTAAAGCTATACACCATTCACATTGTGCAGCCACAGAAAGAGCTATGTTGATGAGTTCTTTTTGTTTAACACTCAAAGGTCCCTCTTTTGTTACAGCTGTCATAAAATTCAAAAATGATTTGATCTCTTGAGGCTGTTCCTTTTGGAGTTTACCTATAAGCTTTTTAACATCTGTCAATTTTTCCTGCATTTTACCCATTTTGTACTCCTTCTTGTTTGTAAGACATAATTAAATGAAAAAACATAATTTGAGCAAAAAACATAGATAATATATTTATTACCGGTACAAAATTTAACAGTGAAGCAAAAACTGCTATTATCCATAGATAGAATTTATGTTTTTTAAGTTCTTTAACTCCTGCCTCCTCACAATAAAGAGAGGCAACACTCAAAAATGAAGAATCTTTAATAAGCCATGACCATAAAAAAAGCTGTATAAGTATATTTACAACCGGTACAAATAAAAGAGGAAAAAATAACAAAGACATTAAAACAAAATATAAAACATCCCAAAATGCTTTGGAACTGAATCCTGTTTTTAAAGCTCTCTCTCTTATCTTCACATATTCATAATCTCTCTTTTTTAAAGCTCTCAAAAACGGCTCTCTATAAAAAAGATTTATCAGAAACATGGAAATAATAAAACCGTTATAAAAAACATAAACAGCCAAAAACCACGCAATTCCCTGATCAACAGTTTCAAAAGGCAACCATGTAAGAAGCTTTGTTATACCGTGATAAATATTTCCCCAATAATAAAAAGCCACAAGTGTCCAAAAGAGGGAAATAATCAAAACCAGAGAAACAATAAGATATTCATACTGCTCCTTTTTGAAATATTTTGTTATAGGTATATTAAAAAATGCTATAAATAATGCAAAAGTAATCAAAACCGCTTGAAACCATAAAAAAAAGGATAATACAAAGGCTCCGTTGGCTTTAACTATTGAAAAAGGTATCCATGAGATGGATTTTGCCGCTATTGCTGTAACAGGTGTCCAAAATACAAACCCTATACCAACCCACAGTAAGAACAGAGGTATTCCGATACCTAAAGCAATTTTGGTAACAGGCCAACTTAATACATCTTTTATACTTTTTACAAATATATGATAAAAACTCATTTTTTCTCCTTTTTTGCAATTTCTGTTGAGATTGGAATATAAAATTTTCTCAGATAATCTTTCATCATTCGTCTGGCACTGAATTTAGGAGAAATCTCTTTTATGGACTCTTTCATAACTTTTATCCACCCGTGAGGCAGACCGTTTTCACCTGTCTCATAAAACAGAGGAACAATTTTATCTTCTATAATATCATATAATGCTATGGCATCTTCTTCATTATCTGAAATTCTTTTTCCAAACAGCCAACCATTTTTTTCGTTATATCCTTCAGCCCACCATCCCTCAAAATTGGATAAATGTAAAGTTCCATTAAGAGCCGCTTTCATACCGCTTGTACCACTTGCTTCCATAAGAGGAAGAGGATTATTCAACCAAATATCAACACCATGAACAAGATATCTAGCAACCTCCTCTCCATAATCTTCTATAAAAGCTATTCTTCCGCTAAATCTTGGATTTTGGGCTGTTTTAAAGATATGTTGTAATATTTTTTTACCGGGATTGTCGGCAGGATGAGCCTTACCGGCAAATATGATCTGAAGAGGTCTTTCAAAATTATTGACTATTTTTTCAAGACGGTCTAAATCATAAAGTATTAAATCCGGTCTTTTATATTCAGTCATCCGTCTGGCAAAACCTATTGTCAGAATATCAGGATCAAGCATCACTCCTTCAGCCATAGCTACAAGAGGATCTATCCCTTCATCAGACCATTTACGGCGTACTCTTTCACGGATAAAATTTACCATTTTAATCTTATTATTATAATGAAATCTCCATACAGTTTCATCACTTAAATCTTCTATCTTATCCCAAAGTTCTTTTTGATCCTGGATATTCAACCAACCCTCACCAAAAAGTTCATCCAACTTCTCAAAAAGTTCATCTCCTATCCATGTAGGCAGATGTACTCCGTTGGTTATATAATCAATAGGCACATCATCTATATCTTTTTTATCAAAAACATTTTTCCATATCTCTTTTGTAACCTCACAATGTTCTTTACTGACTGCATTTTTTTTATCACACATTTTAAGAGCAAAAACTGTCATATTAAAACCGGAAGAAGGATTATCAGGATTTATTCCGAAACTGAAAAATCTCTCTTTGTCTATTTTAAGTCTTTTTAGATAATCTTCAAAATAGTATCCTATCAAATCAAAACTATAAACATCAGTGGCAGCCTGTAAAGGAGTATGCGTTGTAAAAACAGAAGTTTTTCTGACCATTTCTATCGAATCATCAAAATTCATA
>Ga0256914_1001831_pt1 | contig 18419 bp, 16 predicted proteins | sample HulkmetaG_FD_191571 | JGI IMG/M metagenome (GOLD analysis project Ga0256914, IMG submission 191571) | Hydrothermal chimney microbial communities from Main Endeavour vent field at the Juan de Fuca Ridge, Pacific Ocean - Hulk | ecosystem: Environmental > Aquatic > Marine > Hydrothermal vents ... | reverse complement strand
TAGTCGTGAGACCCAAGAAGATGCGTGCGGCGCGGCTGGCCGAAGCGCGAGGGCTGCGGCGCGTGAGGGGCTTGGCTTTCGCCCGCATGGGACCGTTGCCAAACGCCCTTTCCCGCACCCTGACGCGCGAGAACGGGGCCGCGGCCGCGCTCGAGCCGCGTTGCCGCCCCTTGGCAGGCCTTGGCAGGAGGGCTGCCGCGCGTGTGCGGCCGTTCGGCGTGGTCGAGGCCCCAAATCGCTTTTCGGGGGCGGCCGTGGTCGCGATTCCCCTGGTTTGTCGGGAGAATGGGCGTTTTTTCGAGAAGGGGGTGGCGTGCCGTGCGGCCCGGATGCTGTCAGATCGAGGGTTTTCTATGGGCGTTTTTCTGTTCGATTTTCCTCCCAGAAAAGAGCACTCTGACGACAAAGGGACCGGATGGAAACGCAGGCCCGCGGTCCGGAAGCCGCGAAAGAGCGTGAAAAATCCCGCGCACTTGACGCCATTCGGTTTTCGCGTACAATAGGGGCACCACCCAATGGGTGGAATTCCAAGTCGGAGGAGAAGAGATGAGCAAGAAACATTGGCTCATCGTGTTGGCGTTAGTGGCCATGCTGGCCCTGGCGCTGGCGGCGTGTGGTGGCGCGCAAGAAGGCGGCGAAGCCGCGGCCACCGAGGCGCCGAAAGAAGAAATGGCCACCGAGGCCCCCAAGGAGGAAATGGCCACCGAGGAGGCCAAGGAAGAGGGTGGCCAAGAGATGGCTGAAGCCACCTGTGAAGACGAGTGGGGTTGCGTTGAAATCGCGCCCGACGAGCCGATTCAGATCGGCGTGATGCAGGTGCTGAGCGGTGGCGCGGCCAACTATGGCGAGGCTGGCTTGGGCGGCGTGCGGGTCGCGCAGGCTGAGCGGCCCGAGGTGCTGGGCCACAAGGTGGAACTGGTGGTCGAAGACTCCCAGTGCAACGCCGAAGGCGGTCAAATTGCGGCCCAGAAGCTGACCTCCAACGACAAGATCGTGGGCATCATCGGTGCCAACTGCTCCAGCGCCTGCACCCCCGCGGCGCAAATCGTCACCGATGCCAACATGTTCATGATCTCCAACTCGTGCACCGCGCCGGCCCTGACCGCGCCCGATACCCACAAACTGGGCTTCCTGCGCACCGTGTACAACGACGCCTATCAGGGCGCGGTGGTGGCTGAGTTCGTGTACAACGTGCTGGGCCTCAAGAAGATGGCCACCATCCACGACGGCACGCCTTACCCGCAACAGCTGCAAGAAGTGGCTTGCCAGCGCTTTGAGGAGCTGGGCGGCGAATGCGTGGCCCAAGAAGCCATCAACCCCGACGACACCGATATGCGCCCGGTGCTGACCCGCATCGCGGAGAAGCAGCCCGAGGTGCTGTTCTTCCCGCTGTATCCTGAGGCCGGTGGCCATGTGGCTCGCCAGGCCAAGGAAGTTGAGGGCTTCGAGAACGTGGTGCTCATCGGCGCCGACGGCCTGAAGGTGGACAAGTTCCTCGAGGCCGCGGGCGATGCCGCCAAGGGCATGTGGTTCACCGGCCCCGAAGTGCCGCAGAACGAAGAATATGCCAAGAAGTATGTCGAGATCAACGGCTCTAAGCCGCCCGCGCCCTTCGGCGAACAGGCCTATGACGCGTACAACATCATCTTGAACGCCATCGAGAAGGTGGCCATCAAGAAGGCCGACGGCGGGCTGTTGATCCCGCGCAAGGCCCTGCTGGATGCGCTGTACGCCACCAAGGACTACCAGGGCCTGACCGGCACCCTGTCGGCCAACGAATACGGCGACTTCACCAGCCCCGAGACCACCAAGATCGTGATCTACATGGCCGAAGAGGTGGACGGCGAGCTGGACTTCGTGCCGAAGTACACCTACTTCAACGGCGAGTTCACCGAGGTCAAGTGATCACCCCCTGTTGACTCGTCCGTGATGGATGGAGGATGCCGGGGGTGCGCCCCCCGGCATCCTCCTATGTGTGCTCTTGCCTTAAGGCCCAGGCAGGTCGGCGCGTATCTCGCCAGGGCCGTGCGGACACCCACCACTTCACGCGCTGGAGGACCGCCGATGAACCAATGGCAGCGTCGTTTGGAGTATTGGCGCCGACGCTACGACATTACCGATGTCGTGGTCTGGCTGTTCGGCCTGGCCATTTTGGCTGTGGCCGTCTATGGTACGGTGCGCTCGTTGCAGACCACCACCTATGACGGCAAGCGTTGGGCTCAGTTCGTCGTGTACGGCATCTCCCAAGGGGGCGTCTACGCGCTCATTGCGTTGGGCTACACGTTGGTCTATGGCATTTTGTTCATGATCAACTTCGCCCACGGCGAGATCTTCATGTTCGGCGCCTTTGGCGCGCTGTTCACCGCGCTGGCCCTGGACAAGGCCGGATACTGGGAGCAGTATCCTGTCGTGTCCCTCATTGTGGTGTTGCTGGTGGCCATGATCACCTCATCACTCATCGCGGTGTTGGTCGAACGCGTGGCCTACCGCCCCTTGCGCAAGGCGCCGCGGCTGGTGCCCTTGATCACGGCCATTGGCGCGTCCTTCACATTGCAATATACCGCCCGTTCGTTCTTTGGCTCGGGTTTGCGGGCCTTCCCTGAAATGGACATGCTCAAGGGATCGGTGAACGTGCTGGGCCTGGAAATCGGCAAGTCCCACGCGTTGACCATCGTGGTTTCGCTGCTGATGATGGTCGGCCTTTACTGGTATGTGCAGAAAACCAAAACCGGTAAAGCCATGCGCGCCGTCGCCGAAAACAAAGACGTGGCCGCGCTGATGGGCATTGATGTGGATCAAATCATCGTCCGCACTTTCATCCTGGGCGCGTCCATGGCGGGCGTGGCGGGCGTGCTTTATTCCCTCATCTTCTTCCAGGTCAAATTCTTCATGGGCTTCGTGCCCGGCATCAAAGCCTTTACCGCGGCGGTGCTGGGTGGTATCGGCAACATCCCTGGCGCGATGTTGGGCGGCTATTTCTTGGGGATTTTTGAATCCTTGGGGCCGGCTTTGATTTTGGAAGGCCTGGGCATCCCTGCGCCCTCCCAACTTAAGGACGTCATCGCCTTCACGATGTTGGTGATGGTGCTCATCTTCCGGCCGACGGGCATTTTGGGCGAAGCCGTGTCCGAGAAGCGGGCATAGAGGAGGCCGATCATGAATCAAACCTGGCGTGACACCATCAAACTGGGTCTACTCACAGGCGTCATCGTTGTGTACGTCGCCTTGACCGGCATGATCCTCAGCCTGAGCCAACGGCCCGTCATCGACAAACTTTCCTTGGGCCATGTGGTCTACATGCTGGTTTTCGCGGGCATGGGCTATCTCACGGCCTCCCGCAGCCCCTGGCGGCACGAACGCCCTGCCTTGGTGCCCGTCCAAGGGATGGTGGTGGGCGGTATTGGGGCCGCGGTGCTGGCTTTGTTGCCCATGATCGGCGGCAAGGTGGATTTGAGTTGGATTTTCGTCACGGCCAAGCCCAACTTGTACAAGTTCTTGCTCTTCAACCAAGAAAGCACGGTTCAGGGTGTGCTTTACTTGATTTTGACCGGCGCGGCGTTGGGCGGGGCCACCAGTGTGTTGCCCATTTTGCCCTCGGTTGTGCATACAGCCTTGCTGGGCGGCGCGAGCACCACGCTGCTGATGGGCGTGTTGGCCGAACTGGTGCAGCGCACCGTGCTCAAAAAAGTGCTGGGCCCCCTGTTCGCATACAAGGGCCTCAAACCCCACGGCGCGCTCATCTTGTTCGGCGCGTTGACGGTGCTGTGGGGCTTGTACGCCTGGTGGCGCGAAAAGTACCCCCAGGGAGTCAAAACCCTGGAACAGTTGGAAAGCGAAGAAGTTGCGAGTTGGAGTGCCTACACCAAGATCGCCGCGATTTTGCTTTTTGCCATCCTTCTACCCACTTGGGTTTTCAACAAAGACACTTATCTCAACAGCGTGCTCAACCTGGTGGGGTTGTATATCATCATGGGGTTGGGTTTGAACATCGTGGTGGGTTTTGCAGGTTTGTTGGACCTGGGTTATGTGGCGTTCTTCGCCATTGGCGCCTATACCGTAGCCTTGATGACGTCCACGGGGCCGTTGGGGCACGGTTACACCTTCTGGGAAGCCTTGCCCGTGGCCGTGATCCTTTCCCTCATGGCCGGGGAGATTTTGGGCATCCCCGTGTTGCGTATGCGAGGCGATTATTTGGCCATTGTGACCCTGGGCTTTGGGGAAATCATTCGCATCTTGGCCAACTCGGACTGGTTCAAGCCTTTCATGGGCGGGGCTCTGGGGGTGTTGGACATTCCCAAGCCGTACATTGGCAGTTGGGTGCTGAAAGAAGAATACCAGTTGTACTACCTGATCTTGGCTGGCATCCTGCTGACCTGGTTCGTGGCTGATCGTCTTTACCACTCGCGGGTGGGGCGGGCCTGGCAAGCCTTGCGGGAAGATGAGGACGTAGCCGAGGCCATGGGCATTCACCTGGTGACCACCAAATTGCTGGCCTTTGGCTTTGGGGCGGCTTTTTCGGGTTTGAGCGGCGCGATCTTCGCGGCTAAGGTCGGTTCGGTCTATCCCCACACGTTCAACCTCATCATTTCCATCAACGTGCTGTCGCTGATCATCGTGGGCGGCATTGGCAGCCTGCCCGGCGTGGTCGTTGGCGCGTTGGCTTTGGTGGGGTTGCCCGAACTGCTGCGGGAATTCTCCGAGTACCGGATGCTTTTCTACGGCATCGCGTTGATCGCCATGATGCTGGTCAAACCCGAAGGCTTCTGGCCTAAGCGGTTGAACGTGTATCCGCGGCCGCAGCAGGAAACGGAAGACACGCCCCCGGCCCCTTGAGGAGGCAACCATGGCACCCATTCTTGTGGCACGCAAAGTCACCAAACGCTTTGGCGGCCTGGTCGCCGTCAACGAGTTGGACTTCGAGATCGAAGAACATGCCATCGCCAGCGTCATCGGCCCCAATGGCGCGGGCAAGACTACCTTCTTCAACTGCATCACCGGCTTTTATGTACCCGAAGAAGGCGTCATCGAATTCGAGGGCAAGGAAATCCAGGGCCTACGGCCGGACAAAATCACCAGCATGGGCATTGCCCGCACCTATCAGAACATCCGCCTTTTCGGCAAGATGAGCGCCATCGAAAACGTGATGGTGGGTATGCACCCGCGCCTGGGCTTGCACTGGTGGGATGCCGTGCTTCACACCCCCGCGTTCGTACGCGAAGAGCGCAAGGTGCTGCGCCGCGCGTGGGAGTTGTTGGAGTACATCGGCCTGACCGAATGGGCCAATCACCAGGCCGACAGCCTGCCTTATGGCGCGCAGCGGCGGTTGGAAATCGCCCGCGCCCTGGCCAGTGAGCCCAAACTGCTCTTGCTCGACGAACCCACCGCGGGTATGAACCCCCAAGAAACCGCGGAGATGATCGAGTTCATCCGCAAGTTGCGCGACGACTGGAACTTGACCATTCTGCTCATTGAGCATGACATGAAAGTGGTGATGACCATCAGCGAAAAGATCACCGTGCTGGACTTCGGTACCAAAATCGCGGAAGGCAAACCCGAAGAGATTCAGCGCAACCCGCGGGTGATCGAAGCGTATTTGGGCCGCGGCGCGGCCTCGGGCCTGTCCGAAGCCGAGGCCACGGCTCAGGCCGCGTGAGGGAGGTCGTCATGGCTCTGTTGGAATTGCACAACGTGCACGCTTACTACGGCAACATCCACGCGCTTAAGGGCATCTCGCTCACGGTGGACGAAGGCGAAATCGTGACCCTCATCGGCGCCAATGGCGCGGGCAAGACCACCACCTTGCGGGTCATTACCATGTTGTTGCCCCCGCGCGAGGGCAAGGTCATCTTGAACGGCGAAGATCTCTCCCAATATCGCACCCACGAGATCGTGCTCAAAGGCGTCTCCATGGTGCCCGAGGGTCGCGGGGTGTTTGCGCGCCTGACCGTCTTGGAGAACCTGGAACTCGGGGCCTACACGCGCGATGACCGCCAAGGCATTGCCGAAGACTTGGAGCGGGTGTTCACCCTCTTTCCGCGGTTGAAAGAGCGTCAGGGCCAGGCCGCGGGCACCCTGTCGGGCGGTGAACAGCAGATGTTGGCCATCGGCCGCGCGCTGATGAGCCGCCCCAAGATTTTGCTGTTGGACGAACCCTCTATGGGCCTGGCGCCGATTCTGGTCGAGAGCATCTTCGACATCATCCAAGAGATCAATCGTCAAGGGACCACCATCCTGTTGGTGGAGCAGAACGCGCTCATGGCCCTGCAAATTGCCCATCGCGGCTATGTGTTGCGCACCGGCGAGATCGTGCTCGCGGACACGGCCGAGAACTTGCGCAACAACGAGATGGTGCAGAAGACCTATCTGGGCATGGAATAACCCTCGAGCGGCTCGGGTCTGAAATGCGGCGGGGCCGGTCAGGCCCCGTCGTGTTTTTGCGGCTACCCTGGGGGCGCGAGCCGCGGTACAATGATCCGGGTGCCCACAGGGTGGGCCTTGGCCAGGGAGGTGGCAATGACTTGGTGGCAGGCCTTGATTTTGGGCGTGGTGCAAGGGTTGACCGAGTTCCTGCCCATCTCCAGCAGCGCGCACTTGGTGCTGGTGCCCCACGCGTTGGGCTGGTCCCTTGACCCTGACCAGGCCTTTATCTTCGATGTGTTGGTGCAGTTGGGCACTTTGGTCGCGGTGCTGGTGTATTTTCGCCGCGATTGGGTGGCCATGGCGCGCGCGTTGTGGCGGGCGCGACGCTCACCTGGGGCGCTGACGCGAGATCCGCAGGTGCGTTTGCTTTTGGCCGTGGCCCTCGCGACGGTGCCCGCGGCCGTTGCGGGCGCGCTGTTCAAGGCGCGCATTGCGGCCGTGTTCTCGGCCCCACGGCTGGTGGGCGGCTTTTTGCTGTTCACCGCGGCTTGGATGGCCGGGGGCGAATGGCTCGGCCGCTCACGACGTACCCTGCACGATTTGACTTGGCGCGACGCGCTCTGGATCGGCGCGGGGCAGGCGTTGGCTTTGCTTCCTGGCGTGTCGCGCTCGGGCGCGACCATTGCCGCGGGGATGGCGCGCGATTTGCAGCGCCCGGCCGCGGCGCGTTTCTCTTTTCTCATGGCTGTGCCCATCATGTTGGGCGCGGGGGCCTTGGCCCTGCGCGATTGGGCCGCGTTGCCCGCGAGCGGCGAGTTCGGCGCCGCGTTGCTCGTGGGGTTCGCCGCGGCCGTGGTGTCGGGGTATGGCGCGATTCGGGCGCTGTTGGGTTTTTTGGCCCGGCACAGTTTGTGGCCTTTTGTTGTCTATTGCGCGGCGTTGGGGGCCTGGGTGTGGACGCACGCGTGACGTCGCGGCGGCCCCTGGCCCCCTCTCGGAGTTTTTTCCCATCCTCATGATCAAGCCGTGAGGGGACGTATGAGCGACAAGCCCTTGGTCATCTTGACGCATCCTTTGCCCGCGGCGTGGATTGCGCCGCTGCCCGAGCGGGTGCGTTTGGTGGTGGGCCCCGCGGATGTGGCCGGCGTGGCGCCCGAATTGGAGCCCTATTTGGCCGAGGCCGAAGGGCTGCTCACTTGGCTTACGGATCGGGTGGATGCGGCCCTGCTGGCCCGTATGCCACGGCTACGGGTTGTCAGCAATTACGCGGTGGGGGTGGACAATATTGATGTGGCCGAGTGCACTCGCCGCGGCATCCCCGTGGGGCACACGCCGGGCGTGCTCACCGACGCGGTCGCCGATTTGACTTGGGCGCTGCTGTTGGCCGTGGCCCGCGGGGTGTTTACGGCCGCGGAGGACGCGCGCGCGGGCCGCTGGGGTTTGTGGTCGGCCACACGCTGGCTGGGCGCGGACCTGGCCGGCCGCACGTTGGGCATTGTGGGCTTTGGCGCGATTGGCCAGGCCGTGGCTCGCCGCGCGCGCGGCTTTGGAATGCGCGTCCTCTACACCAGCCGCAGCCCCAAGCCGCAGGCCGAAATCGCGCTGGCCGCGCGACGGGTGCCTTTGGCCCAGTTGCTGCAAGAGAGCGACTTCGTCAGCCTGCACGTGCCCCTGACCCCCGCGACCCGCGGGCTCATCCGCGAAGCCGAGTTGCGGCGCATGAAGCCCAGCGCGTATTTGGTGAACATGGCCCGCGGCCCGGTGGTGGACACCGACGCGTTGGTGCACGCGCTGCGCCAAGGTTGGATTGCCGGCGCGGCGCTGGATGTCACCGACCCTGAGCCGTTGCCGCCCAGCCACCCGCTGTATCACCTGCCCAATGTGATCATCACGCCGCACATTGGCTCGGCCACCTACGGCACGCGCGAGCGTATGGCCCGTTTGGCCGTGGCCAATTTGCTGGCCGGGCTGGAGGGGCGTCCCTTGCCCCACGCGGTGAACCCCGAGGTGTTCCGTGGCGCGCGTGCGGCTTGATCCCCGTGGGGGCTGGGGGCGGACATGGCGTTGGTGGGCCGCAGGGCTCGCGGTCGGGTTGGGGCTCTTGGCCTTGGGCTGGATGCTGTCTCGGGCCTGGGCCGCGGCCCGACCGCCCGCGCCAACCTTGCCCTACGCGCCGCAGCCTTCGGCCACTGTCGATGTGGCCGCGTTCCTGACCGCGCTCCCCCCCATTGCGGTGGGTCAAGCCACGCCCGAGCCCTGGGATGGGCATTCGCCGATTTTCATCTTACTGCTGGGGGTGGATGACCGTCCCTGGGTGCAGAACTGGGGCCCGCCCCGCAGCGATACGCTGCTGGTGTTGGCTTATCATCCTGAGCAGCAGGCCGTGGGTGTGCTTTCGTTGCCTCGGGACTTGAAGGTGGATGTGCCCGAATGGCCCGCGTACCCGCAGAAGTTGAACATGGCCTTTGCGGCCGGGTTTGCCCAGGCTGGGCCCCACGGCGGCGCGCGCTACGCGCTGCGGGTGGTCAGTGACTTGTTGGATTTGGACATTCGGCATTACGCGGTGGTCAACTACGCCGCGTTCGTCACGGCCATTGACGCATTGGGGGGGGTGGTCGTAGAGGTACCCGAACCCGTGGTCATCGGCCTTCATGATCCGCGCACCGGCGCGTATCGGCCAGTGCGGCTCAAGCCCGAGCGGCAAACCCTCAACGGCGAGATGGCTTTAGGATACGTGCGTTTTCGGGCCGATGCCAATGGCGATTTCGGACGCATGGCCCGGCAACAGCAGGTGCTGTGGGGCGTGTATGAACGACTGAAGCACCCGCAAACATGGGAGCGGCTGCTGCCGCAACTCCCTGCTTTGTACAATCAAGTGCGCCATGGGGTTTGGACCAATCTCGCTTTGAGCGACGCTGTGAACCTGGCTTGGCAATTGCGCCAAGTGCCGACCACGCACATTCGTTTCGCGGTGGTGACGCAAGACCAGGCCCCTGCGCAGATGATTAACGGCGTGTATGTGCTGTTGCCCCAGCCCGAGGCTTTGCGCGCGCTGCGAGATGAGGTCCTCTTGCACCCCGGGCCTGCGGAGCCGACGGCCACGCCTGTGCCGGTGTGGCGCACGCCCGCGCGGCCAACGCCTACCTTACGGCCCAGCCCGACCCCGACGCCCGATTGGTGGCCTGTGGCGCGGCAAGAAATGGCGCGCATTGCCTTGTACAACGCGGCCGGCGAGCCTGGTTTGGCTTGCCGCACCGCGCAGTATTTACGCACGTATGGCTTTTGGGTGGTGCACACCGGCAACGCGGACGCTTATCGCGAACGCACCGCCATCGTCAACGCGGCCAACAAGCCCGCGACGCTGGCCTTGTTGCAGCAAATGCTGCGCGTGCCCCCTGAAGCCGTAGTGCACACCGCCTTGGCTGCCACACCCGACGCGGCCGCGGCTGAGATCGCGGTGTATTTGGGCGCGGACTGGGCCGCGGACAACCCATTGCCCGCCTACGCGGACGAGTGCCCCTGAGTGCGCAATGTGCCCGCGTCACAGGCCAGGCAACAGCAGGGCCACCACTGGCACCAGCAGCAGCAACAAAGGCAATCCCACCCGAACGTAGTCGCGCGGGCGATAGCCGCCCGGCCCCATCACCAGCAGATTGACCGCGTGCCCTGTGGGGAGGACGAAGGCCATGGACGCGCCCACAGCCACGGCCATGCTCAGGCCATACACGCTCAGGCCGCGGCTCTCGGCCAGCGAGATCGCCAGCGGCGCGAGCACCAACGCGGCCACCTGGCCGCTCATGACCTGGGCCAAGGCCGCGGCCAGCAGCACCATGAGCGCACCGAACACGCGCGGTGGCGCGTGCTGCAAAGGCGCGAACACGGCTTGCACCAAACGCGCGGCCGCGCCAGTGCGGGTGAGGGCCAAACTCAGTGGGAACACCCCCGCGATGAGAAAAATCGCCCGCCACGGCACCGCGCGATAGGCCTCTTCGGGCTGGACAATGCCCAGACCCAACACCACCGCCGCGGCGACGATGGCCGCGATGGGCAGCGGGAAGATCTGCGCCGCGGTCAACCCCAACGCCAACAGCATGGCCCCCGCCGCAACCCACGGATGCCACCGCGGGCGGGCGCGCCGGGTCCGCGGCCGACGCAACAGCAGCCAGTCGGGGTCGTGTTCCAACAACGCCAGCCGCGCGGGCGGCCCCAAGAGCAAAAGCACATCCCCCAAGCGCAGGGGCAGACGATGCAGGCCGTGGTGGATGGCGCGGCCTTCGCGCCACACGGCCAACACCAACGCGCCGTACTTCTCGCGCAAACGCAGGGCTTGCGGCGTTTGGCCCACGGCTTCCCCGCGGGGGTGGGGGACTACTTCGGCCAGCCCATCCTGATGCTGCAGCGCGGGCCATACATCCGGGTCGGTGGTGGGGTGCAAGTCATACTCGGCCCACTGCTGAGGGTCCTCTTGGCCGATGACCACCAAAATGTCGCCGGGTTGCAGCGGCAGGTCGCGCGCGGTCAGGTCGGGCATCAACCGCCATTGCCCCAAGCGCTTGACGCCCACGGGGGTCAGCCCCAACGCGCGTGCCAGGTGCGGCCGTCGGGGCGGGCGGCCCACCAAGGGTGAATTGGGGCCGACCCGCAACACGTGCACACCGCGCTGCAAGTCATAGGCCCGCAGCATTTCCGCCAAGGCCTTTTGGTGGGGGATGTGCTCCGCGGAGGCCGGCCCCCGTGGCAACAACCGTCGGCCCCAGAGGACCATGTACCCAATGCCCACCACCGTAGCCGGAAGGCCGATAGGCAAAAAGTCCAACACGCCAAAGGGGCGGTAGCCGTGACTCTCGAGGGCTGCGCTAACGACCAAGTTGGCCGTGGTCAGCAGCGTGGCCATACCGCCCAGCAGCGCGGCATAGGCCAAGGGCAACAGTAAGCGCGCGGGCGCGAAGTTTTGACGGCGGGCCAGTTCCAAAGCCGAAGGCAGCACCACCGCAGCCGCGGCCGCGGTGTTCATGAACAACGAAAGCAGCGCGGTCGCGGCCATCACCACCACCAGGGCCCGGCTCTCACTGGCGCCGGTATAGCCTTCCAGTCGCGCGGCCAACGCGTCGGCCACGCCCGAGGCTTCCAAACTCTGGGCCAAGATGAAAATGAAGATCAGGGCTACCACCGCGGGCGAGGCAAAACCCTCCAGCGCGCCCGCGGGGGGCAACAGCCCCAGCCCGACCACGGCCACCAATGTCAGCAGGCCGACTACCTCGGCCCGCAACCGGCCGCTGAGCAACAGCACCACCAGCAAGCCGGTCAGGACCAAGGTTTGCGTAGCCGGGTCCCAGGTCGTGAACATGGGGCGACGTCGTGCGCGGGGTTAGCGGCGCTGCTCCCACAGCCGCGCGGCTTCGCGAATCAGGGCTCGAATTTCCGCATCGGGGATGTCGTCGACATGCTCGTAGCGCTCCGCGTCCACATGGATGAACAATTGCATCACATCGGCGGCATAGCGCAACGACACCCGATGCGGGATGCCGCGCTGCTGGATCAGGTTTTGCAGCACCTGGTCAATCTCTTCGTACATGCCGACCACCGCGGCCGTGGACAACCGGGTGGACGTTGTGCCACGCCGCGGCGCGGCGCGGTCGGCTGCCTCGCCGCCAGGATGGTCGAACCAGCGGATGAGGCGGTGCAGATACCGCTGAAATTCGTAGCGGGTCTTGTCGTCCAGGTCCCACGAGCGTTTGTAGGCCCGCCCTTGGAAGTGCACCCGAATCTCGTGCTCCGCGTTGGGGTCCCACTGCACCACAAGCCCCTGGGCAGCCGCGGGTTCGGCTGCGGCGGGGGCGGGTGGGGCCGAGGCGGACGATGGGGGGTTTTGGTGCGCGTACCACCAGGCCACGGCGGCCCCCAGGGCCAGACCCAAGGCGAAAAACACGATCAGGGCGAAGAACCAACCCAGCACGGCTCACTCCGAAGGCAAGGGCTGACACCGCGGGCAAAAATGGGTGCTGCGTTGTGCGACCCGCACCCGTTGGATGCGTTCGCCACAAGTATAACAAACCTGCCCGCTGCGGCCATAGACGCGGAACTGGTTTTGGAAGGCGCCGCCTCGATACATCCAGTCGATGCTGGCGCCATTGAGGGCGAGGCCTTCTTGCAGCACTTGGCGCAGGGCGTGCCACAAGGCCGTGATCTCGTCGTGGGTGAGGGTGTGGGCTCGGCGCAGGGGGTGCAAGCCGGCCCGGTGCAAGGCTTCGTCCGCATAAATGTTGCCCACGCCTGCCAGCACGGTTTGATCCAACAGCAGGGCTTTGAGGCGCGCGCGGCGCCCTCGCAAGCGTTGCGCCAGCCGTTCGGGGGTGAAGGCAGGGTCCAAGGGTTCGGGCCCCAGGTGGCCCAGCACGGTTTGGGGGTCGGTGGTAAGCCACCAACGCCCAAATTTGCGCGGGTCGTCGAAGATCAGGCGCCGGCCGTCGTCCAGTTCCAGGTACAGGCGGGTGTGACGCGGTAGGGGGGCGGTCGCGGGCTGCACGAGCAGGTCGCCACTCATGCGCAGGTGCACCAGGGCTTGCCAGGCCGCGTCCACCTCGAGGCGCAGGAACTTGCCTCGGCGGGCGATGCCGGTGATGACCCGGCCGGGCCAATGGGCCTCGAAGGCGGCCACGTCGGGCATGGCAACGGTGCGCGGCCACAACACCCGCGCGGCGCGCACCCGCGCCCCAACGATGGGACGCGCACCACGGCCGCCTTGCCGCAGCGCGCGGGCGATGGTCTCGACTTCGGGCAGTTCAGGCATGGTCGCTCGCATCCTCGTGGGCCCCGCGCGGAGCCCGTCCCCCAACCTCAGCGGCCCCCGCTGAGCCAAGGCGCCAAGAAGCACAGCGGCCCTTGGCCGTCGGCCCCGCAGAGGGCCTCTTCCCACGAGTCGGGCGCTTGCTCCAGCAAGTCCAAATAGGGTTCAACGACCCGCTGCAGCCCCACAAAGGGCTCGTGCAACTCGGTTTCATTGAGCGGAATGGCCACGGGCACGTTCAACGTGACCGGAATGTCGGCTTGTACCGGAACGATGGTGTCGACCGGCACCACGATAGACAGGTGGATGGGCAATTCGGTGCCCGCGGGCAAGACGATGTCGGCCGGCGCGTTGGTGATGGTCAGACCGCCGGTGTACAAATCCACCCGCGCGCCGCGAATAAAGGTGTCTTCTGATAAGGTGACCGTGGTGGTGGTGTTCACGGGCAGGTCGAAGCGCACGGGCAAGTCGAAGTTGATGGGAATGGTGTCGTTGACCGTGACTTCGGTGCGGATGACCGCGGCATCCATCTTTTGGAAGTTGGTCGCCAAGCCACCCAAGACTTGGTCTTGAAGCAGGGCCTTGAGGGTGAACAACTCGCGCGCCAGCACCAACAAAGTCACGATGAGAACGATGTTCAACACCACCGACAGCACGGCGCCGATGGTCCAAAAGGCGGGTCCGATTTTGCCTTGCCAAAGCCACCGTGGCGTGCGCCGGGTCGGTTTGGGGGCTACGGCCGCGGGGGGCAAGGCCTGGTCCGCGGGCGGCAGCACTTCGTCCGCGGGGGGCAGCGCGTCGGCAGCCTGCGGTTGCGGGTGGGTCGAGTCAGCCATGCGGGCACCTCCCTCTATTCGTTGAACAACGCGCCAACACTGCGGCCTTCGTGCACGCGACGAATGACCTCGCCCAACATTTGGGCGATGGTGAGCACTTCCAGGCGATCGCGCAGGGGCTCCCGCTTGTGCGGCGGGATGGGCACCGTGTCGGTGGTAATGATGCGCTTGAAGTCCAAGCGGCTCAAGCGCTCGACCGCGGGGTCTGAAAAGACGGGATGGACGAAGGCCAGATACACATCCCGCGCGCCGTGGGCTTTGACCGCGTGATAAGCGTTGACCATGGAGCCGCCGGTGTCGACTTCGTCATCCACCAAGATGACATCGCGGTCGTGCACATCCCCCACGACGCTGAGCACATGGGTTTGCTTGCCGTCGGGGTCGCGGCGCTTTTCGACGAACGCGATGGGCAAGCCCAGGGCGGCTGCGAAGTTGCGGCCTTTTTTGGCAAAGCCCAGGTCGGCGGTTACTACCACGGGCCGATGCAGGTGTGGGATCAGCCGCTGCGTATAGTCAATGAGCAGGTGGAACGCGGTGAGCACATCGCCGGGGATGGAGAAGAAGCCCTGAATCTGCCCCGCGTGCAGGTCGAAGGTGATGTACCGGTCTGCGCCAGCCACTTGGATCATGTCGGCCACCAACCGCGCGGTGATGGGTACCCGCGGTTGGTCTTTCTTGTCGGAACGCGCGTAACACAAGTAGGGGATGACTGCGGTCACCCGGGCCGCGGAGTCTAAACGCACGGTTTGCAGCAAAATGAGCAACTCCATCAAGTTGCGGTGCACGGGCGCGGACGTGGTCTGGATGATGTACACGTCTTGCCCGCGCACGCTGCGATGCAGGCGGGCAAACAGATTTTCGTTGGGGAACTCGATGAGGTCCACCCCTTCCAGAGGGATGCCTAAATAGCGCGCGACTTTCTCGGCCAGTTCGGGCGTCGAACTACCGGCGAAGAGTTTGATGTCACCGTACATGGCCCCACCTCGGCTCCGGGGGATGCAGCAGGGAGCGGCTCGCTTCGTAGATTATACCAGGGATGAACCGCGCCGGGTGGGCCAAGGCGCGAGGCTGGTGAACCCGCGCTTGTCTCACGGCCCGGGGCTGTGCACTAACGGGCATTGTTGCCCTTTGGGGCCGAGGTCTTGCCTGCCCTCGGGGCACGCATGGCGCCGGGCGGGCCGGGCACTCATGGCGTGGCCTCGCCCGTCAAGGTCGCGACGCGGGCGCACGCCGCGCGTGGTTCAGTCGCGCGCGCGGCGCACTGGGGCCAGCGCCCACGCGCGAGCGCGCGGCGCCCACTGTCCGACCCGCAACCCCCGCCCCACGCGCCACGCGGCCGCGGCCAACATGAGCCCGCCCGCAGCCCACAGGTGGGGTTCCAGCACGCGCACCCAGTTGTAGCCGCGAATCCAGTGGCTGGGTCCGGCCCACCAGGGCGTGCCCCACACCAGCAGGCCGCCCAGGATGAGCAGCAGGGTCACACCGGCCGCGGAGCCCGAACCCGAAGCCGGGCCGGCCGCGGAGCCGTTCCCCCCAGATGGGACCCGACGACCCCAAAGCAGCCAGGCCACCAAGGTGACGATGGTCAGGTAAAAGCGCATGTTGGTGGGCGCGGTGCTGCCCCGCAGCCGCGCCGAGAAGAACATCTTGGTGCCCGCGGTCAGCAGGCCCAGCACCAACGCGGCCAAGGCCAGGCGATAGGCCCAAGGTTTGCCCCGCAGCCAGCCGATCAGCGCGGTCAGCCCCAGCCCCCCGGCGACAAAGGTGAAGATGGTCGCGGTTTGGTACACTGGCTTGTAAGGCACCAGCGCGGGGAAGTCGTATTGCTCGGGAAACCACGAAATGCAAATCGACCCCACCGCGCCCAAAACGGTCATGATGACCGTGAGCCCCAGCAAAATCAGCGCGATGCCGCGCGTCACTTTCGCCATGGTCAACCTCCTGTGGAGAGATACGCGCTGCCCGTTCATTTTCATCGTATCGTATGCCCAAAGCGCGCGACAAGTGAGGAATGGGACATCCGCGCGGCCGTGGCATCCGGCTGGGGGCTTGGGGGATCCATCTCCGATGGGGCCGGGCGCTTCCCTCAGGGCCGGGCTTCGGGGTACAATGAGGCCATGAGCGTTCCCTTGGTGAGCGTGGTCACGCCGTCGTACAATCAGGCCGCGTATCTGGAGTACACGCTGCGTTCGGTTCTGGGTCAAGATTACCCGCGCGTGGAATACATTGTCGTGGATGGGGGCTCGACCGACGGCAGCGTGGATCTGCTGCGGCGTTACGCGGATCGGTTAGCGTGGTGGGTGTCGGAACCCGACGCGGGGCAGGCCGATGCCTTGCGGAAGGGCTTCGCGCGGGCCCGCGGCGAGATTTTGGCTTGGCTGAACTCCGACGACATGTACGCGCCCGGTGCCATCGCGGCCGCGGTGCGGGCGCTGCTGCAGCACCCCGACGCGGGCTGGGTGGTAGGCGACGCGCTGTCGGTGGACGCGACAGGGCGCCCTTTTCACCATCATCGCGGCGGGCCGTGGGGCCTGGCTGAACTGATGACCTTGCACATTTTGCCCCAGCCCGCGGTGTTCTTCCGCCGCACGTGGTATGCGCGCGTCGGCGGGGTGGACCCTTCGTTTCGCTATTTGATGGACCACCATCTCTGGCTGCGCTTGGCGCGCGCGGCCGGGCCACCGGTGTATGTGCCTCAGGTGTGGGCCTTTGCCCGTTACCATCCGCAGGCCAAGAACCTGGCCCAGGCCGCCGGCTTCGGCGCGGAAGCCTTGCGCTTGGCGCGCTGGCTGAGTCAGGACCCAGCCTACGCGGCTGAGTACGCGTCGCGGCGCCGCGCGGTGTGGGCTGCGGCCTATCGCTTTTCGGCCCGCTATTTGTTGGACGGCGGGCACCCCTGGCGCGCGCTGGCGCACTATCTGCGGGCTTGGGCGTGGCATCCGCGCGTCGCGGCTCGCGAGGCGCATCGCGCGCTGTATGCGCTGTTGGCCGGGCTGGGGCTTTCGGACGTGGGGCGCTGGTATTTGCGCCGCAAGCGGGCCGCGGTGCCGGCTGTGGCGGCCCGGCACGGCTGGTTCAATGTCCATACGTGGGTCGACGCCGTGGCTGCGCCCCCTCCGGCGACCGAGCGCGCGGCAGCCAACCGCGCTCGGCGCCCCGCGCCTGACCGAAGCGCACCCCCTGCCACGGAGGGCCAACCATGAGCGGCTATATCGACATCTCCTTGCCTTTGTCGTCCCAATTGCCCGTGTGGCCTGGCGACCCGCCTTTGGTGGTGGAGCGGTTTGTCTTTATGGACCAAGGCGCGGCCGCCAATGTCAGCCGCCTGAGCGGCACGGTGCACATTGGCACGCACATCGACGCCCCCGACCACTTTCTCAACGATGGCCGCACCGTGGCCCAGGTGGACCTGGACGCGTGCTTGGGGCCGGCCTGGGTGTTGGACCTGACCCAGGTGGCGCAGATCGACCGGCCCGCGCTGGAAGCGGCTTGGCCCGAGGCCACGGTGACCCGGGTGCTGCTCAAGACCCGCAACAGCCAATGGTGGGCCCAAGGGCACACCCGCTTTCGAGAAGACTATGTGGCCCTTCTGCCCGACGCCGCGGCGTTCTTGGTGGCCCAAGGCGTGCGCTTAGTGGGCATTGATTATCTGTCCATCGCACCCTACGCGGACCCGACGCCCACGCACCGGGTTCTGTTGCAGGCTGGCGTGGTCATCCTCGAGGGCTTACGGTTGGACCGGGCCGTGCCCGGCCCCTATACGCTGTATTGCCTGCCGCTGAACATCCCCGAGGCCGAGGGCGCCCCCGCGCGGGCCGTGCTGGTGCCGCGAGCGAACGCACCCGCATGACCCCCGCATGACCTGGCCGCGCGAGCGCGCGGCTTCCCCGCCGCGGTGAGGTGACCGCGCGGCCGTGGGCCAAGTGGCAGTGGCGGTGGCCTCGCGGCCGCGGCGGCTTTCGGCGCGCGATCTTCGCCCGCGCGCTCGGCGCGCGCGGTGGCCCGGCTGGCCCCGCGGACGAGCAGCCCCACCTTGGGCCTGGGCGGGCCTGAGCGCGCGGGTCCCAGGGATGATGCGCGCCAGCCTCGCGGCTCGCGTTCGGCCCGTGCGGCGTGCGATGTCGCGGCCAGGGGCGGCCTCGCGCGCAAGACTTTGTTATGCCCCTTTCTCATTCTGGTATAATATCAAGCGGCCGACCGCCAAGGCCGGTACTTTGGATGCAGGAGTGGGCTTATGTCCGCATCTCGTTTGACCTGGCTGGCGGCGGCGCTGCTTTTGGCCGTGTTGTTGGCCGCCTGTAGTGCGGGGGCACCGCCCCCCAGGGCCACCGCGACCTCGGCTCCGCCGACCGCGACCGTCCCGTCTCCTACGGCTTCGTTGACACCCTCACCCATCCCATCGCCGACCTCCACCCTTCCCCCGCCCAGCCCGACCC
>Ga0256914_1001830_pt1 | contig 18425 bp, 29 predicted proteins | sample HulkmetaG_FD_191571 | JGI IMG/M metagenome (GOLD analysis project Ga0256914, IMG submission 191571) | Hydrothermal chimney microbial communities from Main Endeavour vent field at the Juan de Fuca Ridge, Pacific Ocean - Hulk | ecosystem: Environmental > Aquatic > Marine > Hydrothermal vents ... | reverse complement strand
ACTAAAAGAAAAACGTCTACCGCCTTTAACGACCTTGGCTACACGATTAATGAAAACAATTTTTTCAATAAATTCCTGATCCTTATTTTCTATGTTAGTAAGCAACGTTAACCCCTCACAAATCTTCTAAAATACCAAGCCAGCTTCTCTGGCGGCATCAGCCAATTCCTTAACCCTGCCATGAAAAAGATAACCGCCTCTATCAAAGACAACTTGATCTATGCCTTTTGCTTTGGCCTTTTGGGCTATCAATGTACCCACTTCCCTGGCCATAGCCTTCTTTCCGCCCTCGAGTTTTTTTCCCTTAAGCTCTTTGCTAAAAGACGAAGTAGCCACTAAAGTGACTCCCTTTTCATCGTCAATAATTTGGGCAAATATATGACGATTACTTCTAAAAACAGACAACCGTGGCCGTTGCCCTGTCCCAAAAATTTTTTTCCTGATCCTAAGCTTTCGTCTAAATCTGGCCTTTACCCTTGGATTAGTGTTCCTTCTCATGGTATTAATCTCGTCCGAATCTCTTTCTTATTTTGCAGCAGCTGCCTTGCCTGCCTTACGGATAATAACCTCATCAGCATATCTAATACCCTTGCCCTTATAAGGTTCTGGAGGCCTATAGGCCCTTATCTTTGCTGCTGTAAGGCCAAGTAACTCTTTATCGTATCCCTCTAAAATAATCCTTGTCTCTTTTTTGCTATCAACGCTAGCCTTTATACCCTCAGGAAGAGGAAATTCTATAGGATGAGAGTAACCAAGATTAAGGACAAGCCCCTTACCCTTGACCTCAACCTTGTATCCCACACCTGTGACAACCAACTCCCTTTTAAAACCCTCGGTAACCCCTTGCACCATATTGGCAATTAGTGCCCTGGTAAGGCCATGGAGGGCCCGAGTTGGCTTGGAATCATCAGCCCTAACCACTTTTAACACATCTCCATCCCTCTCTAACCTTATCTTAGGATGGATATTTCTTTCCATCTTTCCCTTTGGGCCTTGCACAATAAATTTCTGTCCATCTATTGTGATCTTGGCATCTTTGGGAAGTTTTATTGGCAATCTACCTATACGAGACATGATAAGCTCCGATCTTACCAAACTTCACAAACAATTTCGCCACCAACACCGATCTGTCTAGCAGCTGTATCAGTAAGGACCCCCTTTGAAGTGGATATTATGGCTATGCCAAGTCCACCCCTCACAAGAGGCAGTTCATCTTTTGATACGTATATCCTTCTACCAGGTTTACTAACTCTCTTTAGGTCTTTTAAGACCGGCATCTTCTTATGAAGCTTTGATGTATGATAACGTAACGTTATACGAATAATACCCTGCTTCCCATCTTTAATAATACGGTAACTGTTTATAAAACCCTCATCTTTCAATATACGGGCAATATCAACCTTAAGCCGTGAAGCAGGAATATCAACCTTTTCATGGCCAGCCCTAACGGCATTTCTTATTCTTGTTAGCATATCAGCTATTGGATCTGTCATTGACATGGGACTACACCTTTAATCTAATTTAATTACCAACTGGACTTTGTAACGCCTGGCAACAGTCCAAAGGAAGCCATCTTTCTGAAACAAATCCTGCAGAGACCAAACTTCCTTAAATATGCCCTGGGCCTTCCACATATAGGACATCTGTTATACTTTCTGACCTTAAATTTGGGCTCCCTTTTTACCTTTTCCATCAATGCTTTTCTGGCCAAAATCTCCTCCTACTATTTCCTAAAGGGCATGCCAATTGCCTCTAAGAGACAAAGGGCCTCTTCATTGGTATTAGCAGTAGTTACTATTGTTATATTTAGACCCTTGATTTTGTCGATCTTATCGTAATCGACTTCAGGGAAAATAATATGTTCCTTTATACCCATGCTGTAATTGCCACGACCGTCAAAGGCCTTCCTAGATATACCCCGGAAATCCCTTATACGTGGTATAGCAATATTAATAAGCTTGGTTAGAAAGTCATACATGCGCTTTTTTCTCAAAGTAACCATACAACCAATAGGCATTCCTGCCCTCAACTTAAAAGCTGCTATAGACTTTCTGGCTCTGGTTATAACCGGCTTTTGTCCAGCAATTAATGACAGCTCTTCCAGTGCAGTTTCAAGAATTTTAGCATTTTGTATAGCCTCACCTAAACCCATATTGAGCACAACTTTCTCAATTTTGGGTACCTGCATCTTATTTTTGTATCCAAACTCTTCTATGAGTTTCGGAACCGCTTCTTGGTGATATCTCTGTTCAACACTCAACATTGTCCTAATGCCTCCCAAAGGCTACTTGGTCTCAGTAGGTATAGCTTCCCCGCACTTTTTACAGATCCTGACCTTCGTGCCATCTTCTAACTGCTTTTTTGATATCCTCACAGGATCGGTGCATTTGGGACATATCAACATCAAATTTGAAATATGAACGGGTGCCTCTTTTTCAATGATACCACCAGACGTCCTGGGGCCAGGTTTGGTATGCCTTTTTATTATCTGAACACCTTCAACAATGGCCCTATATTTGCGGAGATCAATAAGCTTTATTTTGCCTACTTTACCCCGATCTTTTCCGGCCATCACCATGACCCTGTCGTTCTTCCTAAGATATGTTTTCTTCTTCTCTCTGGACTTCATCTGTTAGCAATCCCCTGGTTAAATTACCTCTGGAGCCAATGAAATAATTTTCATAAACCGTTTGGCCCTTAACTCCCTGGCAACGGGCCCAAAAATTCGAGTCCCCACTGGCTCGCCATACTGATTTATGAGAACAGCAGCGTTTTCATCAAATCTAATATATGAACCGTCTGGCCTGGGTATTTCCTTTTTGGTGCGCACAACTACCGCTCTGGCCACATCCCCTTTCTTCACCTTAGAATTAGGGATGGCCTCTTTAACAGAAACAACAATGGTATCACCAACTCTAGCATATCGTCTCCTGGTTCCTCCCAGGACCTTTATGCACAAGACCTTTTTGGCTCCAGAATTATCTGCTACATTCAGCTTGGTTTCTTGCTGGATCATTTTTCTAAATACCTCGCATCAAAATTTAAACGGCCCGTTCAACAATCTGTCGTACAATCCAGCGTTTTTTTCTGCTCAAGGGCCGATGCTCCTCTATTGTTATTTTATCCCCAATACGGCACTCGTTTTTGGGATCGTGTGCCATATATTTCTTTCTTCTTTGGACAAACTTACCATAGATCGGGTGCCTGAATCTTCTTATTACCTCTACAGTCACGGTTTTATCGTTCTTATCGCTGACCACCAGCCCGGTAAGAGTCCTGCGTAATCCCTTTGCCTTTTCCATCAGACCTCAGCACCCTCCAACTGTTTCTCTCTAATTATTGTATTCACCCTAGCGATCTCCCTTCTGACAGTCCTCAGCCTTGCAGTATTTTCCAACTGATGCGTAGCATGCTGAAAACGCAGATTGAAAAGCTCCTTGCGCAAATCATTATCTTTTTTCTTTAACTCTTCTATAGTCATTTCTCTCAACTTGTCTGCGCCACTCATACCATGTTACTCCTGCTTACAATTTTGGTGGGAATGGGCAGCTTATAAGATGCCAATCTCAAAGCCTCACGCGCTGTCTTCTCATCAACCCCTTCCATCTCATATAAAATCCGTCCAGGCTTGACAGGAGCTACCCAGTATTCCACGCCGCCTTTACCCTTTCCCATTCTAGTCTCTGCAGGTTTCTTGGTAACAGGCTTATCAGGAAAGATTCTTATCCAGATTTTACCTTTTCTCTTCACATGCCTAGTAATAGCAATACGGGCGGCCTCAATCTGTTGTGCAGTAATTCGCCCACGCCCTAAAGCCTTTAAGCCAAAATCGCCAAAATTGAGCTGATTGCCTCTGTGAGCAACCCCCTTGATACGACCTTTTTGGTGCTTTCTATATTTGATTTTTTTAGGAGCCAGCATCTCTTCTCACCCGCTAAATATCAGCTGAGATATACTCAGCATCCTTATCTGGAAGGACTTCTCCCTTAAATATCCATACCTTTACACCTATTACACCATAGGTGGTAAGGGCCTCGGTAAACCCATAATCAATATCAGCCCTAAGAGTATGAAGGGGCACCCTTCCTTGAAGGTACCACTCTCTTCTAGCCATCTCAGCCCCGCCAAGCCGGCCTGAACAAGCTATACGTATTCCTTGTGCACCAAACTTAAGTGCTAGACCTACTGCCCTTTTCATGGCTCTCCTGAAAGACACCCTTCTTTCTAACTGGGCAGCTACGTTCTCTGCTACTAGTTGGGCATCTAACTCAGGCCTGCGCACCTCGGTTATATCTATAAGCACAGGACCTGTTGCAATCTTTTCTAAATTCTTTTTAAGGGCCTCTATCTCAACACCCTTTTTACCGATTACTATACCGGGACGCGCTGTATGAATCCGCACCCTAACCCTCTTAGCAGCCCTCTCAATCTCTACCTTGGATATCCCGGCATGAGACATCCTTTCCTTAACATGCTTTCTGATATTGTGGTCTTCCAGAACTAACTTAGGATACTCTTTGTTAGCAAACCATTTAGAGTCCCACGAACGTGTGATCTTCAGTCTCAGTCCTATTGGATTTACTTTCTGACCCAAAATTGCCTCCCAGTACAGCGAACTAATATTCGTCCAAAACTATAGTTATATGAGATAATCTGTGCCGTATACCATAGGCCCTACCCATAGCCCTAGGACGCCATCGTTTCAATTGAGGCCCTTGGTCAACACAGATTTTCTTCACATAAAGACTGTCCATATCAAGATTCATATTTTCAGTGGCATTGGCTAATGCAGACTCTAGCACCTTCTTTATTATTCTGGCTCCCTTTTTAGGAGACAGACTAACTATCTGCATCGCCTCATCCACAGGCTTGTGCCTAATAAGATCTGCTACAAGCCTGGCCTTGTGAGGGGATATGCGCCTGAATTTGCCTATTGCCCTAGCCTCCATGATCAACCTTCCTATTTCTTCTTTACCTTGGATTTTTTATCTGCTGCGTGTCCGTAAAAGGTCCTTGTTGGCGCAAATTCACCTAACTTGTGCCCTACCATATTTTCTGTGACAAAAACAGGGATAAACTTCCTACCATTATGAACCGCAAAGGTAAGCCCTACCATATCAGGAATAATCATAGACCTTCTAGACCACGTCTTTATAACCTTGCGATCGTTAGTCTCCAAGGCCTTCCTAACCTTCTTCATTAAATGTTCGTCAACAAACGGTCCCTTTTTTACTGATCTTGGCACTAGCCTGTTCTCCTTTTTGAGACGTGTTACTTCTTATGCCTGCTACGCACTATAAATCTATCACTGGGCTTCTTGCCCCTTGTCCGATAACCCTTGGTAGGCCAACCCCAAGGACTACATGGATGACGGCCTCCAGATGATTTACCTTCACCACCACCCATAGGATGATCTACCGGATTCATGGCAACTCCTCGCACCCTTGGGCGCCTCCCTAACCATCTACTTCTTCCTGCCTTACCAATGGAGACATTCTCATGATCCAGATTGCCTACCTGACCTATGGTTGCACGGCAATCCTCCAAAAACATCCTGACTTCACCGCTAGGCAATCTAATTTGAACATAGCGGCCTTCTTTTGCCATTACCTGTGCAGCCGTGCCTGCGCTTCTGACAATCTGTCCACCCTTTCCGGGCCTCATTTCTATATTGTGCACCAAAGTTCCAAGAGGAATATTCTTCAATGGCATAGAGTTGCCTGGCTTCACATCTGTCACATCATCAGATATCACCTGGTCTCCTGTTTTGAGACCAAGGGGAGCCAAAATATATCTCTTTTCCCCGTCGAGATAATGCAGAAGCGCTATTCTGGCACTTCTATTAGGATCATATTCTATTGCTGCAACCTTTGCAGGAATACCCAACTTGTTTCTCTTAAAGTCAATAACCCTATATTTTTTCTTGTGGCCACCACCTCTATGCCTGCTTGTTATGCGACCGTATACATTTCTTCCACTGCTGCGCTTAAGTGGTTCGAGAAGGGACTTTTCTGGCTCCTTCTTCGACAATTCCTCGTCCACTACAACGCTCATAAAACGTCTTCCAGGCGATGTGGGCTTATACTTTTTAATTGGCATTACGCACCCTCAAACAGATCAAATTTTTCATCAGGATAAAGTCTAACAATCGCTCTTTTGGTATCCGGTCTTTTCCCGACAAATCTACCGCTCCTCTTTTTCTTGCCTTTCCTATTAAGGATCTGTACGGCTAATACCTTTTTCTTAAGGACCTTCTCCACAGCCTCTTTGACCTCAATTTTATTGGCCCGCCTATCCACTTCTAAAAAAATCTGATTATATTTTTCATTATGGATAGTGGCCTTCTCTGTGAGAATCGGAGATTTTATAACCGAATAAATATCTTTCATTACCTTAGCCTTTCATCAAGGGCCTGAACGGCCTTCTCTTCTATTAGCAAATACTCATATTTCAGAAGGTCGTATACATTCACACCCTTCTCTGCCAACACCTTGACCCCTGGTATATTCCTGGCAGATAGCGCCAACTTTTCATCCTTATCCAAGGTTACTACTACTGCCTTTGGACAACCAAAAAGCCTTAAGAGATCTGCCATCCTCTTTGTCTTGATTTCATCTATCCCAAAATCGTTAAGCACATATATTCTTTCAGAAGCCACCTTATCACTTAAGACCATTTTTAGGGCAAGACGCCTGACTTTCTTTGGCAAGCTATAAGAGTAGTCCCTGGGTTTTGGTCCATGGGCAACCCCTCCATGCCTCCACAACGGTGACCGTATACTTCCAACTCTTGCCCTTCCAGTCCCCTTTTGGCGCCAAGGCTTGCGTCCACCGCCACTAACCTCGGCCCTTGTCTTAGTAGAAGCAGTACCTGAACGGCGCTTAGCAAGTTGCCATTTTACCACTTCATGAAGGAGACCAATCTTTGGCTCGACACCAAATACAGCATCTGAAACTTCTATGTCTCCAACCTTTTCTTTCTGTGAACTATATACTGCCAGGGTAGCCATAATTTGCCCTGTCTCCTACAATCTATTTAAAATAAACAAGAACCATCTGATTGATGGCACCAGCTACGCCGCCCTTTACAAGTAAAAGATTCTCTTCAGGGCGAACGTCTACTATAAACGAATTCTTTACCGTCTTACGCTTACCACCCATACGACCAGGCATCTTTTTCCCTTTTAGAACCCTGGATGGATATGCACTCATTCCAGTTGACCCAACTGCCCTATGATGTTTGGAGCCATGGGCCATTGGTCCCCTTGAAAAACCGTGTCTTTTAACAGTTCCTGCAAAACCCCTGCCTTTAGTAACACTGACGATATCCACCAGTTGGCTTATATTAACATCAGACAGGGTCAACTTCTGGCCGGGCTCGAATTCGTTTGGATCATCCACAGGAATTTCCCTTATATACCTGAATCCACTTTCCACTCCGGCCTTTTGTATATGGCCTCTCATAGGCCTATTGAATTTCTTTAATGGTTTTTCAACAAAGCCTATTTGCAGCGCATTGTAGCCTTCCTTGTCTGCCGTTTTCCTTTGCAAGACCACACAAGGCCCAACCTCCAGCACAGTTACTGGCACACTGGAACCCTCTTCACTAAAAACCCTGGTCATTCCAATCTTTTTACCCATAAGGGCATTGATACCAGCCATTCCTGTAGTCCACGATAATTATAATTTTATTTCCACATCGACGCCTGCAGATAATTCAAGCTTCATTAGCGCATCAATAGTCTGCTGGGTCGGCTCAAGAATATCCACCAACCGCTTGTGAGTCCTTACCTCAAATTGTTCCCTTGACTTTTTATCAATATGGGGCGACCTCAGCACCGTGTACCTATTAATTCTTGTTGGCAAAGGAATAGGACCTGCAATCCTTGCCCCTGTTCTCCTTGCTGTATCAACTATCTCGTTAAGTGACTTATCAAGCTGCTTATGATCGTAAGCCTTGAGCCTTATTCTTATTCTCTGAGTAGGGACCATCATCCCACTAACACTCCTTAAATTAAAAAAGCCTTATTCAATAATTTTACTGACAACACCAGCACCTACAGTTCGTCCACCTTCCCTGATGGCAAACCTCAACCCCTCTTCCATGGCTATAGGCTGGATCAACTCCGCCGTTATCTTAACGTTGTCTCCTGGCATCACCATCTCTACTCCCTCAGGAAGCTCTACTATCCCAGTCACATCAGTCGTCCGAAAGTAAAACTGAGGACGGTATCCTGCAAAAAACGGCGTGTGACGTCCACCCTCCTCCTTGGATAAAACATATACCTCTGCCTCAAACTTCTTGTGAGGCGTTATCGTACCAGGCTGCGCTACAACCTGACCACGCTCCACCTCGTCCCGCTTGATACCACGCAACAATACCCCTATGTTGTCTCCAGCTCGACCCTCATCAAGAAGCTTGCGAAACATCTCCAAACCCGTACACACCGTCTTCTGAGTCTCACGAAGTCCTACTATCTCCACCTCGTCTCCTACATGAATCACTCCACGCTCTACCCTGCCAGTAACAACAGTCCCACGACCAGAAATGGAAAATACATCCTCTATAGGCATCAAAAACGGCTTGTCTATATCACGCTCAGGCTCCGGTATGTAATTGTCAAGAGCATCCATCAACTCCCAAATACACTTGGTCTTCTCCTCATCCTCAGGATTGTTCAACGCCTCAAGTGCACTGCCCTTGATGATCGGCACATCATCCCCAGGAAAATCATACTTCGAAAGAAGCTCGCGAAGCTCTAACTCCACCAACTCTATAAGCTCCTCGTCATCCACCATGTCACACTTGTTCAAAAATACCACAATTGCAGGCACACCCACCTGACGCGCAAGCAATATGTGCTCCCGCGTCTGGGGCATAGGCCCATCATCTGCACCAACCACCAATATCGCACCGTCCATCTGCGCCGCACCCGTAATCATGTTCTTTATGTAGTCAGCGTGACCAGGACAGTCCACATGGGCATAATGACGCTTCTCTGTCTCATACTCCACATGGGCCGTAGCAATCGTGATCCCCCTCTCCCTCTCTTCAGGAGCCTTGTCTATCTCGTCAAAGGGAGTAAAATCCGCCCAGCCCTTCTGGGACAATACCCTGGTGATGGCTGCAGTCAGCGTCGTCTTACCATGGTCTATGTGACCTATAGTCCCTACGTTAACGTGCGGCTTCTTACGCTCAAATTTCTGCTTGCTCATGACCTCATATCCTCCAAAAAATTCTTTTTAGACCTCAAATGCCTTACCAGCGGTAATGGGCAAAGGCTTTATTTGCCTCGGCCATTCTGTGGGTATCCTCCCTCTTCTTGAAGGCTCCACCCCTTTTATTAAAGGCGTCTATTAATTCTCCTGCAAGACGCTGGGCCATGCTGCGCTCTCCCCTGCCCTTGGCATATCCCACCAACCACCTGATGGCAAGAGCACGGCGCCTCTCTGGCCGAACTTCTACAGGCACCTGATACGTAGCACCACCAACCCTTCGAGAACGCACCTCTACGATTGGCTTTACATTCTCCATGGCCTGCTCAAACACCTTGACAGGATTTTCCTTGGTCCTCGCCTCTACTATGTCCATGGCCTCATAAAAGATCCTCCTGGCCAAATTCTTCTTACCCTTGACCATAAGACCATTAATAAACTTAGACACCAGAACACTTTTATACTTTGGATCTGGCTGAATTTTTCTTTTAGGTACTTCTCTTCTGCGTGGCATAGTCTCTACCTAACCTCTGCTACTTGGGCCTCTTGGTTCCATACTTGGACCTTGCCTTCCTACGGTCCTCAACCCCTAAAGCATCCAGCGTGCCTCTTATAATATGGTAACGTACACCTGGCAAATCTTTTACACGCCCACCCCTTATCAACACCACAGAGTGTTCCTGAAGATTATGCCCTATTCCAGGTATATAGGATGTCACCTCTATTCCATTAGTAAGCCTAACACGGGCCACCTTCCTTAAAGCCGAGTTAGGCTTTTTGGGCGTGGTGGTATAAACACGGGTACAAACTCCGCGCTTTTGCGGGCAAGACTCAAGGGCCGGTGCCTTGGTCTTCTTCTTGATCTTCTGTCTGCCCTTACGGACTAACTGATTAATAGTAGGCATACGTCTTCAAACTCCTAATATTTTTATAGCCTTATAAAAAACGCAAAAAAAGCCTTCACCACATCCATTTTCCTTGCGGATATATTGATGTGGGGCTCAAAGGTAAGGTTCGCTCTTATTAATTGCTAAGTTTTGTATTGTCAAGACCTAAAAAGCTATTTATATGCGAGTTGCACCTTATGGCATCAAAGCCAAATAAAATTAACGAGGCCGATCAGTGAAACAACAACACTTTTTGGGCATTGACATTGGCAATACACACACTGTAATAGGTCTTTTAGACCAAGAAAAAATAATAGACACCTGGAGAATAGCCACCGATGCAAAAGGCACCTGTGACGAACTCGCCCCTGTAATGGCCTTTTGGTTGAAACGACATAATATGGAGCTGCATGAGATAAAAGGTGCCCTAATATCAAGTGTAGTTCCTCCAGTCAACCAACTTTGGTCAGATCTTGCCAAACGTTACTTGCTCTGTCCATTACATGATGCACATGATATAGCTGAAAAAATCGTCCAAATAGACTATCCAAGACCCCATGAAATAGGCACGGATCGACTTATAAACGCTATCGGGGCCTTTAGAAAATTTAATCGGGCATGCATAATAGTAGATTTTGGAACCGCTACAACATTCGACTGTGTATCTGAAACTGGTCAATATCTTGGAGGTGCCATTGCACCAGGAATAGCCATGTCTATCAACGCACTTTTTTCTGGCACATCAAAACTCCCTCTGGTACGACTTGAAAAGATACCCAACAATCCTATTGGCAAAAGCACAGAAGAGGCTATTAGATCCGGGATACTTTATGGCTTTGCAGGTCTGACAGATAGAGTTATCACAGAACTCCAAAACCAATATGAATCCCCTCCCATAACCTTGGCCACAGGTGGACTGGCAACAACTGTATTTTCCATATCTCAAAAACTGGAAAGACTTGTTCCTGATTTGACAATGGAAGGGCTCAAAACATGTATATGTGTTGCCTTTGATCTCTAGATCCTTTTGCTGTATCTAATTTCTTCTTGTCCAAGGTGATAAGTGGAGCATGGTATTTTGGAGAGCATCTAGTTAAGCATCATAACAGTAACCATTCGTTTCTTTAGCTATTTTTGAAGATTTCCTAGTTCAACATCAACAAATCTTATTGGAATCGTCCTAACAGTTGCTAACGCCTCTTCAATTTTTTCAAAATCTGCTTTTCATCTACGTAACATTACAGAAAAGTATTGCCCACCCACAATCAACAAAACCGGGAGCTATCAAGAAAGCCCCTTTGTTACCCTTTATGATGATCGCTATTCTTTCAGGCTTGTTTGCTATTACCGCAATAATAGCAGATGCATCTGCTGCAACTTCCAAGATCACACCCCAAATTGTTGTTCGATTGCACAGTAATAGATATGCACAAAAAATATTCAGGAATTTTGTTAATCAAATCTAACTTACTGTTTTTTAGATATTTTCAAACCAACATTGAAACTACCTGCTGACCTTTCTTCAACAAGTTTTCTTGTTCGCATCTTGCTTTAAGATAGTCAAGATTGCATATAAGACGATCAATTTCACCTGTAACACAATAGTCACTGTGGGGGATCAAAATGGTAAGCTCCTGGTGTCCTTTTGATTTGATTTTTTCGAGCAAAATCCTTTGACTATCAATGGCTGTATATATATTTATTTTCTCACTGACCAGCAGAAACAAGAGCCAAAGTCCATTATATAGCAGAGGCATGCGGACAGGATCCTCTTCTAAGACAAGATGGCGTATCCCTACCTCTCCATCGTTATAAAGGCGCTCCCTTACAAAGGTCCTGATCCTGTCAACTCTTTTTAAAAAGTCTGGAATTTCAAAATGATTCTTTAAAAAGGCGCGAGGATTGGGACAAAAGTCATGCAATTTTCCTCCTGGCCCAATAACTGGAAAATTTCTGCATGATACCGGCCTTTCATTATAAATGCTACACAGCCTTGATTCTGAATAGGCCGGACAGGAATCCATTTCAGCTGGGACTATCCATTCCATAGCCCAAAAATGCTTCGAGGACGCTATCTCTAGATCTGGCATCCACAAAGGGAAGGCCCCGAGCAACAATGTTCGATACAAGACTTCATAGGGCTCACCCATATAGGGCATACGCTTTACATATTGACAACATGGGTTAGGACATTCAAGACATGGAGTCGCATGACGATAAGAAAAATGAGACATTGTTGACCTTGTATTATTTAAGGGCAAAAAAAATGCATGAAGAAAAAAGACAATACGAAAGATTCAAGGCAGACCTAGAGGTAGTATTTAGCTCCGATTCCTTTGTGTGTTCAAACACTATATTAAATATAAGCATGGGCGGTCTTTGCATAGAATGTGGAAAGGCCATTCCGCCAAACCAAGGCCTCACTATTCTAATCCCCACAAATCCTCCTGTTAAAGTCAAGGGCAAGGTGGCCTGGAATAGAAAAGTAGGGCTCACCCATATAATTGGAATAAAATTTCAAACACTTACACCAGATCAAAAAAGGGCCCTAGGCGAGCTGATTAGCAGCTTTTTCTGGGAACGCCAGATGTGGGCAGATTAAAGCCGCCTTGGATTCAAGAACAAACGCAAATAACTGTCTGGACGTACCTCTGCAAGCAACTTTTTTGATCTTTTTGCTATTTCCAGCATATGCCTGGAACCAGCCGACTCCCCGTCCCAAAAAAGAATGATACAATCTGCCGCCCTAAGAAGCACCTCATTTCTCATCATAGTTGCCTTTAGACCATGTTTTTCCCACTCGGACGGGATTATCTTGAATTTGAGACCATGTTCTTGAGCATATCGTTCACCAAGCCTATCTGCCCCTGGGGCATTGCCTGACAGGACTATATCTCCTGGCATGAGCAAACAATCAAGTACAGACTTCACCAATTGATACGACTCTATACTCCTAGAGCCGCCTACTGCTATCTTAGCCATCTTGTTCTCCTTTTGTCAGCTTGACCCTCGGCAGCGTATTTTTATAAAACCTTCTACCAGATATTTGTATAATTTCAATTCTGTGACATTAAAGAGCCATATATTGATATACTAATATTGTTACAGGTCGCAACAGGTGCTATCTTTAACAAACTCTGATATTTTTAAAATGCCAATCTTAGGAACTAGATATGACACTGGACGACTTAAAGACTGGACAGCAAGGTATAGTTTTGAAAATAAACGCTACAGGTCCCTTTAAAAAACGCCTTTTAGAAATGGGTTTTGTAGCCGGAGCTGAGGTAAAGGTAATAAAATATGCTCCCTTGCACGATCCAGTAGAATATCTTGTAAAAGGGTATCATGTAAGCCTGAGACATGAAGAGGCAGCAACCATTGAAGTGGAACCGCTTTCCTAAATAAAAAGATTTTCCTAGTCTCCTTCTTCAACTGTATCCTTTATTATTTCTTTGACATTTTCGATGGTGTACAAGATGTCGTGTACAGTAGTAGCGGGATGCTCCTCACAAAAGGCATCTATAGTTTCTAAAAGTTTGTCTGTTAACAACTCGAATTCATCAATGGTCAAGCTAGTAGCGGGTTCTGCAGTTATGAGCTTATCGAGATCAATACCATGATAGAGAAGAAGCTCCTCCTTGATCTTTTCGAGCCTACGCGGCCTTCTTTTAGAGGCCCCTGGTATCCTTCTGAATGGAAGAAGTTTTCCCATTTATATTGTTCTTCTCCTAAACTTTTAAATTTTTAGTTACCATATAGGCATATAGGCTGCCAATCTTGAGAAGTCGGAAACTTTAAAAGCAGCCTATGACCATAAAGTTATTTTACAACAGTGGCTTTCATAAAAGCAAGAAAAGAAGTTGGATGCCATCAAAGTTGGGTTTGTAGATATCTTCTCTACAAAACAACCGCTTCTATATCTGCCTCTTGACATCTACTTTCAACTTTGCAAGCCCCCTTGACCATAAGCAGAGCCTAGATCCTCATTAAGAATCAGATGAGAGCCAATATTCTAAGCATTTTGAAAAATTTTTGCCATCTAAAAAGAAAAAAATTTCTTCTTTGAGGAAAAATTTTTCTTCTCATTGGGAATAGAACTACAATTTAGTACCAAAATAAGTATATGATTTTGATGTGATGTATAATTTTAGGCTTATTTTTTGCTCATACTAAACCAAAAACAAAGGGGGCACTATGAAAAAAATTTTATTCACAGTTACTTTGCTTGGTTGCATTTTGTGTGCTTCCATTAACAGCATGGCATACTTATATCAAATAGATGATGGAAACGCTGAATATGCATACGGAGGGCTAGCAGCAGGCTCAACTTTTACATGGGCCAACGTATTTAAAGTGGAAAGCGGCTACAATTTGATCACTGGAATTTATATTGCCTTTGGTCTTGATGGATATACAGATAAAGTTGAAGGAAGTAATATAGAAGTAAAATTATGGAACGATCCAAATAATGATCAGAACCCAAAGAATGATGCCACATTATTAACTTCCTTATCCACCACAATATCTGAGGCAGGCACAAACAAATTTCTCTATTTTGATATCAATGATACTTTGATCCTTACAGATTACTTCTTCGTTGGAGTTACTTATTACTATACAGCTGATAATTACGAGAGCTTTCCTGCACAGATAGATACTACAACATATGATGGGAAGAGCTGGTATACAGTTAATTCTGACATTACAACTAATCCAAAACTCACGGATACTCTGTCTCCAAAAGGAACCTGGATGATCAGAGCAGAGTCAAAAGAGACTGCAAGTGTTCCTGAGCCAAGCACCATATTTCTGTTGATTCCAAGTTTATTTTTGTTAATAAAGAAACAAAAACTTTAATAAATAGGCCATCTTGTCCTCCTGTCATTTGAATTGGTGGATGCTTCACAAAAATAGACATGGGGAAATGGTTGAAGCACCACCAATAAAACATCTAAGAGAATTTTTATGTTATTTTTATGGGGTCAAGGGAAAACCGTGCTGGATTCAGCAAAATTTAAGATGAAATTCAGAACCAGCCCTTAAAATGGCCCAGAGCCTTAAGAGGAACATTTGAGCCATGGTTTTTATACTTTTGCCTTAAAAAACGATGCCTCTTCTAGCAATTGGGTCCAGAGAAGACATAAAATATACCAATGTGTAAATCTTTTTTATAAAAACTAAGAAGGCTGGATAACAAAAATTGTCAAACCTTCAAGCCATTTATTTATGTGGAGTATCTGAGATCGCGGGCTTTCTTGCCTCGTTTTCTTTGAGGAGTTCCCGAATCAGCCGTTTATGAGTCTTGTTGTCCAGTACTCTCATTGAGGTTGTTTCACTTAGATTGAAGATGGGGCTTGTCCAGCCATGACAGGCAGCACAGGTGTTGACCCGGGTTATCCTTTCAAGTTCCTCCTTGTTAAACGGTCTAGCCCTGTAGTGGCTGGTCGCTTGAAGTTGGGTACCATTTTCGTCAACGAATCTGTCGAGACCGAAGGGCAGATTCACCCCGTTGGCCTTTGTGACATAGAGATCCTGCCCAAGTCCCAAGGTCTTGGGGTTTGCGTGGCAATCTTCGCAAGTCCTGGCCTTTTTACTGACAGTGTGTGGTTGTATGGGATTGGTGGCCACCCCATAATGACCATCAGCTGTCTTGTAAACCTTGTTGTGGATCCTACATTTTCCATCAGGGCCAATCTGTGTGAATATTACCTGACATCCTGGAATGAAGGGGCTCACCAACCCTTCGCTATTTATTCCTAGGGCTGGGTTCTCCCAGCGAAGAAAGGATCTGGTTTCTCGCCATTTGAATGCACTTTTCGAGCGGTTTTCTTCCAGGCCGGCCTGCGTCGGATCCATTGAAGGAAGGGGATTAAGCCAGTCGAAGGAAGGGGTGGACGTATCTTGCTGGGCATGGCATCCATAACACTGGGGGGCCCAGCGGCTGTGACAGGCGTAACACTCCATAGTGTTCATATGCACCTTTATGCCCATGGAACTCCTGGCAAGGGGGCTTCCCTTCTCAAGTATGTCCATTACCTGAGGTACTACATGTACCTTGCCATCAACGGATGTTAGCCTAACCTCTTTACCTTGTTTTTTGAGGCGCTTCATCGGTTTTCCCCAAGACGTTTTCAAGGATGAGCGGCGGATGGATGTTCCATGACAGTCCTGGCACTCTATCTCTACTGCCTGTTCTTTTTTGGAATAGATGTTCCCGTCTCCATGCATGTCGCCTTCAGTGTGACAGTCTATGCAAAAGAGACCCTTCTCAAAGTGGACGTCCGGTCGCAGATGATTGTAATATTTGCCATGTATCTTCTTGCCTGCTTTTTGGCCTGGTTTTTCTCCCCATGGAGAGCCATAACCGTCAGACTCCATGGTTCCAATGAAGCTAACACCAGTTCTGCCACCTCTGTTATGGCAGTGAAGGCATTGGAATGGAGGAATCTTGGCAGTAAGTCTGTGAAGACGTGGCCTTGGAGTCGGGTTCGGACCAGCTGAGGTCTTGGAAATAACCTTGTCCTTGCCCTTGTAAGTACCGTCGTCGTCGTAGAGCATGTGACAAGCCGAACATCCAGACGAGCGGTAATCACCAAACCTTTTGGCACCGTAGCTATAAAGGTGGCACCTGAGGCATTCTTCTCTCAGATAGTCATCGGCAGGGGAATTGAATGACGATTCCGGCAGTTTGGGATCGTAGTTTGGCAGCATCCTCAAAGACTTGATTGCTCCACGTTGGACAGGCACATCATTATCCTTGTCGCTTACGGGACGTACGGCATAGAGGGCATTTTTAGTCTTTTGCGCATTAAACAGATAACGCGTTGCGCTTATTATTCCTGCGCTGGTGGCATGAAGAGATTTTTTTGAACGCTCTATAATTCCCATGTGACACTGGCCACAAGTCTTTTCCACAACGGTAAAATCCGCTGGATTTCGCCACAGGCCCAGATGAGCACTCTCTTTTGATGACGCGTCAGGATCGCCTCTGTGACAAAAGGTGCACTCTAGGTCCTTCATTGGTGGAATCTGCGATATAGGTTCGATTCCCTTGTGGCATTCTATACAGCCGCTGGCAAAAACATGGGAAAACGGCAAGATGAGAAGTGTTGCCCCCAAAATACCCATGAACAGGCGAGTCATCTCCGAACCTCCGAAGTAGATATTCGTAGTTTTAGTGCAAAAGAATAAAGGGTCAATAGGAAATGCCCAAAGTGATTTTTATGATTGACAATTTTTGTCACTGAATCCATGCTGAAAAATAAAAGGAGGAGGTTGGCAATGTCAGATTATCATTTTACAAACTTTGTTTTTGAAGGGGGCGGTGTAAAAGGCATAGCCCATGTCGGTGCCCTTGAGGAATTGGATGCCAGGGGAATAATGTGTAGACTGCTGATGTGAGTAAGTAGGTGGATGGCTAATAAATAAATCAGAATTGCCATCAACACAAACAAAGTAATCTAAGTTAACGCTTTAGAATGGATTTTGTCCTTTAAAAAGGACCTTACAGGGAGCAATCAAACAGGGAACAGATGTTATCAATTAAGACAACATCTGCCCTGATCTTGAAGATAGAATCTCTATTTAAATTGCAGACCGCCTGGGCTCCGTTTAATTGCGGCAGGCAAACGAATTGTAGAAGGCCTCTTTTGGCTTAGTCGGTCTATTTTGAATATCCTCCATGGACTCCAGCTACCATTCGGTATTGATGCCAATTTTACCCTGAGACGATACAGGCCTGGTGAATTCAAACGGAGATCAAAAGAAGAAAGGTCGTGTCCAGGATGGGATATTGTTGGCACGTTGATGTGGACAAATCTGGTCGGGCTAAAACCATTTGAACTATTTTTTTCCAGCTCTAGGACTACCCTTTGGCCAGGGGCATGTCTGACCTTCACCTTGATATTCAGCAAATTGCCAGTCAGCATGAATGCCTGTCTCTCCATAGGCTGAAGAATAACTGGGGGTGTGAATCCTTTGACTTTATTATTATTCGATACTGAGAAAAGCTGGTTGCCTTTACTTACTGGCTTACGATTAGGCGGCAATATCTGGAATGTATGCCATGCTCCCCATTTTTTTTGTCCTCTCGCACGTACTCTGAGACGGTAGTTTCCTATTTCAGTCAATTCCAACTGGATGGTGCCATCATTGCCAATAGAGAGCGAAGAGACGATGACGACGACAGTCCTTCAGGGACATCCTCTGGTGGCAACAAGGGAAAGCTGATTGTTGATGCCACTTGTGCTCCTGCGGATATCCGTTACCCGACAGATATCACTCTGGTGAACGAGTCACGGCAGAAGAGCGAAAAGATCATCGC
>Ga0256914_1001829_pt1 | contig 18427 bp, 15 predicted proteins | sample HulkmetaG_FD_191571 | JGI IMG/M metagenome (GOLD analysis project Ga0256914, IMG submission 191571) | Hydrothermal chimney microbial communities from Main Endeavour vent field at the Juan de Fuca Ridge, Pacific Ocean - Hulk | ecosystem: Environmental > Aquatic > Marine > Hydrothermal vents ... | reverse complement strand
TCATCATAATGTAGGAGGACTTCCTGAGTGGATGACTTTTGAGCTTATAGAACCTCTTCGTGAAATTTTTAAAGATGAAGTAAGAAAACTGGGACTTGAGCTTGGTCTTCCTAAAGATATGCTCGGGCGTCATCCGTTTCCGGGTCCCGGTCTTGCTATTCGTATTATGGGTGAAGTTACGCCGAATGAATTAAGACTTCTAAGAGAGTCGGATACGATCATGCAAGAGGAGCTTAAAGCTTGGGGCTATTACGATAAAGTATGGCAGGCGTTTACGGTAGTTTTAAATGTAAAAAGCGTTGGCGTGATGGGAGACAACAGAACATACGACAATACGGTCTGTGTTAGGATGGTAGAGTCCGTTGACGGAATGACCGCCACTTTCGCGCATATTCCTCATGATCTTTTAGAGAGTATCAGTACTAGAATAATAAACGAAGTTGATGGTATAAACAGAGTGGTTTACGATATAACTTCAAAACCTCCGGGAACGATAGAGTGGGAGTAGTAAAATGATTAGAGATTTTTTTAAAATTTTTATTTTAGTCGCTATTATGTTCGCATCATCATACGGTGGCGGATCAGAGGGTAAATTTGAGACATTTTATGAAAAAACGCTCAAACCCTCTTTTGAAAGGCTAAAACCTCTTCAGGATTTCGCTAAAAAACGTCAAAACGTTTATATAGCCTCGGGTGTCGTCGCGATCGTGGTGTTTGCGCTTTTTGTCAAATATTTCAAACTTTTAGGCGCGGTTGTAGCTCTTCTAATGATTGCCGGCGGCGTATATTATTTAAAGTCGATAGAATCGGCGGTAAATCCGTATAAAAAGGCTTTTTATGAAAAGATAGTTTCAAAAATAGGAGATTTTTGTTGCGGATACGAATATATAAACGATTCTATCACTCAAGAAGAGATAATCGGTTCGAAACTTTTTTCTCCGAAAATAAAAGATTATAAAAGTGACGGAATCTATCTCAAAGAGGGAGTTAAATTCGGTTATGCGAATATAGATTTCGATACGAACGAGGATGAATCGGTGGAGAGATTTGCGGAGAATGTTTTTAAAGGTTTCGTAATCGTGATCAATCAAAAAAACGACGAGAACGGAGTTATCGTATCGCAGAGCTTTAAAGAGAGAGTTGCGGATATAGATCCCGAATTCAACGCATTTTTCTCTCCTTTGCCAAGAGGGGATAAAAAAGCCGGTTTTGAAATATACGGTAAAATAGACAGCAGTAAGATACCGCATCTTCATATGCTCTCTTATAGAGAAATCGCTCTGGCTTTCACGAAAGAGAAGACTTATATTTATTACTATTACGCAGTAAATCCTTTGAGTGCTTCCGTATATGAAGATTTTTCTCTAAAAGATGCCAAATCTATCGAATCGACGTTTAAGGAGATCGATTCGCTTGTTGAAATCGTAAAGAAATGAGTGAGATTTATATTTTAAGCGAAAAACGGTTCAAAGGTGCCAAAAATCTTCCCGTTATCGTTTTCGACTATTATGACGAAAAAGTCGATTTGTCGCCTTATGATGCTCTGATTTTCACTTCCAAAAACGGTGTTTTAGCTCTTGATAGAGTCTCCTCCGACTGGAGAAAGTATCCTGTTTTCTCGATCGGTAGCGCAACGAGCGAAACGGTAAGAGAGCTCGGCGGTAAGGTTGTTTACGAGGCTAGAAGCTCTTACGGCGACAATTTCGCACAAGAGATAAAAAGAGAGCTTAAAAATAGAAGAGTTCTTTTTATACGAGCTAAAGTCGTCACATCTTCGTTGAATTTTATATTAAGAGAATCCGGTGTTATTCTGGATGAGAAGATCCTTTATGAAACCGTATGTAACGATTGTAAAAAACTCAAACAACCTCCTTTGGGCTCATATATAATTTTCTCTTCGCCGTCCACGATTTCTTGTTTCTTTAAATGTTTTGAATGGCAAGCAAGCTATACGGCCGTGGTTATCGGCGAGAAAACGGCTTCGTTTATGCCTAAAAGTTTAGAATATGTTTTGTCGAAAAAGCAGACGATCTCTTCATGTATAGCCTTGGCTAAAGAAAATATTACTAAAAAACGTAAAAAATAAACCTTTTTTTTAGCTTTTAATCTTTTATTAATATAAATATCTATAAAATACAAAAGTTTAATATATTTAATAATATAAAGATTGGAGTTAAATAATTTTATGGAATCGACACAAAGCATATTTGTCAAGGCGCTTGAAAACGATAAATATAGTGAGGCGACTCAGCTTTATTTGGCAAAATGGCAAAAACGTAGTAAAACGGACGAACGAGAAGAAAACGTATATAAAGGTTTTGTAAACGCCGCAGCGACTTTCGATCTGATAATGAAAGGTAAATACAAAGCCGCAAAAAGAGTCTGGCGAATATATGAAAAGTACAGACCTTTGATAAATGAAGATATGGAACATTACAGATATTTACAAAAAGCCGACAAAGTGCTTCTTAGATTAAAAAGAAAATATAAAAAAGTTTTCGATACCGAAAAATATAAATAAATCCAACTATTTTTGATATAATTCAACCAAAAAATAGGAAGGTTGAATTATGGGAAGAGCTTTCGAATATAGAAGAGCTGCAAAAGAGAAACGCTGGGATAAGATGTCGAAAATCTTTCCCCGTCTCGCAAAATCTATTACTATGGCCGCTAAAGAGGGCGGCGGTGATCCCGATATGAATCCCAAACTTCGAGCCGCTATCCAAAACGCCAAAGCTCAAAATATGCCGAAAGAAAATATCGAATCGGCAATCAAGAGAGCTCTTGGAAAAGATGCCGATCAAATTCAAGAGGTTCATTATGAAGGCAAGGGACCTCACGGTGCTCTTATCATCGTAGAATGTGCAACCGACAACAATACAAGAACGGTCGCCAATATCAAATCTTATTTTAATAAAAACGGCGGTGAACCTTTGAACAAAGGTTCACTCGATTTTATGTTTACTAGAAAAAGCGTTATCGAGTTTGATGAGAAAGAGGGAATGGATCTTGAGGAGATCGAGCTTGAACTTATAGACGCCGGACTTGAAGAGATGGAGGTTGAAGAGGGTGTCGTAACCCTTTATGCCCCGTTTGGAAGTTTCGGAGCACTCAATAAAGCGGTCGAAGATCTCGGTATAGAAGTGAAGAAAGCTTCTCTCAAATATATACCCAACTCTCCCGTCTCTTTTAGTGAAGAGCAGTTAAGCGATATAGAGAAGCTAATAGACAAAATTGAAGAGGATGACGACGTTCAGGCAGTCTATACGAACATAGAGTGATATATAAAGATCCTTCCTCTCTTATCTTTCGAAAGAAGAAGGATGTAAAATACTCTATCTATTTATAGGGTATGACTCTGACGTTTAATTTTATATCTTCCAAATTTATGTCAACTTTCTCTTTTAGCGGAATTTTCGCTTTTTGTTTGTGAAACTTTCCGTTTAGAGTAAGATTCGTATAAAGAGTTACGATACCGTTTTTCTCTTCATCTACCTGCATAAGTAGTTCATAGCTGTTTTTTCCAACTTTAGCTTCCGCTGATCCGGCCTGTTTGAAAGGTGCTATGATCGACGGCGAATCTATCACCTTTTTATTTTTGATAATCTGTGTCTCTATCATATAAGAGTTTGCGGCAAAAAGGATCGTAGCACTTGCAGTCGATAAAAGTGCGAATAAAATTTTTTTCATAAATTACCTCCGAAAAAATAAAATGTTATGATATATTTTTAAAACAAACGGATAGTTAACGGTTAAAATATATTCAACTCAATTAGGAGTTCGGAAAAAACTTTTGCCCTAGTTTTATCGTTTTTAAGCATTTTCTCAACTACTTGTGAAAGTTTATGGTCTAAAACTCCTTTTAAGGATATCCTCTTTTTAGAATCTTTCGGAGAAAAATCGACAACAAGCTTGTATGGACTCTCATTAAAAATAGACCTATAAATTTTTTCGCCGAAATCAAATATCTCAAAAGCTTCGACGGATTTAGTTTTCGGTTTTGAGCTTAGTTTGATCTTCATTTGGGTTTTTTTACAGACATATTGCGCATAGTAGTTAAAACTCATCATAAAAGCCAAAGCGCCGGCCGAGTAATTTGATAAAACTCTTGAGTGAAAATGTTCGAAACTTTCGTTTTTGGTTTTCAGCATCCGGTACTGTTCTATCAACATCTCTAAAAATAGATGAGTATATTTAAGCGGAATCGCCTTTAAGATTGTTTTCGCCTCTTTACTCTCGTTTAGCATCTTTCCGCCAAGAAGTATATCGACTCCGGGTACGCTTTTTGAATCGATTTTCGCCTTACATCCTAAAAGACCTATATCGCCCATCTGATGAATTCCGCATCCCTTTACGCAAGCCGACCAGTAGATTCTTATCTTCGCATCTTTCATATCAAATCTCTTTCCAAGATACTCGCTCACATAAATCGCATCCGATTTGCCTTTGATAACGCCGAACGAGCAGGTATCGCTACCAGCACATGAGATTAAATGATTGAAAAAGGGAGTGTTTATATTTTTATATCTTTCAAAAAGCTTCTCTTTTAAAACCGAATTTATATCCTCTTTTTCTATTCCCGTTATATAGAGATTTTGATCGATGCTCAGTCTGATATCTTTACCGTATCTTTTGGCTATATTTGAAGCTTCACTCATAGAATCTGCGTCGAAAATTCCGGCGGGTATGTTTACATGTAGTGCGAATTTAGCGTTTTTTTGCATGATCTTTCCATATATACCCTCATGGTGATCTAGCTGCACCAAGGACTCTCCCGCCGTCTCGTACTCAAAGCCGCTTTGCTCTTTTACGGCATCCGTCAATGTTTTCATTCCGACGGCTTCGATAAAAAAGTGCAGACGATTTTTGTTTCTGTTATCTTTGAAACCGTATTCTTTAAAGATATTTATAAGAGTCTCGTAAAACGACAAAACCTCTTTTTCGTCTTTTAAAAATATATCCGCGTTTTTCGCGATCGCACCCACACGGCCGCCCAAATAGACATTGTAACCGTAAATTCCCTCTTTTTGAGCCAGACCGAAGCAGCAGTCATGAGCGAAAAGATTACATCTGTTGGCGAAACTGCCGGAGATGGAAGTGTTGAACTTTCTAGGAAGCGTTCCCGTCCATTCGTCCTTTTTTAAAAATATCTCCTGCATTTTCAAAAGCAGGGGATAGCTATCTATGACGCTATCGAAACTAAGTCCCTCGAGCGGATCGCAGACGATATTTCTAAGATTGTCCATACCCGTTTGATGTGTGGTTATTCCTACACTCTCAAGCTCTTCCAAGACAAAAGGTATATCTTCGATTTTAAGATATCTAAGCTCAATCTGCATACGGGTTGTGATATCTATATGGCTGTTGCCGAATTTTTTGGCAACTTCGCCGATTTTTGCCGCTTGTGCGGGATCCAATACTCCGCCCGGGATTCTGACACGAAGCATAAAGTGGTTTTTGCCGTTTGGCTTTTCTTTGTCGAATATACCCAAATATTTAAAAAGTACCGCTTTATCCTCTTTTTGTATTGAGTCGTATCCCTTTTTTGCACACTCTTTGAGTCGAAGAAGTGCATCTTTTGGAGTGTAAAGCTCTTTTATCTTCTGCGTTTTATTGATTTTTGAATTTCTTGATTCACTTATGGTTTTAATTTTCCGTATCATTCTTACTTCTTTCTTTATAGGTCGTTTTTTCTTCAAGCGTAGCGGCGTTTTTCCGGTAGGAGATCTCTCCCGCTATCTCTTTATCTTTAATGACTATTCCCTCAGGAACTTTTCGGCTTTTTATCTGTACTGCGCACTGTTTGAAATTGGGTTCGAAAGAGTATGGATCGAACTCGTCAACGGTAAGATCGTTTATCGGTTTATCCGCAAAATGAAAAGGAACGAAGCAAGTTCCCTCTCTCACGCACTCCGTAACTTTTACCAAAAGCTCATCGATGCTTCCTCTTTTTGAACTGATCGTTATTTTATCGCCGCTTTTTACTTGAAGCTTTCGAGCATCTTTGGGATTTATCTCACACCAGCTCTTTGGAGCCAGATCATTTAAAATTCGTATGTTTTTAGTTTTTGTTCTCGTATGCCACTGTTCAACCGTTCTTCCCGTATTAAGAGTGAGGGGAAAATCACCGCTTGATTGTTCTTTTAAGCTTTTGTACTCGACACAAAGAAGGTTCGCCTTGCCGTTAGGTGTCGCAAAATCGATATCATCGCTATAGAGTCTCTTTTTTCCTTTAGGATACTTTTGGTTGCAAGGCCATTGAATACCTCCCCTCTTTTCCAAAAGCTCGTAACTCATACCGCTGTAATCGCATAATCTTCCTCTGCTTACCTCTTTGATCTCTTCAAATATATCTTCGGGAGTTTTAAAATCTTTGAACAGCATCTCGTAAATACCGTCAAAATATTTCGAGAACTCTATGACTATATTTGCGTCGCTCATCGAGTCGGCATAAGGCTTTAGCGCCTGTTTGGCAAGATTGCAGCGTCTCTCCGAATTTGTATATACTCCCTCTTTTTCACTCCAAGTAGCGGCGGCGAAAATTACATCCGCCTCTTTTGCACTTTCGCTCATAAAAGCGTCTTGTACTACCATGATCTCAAGTTTTTTCAAGGCTTTTTTTAACTTCTTTTGATTCGGATAACTTACAAACGGGTTTGTCGCGGTTATCCAAAGCGCTTTTATCTCGCCCTTATCGATCGCTTCAATGATCTGAGGATATGAATATCCGCGGCTTTGCGGAATAAGTTCTTCGGAAATATTCCATATCTTGGCAAGCTCTTGTCTATCTTTTTTTGAAGAGAAGTCTCTATATCCCGGCATTGAAGAGGTAAATCCGAACTCTCTGGTTCCCATCGCGTTGCATTGTCCCGTTATGGAAAAAGGAGCCGCTCCTTTTTTGCCGATATTTCCGGTAATTAAAGCTAGATTGTTGATAGCGCTTACCGTATCCGTACCGATCGAGCTTTGGTTCACTCCCATCGTCCACGCGCTCAAGGCTCTGTTCGCACCGGCATAGACTCTAGCGATCTCGTATAGAGTTTTTATGTCGATTCCCGTGATTTGTGCCACATCTTGGGGCGGATATTTTGTTAATATATGTTTTTTAAACTTCTTGTATCCGTTTGTACGCTCTTTTATGAATTTTTCATCTTCCCACCCCTGCTCGAAGATGATATAACATAGACCGTTTATAAGAGCCAAGTCGGTTCTTGGTTTGATCGGGACGAAAATATCGGCCATATTCGCGGTTTTGGAGTATCTTGGATCTATGACGATGATTGTCGGTTTTTTGCCGGTTATCTTTTTGTTTTTTGCTATATGAAGTTTTAAAATAGGATGGTTGTCGGCAATATTGGCTCCTATTAGCATGATCGTATCCGCATGAGAAAAATCTTCATAACTAGCGGGCGGTCCGTCACTTCCGAAGCTATGTTTATACCCCATAACGGCACTTGCCATACAAAGTGTCGTATTTCCGCAATAGTTGTTCGTTCCAAGCCCGAGTTGGACGAATTTTCCAAGAGTATAAAAATCTTCGGTTAGAAATTGTCCCGTCGATATAACCGCGATAGCTTTTTTACCGTACCTTTTTTGAATCTCTTTAAATTTTTCACTTGTGTGTCTAAACGCTTCATCCCATGAGACTTCGGTCAATTTATCCTCTTTTTTGATCATGGGAGATTTTATTCTATCAAACGAGTGAACCATTTTATGTTCACTAACTCCTTTTGGACAGAGTGTTCCCATATTCACGGGATGAGCCGGATCGCCTTTGGTATAGACGGCTTTATCATCTTTTACGCCGATATATAGACCGCATCCGACACCGCAGTATCCGCAAGTGGATCGAATCCAGCGCTCGGGTTTTTTAGCTTTGGCGACTTTACCGAACATCTCATCGTCTATAAGCGCGTATTTGTCGTTTTTTATATCTAAGCCCAAAATTTTTTTTATTTTATCTATCATCGTTGATTTCCTGCGAAAAAATTTCCCGCTAATCCCTGAGCGGATACTGTAACAAAGAAGAGATACCTTCCTATGATTTCACTCAAAAACGCTCCCGTTACGGCGATGACAAGAGTAAAAATTGCCGGTATCGTCGCTTTGGAAGCGATCAACACGATCGCGACAATCGGAAAAACAAGCGCAAAGATCGCTAGAGAAAAGAGACGAATCTTTTTTAGCTTCGCAAAGTGTTTTTCTAAAAGAGTACGGGATCGATCGAGTTGGTAGAAGAGGGGATCGTCATCTTTTAAATTGCGGTAAAAGTCGATCTCTTCATAGATGAGATAAAACTGATAAAGTCCGTAAAGCAGGCATAGCGCTAAAATTGCCATAACGCTTCGATCAGCCGAGTTAATTTGCATTGTAAGTGCCGTAAGCAAAAAGCCTACATAGCCTGTCCCGAAAAATCTTAGGGTTGTCGATTTTCTGTTCCAAGCCGGTCTGGCGGGAACTCGGTAGATTTTGGATTGCGCATAGATACCGTATAGTCCGATTATCAATACGACCGCCTCGATCGCAGTCATTAAAAAACCGTTTATATCGATTATGTTTTTACTAAAAAGAATAGGATATAGATACAAAACGACTATCAATGATACGCCGAGTGCATACGCTCCAAGTGCCGCCGCTTCACGAGAAAGCCATGAAGTTCTTAAATTTTTCATAGCGGTTATCGCAAGTGCCGGCCGCCCTAGATGTAGCGCCGAGAGCGGCAAACCTATGCCTGCTGGCAAAAATATCGTCAATGCCAGCCAAAAGTTCGGTGCGGCCAGGTTAAACCCTAAACTATGTAAAAGCGTTCCCAAAAACATCGCTAAAAAACCGCCGACCGAGATTTGCGTCAAAATTGTCATAAAGATCAGCGGCCACTCCGGATGGGAAGGTTTTAAAAGTCTCTCATCAGCAGGTTTTACCTCTTTTTCAAACTTCGCAAGAGTATAGCGTGTGGTCGGTTTTGTGATAGATATATCGGGTAGATGCGGAGCGACTCCCTCTTTTTCGATTTGACCGTTTAACCACTCATCGGGTCGAAAGATTTCAATCTCGATCGCACCGGCTGGGCATGCTTGTACGCAGGCGGGAGTTTGGTTGTTTTCCAGCTTTTGGTGACACATATGACATTTGGTGACGATACCTCTGTCATGGTTGAAAACGGGAACTTCGTAAGGGCAGTTCCAGGTACAGTATTGGCATCCGATACAAAGATCGTCGTCATGAAATACGATACCGTTATCGAACTTAATATATGAGTTGGTCGGACAACCTTTTAGACATTGCGGATCGATGCAGTGGTTGCAACTCATAGAGTTAAAAAGCCGGCTGACATTCGGAAAAGTTCCGGCTTCCATCTCTCCGACTCGCCTCCATTTGACATCGGGGAGGTTGTTGTTTTGTTCGTTGCAGGCCACTTCGCAGCTGTGGCATCCCACACATGCGCTCATATCGAAATGAAAGCGATACTGCTCTTTCTCTTTTAAAGGCGGCAGATCTATCTGATAGCTCCCGCACTGCATGGTCGTATCCGCTTTGTATCGGATAAAACTTTCAAGTACCGTTGTATGATTCATCTTCTTCCTTACCTCATAATCAAAATGAGTAGATAAATATTTAGTAAAAACGATATGACAAATGCCGTTTTATAAACTCTAAGAGGCTCTTTTTCTATAATAGATGCGCTTTTATCATAAAAAGGTTTGACAAATTGCGGATTTTCAAGATCGTAGAGCATTTGAGAATAGTTTTGATAGCGTTGACTTTTATCGACCGCAATCGCTCTTAGGATGACACTCTCCAGCCAAGGCGGGATTTTCGGGTTGATCTTTGACGGACTTTTCGGCTTTTTAAAAACCGGTGTTTGAAACGGTTCTATCTCTCCGTACGGGAGTTTTCGTGTTAAAGATTCATAAATCGTCACCCCTATGGAAAATATTTCACTCGCTTCATCGATACTATCGCCTTTGAATCTCTCAGGTGCTAGATAACTTGGAGTTCCCGCACGGGTGAGAGTAGAAAAAATCTCGGTAATTGAGCCAAAATCGACGGTTTTGAAATATGTTTTTCCTTTCCTTTGCGCTCTGATTATATTATCCGGTTTTATATCCGCATGAACTAGATCATGTTTTAAAAGAAATTGCTCCATATGAAGAAGAAATTTTGCGAGATTTATACTCTCATCTATCGAAAGGAGTCTGTGTTTTAGGTACTTTTTAAGCTCGTCTCCTCTTAAATGTTCCATCACATAGTAGCGAAGCGTTCTATTCTTCGGAATGACGGCTTTTGGGAAAAAACCGGCTTTAAGTCTTTTTGCGTTCCACGCCTCTTTGACGAAAAGATCGAGTATTCTTTCGTCACTCAATGCTTCATACGGTGCGAATTTGACCACATAAGAGATACCTTTTTTATCGCATAGCCATGTTCTTTCGTTTTGAACCAGCGGCTTTATAAGTTCGTATCCGTCAACGATAGCGCCCGATTTTAATGTTCGTGGGATAGGAAGTTTGAGGGATTTTAGTTTGCAGGTTTGATCTATCTCTTTTATCCGCATGATGACTGCCGTTGTATCGTCCGGAAGGTTGTCGTTTACTTTTTTACTGGCATATTTTACGAGGTTGTTGGCTCCGGCTATGATGTTTGAAGCGATTTCATCTTCTTTTAGTACGCCGTAAAGACCGTCCGAACAAAGAAGAATCGTATCATCTTTTTTTATGATGTTCTCAAAATAGTGGATATCGCACTCACCGCTTAATCCTACAGCCGATGTCAATACATGATCTAAACCTTTTTCATCACTTTTGTGATCTTTTGAAAGTTGATACAGTTTTCCTTCTCTTTGCAGATAGATACGACTGTCTCCTACATTTGCACCATAAAGTCTCTCTCCCTCAACGACGCAGAGTGCGACTGTCGTAACAAGTTCGGTGCTCTCGTATGATTCAAGAGATTCGTTGTAGAGTATAGAATTTATATTTTTTACGAAATGTTTGATCGACTTTTCCATACTCCAAGAGATCGGTCTGTTTTGAAGGCTTTTAAGAAGATAGCCGCAAACTCTTTTTGCCGCCTCTTTGCCCGCTTCGGCACTTCCGACACCGTCACATAAGACGGCGATGCAGAGGTCTTGGAGTCGTTTGTATTCAAAAGCGTCGTCACCCGTCAAGTCGTCGCTCTTTGCAAGTGAAAATCCCGAAAGCCTGATATTTGTCATTTTAACCTCGATAATAATATACGGACTCTAAAATTAGATTCAGTTTTATATGAACAATGGTTAAAAATTAGGCACATTAAATTCTTCCTCCAGCCTGTAATCCCCATGTGGTTCTCCATCTGGTTTTTACTAAAGAGATACCGGCAATCGCTATTAATACGACCGTTGCGAAGATGATAAATCCCGCTGTATATCCGTCAAAAGCTCCCTTACTCCATCCGAGAGTTTTAATAAGTGCGGTACCGCCAAGACCGCCCGCACAGCCTATAATTCCCGTCATTATTCCTATATCTTTACCAAATCTTTGCGGGACGAGCTGAAAAACCGCTCCGTTTGCCATTCCAAGATTTGCCATAATTAAAAACAAGACTACGATCGCGGCATAAAACGGAAGCTCGATCGTCGCGTTGACGAAGGCCAGGGCTGCGACGGCACCAAAAAAGAAGTAAAGAGATTTGATGCCTCCTAGTCTATCCGCGACGGCTCCGCCGACCGGACGAAGTATCGCTCCGGCGAATATGCACAGCGCGCCGAAATAGCCTGCTACGACTTTGACATTTTCTTCATTTAAAAAATCCACTCCAAATGTACTCATATCCGCTTGATAACTATTCATAAGATAAACTTTCATATATCCCGCAAATCCGACGAATCCGCCGAAACTGACCGCATAAAAGAGATTGAACCACCATGTATCTTTATCTCTTAAAAGTTTGAGATAATCTTTTACTTTTTTTGGTCTTGGAGTATATATCTCTTTGGGGGCGTCTTTTGCCATAAAAAAGTATGTGATCAAGATTATTGTCGAGAGTACCGCTCCAACCAAAAAGACCGATTCCCATCCCCACAATTGCGCAATTTTCGGTGCGAACAAAAAGTCTATGACAACGCCGATATTTCCTGCACCGGCAATGCCTAAAACGACTCCTTGAAGCTTGGGAGGATACCACTGTCCGGCCTGAGGCAGAGCCACCGCAAAGCTAGCTCCCGCAAAACCCAGTATAAACGCTACCATCAAAAGTTCGTCGTATGTGATACTCGCGCCCCTGAAATATGCATAATAAAGACCGCCGACGACAACGGTCTGAGCCATAATGGCGGTTTTTTTCGCGCCGATTTTATCAACCGAAAATCCAAGCAGGATTCTCAAGATTGCTCCGGATAAAATGGGGATTGAAAGAAGTGTCGCTTTTTGTCCAGGCGTCATTATGAAGTCATGGGATAGTTTTAAAGCTTCGGTTATCTCCGTAGAGAGAGGTCCTAGCATCGTCCAAACCATAAAACTAAAATCAAAATATAAGAATGCTGCCAAAAGTGTGGGCCAGTGTCCTTGTCCCTTAAGTGCTTTTAGTGAAGCCATGTAACTCCTTTGTGATCTATTTATGCTTATAGTGTAGCATAATCACGTCAATAGATATACAATATACTGATTAATTATTAAGCAGTTAGTTGTTATTTCTTCTGAAAAATATTTATTATCTTATGAAACTAAGAGTAAGTACAAAAATTTTACAAAGTATAAAGAATTTTGTGGATATAATATCTGACTAACAAGGGTTTATGATGAAAATTACATTAAAAGAGATACCGTTTTTTAGTAGTTTAAGCGATGAAAACATAAAAAAGTTGGGGCAGATTTCATGCTTTCGTAACTATAATGCCGATGAACTTCTATTTTACGAAGGCGATGAACCGGGAAAACTTTATATACTTGTAGATGGCGTGTTACGGCTTTACAAGACCGATCCGAAAGGTCATGAGATATATATTCATCAATTTACTCCGATTTCAATGATAGGCGAGTTGGCGAATTTCGAAAATATGCGCTTTCCCGCTTCCGCGAAATTTATCACTAGCGGTACGGTTTTGAAGATCGAGTATAGCAAACTTGAAGATCTTTTATATGAAAATTCGCAAATTTGTATGGAGATCATCAAATCTTTGACGAAAAAAGTTAAAATTTTATCAAATGTAATTCATCATGAGATGATACTGACTTCGGAGGCTAAAGTCGCAAAATTTATCGACGAGCATAAAGAGCTTTTTGAAACGGTCAGAAACAATCAAATCGCCGCAATATTAAACGTTTCTCCGGAGACTCTCTCACGAACTTTGGCGAAGCTTAAGAAAAATTCAATTATCTCCATAGATAAAAAACACAATATTACGATTTTGGACGAAAAGGCGTTAAAAAGTCTCTTTTAACTCTTCTTCTTGACTTATGTCAATCATTAAAAGTTATTATTTTATTACAATTACTATCGTAGTACTTTATTGACAGGAGACAGTATGAAAGAAGTATATTTAAACATGCCTCAGCTTGCCCCGGAAGACTTCTTACCGATTTTCACGTCGGCGACCCTTGTTTTGATCTTCGGGACAATCTTTGTAGGTTTATATACTTTTTCCAAAATGAAAAAGATTCCCTCGTATTATCAGTATATAGGGTATCTTTTCTGGATTGGATGCGCATACTCTCTTTACCTGTTAAGTACTCTGGTTGGAAGTGGTTCCTTTACTCAAAAAGTATTAATGATGGCGATGTTCGCTTATTTCATATTGCCTCATTTTATCTACTTTTTGATGCAAGAGACCCACAAACGACACGATTAATAGGAGGTAGCACACTATGGCAGAACAACCAACTTCTGTATGGAGCAGTATATCGTTTTGGAGACGATCGGCTGCATGGGTAACCGGAGTTGCGGTGGTGCTTTTGATCTGGCTTACGTTCGATACTTTAGGACAGATACAGATGGGTACCGACGCTGATTTACAAAACGGTGTAACCAAAAGGGTTCCTGCCCCCACGGTTATTAACTACAACATCAAATACGAGATGAACGAAAAAAGGGGACATGAAGCTCCGGTAATCGGCGAAAAAGAGCCTTTTTTCGGTAAAGAGTGGAGTGTTGAGGAGGCCGCGAAACTTCTTCATGTCGGAAAACTTACATCTCAGGCTAAAAACTGTATGAACTGTCACACGCTTTTAGGTAACGGAGCATATTATGCGCCCGATCTTACAAAAGCTTGGCTTGATCCTGCATGGAGCAGTGACGGTCCGATGATGGGAATGACAGGAAAAAGTACAAAAGAGGAAGCGATGGCGGAATTTTTACAAAATCCTTCAAAGTATCCGACTCACGCGAGAATGATGCCTGATCTTGGCATTACTGCCGATGAAGCAGTGGCATTGGTAGCGTTTTTGAAGCATATGAGCTCAATTGACACCAACGGCTTCCCGAGAAATTTTGGAAAAGAGCAAGGAGGCACTTATGCTAAATAGTATTAAAACCAACTCATTTCAGTATGAATCTAAAAAAATCGGTTTGATGTACTTTAGAGTAGCGATCGTACTTTTTGGTGCTCAATTGTTAATGGGGCTTATTGCCGCGATTCAATTTCTTTACCCGTCGTTTTTATTTGAAATTTTCGACTTTTCCGTTGCTAGAATGGTTCATATCAACGCATTGGTAGTATGGATGCTCTATGCGATGATCGGTTCCGTTTATTATATGATTCCGGATGAGACCGGTCGTGAAGTCGTCGCTCCGGCAATCGCAAAGCTGGCATTTTGGGTTTTGACCGCCGCTGTTACCGTAGTCGTACTCGTTTATATCTTCATTCAAGTAGGTTCGGGTACGGAGATGACTATCTGGCTGATCAACGAAGGACGTGAGTATCTTGAAGCTCCGAGATGGGCGGATATCGGTATAGTCGTCGTCGTTTTGATTTTCTACTATAATGTTTTCGCCACCTATATTAAAGGTGAAAGAACCGGTATTATGACCGTTATGGTCGCAAATCTTTTTGCGCTAGCGGGTCTATATCTGTGCGGTATGTTCTTTACGGACAACATCACAATGGATCAGTATTGGTGGTGGTGGGTAATTCACCTTTGGGTTGAAGCTACTTGGGAAGTATTTGTCGGTACATTGGCGGCGTACGGACTTATCAAAATCCTCGGCGCTAAGAGAGAGATCGTCGAGATGTGGCTATGGATCGAAGTATTGATGCTTTTTGGTTCAGGTATTTTAGGACTCGGTCACCACTATTTTTGGATCGGAACACCTGAGTATTGGTGGGAGATCGGTGCACTTTTCTCGGCTCTTGAGCCCGTGCCTCTCGTAGCGATGTTCGTACACGTGCTATATGACTGGGGTAAAGAGCAAGGTAAAGTTGAGGCCGAAGGCGGTACTCATGCCGTAAACAACGGTCCGGCTATGGCTTGGATTGCGACGAATGCGTTCGGTAACTTCCTCGGTGCCGGTATATGGGGATTTTTCCATACTCTGCCTCAGGTAAATATCTATACACACGGTACTCAGTTTACAAGTGCCCACGGACACCTTGCATTTTTTGGTGCATATGCTACTATATTAATAGGTATGATGTATCTAGGGCTTCAAGGTGCGTACGGAATCAAACATATGAAAGCGACCGCGCTTTCTAAATGGGCTATTTCATTGATCGTGATCGGCCTTTTGGGAATGACCGTCGCCCTTACTATTGCGGGTTACGAGCAAGTACTTGTCGAAAGAGCTGAACTCGGTGCTACATGGGAAGCGTTCTTCACGGCGCAAAATCTTGTTTGGTATGTTCAAGGACAGGCTTGGAGACTTGTGATGGGTGTCGTGACGTTTATCGGTTTCGCGTTGCTTGTGATGGATCTTTTGACTATCGGTAAAAAGGCGCAAGAAGCGCAAGAAGCGGCTTAAGTTAGGTACTTCGTTTACGAAGTCTAAAAAATTTGTCCGAAAGATATTGAAGATCTTTCGGATGAGTGATCATAAAAATTAAGGAGAAAGTGATGTTCACACCATTTACGGATATTGTTCCAAGTTTTTTCGGTACTTTAAATCAAGGTCCGTTGACGCTGACAATATTTCTTCATACGATAATCGTTTTGCCAATGTTTTTCATCTATTTTAGTGAAAAGAAGAAATTGAGCAAATAATAAACATAAGTTTGCTAAAATAATAGGGTGAGGGGAACAGACTGTTTAATAACCTTAAAGGAGGAAATATGAAGTTAGTAAAATTACTAAGTTTGGTTGCGGCTACGAGTGTTGCTGCTGTAAGTATGCACGCGTCGGCTGTAAAGCTGTCGGATGCCGAGATGAAAGAAGCTACGCAAGTCTATTTCGATAGATGCGCCGGTTGTCACGGAATGTTGAGAAAAGGTGCTCTAGGACCGAATCTTGAGCCTAAAAAGACAAAAGAGATGGGAACTGCGGCACTTAAAACCATTATTACGGAAGGTACTCCGGGCGGTATGCCGGGTTGGGGTAAATCAGGAGAGCTTACACCGGCTCAAACCGAACTAATGGCTAAATATATTCAGGTGGAACCGCCTATGCCGCCTGAGAAATCTATGGAAGACATGAAAAAGAGCTGGAAAGTTCTCATTCCTGTAAAAGATAGACCAAAAGCACCTGAGTCTAAAAACTGGAAAGATTATTTTGCGGTAATTTTAAGAGATGTCGGACAAATTGCGATTGTCGATGGAAAAACTAAAAAAGTTATTTCGGTCGTTAAATCGGGTTATGCGACTCACATCACAAGAACGAGTGCAAGCGGTAGATATATGTACGTCATCGGTAGAGACGGTAAAGCTTCTATGATCGATCTTTGGATGAAGGTACCTAAAAATGTTGCCGAAATTCGCCCTTGTAATGATGCGAGAAGTATCGATACATCCAAGTATAAAGGTCCAAAAGGCGACTTCATCGACAAATATGCGGTTGTGGGTTGTTATTGGCCGCCGTCAATCGTAACATTCAAAGCAGATACTCTCGAGCCGATCAAAATCGTATCGACTGCAAGTTACACTATAGATAAAAATGTATTTACCAGAGAAGCTCGTGTTGCAGCTATTATCGCGTCTCACCATAAACCGGAATGGGTTATCAACGTAAAAGAGACAGGTCAAGTATGGCTATACGATTACTCAAATGTAAAAAGCCCTAAAATCACAATGGTTGAAGCTGAAAGATTTTTGCATGACGGTGGTTGGGATCTTTCAAAAAGATATTTCTTAACGGCTGCTAACGCTAAAAATATCATCTCAGTTATCGATACTCAAGAGGGTAAACTAGTTGCCAATATTCCGTCTCAAGGAACTAAACCGCATCCGGGTCGTGGAGCAAACGTAAACTCCAAAACTTACGGTCCCGTATGGATCTCCGGTCATATCGGTTCAAACGACATCATAGCTATAGGAACGGATCCTAAAGGTCATCCGAAAAATGCATGGAAAGTCGTTAAAAAATTCCAACTTCCAGGAAACGGTGGTGGTAACTTATTCGTTAAAACACATCCAAACTGTAAATATATCTTTGCCGATCGCCCGGTCAATCCGGATAGAAAACTTCAAACTCAAATCTATGTTATTGACAAAGATAAGCTTGAAGTCGTAAAAACTATACCTATTCCGGAAAAATATCTTAAATCTGCAGATCCGAAAGTTAAAGCCAGAGGTCCTGTACACTTTGAGTTCAATGCAGACGGTAGCGAAGTTTGGACAAGTATCTGGGGTAACAAACTTACTTCTTCACCGATTCTTGTGTTCGATTCCAATACACTTAAGTTAAAAAGTGTTATCGACGATAAGAGACTCGTAACACCGACAGGTAAGTTCAACGTTACAAACACTATGACGGATACTTATTAAAAAGTATGTGTCTATTTAAGACGGTACCGGATTATCCGGTTCCGTCACTTTCCGCTTTAAAATCAAATAACTTTCTCAAGGCAATTATTATGAAAGCCAGATCATTAATATCTATATTTTTACTATCCGTACTTTTGTTGCAAAACTTATACGCTATCGACCCTGCGGCCGCTCATATGATTGAAGCGATGCCAAAGCACAATACGGGAAAAAAATTGTATAACAAATATTGCGCCGCCTGTCATCACAAAGAGAGAATTGGAATAGCCGGACCTCCTTTGATACCGGAATTTTTAAGAAAGTATAAACTAAAAGATCTCTCGAAAAAGATCAAAAACGGTTTTCCTCAAACACTTATGCCTTCTTATGAGTTTCTAAATCCTTATGAATTGCTTGAGATAAGCAGATATATCAAATCACCCGTCGATAAGAATTTGACATGGAATAAAGAAGATATAGTAAAATCTACAAAATATTTTAACGACGCACAAAAAGATCTCGGTATTATGAATATAGAACAGATTCTTCCCGTCGTTGAAAGAG
>Ga0256914_1001828_pt1 | contig 18434 bp, 12 predicted proteins | sample HulkmetaG_FD_191571 | JGI IMG/M metagenome (GOLD analysis project Ga0256914, IMG submission 191571) | Hydrothermal chimney microbial communities from Main Endeavour vent field at the Juan de Fuca Ridge, Pacific Ocean - Hulk | ecosystem: Environmental > Aquatic > Marine > Hydrothermal vents ... | reverse complement strand
GGGGATCGTTGGGTTCGACTTGGTGGGGAGGGCTCGGCCTCGGGGGCGTGCTGGAAGTGGTTTGCGCCGGGGGCGGGCTGAATTGCTCTTCCTGGGTGGGGAGGCGGGAAAGCTGCGGTCTGGGAGGTTAAGATCCTGGGGCTATGAAACGCTCTATCTTCTCTTTGGCGGTCTTTCTTCCTCTTTTTCTGGTCCCGGCCCTTTCCCGGCGGAGTGCTCCTTCCAAGAGGCCTTTGATCGGGATCACCAGTGTGTACAGGCCTCCGAAGAAGGGCTCTTCCCAGGCCTACGTGCTTGTGAACTACCGGTACGTCCAGGCCGTGGCCCGGGCCGGGGGGGTGCCGGTGGTGCTTCCCGCCCTGTCGGACCGGGCCTGCCTGGAGCGTTACGTTAAGGTCCTGGATGGGCTGGTCCTGGTGGGGGGGGGCGACATTCCTCCTGCGGCCTACGGCGAAAAGCCCGACGAGACGGTCCGGGTCATGCCCAGGGAGCGGTTCCTTTTCGAAAGGTCCTTGATTCCCCTGTGGTGGAAGAGCCGAAAGCCCCTCCTGGGAATCTGCCTTGGAGCCCAGTTCACCAACGTGGTCCTCGGGGGAACGCTGATCCAGGACATACCCAAGGAGGTGGGAACCAAGGTGGCCCACAGGGCGGGCAAGAGGGGAACCTGGCACGAGATCCGGATCGAGGCGGGGAGCCTTCTGGCGAGGATTCTCGGCAGGAGGGTGGTGAAGGTCTACTCCCACCACCACCAGGCCGTGGAGAGGGTGGGCCGCGGTCTGAGAGTGATCGCCAGGAGCGCCGACGGAGTGGTGGAGGCCATGGAGAGGGTGGATGGCGGCTTCGGGCTTTTCCTCCAGTTCCATCCCGAGCAGATGAAAGATCCGGTGCGGAAGGAGATCTTCTCCTCCCTGGTCCGGGCTGCGGCTCGGTGAGTTCTTGGGTGCGGATCCTCTCCCGGGAGGGGAGAATGAGCTCTCCCCGGACCGGCGGAAAGGGGGCGGGTTCCGGAGGAATGGAAAGGCTGGAGCGCCTTGGAGATCGTCACGGGCAACAGGCTGGAGAGGCTCCTGGAAAGGCTGGCCGAAAACCTGGAGCGGCCCGCCGGGGGACCCTTCGATCCCGAGGTGATCGTCGTGCCCACCCCCGGTATGGAGAAGTGGATCGCCAGGGAGCTTGCCGAGCGTTTCGGGATCTGGGCCAATCCATCCTTTCCTTTTCCCCGCAATTTTCTCGACGGGGCCGTGGAGGCCGTCCTGGGAGCACCCGACCCGGAGGGGAAGGCCTGGTCCAGGGAGTCCATGGCCTGGTCCCTCTTCGGGCTCCTGGGGGAGGATGCCCCCGGCGAGACCGCTTCCTACCTGGCGGGGGATTCGCGGGGGCTCAAACGCTTCCAGTTGGCCCGCCGCCTGGCCCATACCTTCGACCAGTACATGGTCTACCGGCCGGACCTCCTCTTCTCCTGGGAAGAGGGGGATGGTGAGGACGACTGGCAGGCCGGACTCTGGCGTTCCCTCCTGGAGCGCCTGGGGAAGGAGCATCCCGCCAGGCGGATGCAATCCTTCCTGGAGAAGCTGGCCGCCTGGAGGGGGCCCCTTCCGGAGGGCCTTCCGTCCAGGGTCTCCCTCTTCGGGACGGGCACTCTCCCTCCCCTCTTCGTCCGTCTCTTCCAGGCCCTTTCCGGCCTGTTGGAGGTCCGCCTCTACCTCCCCCTGCCCTCCCCCGCCCTCCTGGAGGAGGTCCTCCGGGAGGGCGGGGTGGAAGGCGGGCCCTCGGGGGGACCGGGCCATCCCCTCATGGAAACGATGGCCTCCGTCTCCAGGGACTTCCTCCGGGTCCTCCGGCGGGAAGGCGCCTTGGAGGAAGGGCGGGTGGAGAAGGTCTTCGATCCCCCCGGCAGGGAGGGCCTCCTGGGCGTCCTCCTGGCCGATCTCTTCCGGAACGGCCCGCCCTCCAGGACGGATGGAGTCGATCCTTCCCTGGAATTCCATTTTTCCGCGGGCCGCCTGAGGGAGGTGGAGGTCCTCAGGGAGAGACTCCTGGCCCTCTTCGAGGAGGATCCATCCCTGGAGCCTGGGGACGTGGCCGTTCTGTGCCCCGACCTGGAGGCCTACGCCTCCCTGGTGGAGGCCGTCTTCGGCGGAGAATCCGGCCGGCCGGGTTCCATCCCCTTCCACCTGGCCGAGAGGACCTTCCGTGGTGAGAGCCCCCTGGCCGAGACCTTTCTCCGGCTCCTGGAGGTTCTCCAGGGCCGGCTCACGGCCTCCCAGGCGGCGGACCTGCTGGAGTTTCCTCCCCTGGCGGAACGCTTCGGCCTCGGACCGGAGGACCTGGAGCGGGCCCGGGCCTGGATCGGGGAATCGGGAATCCGCTGGGGTGTCGACGGGGAGCACAGGTCGGAAGAGGGCCTCCCCTCCTTCCAGGAGAACTCGTGGCGCTGGGGACTGGACAGGCTCCTCCTGGGCTACGCCTTCCCAGGAGGGGGCCGTACCCTCTTCGGCGGAATCCTTCCCTACGACGACGTAGAGGGCTCGGCCGCCTCGGTCCTGGGAGGACTCTGCTCCTTCTTCACCGAGATCCGCCGGGCCAGGACGGCCCTCTCGGAACCAAGGCCGCCCCGGGAGTGGGCCTCCTTCTCGGCCGACCTGGTGGACCGGTTCTTCGCCCCAGGCGATCCGGGGACGGCCGCCGACTCCTCCTCTCTTCGGGCACTCTTCGCCTCCCTGGAGGAGGAGTGCCGGGCGGCGGGCCTGGAGGAGAAGGTGGATTTCCAGGTCTTCCGCGAGGCCCTGGCCTTCCGCCTGGGAGAGGTGCGGCGGCGCCACTCCTTCCTGGCCGGGGGTGTGCACTTCGCCTCTCTCCTCCCCATGCGGAGCCTCCCCTTCCGGGTGGTCTGCCTCCTCGGCATGGAGGACGGGGCTTTCCCCCGTGCCGAAACCCATCCTCCTTTCGACAAGATCTCCCGGGATCCCAGGCCCGGGGACCGCTCTCTCAGGGAGGACGATCGATCCCTCTTCCTGGAGACCCTCGGGGCGGCCAGGGAGAGGCTCCTGGTCTTCTGGGCGGGAAGGAGCGAGCGGGAAGGAAGCCTCCTTCCCCCCTCGGTGGTGGTGAACGAACTCCTGGACGTGGTGGAGGAGATGTGCCCCGGGGCGGGGCGGGCCTTGGTGAAGGACCATCCTCTCCAGCCTTTCTCTCCCAGGTATTTCCAGGCGGGAACGAAGCTCCGGGGATTCCGCGGCCCCTGGCTCGAGGCGGCGGTCCTGGTGTCGGGGCCCAGGAGGGAGAGGCCGCCCTTCCTGGATGGAGTCCTGGAGGGGGAAGAGGAGGAGGAACAGGTCTCCCTGGAAGACCTGGTGGCTTTCTTCAAGTCCCCGGCCCGCTTCTTCTTCCGGACGGCCCTGGGCCTCTACCTGGAGGAGAGGGCTCGAGAGCTGGAGGACCGGGAGCCCCTGGACTTCAGCGCCCTGGAGGAGTTCTTCCTGGGGGAGGACCTGGTCCGCCTGGGCCTGGAGGGGATTGCGCCCTCCCGGGCTCTGGCCTTCTTCCGGGGAGCCGGAAGGATTCCTCCGGGAGAGGGGGGACGGCGGGTCTTCGAGAGGATCGCCGGGAGGGCCCGGTCCTTCCTGGAGAAGCTCCTGGAGGCCCGGGGCGGGGAAGGAAGGGAACCCTTCCTGGGCCAGGTGCCCCTCGCCCAGGGGATGGTCGTAGGCAAGGTCGGAAATCTTTTCCCCCGGGGACAGGTCCTGGGATGGCTCGGGAAGGATTCGGGAAAGCGGAAGGTGGAGGCCTGGATCCGCCACCTCTTCTTCCTCGCCGCCGGCGTGGAGGGGGTTGAGCCGGTCACCCGGGTCCTGGCCCGGGACCGGAAGAGGAAGGAGAGGTTCCTGGAGGTGGTCCTCTCGGGCCCGGAGGACCCGCGGAAGGAGCTGGAGGGGCTGGTGGAGCTCTACCGCCTGGGAAGGCGGGTTCCTCTTCTCTTCTTTCCCGACCAGGCCGCTTCCTACCTGGAGGAGACGGAAAAGGGAAAGAAGGGAAGGGAGGAGATCCTGAGGGGGCTGAGGAAGGATTTCGCCGGCGACGGAGATCTGGGCCGTCTCCCGGAGATCCGCCTTCTCTACGAAGACACCTTCCCACTGGATCCGGAGTTCCGTCATTTCCCTGGGGACCCGGGCCCCTCCTTCGAGGAGCTGGCCCGGCGGATCCTGGGGCCCTTCTTCCGGGCAGCCGGAAAGGGGGGCGGAAATGGGTGAGTTCCAGGTGGACAAGGTCCCCTTGGAAGGTGTCCGGCTGGTGGAGGCCGGCGCGGGGACGGGGAAGACCTGGACCCTGGTCAGGCTCCACCAGCGGCTCCTCCTGGAGAAGAGGATCCCCCTGGAGAAGATCCTGGTGGTGACCTTCACCAACGCCGCCACGGCGGAACTGAAGTCCAGGATCCGGGAGGGCCTGCGGGAGCTCCTCCGGGAGGGGAGTGCCGACCGGTCTCTATTGGAGAAGGCCCTTAGGGACTTCGACCGGGCCCCTGTCACGACGATCCACGGTTTCTGCCACAGGGTGCTCCAGGAAGAGGCCTTCCAGAGCGGAATCCCCTTCGACGTCCCCCTCTCGGGGGAGGCGGCCTCGGGGATCACCGAGAAGACCAGGGACTTCTGGGTGGAAAAGACCTTCCACGACGAAGAGGGAGAGATCCTGGACCTGGCGCCCGGTCCGGAGGCCCTCCTTCCCGTGGCCAGGGAGGTCCAGAACCGGCCCGACCTGGAGCCCCTACCCGGGGTAGAGGTCTCCGGGAGGGGGCGTGAGGCCTGGGAGAGGGTGGAGGCCCGCCTGGAAGAGGCCCGCCGGGCCTGGAAGGAGGGAAAGGAAGAGGTCATCCGGATCTTCCTGGAAGGCGGGTTGAGCGGGAAGTTCTACCAGGCCAGGTGGGTGCCCGGGTGGGTGGAGAAACTGGAGGCCTACCTGGAGAAGGGCGGGGATTTCCGGCTGTTCCGGGAACCGGGAAAGAACAAGATCGCCTGGGCGGAGAAATTCTCCTCCTCCCGGATCGCCCGGGCCGCCGGGAAGGGATCCGTTCCGCCGGAACACCCTTTCTTCCGGGCCTGGGACCGGTTTCTCGAAGCCTGCAAGGACCCGGACCTGCCCTTCCGCCCGCCGGACCAGCTCGAGGTCCTCAGGGAATTCGTGGAACGGATCCGATCCAGGCCCGGGGACCCGGCCCTCCTCCTGAGGGAGGGTTTCACCTTCGCCGACGTTCTCCTCTTCGTACGCCGGGCTCTTGAGGGCCCCGGAGGGGACGCACTGGCGGCGGCGTTGAGAGAGCGGTTCCGGGCAGCCCTGGTGGACGAGTTCCAGGACACCGATCCGATCCAGTATGCTATTTTCCGGAAGGTCTTCGCCTCTTCCAAAGCCCCCCTCTTCCTGGTGGGGGACCCCAAGCAGGCCATCTACTCCTTCCGCGGCGGGGACGTGTTCACCTACCGTTCGGCCCGGGAGGACGCGGGCGGGGAGCCGGAGACGCTTTCCCGGAACTGGCGCTCCGACCCCTCCCTCGTGGAGGCCTTGAACGGACTTTTCGGCGGGCGGGAGGAGCCCTTCGGGTTCGACTGGATTCCCTTCCGGGAGGCCCGGGCCCAGGTCGGGGAGGACAGGCTCTTCCTGGAAGGGAATGCCGCATCGGGCCTCTACCTCCTTTGCATGAACTCCGAAGGGCGACCCCTTTCCAAGGAGCGGGCCGTGGAGGCGGCCGCCCGGGAAGGGGCCGCCTGGCTCGCCTCTTTCCTGGGGAAGGGGCCCGGGGTCGTGGAGGAAGGTGGGGAACGGACCCTCGGGCCGGGAGACGCGGCCGTCCTGGTCCGGACCAATTCGCAGGCCGCCCGGATGGTCCGGGCCTTGGCCCGGGTAGGCCTTCCCTCGGTCCTCCTCGGGACGGCCAGCGTCTTCGATTCCGCCGAAGCGGAAGAGGTGGAACGCCTGCTCCGGGCCCTTGTGGAGCCCACGAGAAGGCGGGCCGTCCTGGCCGCCCTGGCCACGGGCATCCTGGGAAGGAGAGCCTCCGACCTGGTCCGCCTCCGGGAGGACCAGGAGGCCTGGGAGGCCGAGGTGGAACGCTTCGCCCGGTGGAAGAGGGAGGCGGCGGAAAGGGGCTTCCTGGCGGTCTACCTGGAGATCCTCTCCCAGGGGGACGTCCTGCAATCGGTCCTGGGGGAGAGGGCCGGCGAGCGCCGCCTCACCAACCTCAGACACCTGGGGGAACTCCTGGACCGGGCCGCCCGGGAGAGGCACTTGGGTTTGCCGGGGTTGCTCTCCTGGCTGGGCCGCATGCGGCGGGAGAAGAGTTTCCGGGGGGAAGTGGGCTCCGAGGCGGAGCAGGTCCGCCTGGAGACGGACGAAGCGGCGGTGAAGGTGATCACCGTCCACAGGAGCAAGGGCCTGGAGTTCCCCCTGGTGCTGTGTCCCTTCACCTGGGACGAGCCGGCCGGTCCCGGGGGCGGCCCCCGGAGGGCCTTCTTCCACGAGAGGGTGAAGCCCTTCCGGGGATTCCTGGACCTGGGCTCGGCCGGCCTGGAGGAGAACGAGAGGTTGGCCGGCGAGGAGAGGGAGGCCGAGGCGAGGCGGCTCTTCTACGTCGCCCTGACCCGGGCCAAGTTCCTGGCGGCCCTGGTCCTGGGCGGGGTCAAGGGGCTGGACCGCTCCTCGCCGGGGATCCTCCTCGGCGTGGAGGAGAAGGACCTGGAGGGGGGCGGGCTCCCGGAAAAGCTGGCCCGGTTTTCGGAAAGGAGCAAGGGAAGGGTCGTCGTGGAGATCCTGCCCGGGGCGGAGGCGGGACCTCCCTGCGGTGAGGAAGGAAAGGAGCCTCCCCTCCTGGAGGGAAATCCTCTCCGGCGTGTCCTGGATGCTTCGCGGCGGGTGTCCAGTTTTTCCGGCCTCGTCTCGGGAGAGGGCCGGCTTCTCCCGGCCGGAATGGAAAGACCCGGGGCGGAACCCGGCGAAGGGGAGCGGGAAGGGCTTCCCGCCTGGGGTCCCCCCGAGGAAGGGATCCTCCTCCAGGATTTTCCCGCCGGGCCGGGAGCGGGAAACTTCTTCCATCACGTCCTGGAACGGATGGACTTCCGGGACCGGGCCGGCTGGGAGGAGATCGTGGGGAAGGCCCTGGTGGAGCATGGATTCGGGCCCGAGTGGAAGGAGAAGGTCCTACCGGCCCTGGAGATGGTGGTGGAGACCCCCCTGGAGGAGGGTGGTCCCCGCCTCCGGGAGATCTCCCCGCGAGAGCGGCTCACCGAAATGGAGTTCCTCTTCCCCTGCGGGCGGGGGGAGGAGAAGGTCACGGCGGCGCGCCTCGCCGCGGCCCTGGAGGCGGCGGGAGGTCCTTTCCCCGGGGATTATCCCGAAAGGGTCGCCGCCCTGGGGTTCCGGCCTCTCCGGGGGTTCCTGAGGGGGTTCGTGGACCTGGCCTTCCAGTGGGAGGGGCGGTGGTACTTGGCGGACTACAAGACGAACCACCTGGGGCCCCTTCCCGGGGACTACCGGGAGGAGAAGCTGGTCCGGGCCATGGGGGAGCACCACTACTTCCTCCAGTACCACATCTACACGGCGGCCCTGCACCTGTACCTGCGGAAACGGGTGGAAGGATATGATTTCGAGGAGCACTTCGGCGGGGTCTACTACCTCTTCCTCAGGGGGATGGGGGGGAGGGATGCCGGCCCGAGGGGGGTCTTTCGGGACCGTCCTTCAAGGGATGCCCTGGAGGCCTTCCTGGACGCCCTGGGGGTGGAGGGAGGGATGCGGTGAGCCTTCCCTGGGGAAGACTGGTGAAGGAAGGGGCCCTGGCCCCCGTGGACGTCCACCTGGCGGAGGCCCTGGGGAGGCTGGGGGGAGAGGATGACGAGAGGGTCCTCCTCCTGGCGGCCCTGGCCAGTCGGGTCGTGGGACTGGGACACGTCTGCCTGGACCTGGCCGCCCTGGAGGAAGAGGGGCGGAGCCTCCCCCTGGAGGGGGTGGAGTGGGTGCGTCCCCTCCTGGCCGGGGGGGAGGGCCTGCTGGCCGCCCTGGAGGAGAGTCCCCTCGTGGGCGGCCCCGGGGGAGGGAAGCCCCTGGTCCTGGAGGAGGGGGGGCGCCTCTACCTGGCCAGGTACTACGAGCTCCAGGAGAGGCTGGCCGCCGCCCTCCTGGAGAGGAGCAGGGGGGTTTCGAAGAACCTCAGGGGGAAGGTCCTCCTGGAGGGGCTGGAGAGGCTCCTCCCCCCCGAGGGGGCCGGCGGGCCGGGAGGCCAGAGGCTGGCGGGGATCACCGCCATGCTGAAACGGTTTGCCGTCATCTCGGGCGGCCCCGGGACGGGGAAGACCACCGTGGTGACCAGGGTCCTGGCCCTCTTCGTGGAGCAGGCCCTTGCCGCAGGGGTGGGGCGTCCCAGGCTCCTCGTCCTTGCCCCCACGGGGAAGGCGGCGGCCCGGATCAAGGAGTCCCTGGTCCGGGCCGTGGAGGAGATGGATTGTCCCGGGCAGGTGAAGGAAATCCTTCCCCGCGAGGCCTCCACGATCCACCGCGCCCTGGGTGTGGTTCCCGGGAGCCTGACCAGATTTCGCCACGGGGTATCCAATCCTCTTCCAGCGGACCTCGTTGTGGTGGACGAGGCCTCCATGGTGGACCTTCCCTTGATGGCCCGCCTGGTGGAGGCCGTCCGGCCGGCTGCAAGGCTGGTCCTCCTGGGGGACAAGGACCAGCTCGCCTCGGTGGAGGCGGGCTCCATCCTGGGAGACATCTGCGCCGCCGCCGGGGGGAGGGGGCTCTCCCGGGAATTCCGGGAGACCTGGAGGGCCCTGGGCGGGGAGGACCTTCCCGGGAAGGAGGCTCCTGGCCCTTCGGGGATCGCCGACAGCGTGGTTCTCCTCCGGAGGAACTTCCGCTTCGGGGAGACTTCGGGGATTGGAAGGCTCGCGGCGGCCGTCCGGGAGGGTGACGGCCCGGCCGCCCTGGCCCTCCTGGAGGACCGGGACCTCCGGGAGGTCCGGTTGGAGGAACCCGGGAGCGGAGGGGATCTCTTCCGGGCCGCCGGGAGGGAGTCGGAAGAGAAGGTCCAGCGGGCCCTGTCCGCCGGGGAGGATCCCATCCGGGCCCTGGCGGCCCTGGGGAGGTCCCAGGTCCTGGCGGTCCACAGGAAGGGGAGAGAGGGGGTGGAGGCCCTGAACGAAGGGATCCGGGCCTTCCTGGCGGGGCGGGGCCTGGTCCCCGCCCGTGGAGAGAACTACCGGGGGCGGCCCGTCATGGTCCTGGTGAACGATTACGACCAGAGGCTCTTCAACGGCGACGTGGGACTCGTCCTTGCCCGGGGGGGGGAACTGAAGGTCGTCTTCCCCGGCGGGGAAGGTGAAGCGGCCCGTTTCCTCTCGCCCGCAAGGCTTCCCGGCCACGAGACGGTCTTCGCCATGACGGTCCACAAGAGCCAGGGCTCCGAGTTCGACCGGGCCGTCCTGGTCCTTCCCGGGAAGGATTCGCCCCTCCTGGCCAGAGAGCTGGTCTATACGGCCGTGACCCGGGCCCGCAGGGAGGTGGTGATCTACGGATCCCCGGAGATCTTCGAGGCCGCCCTCTCCAGGCGGACGCTCCGCTTCTCGGGGCTCGCCCGGGCCCTCTCCCGGGAGGATTGAAGGCGCAGGTCCGGCTCTGGCGCCCTCCGGCCCCGGGCGGGCCCTAGCGGATGCGGATTCTCAGGTCGTTGGAGACCGCCCCCACGGCGAAGGGCTTGGAGAGGTCGATGGTGAAGCCCGCAACGTAGAAGACCCCTCCCACGAGGGATGGATCGTTTGGAATACGGATTGCGGGAAAGGCATCCCCCTTGGAGTCGAGGAGGCCCAGGAACCTTTGGAAGACCCCGGGCAGGAGGAAGGGGAGGTTGAGGGCCGGATCGGGGCCCAGGGGGATCTTCCTGGCCCGCAGGGGGATTCCCCCGTTCGTGGGGGAAACCAGGCACAGGTAGGGCGTGGCCTTCCCCTTCGCCAAAGGGGCGCGGAGGTGCATCCTGAAGGTCTTGCCGATGGCGGGGACGCTCCCGGCCCTCTCCTTGAGGACGGCGTCGAAGAATTTGAAGTCGTCCATCTCGGTGGGGCCGTAGGAGGCGAGCCCCACCAGGCCCGCCCCCAGGACGTGGCCCAGCTTGAGGGGGCCCAGGGTTTCCTCGAAGACCCCGTCCCTGTCGCCGTCCACCTTCAGCCAGGCCTGGTCGTCCAGGAGGATGAGCCTCAGGACCACCGCCAGGGTGCCCCGTTTCTTCAGGTTCAAGTAGGTATGGACCTGGGGAAGCTCGTAGAGGTAGGCCTGGTCGAATCCCTTTCCAGGCCAGTTGTCCTGGATCTTCCCCAGGACCAGGTTGGTCCCCGAGCCTTTCCCGGGATGGCGGGCCACCAGGCCCCCGAACTGGACCCCCGTTCCGGCGAAGAAGAAGGTCCCCTCCAGGACGCAGTCCTTGGCCAGGAACTGGTTCTTCGTGAGGAACCGCCAGCCCTTCCCCGTTCCGAAGAGACGGCCGTTCCGGACGGCCCAGGCCCCGACTTCCTTGGTCCAGCCGGGGATGACCGTTCCGTTGGGGAAGTTGAAATGCTCCTCGAAGGCCTGGCCCGCCAAGGGCGGAGCCAGTAGGACCGCCGCGAGAAGGAGGGAAGTCCTGGGAGAAGATTTCATGGGCCGCACTCCATGGAGAGGTATTTTCCCCAGGTTGTCTCTCCCGGGGGGAGCCTCGCTCAAGAGAGAAAAGGGGGATGTTGTGGTTCGGTCTGCATCCGTGGTGGGGGAATGGCATTCTTTCGGCCCTTTCCCGTGGCTCGAAACGAGCCATCCCCTTCTTCTTTTCCTTTCTCCCGCCTCCCCGGTGTGACCCGGCCCTTCCGGGAGCCACGAATGGACCGGGGAAGAAGGACCCGATCCAGCAGGAGGCGCTCATGGATGGCAGGTTCGAAGCAAGGCACCTTTTCTTTCTCTTGGTCCTCGGGGGGATCCCCGCCGGTCCGTGCCGGGCACAGACGGCCCAGGTGATTCCGGCGGGACTGGAAAAGGCGGAAGGGTCGTCCTTCTCCTCCGTGCCCTCCGGCAGGGCCCCGTGCCGGGCCCAGTTTCTCTACGCCGGGAGGGCTCTTCCCCAGGGTCCCTGGACGGTGAGGGAGATCCGGATCCGCAGAGACGGAACCCACCCTTCCACCTTCGAGGGGCACGACTACCCCACCCTTCTCTGGATGAGCAACCTGGCCCTGGATCCGGCGGCGGGATACTCGGGGATCTTCGCCGAAAACCGGGGAAAGGATTTCACCCTGGTGATGGGGGAGAAGAAGATCCATTACCCGCCCCTGGGAAAGCCGGCCAAGGCGCCGGCCCCCTTCTCCATCCGGTTCGTCCTGGACAAACCTTTCACCTATACGGGCAAGGCCCTTCTCTTCGAGTTCCTCGTCCCCAAGGCTGGCAAGGCATCGAGGCGGTGGTATGCCGACGCCCAGGTCTATCCCTGGAAGGGAGCCCCTCCGGGAGGAACCAGGACTTATTCGGGCAAGGGGTGCCCCGCCGATTTCTACAACTACGGGACCAAGCCGAGCTTCGGCCTGGGCCTGGTCCACTACGGTCATTCCCGGGCCCGGCGGGAGGGCCTCCCGGCCCTGGACCTGGTGGGGAGAAGCTCCTCCAGGTGGGGCTCTTCGGCCCTTCCTTTCGACCTGTCCCCCCTGGGGGCCCCTGGTTGCTTCCTCTACGTCTCTCCCGACGCATTCAGGACCGGACGGACCACAGCCTCGGGTTATATCCGCTTCGATTGGGGGTTCGTTCCCAACGATCCGGCCCTGGAAGGGGGGACCTACTTCGAGCAGCAGTTCGTCCTGGATCCCTCCTTCAACGCCCTCGGCCTTCGGGCCTCCAGGCTTGCGGCCTGCACGGTGGGCCGGGGACTGGAAGGGCGGGTGGATTGTCTGGCCGTGACGGGTTACGGCTCGGGATTCACCCTGAAGAGCCCGGCTGCCACCAAGGTCGAGGCCAAGGGCCTGGTCCTGGAACTGGTCCGGTAGGCGGAACCCGCCGGGGCGGAAGGGATCCCCGACTTGCGGTTCGAAGAGCCCCTCCCCGGGGGAGCCCGGCAGGGGCCGCCCCGGGGCGCGGGAGGCCTTCCTCCTCCGGGGGGGGGAAGGCCTCCCGCCCTGGTCTCAGAGGATCAGTTCGGCCTTGGCCTTCTTCCTGAGGGAGACCAGGAGATCCTCCCGTTTCTGGCGGGCCATGTCCTGGAGGAGTTCCTTCCTGATCTGGGTCACGACGAAGACCGAGCCCCGGTTGAGGATCTTGAGGCACTTGATGAAATGGAAGCCCTCGGGTTCCTCCACGGGGCCCGTCCACTCCCCTTTCCGCAAGGAGAAGGCCGCCCTGGCAATGTTTGGGTGCTTGGGGTCCCACCTTTCCACGTAACCCAGGAATCCCCCCCGGCGGGCGGTCTTCTTCAGGGCCGAGAACCGCCGCGCCACTTCTTCGAAATTGGAGCCGTCCGGCTTCAGCCTGGCTTGGATGTCCAGGATCTTCTCCTTCCGCTTCCGGATCCCCGCCGGGTCGGGCAGGAGGCCCGTGGCGGGATCCAGGCGGGGAATGAAGATATGGGCGATCTTCACCTGGGTCTGGGACATGAGGCCGTGGGCCTGGTAGAAGAGCTTCAGGTCCCGGAGGCTGAAGTGGGCGGGCACCATCTTCGCCAGAAGGAGCTCCACTTCCGTCCTGGGCCCGGCCGTCCGCACGAAGACTTTGCGGATGTGGTCCTCGTTGGCCTTCAGGGCCGCCTCCCGGGTGGGGTCCTTCCAGACCAGGCCTTTGAAGTGCTTCCGGAACTTCTCTTCCAGGACCCGGTCCAGTTCCTTCTTGGAGAGGGTGATGCCCCTCCGGCGGGCCTCCTGGCGGACCAGGATCAGGTCCAGCTCCAGGGTGGCCAGGATGGGGAGGGAGAGGGCCATGGTCCTCGCCCCGAGAGGGCCGGAGAAGACCTGCCCCGCTCCGGGGCAGTAGTCCTCCTCCAGGTGTTTCACCATCTCCCCCAGGGTGATGGGCTTGTCCCAGAGTGAGGCCACGGGCCTGTCCTTGTCCCTGGGATAGGACAAACACCCGGTGGCGGGGGAAGAGACCGCCTGGTTAGAATCCTTCTTTTTCCCAACCCTTTCCTGGGCAAAGGGAAAGGGGGTGGCCAGGCAGAAGGCGAGGGCCGCGATGCTCCAGGTTCTTCTCATACATTCTCCCTTGGGAGGCGACATGGACCTCCAGGCAATTCTACCGGGTGAACCCCTCCCATGATGGAAGGAACTTCTCCTCTCCTCGACCAGGCCAGGGAAAGGGCGGACCAGGTCCTGGGTCCGAGCCCGGAGCCCTGGCGGGCAGCCTTCGCCCCGGGCCGCCTCAACTTGATCGGCGCCCACGTGGACCACTCGGGAGGGCCCGTCCTGACCATCGGCCTCCCCCAGGGAACCCTGGTCCTGGCCCGGGAGGGCCGGGGAGGAGGCTTCCGGTTCTTCTCCCTCCTGGAAGGACTCCGGGAAGTGGAGATCCTTCCCAGGGAGAGCGGCCGGGAGGGGTGGGCCGACTACATCATCGGAGTCCTCCACTTCCTGGAGGAAGAGGAGGGGGTGTCCTTCCCCATGGGCCTGGACCTTGTGGTCCATGGAGACCTCCTGGTGGGGGCGGGCCTGAGTTCCAGCGCCTCCCTCACCGTGGCCGCCACCATGGCCGCTCTCGAGGTGGCGGAAAGGCGCTGGGCTCCCGAAAGGGTGGCCCTCCTGGCCTACAGGGCGGAGCATGATTTCAAGGGCGTCTCCTGCGGGGTCCAGGATCCTTTCGCCTCGGCCCTGGCCTTGCCAGGCAAGGCCCTCTTCCTCCACTGCAGGGAGATCCGCTGGGAATACGTTCCCTTCCCCTCGGGGGAAGTGGAGATCGCCCTTTGCGACACGGGGATTCCCAGGTCCCTGGCGGGGTCGGCCTTCAACGACCGGGTGGCCGAGTGCCGGGAGGCCTATCGCCTCCTCTCTGAGAGGATTCCGGGAAAGCCCTCCCTGGCGGACCACGAGCCCCGGGCCGTGGAGGCGGCCCGGGAGTGGATGCCCGAAGGACCCTGGAGGAGGGCCGTGCACGTCACCAGGGAGTCCAGGAGGGTGGAGAAGGCGGCGGTCTTGCTGGCCAGGGACGACCTGGAAGGTTTCGGGAAACTCCTCTGGGAGTCCTACCAGTCCAGCCGCGATTGGTACCAGAGCACCATCCCCGAGTTGGACACTCTCGTAGAGGCCGCCAGGGACGTACCGGGTTGCCTGGGGGCCCGGCTCTCAGGCGGGGGGTTCGGCGGGGCCGTCTTCGCCCTGCTTCGGCCCGGAGTCTTCGATTCCTTCAAGGAGGTCCTGGAGAAGGCCTACCTGGAGACCCACGGGCGAAGGCCCTCCATCAAGAAAGTGGAAACCGGGGGGACCTGGGGGGGACTGGGCAGGTTTTGAATCCCACCCCGGCGGGGGGGGCCACCTTTTCCCTGGCCCGACGGGGAGGTTCTCCCCCGCCGGGACGTGGAGGAGCGTTCTTCCCGGGAGAAACTTCCTCTACGGTCTAGCTCTTCTTCTTCCTCCTGGCGGCGATCTCTCTCAGGAAGATGCTCGAGGCCAGGTCGCCCGGCACAAGGTCGGCGACCTTGAGGAATGCCTCCCTGGCGCCGGCGAGGTCCCTCGAGAAGAAACGGTTGTAGCCCAGGACGAGCCAGGCGTCTCCGTCCCTCGGGTGCTCCTTGACCCACTCCTCCAGCCGGGCCTCCTGCTTCAGGAAGAGGGCCGGGTCCTTGTAGAAGGTCCTCTTGTCCACGTCGCTCCCGACGAGGGTTTCGTCCATCGTGACGCCCTTGCGGATGGCGTAAGCGGCGTAGTGGTAGTCCCCGGCGGCGAAGAGGGCGTCGGCGAGGGCGAAGTAGACCGATGGAGAGTTGGGGACGTAGGCCAGGGCCCGGAGGTAACTGTCGGCCGACTCCATGTAGCGCCCGTCGTCGAAGTAGGCGTCTCCGAGTTTCACGTACCTCCTGGCGACCTCCAGGGTGGAGTCGGGCCCCCTGTCCGTCTCCAGGCGGATCCGGCTCCCCGAATCCTCCCTGGCTTCGGAGCGGGAGATGTCGTCCCAGGAGTCCTTGTCGTCTTCGCAGTGGACGACCACCCTGCTCACGAATGGGGAGTACCACCCGTCTTCGCAGTCGGCCTGGTTGAACCACACGTAGGCGTAGGGGAGGGAAAGGGCGAAGAGCCAGCTCGCTCCGTACCAAACGCTCCTTGGCGTGTACGAGAGGCAGACGTAGGAGCCGTAGATCCCCGGGTAGAAGTAGGAGACCGCCACGTAACGCCTCCTCCACCAGGGCACCCAGTTCCAGCACCAGGACCAGGAGGTGTACCAGGGAGCGAATCCCCTGCCGTACCAGGCGAAGCTCCACCACCAGGTGGGAAGGCCGAAGTAGAAGTTGTAGTAGGACCGCCTCCTGTGGTCGAACCAGCCGAAGCCTGCATAGAGGGCGTTCCTGTGGATCCTACGGTTCCAGGTCCCCCTGTTGGGGGAGACGGTCAGCCTGGGGTAGCGGTACCCGCTGTATTTGCGGATGAGCCCTCCCGACTGCGCCCCCGAGAGACCGCCCCGGCGGACCACCCTCCCGCCCGAGGTCTTCCCGCCCCGGAAAGGGCCCCTGCGGATCCTGGGAGGCAGGCCCGAGGCCTTGCCGGGATACCTGTCCGCCCCGAGGCCCGAGGACCGGACCTTGCCGGCCCTGCGGGGAAGGGGCCGGATCGGGTCGAGGGACCTGACGGCGGGACGGGAGCGGTCGGGCGCGATGGCGGCGGTCCGTTTTCCCGTGAGCCAGCTCCTTCCGGGGCCGGCCGAGGTGCCGGGCGCCGGGGGAATCCGGCGGATCAGCTTCTTCAAAGGATCCACCGGCGCGGAGGTTCCCCTTCCTCCGGGGGAGTCCGAGCGGACCCGGGCGGTGCTCCGCGGGATGGGACGAAGGGCGGGCCCTTCGGAGCGGGCCCTCCGGTTCCCGGGATACACGGGAGTGCGGTTCCCCGGGGAGGGGAGGACCCTCACGGTGGAACGGGGCCGGCGGGTGGACCTGGGGGACCGGGGTGCCGTCCGTGCGGAACGGGGCGGAGACCAGGGGGAGGCCCAGGGCCGGGTCCTTCCGGAAGGGCTCCTCCTCGATGGCGGGGATGTTCTGGGGGACCTGGGGGTGTAGGTCCTCCCTGAAGGAGGCGTGTAGGTGCTTCTCGGCGTAGTTCGCCTTGGCGTATATCGCCTGGGGGCCGTCCGCCTGGGGGCGGGCTGGAAGGTCCGCCTGGGCGGAGAGTAGCTCCTGGGAGGCGCGGAGCGGGTCGGCCTGGGTTGCCGGGGCGCGGGCCGCACGGGCTGTCTCGGTTGCTGCGGGACGGACCGGACCGGCTGTCTCGGTCGCTGCGGGACGGACCGGACCGGCTGTTGGGGGGCGGAACGGACGGGAATCCCCTGGGGCGGCACTCCCCTCACCGGCCTTTGCTGGAAGAGGGGGAGCACCTGGATCCGTTTGGGGCGTTTCAATGTGAAGCCCCTTCTTCCCCCGAAGGCCGTGCGCGCTTGCGAGAAGGCCCGGGAAACCCTTCGTATCGTATGGGAAGTGCGCCGGACGCGCCTGGGCACCAGGCTCCGTGTCAGGGTCCTCGTGAGGATCCTGCCCGCCTCCGCCGAGGACCGGGGCAGAGGCCGGGCGGTCCGGACGGGCTTGGCCCGGCTCCCGGAGGAATCGGGAGAGACGGGGGAAATCCGGCGGAGCACCTGGGCCGGGAGACCCGCACAGAGAGCGGCGGCTCCAAGAAGGACCAAGGTCGCGGAAACTTTCATGGCGCGCCTCCAGGGATCGATGGACTGGAAATTCCAGCCGCTCCACCATTATATCGGCTTGAAACGACCTTGTTGCCCCCCGGCGGGGACTTTTCCCTGACGGGGCCCTAATCTTTCCTGGGGGTCACCCGGACCCGGATTCGGGCCAGGACCTGCTCTCCTTCGAGGAGGCTCTCCAAGCTCCCTGGCAACAAGAAGATACCGATCTGGACCGGTCCGGCGGGCTCCAGGTTCCTCCGGCGCACCTCTTTCTCCAGGAGGGGCACCTTCTCGAGAAGCGTCTCGTGGGGGGGGCCCTCGTAGAAGATGGATGCGTAGAGCCCTCCGGCGAGTTCCCTGGCGGCCAGGCCCCCGGGAAGGGAGCCCTTTCCCCGGAAGGGGATCCAGATCTCCCAGGTTCCTCCCCGGTTCACGAAGAAGGGGAGGCCTTCCAGGTCCAGGCCGGCCCGGGCGAGAGCCTTTCCCGTTTCCAGGATGAGCTTTCTCCTCTCGATCCCTTCCCCCGGGTCCGCCAGGACCACCGCCCTGGCGGGTTTCTCCTTCGTGAAGCGGATCGCTCCCGGCCGGAAACCTCCGGGAAGGGAAGGGGAGGCCTTCTTTCCGCCGGGGGGTGAAAAGAAGGACGGGCTGGTCAGGAGGCAGGGACGGATCCGGCCCAGGACCACCTTCAACGGAGGCCCGCCCGTCTCGTCCTGGAGGACCGCCTCTTTCGGCCAGGGTGGGCCTTCCTCCCACCGGGCCGTTCCGGGGGGGACCAGGACCCGGGTCTTCTTCCCCAGAGGACCGGAGAGGAAGATCCGGCCGGGGAGGCCTTTTTCGTCGAGCCGGATTCGGATCCTCCTTCCCCCGCCGAGGAGGAAGACGGGCTCGGAGGGGGGGGAGGACGGAAGGAGGCGGGGGCGGTCTCCGAGGGGCCAGAGGGCGAGGAGAGAAAGGCCCCGGGCCAGGAGCCGGAGGCGCCTCCGGGCCGCACCGGCCAGGGGCTTGGAATACCCTGGGCCGCAAGTCCACGCTCCTCTTGGCCCCAGGACCGACCACTCCTGGGGCCCCCGGACTCTTGCCTGGAGCCGGGCCCATCCCTTGGGGGTGAGGAAGAGACGGAAGGATCCGCCGGGGTCTTCGATTCGAAGGGGAATCCAGAGCCCCTGGAACCACTCCTCTCGTCCTTCCGGGTAGAAGCGCTCCAGGATCTTCTCCGCCCCGGGTGGGGCCTTTCCGGAGGGGGGGGCGGACTGGAGGGAGGAAAGGGGCCCCCCCCCGGAAAGGAACAAGAGGGCGGCGATTCCCGGGAGGACCTTCAACGCTTCAGGGAGGGGCGGAGCACGTCGGCGAAGATCTTCTTCCACGCCTCCACGTCGTAACCGGCGTCCCTTCCCCCGGCGAGCCGCTGGAGGACCTTCCTGGCGTAGAGGCGGACGTTCTCGTTGGTCTCCCCGGGGGTGAGGAGGGCCAGGATGGGGGCCACGACCTTGGGCCCGCCCACGTGGCCCACGGCAAGGACGGCGGCGCTCCTCACGAGGGGAACGGGGTCCTTCAAGAGGGGGAGGAGGTAAGGCAGGTCTTCT
>Ga0256914_1001827_pt1 | contig 18441 bp, 18 predicted proteins | sample HulkmetaG_FD_191571 | JGI IMG/M metagenome (GOLD analysis project Ga0256914, IMG submission 191571) | Hydrothermal chimney microbial communities from Main Endeavour vent field at the Juan de Fuca Ridge, Pacific Ocean - Hulk | ecosystem: Environmental > Aquatic > Marine > Hydrothermal vents ... | reverse complement strand
GCTCCATCTGCACATATTGCCCATTCTCAGTGAACTTCAGGGCATAATTGTCACCCTCGGAAAAAACATGCAGGCCGAGGAAGAAAAAGGTCAAAAAGAGAAAGAATGATTTCCGTACCATAAGCAAAAAACATTTATCGAAAAAGAGGCTTTTTTATACATATGCCGCAACAAAACCAAAACACTGCATCAGATAATACAAAGAAAAGCATTTTTTTAATGCTGCGCGGCATCGTGTGGCCGTATCAGCTTCGAAGGCATGTGAAAATTTGTATCTTTGAGTAAGAATACCCGGCATCCTGCATCATGAAACAAGTCATTCTGTTCTTTCTGTTTTTTCTGGCAGCCCTGGCATGCCGGCGTCCGGCGGAAGAGCCTACCCGGGCGGTGGACATCGTGAAAAAGTACATCCGTGCCGTGGAGACCATGGACTACGGCACGATGGATTCGCTCCTTGCACCGGGGTATGTGGGTTACGGCCCTTCCTACGGAGACTCGGTCACACGCAAAACAGCCCTTGAGAACTGGAAATACAACATCACCCATTTGTACGACTCCATCCGCTATACACGCTCGCGGCAGGTGGCCGTCACCCTCACCGACGGACCCGATCCCGGCACATGGGTATCCAACTGGGGCGAGGTACACATCACCTACCGCGACGGCAACCAGGTGATCCTTTGGATCAACAGCACCTACAAGATCGAAAAGGACAGGATCGTGAAAAGCTACACCTTCTACAACGAAGCCGATGCCCTGCGACAGCTGGGGTATGTTTTCTGCCGACCGGAAGACCTGAAAGAATGAACAAAACCTGGGACATGGCCATGATAAGGAGATCCTTTCCGTTGACAACCGTTATCTTTTTGCTGTTCACAATTTCTCTGACAGCCCAGGAGGGGACATCCCCGACGGAGAGCGATACGGTGGTTTTTCTCACCAAGCGTCTGGGCATGTATATTTTCCCTTCTCAGGGTCAGGACAGTGTCCAGCAGAAAAAAGATCTCCTCTCCTGTTACCACTGGGCCCGCAGTCAGTCGGGTGTTGATCCCTTTCATCCTCCCAGGGTAGAAGCTCAGGAGGTGAAAGGCGGTGCTGACGGCAGCGCTGTGAGGGGGGCGGCACGGGGTGCCGCCGCCGGAGCGGCAATAGGCGCCATCACCGGTGACGCCGGCGACGGCGCCGCCGTAGGTGCCCTCAGCGGCGCCCTGGCAGGACGACGTTCCCGCATCAACAGGACACGCAACCAGAAAAAACAAAGCCAACAAACTGCCAGCCAACAGGAACAGCAACTGCTCAACAATTTCAAGAAAGCTTTTGCAGCATGCCTCGAAGGGAAAGGTTATACCGTAAAATGAACAGGCTACGCCTGCATGCGCTCATCCTCCTGGCGGCTCTGCTGCTCATCCCCTCCCGGGGATCCGCTCAGCAGAAAAAAAAACACCCTTTTCGTGACACCCTCGACCAGGCGTTCGACATCAGCTACTATCTTTACAACCTGCACGGCTTCATGCCGGTGGTAGCACCTGTCACCGAGCCCGCCGTAGGCTACGGCGGCGCCGGTGCAGCCCTCTTTTTCATCCCCAAAAAAGAACAACCCGACCATCGTTTCCGTTTCCCCGACATCGTGGCCGCCGGCGGAGGGTATACCCAGAACGGCACATGGTTCACCGGAGGAGGCTACTTCGGCTTCTGGAAAGATGATCACATCCGTTACCGTGGCGCCGGAGGCTATGCGGACGTCAACCTCAAATATTACGGCCTCGGCGACGGTTTTCTGGCCGAACACCCCATGGAGTTCAACATCCAGGCCTACGGACTGGTCCAGCAGGTCATTTTCCGCTTAGGCGATTCTCCTTTTTTGCTGGGAGGCAAATACATTTTCACGGGCACCCACGTCACAGGCCAGATCCTCCCGTGGGTCGATCCCCGTGAGACCGACATGACCAACAGCGGACTGGGGTTCATCGCCGAGTACGAAGACTTTGACAACATCCTCTCTCCCGAGAAGGGCACCCGCCTGCACATCAACTATGTACAGTATCTGGAGGCGCTGGGCAGCGACCGCAACTATGGGAGGGTCTCTACCTTCGCCATCCTTTACCAGCCTGTTTTCAGACAACGATGGATCGCCGGTCTGCGTCTCGACTACCAGCTTGCCGTAGGTGATCCTCCTTTTTATGCCTATCCTTTTGCCATGATGCGCGGCGTCCCCGCCATGCGCTACCAGGGCAAACATGTCCTCGTCACCGAGACCGAACAACTGCTCATGCTGTCCCGGCGCTGGGGAGTAGTAGGCTTCGGAGGGTATGGCCATACCTTCTCACCCAACTACGAGGGCACCTCTTTCTGGAATGCCGGCACCGGCTTCCGTTACCTCATCGCACGCCTGCTTAAAATGAAAATGGGCATCGACATCGCACGCGGTCCTGAAAAATGGGCCGTCTACATGGTCGTCGGAAACGCCTGGCTCCGGTAAATACCGGGTCCATTTTTACACCCTGCCAAGCACTGCCGAAAAATTGGATAACTAAGGGGATTGTTTATATTTGCCATCACAAGAACCTCTGCGGATGAAACGAACACTCCTTCTGGCTCTTATGCTGACGGCCTTTTTGTCTTCAGCATCCTCCCAGGTCCTGATGACCCTTATCTTCGGTGACAAGCTCAACTCCGATCAGCTGGAATTCGGACTCGAAGGAGGCGGCAATTTCTCCAGGATCACCGGTATGGATACACGTAAGTTCTTTACCGACTGGAATCTCGGGTTCTACTTCGACATTCTGCTCAAAGAAGAACATCACTGGTATTTTAACACGGGAGTCCTGGTAAAGTCCCGCGTAGGTGCCGGTAAGCTCACCGAGAAAGACCTGACCTTTCTGGATGTCACGCACTGGGCCACTTCAGGCAAATACAACCAGAAGATCAACTACTTCCTGGTTCCGATCCTTCTCAAATACAGACAAAAACACCTCTATCTCGAAGGAGGTATCCAGGCGGGACTGATGTACAAGGCCTGGGTCGAATACACCTCCGACAGCACCGGCTTTGAGTCGATCATCAAGGAGTTCAACGACGACAAGATCAACCGCATCGATCTGGGACTGATGGCAGGTACGGGATACCGTTTCAATGGCAGGACAGGGTGGACCATCGGTCTCAATTACTATTGGGGACTCACCAATGTCTACAAAGGAGAACCCGGGACCCACAACCAATCCCTTTTCCTCGAACTGGACATTCCCATCGGACGAGGCGAGAAAGCCCAGGCCAAACAGGCAGCCAGGAAGAAGAAAAAAGCGGCCAAGGATACGAAAAGGGAAATGGAAGAAAAGAAATAACATGAACCTCAATACCGTATTAACCATGAAAAAGAACATCCTGACATTCCTGTTGCTCATCCCAGCAGGACTGATCACCACGCAGACATCCTTCAGCCAGTATGCCAACAAGCGGGTCAAAGACAAGTACGCCGCCTACACCGACAGTCTGAAGAACATCGACTATAACCGCATCTTCCCTTTCTGGGGATCCAAAGCTTACCAGCGCGGGATTGACATCCCTTTCCCTTTCGGCATCATGGCCAACTATTTCTGGGTCAATCAGGGGATCGAGATCAACAACTTCCAGCTGGGTTTTGAGAACGCCTACGACGGCCTTCTCGATTTCCCGTTGCAGCCTCTGTCCGATACGATCCTGGATTTTGGCAACAACTCCAACAAATCATGGTCGTTCAATGTGCGTCCCGATCTCTGGATCTTCCCTTTCATCGACCTGTATGGCATCTTCGGTTACGGCCGTTCGGAGACCACCATCGAGGTGAACGCTTTCCAGTACACCACTAGTCCCATCCGGTTCACTTCTGTCGTGGAGCAGGGGATCACCACGTATGGTGCAGGGGTCCTGCTGGCCGGTGGGGTGGGACCTGTCTGGATCTCCATGGACAACAACATCACCTGGAACAAACCGGAACTGCTCGACGAGGCCACCATGGCCTGGGTGATGGGCCTGCGCATGGGTAAGTTGTTCCGTTTCAGGAACAAACCCCAGAGCAACCTCTCCTTCTGGGCAGGTACCATGTACCTGAGCATGCAATCGGAAACGGTGGGTGCCATCGCCCTGCGCGATGCCATCCCCGACTTTGACAACACCAAACAACAGCTCATCCAGGACCTCGAAGACAAGAAGGGTGAAACCGGGCTCATCGGCGACCGTCTCATCGACCGTCTCATTGAAGAGATCGAGCAGCGCAACGGGGAATCCGAGGTGTCTTACGCCATGGACAAAAAAGCCAAGAAACCCTGGAACATGCTGGTAGGGATGCAGTACCAGATCAACAAGACCTGGCAGTTCCGTGCCGAGGGCGGCCTGGGCGACCGCATGTCGCTCCTCCTTTCCCTCAACTACCGTTTCATGGGCTTCAAAAAGAACAAAAGGATCCCCAACTGATGCTCTTCCCCAACAGGAACGGCCGCCCGCAGGCGGCCGTTCCTGTTTTCTTTGCACCGTTTCCTCCGCTCGGCGATTTGCAGTAACTTTGAGGTGATGGGCAAGGGAAATCTTTACATACAGGGTCTGATACGCCAGGGCGAGAGCCAGCATCTCGATTTCAAATATGCGGTGAACGACAGCCGCAAGATCGCCCGTTCGCTCGTAGCCTTTGCCAACAGCGAAGGAGGCACTCTTCTCATCGGGGTGCGTGACAACGGCTCCATCGCCGGAGTACGTTCCGACGAAGAGATCTACATGATCGAGACCGCTGCCATCACTTTCTGCCGTCCGGAGGTACCTTATACCACCCACATCCACGAGGTGGAGGGACGCACGGTGGTGGAGGTGACCGTACCCCCTTCGCCCCGACGCCCTTACCGCGCTCCCGACGACCAGGGACGGTGGCACGCCTACATCCGTGTCAACGACCAGAACCGCTTGGCCAACAACATCCTTGTACGATCATGGAAAAGAAAGAAAAGAGTGCGCGGCACCTGGGTGCAATATACCCCCGCTGAGGAGACACTGCTCTCCTACCTTGCCGAACACGACCACATCAGCCGCAGCACCTTCCGCCGGCTGGCCCGCATCCCCGACCGTACCGCTGCCAACATCCTCGTCAACTTCCTCGCCTGGGAAGTGATCGTCCCGGTATTCACCGACCGGGGCATCCTCTATGCCCTGAAAAAAGAGAACCTCTGAATCCCCTCTACGGCCTTACCCTCAGAACCGCTCCAGCTTGCTGAAAAAGAAATCACTCTCGATGATCGCGTTCTCATCGCTGTCAGAGCCGTGAATGGCATTGGCCTGCAACGAGCGGGCAAACTTCTTGCGGATGGTCCCCTCTTCCGCCTTGGCCGGATCGGTCGCACCGATCAGCTTGCGGAAATCCTCCACCGCATTCTCCTTCTCCAGGATCATCCCCACTACGGGACCCGACGTGATGAACTCTACCAGCTCATCGTAAAAAGGACGTTCCCGGTGCACCGCATAGAACTGCCGGGCCTGTTCCCGGGTGAGACGTACCATCCTCAGCGCCACGATACGAAAACCCGCCTCGTTGATCATCGAAAGGATCGGCCCGGTATAGTTGTCCTGCACCGCATAGGGCTTGATCATCGAAAATGTGATGTTTCCTGCCATAGTAGTATAGAATTTTGATCCAAAGATAGGAACATTTCACCTAACTTCCGGAAATAGCGGTACCGGCTTACGGTGGGAATTCTTTTTTTATCTTTGTACGTTGTGATCCTGTGATGATCCCGGACCGAGACATATCACAGCTGCGTGAGGTGTTGGGCCCACGACGCCGGATAGCTTTGCTGAGCCACGTGAACCCCGACGGCGACAGCATCGGCTCTTCGCTGGCTCTGTACCATTTCCTTCGTCACCACGGGCATGAGGTCTCCGTACTTGTGCCCAACGATCTGCCGGCATTCCTGGCCTGGCTTCCCGGCGCGGAGAGCATCCGGGTTGCCAAACGGGATCTTCCAACTGCGATCAGGACCGTTCTTGAGGCTGAGGTGATCTTCTTCCTCGACTTCAACGAGGCGAGCCGTCTGCGTGAGCTGGCCACGCCGGTGCAGGAGCACAGGGAGGCCTTCACCATCCTCATCGATCACCATCCCGACCCCCGTATTGAAGCATCGCTGGTCTTTTCCGAGACACGGGTGAGCTCCACGGCCGAACTTCTCTACCGGGTGATGAAGTCCCTCGATCCCTCCCCGCTCGAATGCGAAGAAGTGGCCGTCAACCTGTATGCCGGCATCATGACCGACACCGGATGCTTCCGTTACAACGCGGCCTATCCCGGCACCTGGCGCAGTGTGGCGGAACTTGTGGAACGCGGCATCGACATCGACGACATCTACGCACGCATCTACGACAACTACAGCGAACACCGCATGCGCCTCATGGGTTACGCCCTCGACCAGAAGATGGTCATACTCCCCGACCTGCACACGGGTTATATCTGGCTCACCAAAGAAGAGCTCGAACGGTACAGCTATGTGACAGGAGACACCGAAGGGTTCGTCAACCTGCCCCTTTCGGTAGAAGGGATTCGGTTCTCGGCTCTTTTCCTCGAACTGGGCGACCGCGTCAAGATCTCTTTCCGGAGCAAAGGCCACTTTGCCGTCAATGAATTCTCCAACCGTTACTTCAACGGGGGCGGACACAGAAACGCCGCCGGCGGCGAGTGCTCCCTGACCATGGAAGAGACCATCGACAAGTTCGAACGGCTCCTGAAAACTTACCGCGACAAGATATGATCAGAACGGCGAGAACAGCTTTCCTTCTGGTATGGCTGGTGGTGATCATGGCATGCGGCAGATCGCGGGAGAGAACACCCTCCCCGGCACCGCAGGTCAGCAAGGAGACCCTGATGAAAACCAACCGCTATCTGGTCGAGAAAGACGAGGAACGCATCCGGCGTTTTGCCGAACGTCATCACTGGCACCTGACCCGCAGTCCCCGCGGCTTCTGGTACGAGATCTGGCATCACGGCCAGGGACCGAAGGTCACCGAAGGCAAGAGCGTCACCCTCAATTACACCCTTCGTCTTCTTGACGGCTCGGTATGTTATTCGTCCGATCTCTCCGGGCCGATGACCTTCACCGTCGGCCACGGCGGTGCCGTCGCCGGCCTCGACCAGGCCATCCGCCTCATGCGACAGGGCGACAAAGCCCGCCTCATCCTCCCCCCTTTCCTGGCCTACGGCGTGCCGGGCGACCGCGACAGGATCCCCCCACGCTCGGTGATCGTCTATGAACTGGAAGTCATGGAAGTGAAATGAGAACGGCAAGGATCTTGTTAAAGAAGATGTGGACCACAAAAAAGAGAAAAATGAAAAGAACGGGCATGTTGTTGTGGGTGCTCCCGCTCCTGCTGTCTGCGGGATGCATCAAGGAAAAGAACTATGAGAAGATCGAACAGGATGCTATCAGCAACTACCTGAAGAACAACAACATCTCTGTCGCACCCACTGCCAGCGGCCTCTATTACGTCGAACTGAAGGCCGGCAGCGGCGCCCGTCCCGAGGACGGCGACACGGTATACATCAACTACATCGCTTACAAACTCACCGGGCTTGTGCTCGACACCAACCTGGAGGATGTGGCACGGCAATACGGCCTGCCCACTGAAGGACGCAGCTTCAAGCCTTTCGGTTTTGTCAAGGGTTCGGGTGAAGTCATCGCAGGCCTGGATGAAGGGGTGGGATACATGCGCGAGGGAGGACAGGCCACGCTGGTGATGCCCGGCAAGCTGGCTTACGGCAATTATGATCCTCTGGCTTTTTACGTCGAACTGGTGAAGGTGGTATCTGACACCACCGTGGTACCTGACACCACCTCCGCACGATGACACCCATAAGATGAAACACCTTGCTGCCGCCTTGTTGTTGCTGTGGTTCAACCTCCCAGTACATTCCCGTCCGTCGCGGACGGACACCCTTTTCCGTACCACTTCCACAGGTCTGAGTTACCGGGTGATCCGGACGGGAGAAGGTCCTCATGCAGGCGATGGTTACCGGGTCATCTTCCACATGACAGGCATAACATCTTCCGGCGACACCTTCATCAACACCCGGTCGCGGGGCAAGCCCCTTTCGCTCATCACCGGTACAGGCCAGTTGATCCCGGGTCTTGACGAGGGCATCCGACATGTGGGACAAGGGGGAGAGCTCCTGCTGCGGGTACCGGCACGTCTTGGCTACGGCGAGCGCGGCAGCAGCCGTGTCCCTCCGGGCAGCGACCTCCTCCTGCATGTGTGGCTCCTGAGCATCAGTCCCCGCCCCGTCACCGTCATCCCTTACTCAGGCACCGGCCTCGACACCCTCACCACCCGCCACGGCGTCCGGTACATCATCATCCGGAAAGGCCAGGGCCCCACCCCCCATACAAACGACCAAATCACGGTCCACTATACCGGCTACCTGTCCTCCGGAAAAGTGTTCGACAGCTCCGTCCTCAAAGATCAACCCTTCACCTTCCGCCTCGGCAACCCCGGCATCATCCCCGGATGGAACGAAGTGTTCCCTTACCTGCCCGAAGGCACTCACGCACGTATCATCATCCCCTGGAAACTGGGATATGGAAAAAAAGGACAACCTCCCCGCATCCCCCCAAAAAGCGACCTGATCTTCGACGTCCGCATCCTTAAGATAACCCGTTGAGATTCAAACTCCACCACTCCAACAAAAAAACGGCAAGCTTTTTTTACGGGCTTCCAAGCAACCCTTCTCACCCTTTTCCACTCTTACAATTGACACAATGTTTTTCGTTAACCAAAAATTTTTGCTCTATGATCAAGATGAGAAAAGGACGTATGCTGATGCTGGCGGTTTTGTTGGGCGCGATGGCTCTGACAGCTTGTAACGACGACAATACTCCGCCTAACCAGTTCACTTTCGATGGCGAGACCTATTCTTTCACGCATGGGTTCATGTATAATGATACGATCGTGGACGACTCGATCTATGTCAACTCGATCGTCCTCTTGTCCGAGGATCTCAAAGTCCACTGGACGGATGACCATTCCGACATCGACTCGATCACGGGACGGGGGGAAGCTCTGACCATGATCATGTTCAGCACCGAATACGACGGACCTGCTTCGGGCACATATCTGCATGACAGCCTTGATATCTTCAGGAAAGGTGGTCTCTCAGAACTTCCTAAACTCTTCGTCTGGGTTTACGGTGATCTCTTAATTAATTATGCCCCGGAAGGCAAGGAGATAGGCAACAAATACAGGCTCACCGGAGGGACCATGAAGGTGAACAAAAAGGGCGGTAACCGTTTCGAGTTCACTTTTGATCTGCAGACCGAAGACGGAAAAGAGGCCAAAGGGTTCTCGAGCGTGATCCTGGAAACGTTCATGGAACAGATGTCCGAGGGGACCGGAGCCAGTAAATTCATTCCCTTCGTGGTGAAATAGTCTGCCGGTTCCCGGGGGTTATCGCTCCAAAGACATTGCAAAAAAGGAACGTCATGACGGCGTTCCTTTTTTCTTCGGATTCATAGGCAGCTCACAGTTCCACCGGTTTCAGGTCGCGGAAAGGTGATACGCCCACTTTCTCAGCTGTTTCTCTGTAAGTCTGCCATTCCTCTTCCAGGAAGCGGTTGATGCGTCGGATGGTCTTCTCGGTGATACGGTTGCTCTGTTCCAGTACCAGTTTCTGGGTCGCGTTGAGCGGTTCGATCTCATAGAGCAAGCCATAGAGTCTCTGCAGTCGGGCGGTCACCAGGTTCGGATCACGGAAGATCCCCTGGACATCCTCACGGGGGAAGAGGACCGCACTCAGCGCCTTCAGCGTATCCGAAGCCCTTTTCGAGGCTTTCCGGTAGGCTTCCCATGCCAGGGTGTCTTCCCTGTTCATCTTCATCCTTTCCACCTCCTGCATGATCTTCTTGCACTCCTTCACCCTGTCGACCGCCTCGGCCAGTTTCTCCACTTTCTTCATCACTGGTTCGACGAGTGCTCGGTTGGCCTTGATCACGCGGGGGTCGATGGACAGGCGCGGGTCGCCTTGGACCGTCAGCATGACCGAGTCGGTCGCTCCCTCATATTCCATGACCACCTTGTAGGTGCCAGGCAGGACATACCCGCCTCCACCGCGTCCTCCCCGGCCGGGCCGGCGCTGCGGCGAGCCCGGAAAACGATAGCCTTTCCTGTCGAGGAACCAGTACAGCCTGTTGATGCCGGTGCGTGGCACGTCGGTGAGCGTACGCACGGTATCCCCGCCGGTGTTGATGATCCACACCTTCACCTTGCGCTCAGGAGCATCTTTTCCCCTTTTTTCCGGGTTACCCTCTTTCACCGAGTAGGTGATCATCGCCCCGGGATAACGGTTTTCTCCACGGAAATATGCATCCCCGCCGCTGAAATAACCGGGAGGATCTTTTCTGCTCACCACCCGGGCCACAGGAGGCCCGAAAAGATGCAGGGGCTGCTCCAGCAGACCGGTACCGCGGGAGGCCAGCTCCCGCAAAGGCCGGATGTCGTCGAGGATCCATACGGCCCGTCCGAAGGTGCCGATCACCAGGTCACCGTCACGCGGCTGGATCACCATGTCCATCGTCGAGACTCCGGCAGGATAATTCTCCGTCCAGTGGGTCCAGCTCTTCCCCGCATCAAGGCTCACGTACAGACCGTTCTCGGTACCCACGAACATGAGACGCGGCTCTACGGGATCCTGCACGAACGAAAGGACATAGTTGCTCACATCCTCTTCATCCACCAGCCGTTCCCAGCTCTTGCCATAGTCGGTAGTATGGTACAGATAGGGAGTAAAGTCGTTGCGGCGGTAGTTGTTCACCACCACGAAAGCTTCGCCGGCGTGGTAGGCAGAGGCAGTGATCTGCGGTATCCAGCTGCCCGGCGGCACGCCCTTGAGGCGCCCGGCCAGGTTGGTCCAGCTCCTGCCCCCGTCGCGGGTGAGCTGCAGATTGCCGTCGTCGGTGCCGACCCAAATGACCCCTTTCTCCAGGGGGCTGGGTGCAATGGCGATGATGCTCTCGTAGTTCTCAGCACCGGTCACATCGTAAGTCAACCCTCCGCTTTGCAACTGTTTCAGTTTGCTCGTATCGCCGGTGGTCAGATCCGGCGAGATGATCTCCCACGTATTGCCATGATCAGGGCTGCGGAAAAGGTACTGGCTGCCGAAATAGATCGTGTTCCTGTCGAAAGGATCGGCAGCAATGGCCGCATTCCAGTTGAAACGGAGTGTTTTACCCTCGGGATGGACGGGCCGGATACGCCGCACATACCCCGTCTCAAGATCGACGCGCCCCACATAGCCTTGCTGGCTCATGGCATAACAGTAACGCGGATCGGAAGGATCAGGCAGCACATCGAAGCCATCGCCGCCGTAGAGGTTCTCCCAGTAGGTGTTGATGATACCGCCATCGGCCCAGACATAGGCAGGTCCCCGCCACGAACCGTTGTCCTGCAGCCCCCCATACACATGATAAGGAAGCTCATTGTCGACACGCACATGATAGAACTGCCCCACCGGCAGGTTCTCCACGAAACGCCAGGTCACACCTCGGTCATGCGAGATGGCCATCCCGCCGTCGTTGCCGTCGATAAGATAGTCCGGATCATCGGGATCGATCCACCAGGCATGGTGGTCGGGATGGATCTTCCACCCTATCAGCTGACGGAAGGTCTTGCCCCCGTCCTCGCTGACATTCACCCTCGAGAAAAGGGAATAGACCCTGTTCTCGTTGGATGGGTCGACATAGATGTCGGCATAGTAGAAAGGCCTGTCACCGATGTTTTTCGTCCCGCGGAGCTCCCAGTGTTTCCCGCCGTCGTCGGAACGGTAAAGGCCGTTCTTCCGGGATTCGATGTAGGCGTACACCACGTTGCGGCGGCTGCGTGCGATGGCCAGGCCGATCCTTCCCAGTTCCCCCTGGGGGAGACCTTCGTCGGGACCCAGTCTCTTCCAGCTGTCGCCGCCATCGCGTGTCACATAGAGGCCCGAGCCGGGCCCGCCGGAACGGAAGAACCAGGGCCAGCGCCTGTGCTCCCACATGGCCACGAAAAGCTTGCGCGGGTTGTAGGGGTCCATCACCATATCGGCCACACCCGTCAGGTCGTTGACATACAGGATCTTTTCCCAGCTCTTACCCCCGTCGCGTGTACGGAAGAGGCCCCGCTCCGGGTGGGGCCCCCAGGGCGAGCCGATGGCTCCCACATAGACGATGTCGCCGTTCTCCGGGCTGACGAGGATGCGGTGGATGCTGCGGGTCTTCTCCAGCCCCATCAGCTGCCAGGTGTCGCCGCCGTCGAGAGAGCGGTACACCCCGCCGCCCATGTTCATCGAGTTGCGGGGATTGCCTTCCCCCGTCCCCACCCAGACGATGTCGGGATTATGGGGATCAAATGCTACGGCCCCGATCGACTGTACCGCCTGCTTGTCGAAGACAGGCTCCCAGGTGGTTCCGGCATCGCGCGAACGCCACAACCCGCCCGAAGCCGTGCCGGCAAAGATGATCTTCCTGTCACGGGGATCGACCGCCAACGCCGTCACACGCCCGCTCATACCCGCCGGACCGATGTTGCGGAACTCCAGAGCCTTGACCTTCTCCATCGGAAGCTGTTGCGCCAGCCCCTCCCATGAGACCAGCAAACCCGCCACAGCGAGCAATCCCATGAACAAACTTTTTCTCATGATCTTTCTGGTTTAATCCAATGATACAGTGCCGTATGCCAGTCTCCCCTGCCGGAACCGGTCATGCGAGCTCCTTCACGTAGCAGCGACGCCGCTTGTGCTGAATGTGCTCATAGTTTTTCCAGTTGGCGATGGCATTGTGGTTATCCTCAAAGATCCCGGTGGTCTCGATGGTCACCAGTCCGTTGCGCAGCATCTCGCTCTGCAACTCGGCATAGAGGATCACCGCCACCCCTTTGGCATGGTAATCGTGCAACACCCCTGTGAGGAGCGTATCGATGACCTGTGGTTTTTTCAGGGCTCTCATGATATGATACCATCCGAAAGGCAGGAGACGCCCTCCCGCCTTCTGCATCGCCTCCGAAAGGCTCGGCATCCCCACCACGAAACCGATCATTTTCTCGCCGTCCTTCACCACCTTCACATACTTCGGATCCAGAATACCGAAATATTTCTTTACATAGAAATCGGTCATCTTCTCATCGAAGCGGGTGACGTACGGCAGATCCTCAAAAGCATCATTGAGGATCTCGAAAACTTTCTTTCCGTACGGTTTCAGTTCGTCGCGAGTGCGAAAGTTGACCACCTCGAAACCATAGCGTTTGCGTATGAGTTCGGCACCCCGTTTGGCTTTGTTCACCGGCTTGTCGGTAAGGGTGAGCCGGAACTCCACCCAGTCGCGCTCCTTGACAAAACCCAGCCGTTCAAAATGCTCTTGGTAATAGGGATGATGGTAAACCGAGGCGACCGACTGCAGATGGTCGAACCCTTCGATGAGCAGGCCCTGGGTGTCGAGGTTGGTGAACCCCAGCGGGCCGTGCACTCTCTTCATGCCCCGGCTGCGCAGCCAGTCCTGGGCCGCATCCATCAGAGCATCCACCACCTCCGCATCGTCGATGAACTCGGGACGGTTGATGCGGCCCAGCTTCTCGCCCACTTTCTCATTGTAAGGATGATGGATGATCGCCCCGATGCGTCCCACACACTTTCCGTCACGAAAAGCCAGGAAAAACTTCGCATCACAGAAATCATAAGCGGGGTTGGTATGCGGGTCCAGTGATTTGCGCTCGTCGGCGATCATCGGAGGGACCCAGTAAGGATTGCCACGGTACAGTTCAAAAGGGAGTTTCACGAACTGACGGATGTCGGAGGAGGTGACGACCTCGCGGATCTCAACGGACATGACAGGTCAGGTATTGGTGGTGTGCTCAAAAATAAGGAATCTTATCACAAGAAAAAATGTTCCGGGAACATTGTTCCGTTTTCCGGCTTTCGGCATCCCTTCGCCGGAGAATGGTTATCTTTGGAGCGATGAAAACAACGCTATATCTGATCCCCACGGGGCTGGGGGGTGGGGAGGCGACCGATTATCTGCCGGCCGGGGTGATCCGCCGTCTTCATTCGCTCACCCTTTTTTTTGTGGAGAGCGTTCGGACGGCCCGGCGTTTCCTGCGTGCCACGGGTTTTGAGGGTGATCTTTCGGCTCTCCGTTTTCATGAGCTGAGCGAGCACACCCCCCCGCAGGAGACGGAGGCTTTGCTGGCGCTACTGCTGTCGGAAGGTTCGGCGGGGCTGCTCTCGGAGGCAGGTCTTCCGGCCGTGGCCGACCCCGGCGCCTCGTTGGTCGCCCTCTGTCACCGTCATGGGGTGCAGGTGGTTCCCCTGACCGGTCCTTCTTCGTTGTTCCTGGCCCTCATGGCCTCGGGCCTCAACGGCCAGCATTTCACTTTCCACGGTTACCTGCCCCGTGAACGACAGGCGCTGGTCCGTGCTCTGCGGGAGATGGAACGTCTCGCCCGCCACGAGGGCAGCAGTCATCTCTTCATGGAGACCCCATACCGCAACGACAGGCTTTTCGGCGAGATACTGCGCTGCTGCCATCCCGACACCCTGCTTTGTGTGGCCGCCTCCCTCACCACCTCCACAGAGTTCATCCTCACCCGGGAGATCGCCGCCTGGAAGGCAAGCGGCTATATGCCGGGACGACAACCCGTCATCTTCATCCTGGGCAGCCAGCCCGGTCCCCGTCATTGAGGACGGCATCTCGATCATCTTTCTTACCTTTGTCTTTATGTCCTCTGCCGACGCCATACGTATCACTTTCCTCGGCACCGGCACCTCGCAGGGTGTTCCGGTGATCGCCTGTCCGTGCGAGGTATGCCATTCCACCGACAGCCGTGACAAGCGGCTCCGCTCCTCCCTGCTCATACGCAGCCGCACCACCACCGTGGTCATCGACTCCGGGCCCGACTTCCGCCAGCAGATGCTCCGCGAAGAGGTCCTGCACCTGGACGCCATCCTCTTCACCCACGAACACAAGGACCACATAGCCGGCATGGACGACATCCGGGCCTACAACTTCATCCAGAAAAAACCCATGGACATCTGGGCCGAGCCCCGTGTGCAACATGCCTTGCGCCGCGAGTTCGCCTATGTTTTCGCCGAATACAAGTACCCCGGCATCCCGCAGGTGAACCTCCATACCATCGTCGAGGGGGAGCCGTTCCGGGTGGGCGACATCCCCTTCCTCCCCCTGCGTGTCATGCATTACCGGCTGCCCATCACCGGTTTCCGTTTCGGCGACTTCGCCTACATCACCGATGCCAAGACCCTTCCTCCGGCCACGATGGAGAGGCTGCGTGGCACACGCATCCTCATCCTGAACGCACTGCGAAAGAAACACCACCTCACCCATCTCACCCTGGAAGAGGCCCTGGAGATCATCGAAAAGATCAGACCGGAACAGGCGTGGCTCACCCACATCTCCCACCTCATGGGGTTCCACCGGGATGTGGAAAAAGAACTTCCGCCGCATGTCCATCTGGCATATGACGGTCTGACCCTCACCCGATGAAGGTTATTGCGAAAAGTTCATAAAAAACCGGATCTACGAATGTCCAGAATCAACGCGACCGACGCCGAGAGCTCAGGCCAAGAAAAGTTCCTTCCCGCTGCAGCCTTGATGACGGCGTTCCTTCTCTTCGTCTCCTGCCACAAGGATGCACCGATCGCCCCTTCGTCGCGCCTGCTCTTCGCTTCGGGGTTTGAAGGCGGTGTATACATCGATAAAAAGGCAGAGGAAGGCTGGGAGGATTACCGTTTCATCCGGGGTACCGACAGTATCACGGGCTTCACCTGGCCCATCACGGTGCTGGGGGCCAGTCACAGCGGACTGCATTACATTGACGACGACGGGCACCGGGCAGTCTTTGCCGAGTTACGCAGGGTCACCGGCTACGACGGCAAGCCCACCACGGCACTCTACCAGCAGGAGAACTACGACCTCGGTGTCACCCAGTGTCCTTACGAGATCCTGAACATCAGGGAGGGGAAGCGCGACCTCTGCATCCGGTTCCGCATACGTCTGGATAGTACCAGTCTGCATCAGCCGGACATGTGGCGTACCTACTTTGAGTGGAAGAGCCGGGGGTACGCCGAAGGGGCAGGGTTCCGGCTCATCGCTTTCATCTATGCCGACGGCGACGGGGTCCCCTACTGGCATTTCCAGGGCGACCGCGACCCGCAGCATCCCCTGTGGGAGATCGACAACAGGGAGATCCCCGTACCGGAAGAACGCTGGTTCCTGAACGAGTTCTTCTGGCACTGGAGCCCCGGCGACGACGGGATCGCCCTCTGGAAGGTCGACGGCATCACCGTGGCCGAACACCACGGCCCCACCACACGCAACGAACAACCTGTCGATTTCATCATGCTGGGGCAGATCTACGGCGACGCCAACCCAAAACACCAATGGATCGACGACATCGAGATCCGGGACACCTTACCGGAATGACCGGCCTCCGCACTGCCCTCTGCTGAAAACTGCCTGCCCGATCGGCAAAAACCGCTCATCAAACAGTCATCCAAATTGAACCATTAGTGTTCTACCTATTTAAATAGCTATTTAAATAGGTATTTTAATAGGTATTTAAATACCTATTTTCAAAAATCTCCTCGTGAGATGCATTAAAGAAAAACCCAAAAACTGCACAATTTTTGCAGCTCATCAGTGTTATATTCACAACAGAAAACCAAAAACAGAGAAGAAAAGATGTACAGGAACCAAAAAGGGAAGGGGCTGCACGGGATCGTGGCAGTCCTGATCATGGCAGGGATGACGGTCACGGCGTGCCGTCAGGAAACCGTGGAGCAGAACATGGCGGAACGGAGCATGATCCCGTTGCCCAGTTCGATCACGCCGGCTGATGGATCTTTCAGGCTGAAGAAGCGGACCATCATCGCCGTCGATGAGGGCAATGAACAGCTGTTGGCTGTCGGAAATTATCTGGCGGAGCTGCTGAAGCCAGCTACCGGGATCGATTTCAGGGTCAGGACCACTTCCCGCGCCACCCCTGCCGGGGACATACGGCTCACCCTGGCTGACAATGCCCCCGACCTGGGGGATGAGGGCTATGAGCTGGAGGTCACCCGCCGGCGCATTCATCTGCGGGCCAACACCCCTGCCGGCATCTTTTACGGCATCCAGACCCTCCGGCAGCTGTTGCCCGCCTCCATCGAGAAAGACTCTCTCCAGGAAGGTCCCTGGCTCATCCCTGCCGGCACCATCTGCGACTGTCCCGTCTACACATACCGGGGCGTGATGCTCGACGTGGCGCGTCATTTCTTTCCTCCCGAAGATGTCAAGCGTCTCATCGACGAAATGGCCGCCTTCAAGCTCAACCGGCTCCATCTCCATCTTTCCGATGACCAGGGCTGGAGGATCGAGATCAAGTCGTGGCCCAAGCTCACCGTGATAGGGGGCAGCACCGAAGTAGGAGGAGGGAAAGGCGGTTTCTACACGCAGGAGGAGTTCCGCGACCTGGTGAACTATGCTGCCAGCCGCTTCATCACCATCATCCCCGAGATCGATATGCCCGGCCATACCAATGCTGCTCTGGCATCCTACCCCGAACTCAACTGCGACGGCAAAGCCACGGAACTCTTCACCGGCACCAAGGTGGGGTTCAGCAAACTCTGCACAAAGAAGGAGGTGGTATACAAGTTCATCGACGACGTGGTGGGTGAATTGACGGACCTCACTCCCGGCCCGTGGTTCCATATCGGCGGTGATGAATCCTTTGCCACGCCCATGGAGGAATATGTCCCTTTCATTGAGAGGGCTCAGGAGATCGTTGCCAGCCACGACAGGAAAGTGATCGGCTGGGACGAGATCTCCCATGCCTCCCTCCGGCCCGGCACGGTCGTCCAGTACTGGGCACGTGCCAAGAATGCCAGACGGGCGGTGCAGAAAGGAGCAAAGGTCATCATGTCGCCTGCCTCCCGGGCCTATCTTGACATGCAGTACGACTCACTCTGTCCTCTGGGCCTTCACTGGGCCGGTTATGTTGAGGTCGACCAGGCCTACAACTGGAACCCGGCCACCCTCGTCGACGGCATCGGCAGGGAACATATCCTGGGCGTGGAATCTCCCATCTGGACCGAGACCATCACCAACATGGACGAACTCAACTTCATGGCTTTCCCGCGGCTGGCCGGTCACGCCGAGATAGGATGGTCGGAGCCCTCACGCCGCGACTGGGATGATTACCGACGCCGCCTCGGCAACTTCGGCCGACGCTTCCGGGCCATGGGAATACGCTTCTACCACTCCCCTCTGATCGAATGGAACGACCAACCCCACCCACAGGTTCCTGAAAAAAAATGAAAAAGAAAAAGCCGGCTATTTGCCGGCTTTTTGGTTACAGTATTTCTGAAGATAAAGGGGTGCCATTCTGTTGCCCAACCGCTTGGCCATTATGAAATGCATGCAG
>Ga0256914_1001826_pt1 | contig 18444 bp, 10 predicted proteins | sample HulkmetaG_FD_191571 | JGI IMG/M metagenome (GOLD analysis project Ga0256914, IMG submission 191571) | Hydrothermal chimney microbial communities from Main Endeavour vent field at the Juan de Fuca Ridge, Pacific Ocean - Hulk | ecosystem: Environmental > Aquatic > Marine > Hydrothermal vents ... | reverse complement strand
GTACAAGTGTTGTTGTAGATGTGGATACGAATGGATTTGACGATACGCTTGTTGAGGCGGATGAGTATGTGATTGTAACGCTTGCCGACACTGATAACTTTGGTGTTGCAAATGCAAGCGCGCCGAACGACACAGCGAAAGTTACCATCAAAGATGACGAAACAGACCCAACACAAGGTGGCACAGCAGTGGAACTTTCTGTTACGGCAAGTGATGCAGACGCTGCCGAGAATCCTGCAGACAACGGGGCGTTTACATTTAGTATCAACAACACACTTTCAGAAGACTTGATTATCAACTACACGGTAAGCGGTGGCGCAACACCGGGAAGTGATTATGTGGCACTTTCCGGTACCACTACAATCCCTGCTGGAAGTACAAGTGTTGTTGTAGATGTGGATACGAATGGATTTGACGATACGCTTGTTGAGGCGGATGAGTATGTGATTGTAACGCTTGCCGACACTGATAACTTTGGTGTTGCAAATGCAAGCGCGCCGAATAACAGCGCAACGGTAACCATTGCAGATGATGACACTGCGGAAGTATCGGTGACTGCAAGCGCGCAAGCAGATGAGGGAACGGAAACGAACGGCGCGTTTACCATCTCTCTTTCGGCAGAGTCTGCAACAGATACGATTGTGCAATACAGTGTTTCCGGAACGGCAACAAGTGCAGGTGCAGATGCTGATTATGCCGCACTTTCCGGCTCGGTGACTATTCCGGCAGGAAGTACGAGCGCGATTGTAACAGTTGATGTTTCCGGAAAAGATGACAATCGCTTTGAAGGTGATGAAACGGTTGTTTTGACTATCACTGGCACAGACAACACAAATATCACGGTGGCGGCAAGTCCGCAGGATACGGCAACGGTGACAATCACCGACGATGAGCCGCAAAATGTAACGGCAGATCTGTCGGTAACCACACATGGTGATGAGAATGGCCCACAGGCAATGGTGTTTACCGTTACTTTAAGCCAGATTAACAATACCGGCGCGCCGATTGTCTTTGACAGTGCGTTTACCGGCGGTAGTGCAACAGTTGGAGACGATTATACGGATGTCAGTGGGGCGGCAACATTGAGTGTGCCGGACGGAAATGCGGTGGGGACACTTGCAGTGCCGGTCATTGATGACACACTTTGGGATGATACGGAAACGGTAACGATGACTATCAGTAATCCAAGTAGCGCTTGGGTAACGATTTCCGGTGCATCGGCCACCGCAACGATTGCCGATAATGATGCGGCATTAACCATGGATACTGTACACATTCAATCCGATAATACCGATCCGACACAAGCAAAAGAGGGAGATACGATTACTCTTACGGTGACATTCAGTGATGCGGTACAGAATGTTAGTGCGACAATTGCCGGTGTCAATGCAACAACAGTGACTAATACCGGTGGTAATACATGGGAGATTTCCATTCCGGCACTGGATGGAAGTGAGCCGGAAGGACTCGCCACGTTTACCGTTACGGCGGAATCTCTCGGTGGTGGCGCCTTGTCTCCGATATCGTCCACTACGGATGACAGCAGTGTAACCATTGACTTTACGTCGCCACAGGAGCCTCAGGTTATTGCGCCGGTTCCCGGTGGAAAGATTACTGTTCCTACACCAACCACCGGACAGTGTGACGAGGAGTCTGTACGAGTAGAGTTTACCACTACGCCGGCGGGAGGGTTGGATCCGGAGCCGCAAACATTACCGCTGGATGCACAAGGAAACTTCAATGGTCTCCTTACGTGGAATAGTTCAATTCAGGGGGATTATACGTTGGTTGTGTCCTGTATTGACAAAGCTGGGAATAAGACGTCAAAGACGGTAGGTCCTTTGATACCGATTACCGATCCGACAGCAAAGAAGATTTCACTGGATGGAGGAAATGTTTTTGTGGAAGCGGCGGCAAATGATGGAACGATTGGAAACGATATCTTTGTAACGATACAGAATACTCGCTTTGCACATCGTGGGGGAGTATTGCAAGAGGGACAGGACTTTACGGTGACCGGTGTCCCCAATGGATACACATTACGCATTGCGATAAGTGCTGATGGAACACGTGCCGTTCTTATGTTGGATGGAACCGCAGTGGCACACGAGAACGCTGATGATGTAAGGGATCTTAAGCTAACCTTTACTGATAGCGCATTTGATGGTGATTCACAGGCGGATATTCTCAATAACACATTGGTACTTGGCGTTGATTACTTTGACGCCAATTCCGGTGGTGGCGGCGGAGGTGGCGCCTCTTCCGGTGCACTGCAATACAGCGGGTTCTTTAAGGAGGATACCGACAATACGGGAACAATGAGAACATCGAGATTGGGAAGTGAAATAATGATTACTCTTGGTGGAGGCGCACGTTTTGCTGGTAGTGTGGCGGTTGGAAATGGCGTAACGGTACAGAATGTTCCTAACGGCCTTACGCCGACGATTACGCGAGTAGATGACACCCACCTTCGTCTCACCCTTGGAGGATCTGCGATACAACATGATCCCGACGATACGGTAAGGATATTGACCATTGTTATTGATGATGCGGCATTTGACGGTGCAACAGCTGCAGCGGTAGCAAATGCAATTTACGGATTCGGTGAGGTGCGATTTATTGACAGTGATGATGATGATGGTGATGGCGTTTCCAACACCGACGAGGATAGTGCGCATAATGGTGGTGACGGAAACGGTGATGGCATTGAAGATCGGAAGCAGCAGAATGTGGCATCAACCAGTAATCCGGTAACCGGAGGAACATTTACTATAGAGGCATTGAATGGACCTTGTGATATTGTTAGCGATGTTCAGGGATATGCAGAGTCTGTCTTGGCGGTACAGGATGCGGATGGTGATTATCCGGTTGGATTGTTCGGATTCACCGTAGAATGTTCAGATGCCGGCGGTAGTGAGGAGATGCGCATTCTATTGGATCGTGTATATGACGATGCGGCAACATGGACAGTACGGAAATTCTATCCTTCTACCGGTGTCTACGTTTCATTAACACCTCAACCAACAATTAGTACATTGACATTGCAAAATGGTCCTGCGTCCGGCACTGAAGTGACAACCATTACATTTACTGTTACAGATGGTGATGGACAAACAGATACAGACACTATCCGCGACCGATTTATTACCGATCCTAATGGTCCGGCATTACCGATTATATCTTGGGAGAGTGTCACAAGTCGTGGAGGCGAAGGTGAAACGGTTACATTGACCATAACAAGTACACTGCCACTTCCCACAGATGTGACAATACCGTTAACAGTGGGTGGAACGGCAAATGGTGATGACTACACACCGGCACTTCCAACAACAATAACAATCCCGGCGGGAGAGATGGATGCACAGTTATCGTTCCAATTGACGAAAGATGGTCCTGATGAAGATGATGAGACATTAACAATAACCATTGGTGACGGAAGCGGATATTCGGTAAGTGATCAGCGTATACACACACTTACCATTACGGATAATCCGGATGATGCCATAAATTTGCGAGAACCGCGCGATGTAGATGTTACGTGTAGCAAGAAGGGGTACGCAAAGATTACATGGGATGATCGGGCACAGGGAGAGGATGGATTTAAAATTCAGCGTCGTATTCTCTTCCCGGATGGACGCAAAGGTGCTTGGATAAAAGTGAAGACGATCAGTGACGATAATGAGGAGTCGTATAAGGATCGGGGACCATTTGTTGCGGGAGTAACATATCAGTGGCGCGTGCGAGCATACCGGGATGATGAACGCGGAGAGTGGTCAAAGAAGGTAGAGTGCTCCTTTACAGAGAGTGGAGGTGGCGGTGGCACGGTAACACCGGCTCCTACACCCGGACCAACTACGCCAGATCCGACAAATCCGGGACCGACTACGCCAGACCCGACAAATCCGGATCCAACATCTTCTAAGACGACACAACCATCATCCGCTTCAACACAGGATGATACGGCAACGTCAGCATCGTCAGCATCACAGAGTGACACTTCTTCCATGCACTGTGGATCATACTGGTTGCTATGGCTTATCGGACTGATTGTTGCGGTAGTGCTCTTGACACTGTTCCCACAATTAGTACCAATTGTTATCATCAGTATCATTGCAGTTCTTGCATGGTTATTCTTGGATACATGTCGCAGCTACTGGTGGATGCCATTGTTGACGGTATTATATGCTGGTGTACTGTTTGTCCGCGGAAATGATAAAGAAGACGATCGTTATCGCGCGGAGGAATAGCAAGAGCGGGAACTGTCACAAGTACATCGTCAAACACATCGCCCGTCATAGGCGGTGTGTTTTTGTTCCACTTCGTGGAATGTGCAGAATAATACATGCGCCATGCGGTTTGTTGTGTTCGGCGGAAATTATAAGTTTGAGAATTTGCCGGAAGGTAAGTATAAGGTAATTGTTAAAGAGGAAGATGTTGCCCGATATGTTTAAACTTATGATGAAACTGGTTCTTTGAATAATTAAGCTACGGTTGAATTAGAAAAGAATGATAACCATACTAAGTTTGATTTCGGATATTCAAATCAAGAAACATTATTAGCAGGCATAGGGGACAATTTGATGCTTTGGTTATTCGTGGTGTTTGGTCTTTTGGGAGGTTTATTTTACATTGTTTGTTTTGGTTCCGTTAATAAGAGTTAAAATATTTCCAGCTCTAATTCCTTGAAAAAATAGCGGATAATCCGCTGTTTTTCTTTTATTGGTGAACTTGACAAAGTATTTAAAAAGTGTATAATAAAGTTTTGAAATGAGTATTCTTTTTTAGAAAAATAAAGGGGGTTATGATTTGGAGAATAGTATTTGTTAAAGTTTTTAAGAGATAAATAATTTAAATTAAGTAATAATTATGAATCTAAAAAAGGCAAAAAGAACAAAGATTGTAGCAACTATTGGACCAGCTACGGAAAGTAAGCGACAGTTATTGAGATTAATGAGGGCGGGAATGGATGTGGCTCGCTTAAATTTTTCACATGGTGATTTTGCGGAACATGGAGCGAGGATAGATAATATCAGAGAAATAGAAAAAGAGTATGGAATCAAGACGGCTATTTTGCAAGACTTGGGAGGGGTGAAAATTAGAATTGGTGATTTTGTGGATGGTGAAGTTGTCTTGAAAAGAGGGCAGGAATTTACTTTAACCACAAAGAAAATTGTTGGTGACCAAGATAAGGTTTACATAAATTATAAAAAATTACCAAAAGAAATTGAAGTCGGACAGAAAATTTTGTTAGATGATGGTACGAAAGAATTAAAGACAGTTGCCATTAAGGGTGATGAGGTGATAACAAAGGTTGTTAATGGTGGTATGATTCGTTCTCGTAGAGGAGTAAATATTCCTAATGCAAGATTGAGTGTAGAAGCTTTAACAAAAAAAGATAAGAGAGATTTGCAGTTTGGTATGGAGAAAGGGGTTGATTTTGTGGCAATTTCATTTGTACGGCAAGCAAAAGATATTTTACAATTAAGAAAGATTTTGGAAAAAAACAATTCAGCGGCTCAGATTGTGGCGAAAATTGAAACGCCGGAAGCAATTGAGAATATAGATGAAATTATTTCAGCAACTGATGTTATAATGGTGGCGAGAGGAGACTTAGCGGTTGAGGTGCCGGCACAAGAGGTTCCACATTTACAAAGAATGATAATTAAAAAATGTCAGATTAAAGGTAAACCGGTTATTGTGGCAACACAGATGATGGAATCTATGATAAAAAATCCGGTACCAACCAGGGCTGAGGTAGGAGATGTTTCTAACGCTATTCTGAATGGAACGGATGCAATTATGTTAAGTGCAGAAACGACAGTAGGTGATTTTCCTGTTGAGACGGTAAAGATGATGACCGAGATTGCTAAAAGAACTGAAGAGGAAATTAAGTATACTGAGGTGACGGACAATGAAAAATACACAAAGGAAACGGTTAATGCAATTGCCAGAAGCGCTATTAAAACTGCGGCGGATATTGAAGCAGAATATATTGTTGTGTTAACTGAATCCGGTTTTTCAGCGCGAAAGATATCTCGTTATCGTCCTAGTCAAAAAATTATTGCTCTGACTCCAAATGAGACAACTTGTGCTCAATTAAGGATTTCTTACGGATGTTATTCTGGTAAGATTAAGGTAGCCAAAACGATCGCTAAAACCCTGAAAGAGGTTAGGAAGGTTTTAGTCAGCAGGGATATAGTAAAGAAGGGTGATAAAATTCTTTTTGTGGCTGGTGTTCCTTTTGGCAAGAGAGGAACTACTAATATGATAATAGTTGAAGAAATTTAATTTTAAAAATTTGTGGTTTATTATTTTTAGGTGATTTGCCTTAGGGAAAGATTTTTTCTTGACAAGATGAAATTATTTGCTACAATAGGATACTAAGTTTATTTTCAAAAAAGCCACTGTACCACCTCTGAGTTTGTAATGGAACATTTCCCTCCTACGTTTCATTATTTCTGCTCAGAGGAGGTACAGTGGCTTTTTTGATTGATAGAATAAAAAATTCAATTTCCGTTAAATTTATTACTTGTTTCTTCAAAGTTGTAATCAATAAAATAGTTGATGAGTTCAACGGTTTTGGGGAGTAGACTTTCGATGATTTTTTCTTCTTCAGGGGAAAATTTGCCAAGCACAAAATTATGTCCGCTTTGATGGTTGACGGGACAGTTGTCTTTGATAGAGGCAATACCGATTCGCAGGCGATTGAAATTTTTATCTCCAAGTTCCTCAATGATGGATTTGACACCATTATGACCAGCCGGCCCAGAGTTTCTTGATAATTTATATTTGCCGATTGGAAAGCTTAAATCGTCGTGAATAATGAGAATATTGTTAGTGTTGATTTTGTAGTATTGTTGTAGTGATTTAATTGAGAAACCGGATTTATTCATAAAGGTTTGTGGTTTGGCGGCAATAATTGTTTTAGATCCCCGTTTGAATTTTATTGTTTTGGCTAAATATTTTTTTTGAAATATCGTTGAAGATTGTTCACTTTGTTCAGGGTTGGAATTTATCAACCAATTATCCAAAAGACGAAAACCGATATTATGGCGAGTGAAAGTGTATTTTTTGCCGGGGTTTCCCAGTCCGGCAATTAAAAATTTTTCCATAAAAGAGTTTTATTTTTTAAGTCCTGGTTTTTTAATTTTCGTTATTGAAAATAACAGTACCATCATTGTTTATTATTTTATCATTATCCGATTTTTTTTTCAAAGCACTGTTTTTTTCCTCTTTCTTTTCTTTTTGATAAAATAGGGCAGTTTTTTGACTGATGCAAATGACAGTTAAGTCATCTTGTTGATTGATTCTTTCGAGGGAATTGTATTTTACGGAAACATTCAATTTTTCTGCCAGATCACTTAAAGAAAATGGGAATTGTTTGGCGCCATAATGAATTATTTGATCTTTGTCGGTTTGACACACTTTAGAAAAAGTCAGAGAGGTTTTTTGGAGGTTTTGGTAGCCCCATTCTTTAAAAAGTTTTTTTAGAAAAGTTTGTTGGTTTTGTTTTTTGGTAAGAATTACAAGTGGAATATTTTCTTTTTGAATTTCTTCTTTTTCTTGAGATATTTTTTTGAGATTGAAGATGTTGTGAGCCAGTTTCTGTATTTGACTGTAGTTGTTTAGGCGAGGAATGAGCACATAAGCTTGTTGCCCGCCAAGATTGATGTGTGTTGATTTAAGTACTGCATCTTGATCCCAGGCGGTCAGAACTTTTGTGGTGGTTTGATGGATATTGATTTTTTTAAGAAGGTTTAAAATAGCGGGAATTTCATTTTTTTTGATATTGGTCTGAACGTGTTCCCCAAGTATTTTCAGTAAATGGTTTATTTTTACGGGGTTGGTAAGTATTTTCAAAGAAAGGGCTCGTTCTCTGACACTGGCGATAATCTGTTGTTGTCTGGCTAATCGTCCAAAATCACCGTCGGCTGTATGTCTGACCCGTGCGTATTTTAGGGCTGTTTCGGCGTCAAGGTGATGAAATCCTTTTGATAATTCGAATGTTTCATAGGAAAAGTTTGGACCGGGATATTTGGGATCGTAGATGTCTTTTTCTACGTTAATATTTATTCCTCCCAGCTCCCGGATTATTTTTTTAAAGCCCTCAAAGTCAATAATGCAATAGTAATGAATTGTTTCCCCGGTAATTTTTTCGACAGATAGTTTGGTTAAATTTACGGCTTGATCAGTTGATAGTTTTTTGTTTTGTTTTCCATAGGCATACAAGGCGTTGATTTTTGTATGATAGTTTGTGCCGGGAATTTGAACATAGAGATCGCGGGGGATGGCCAATAGGGCTGATTGGTATGTTTTCGGATTGACAGATGCCATAATAATGGTGTCGGTGAGATATTTCCCACTGTGACTTTCTCCGCCAATGCCAAGCAGGAGTATGTTGATTCGTTTTGATTTTTCTCCACGAAGTGTTGTTTTGGAAATGAAGTTTTGAAAGAAATTTTTTTCTTTATGATTGGAGCGTTCATCTTTCAAAGATTGGTTGTTGTTTTTGGAGGGAGCGGTTATTTTATTTAGGGTGGAGTTTAAATTGAATAAAAAAAATCCCAGATAGACAATTATTGAAATTAAGGCAATAACGAAAATTCTAATGAAAAATCCAGTCCAAACCAGTCTTGTTTTTGGGCGAATCTCATTGTTCATAAATTCGTTGTTAGAACAGACTAATAACCAAATAGGTGATGCTGGTGGTTAAGAATGATAATTGCAACTCTTTGATTAATATGATTGTTAAAACCACAGCCACAAAGCGACTAAAGTGAGCAAGTATTTGTTTAAATACGATAAATTCATCTAAATTTTTGTCTTTTTTGGCGGTTTTGTATGTATTGTCCGCCAAGGGGATAGAAAACATAATACCGAATATAGCGGCCAAGAGAGAGATGGTGTAAATAGATATTTTTTCGTTACTAAAACTTTTAATCAACCAGGAAGAAGCTAACATAAAGGCGGACACCTTAATAATGGTCATATAGTTCTGTTTGATAATCATTTTACTTATTATCAGGCTAAATAAAATTGTTCCCACTCCAATTAAACTGCCGACAATTCCGACTGCCATAGTGTCTTGAATGGTTAAAAACACAAATAGTGGCCAAAGTATTTCTTCAGCGAAAGTGCCAAATGAATCAAGAATTATTATTAGAAATAATTTGGTATGTTTTTTGAAAAAAATTAAAAGATCTTTAAGTGAGAAGTTTAGGTGGGGGGTAATGTCTTTGGAATTTAGAAGTATAATAATTGGTATTGTTAAAATTAAGATGGCCAAAATAAAAAGTGCCGAAAAGCCAAAGTAAATGGAAATCAAACCTCCAATAATCGGAGCGATGATGCTTGATAAACTGCGTAAAGACAAAAGCATGCTAATTTGAGAAGACCTTTTTTTGTCTGATGATAATCTGGTAAAAAGTGAATACAGAGGTGTCCAGTATAATGTAGAAATGAAGGCGCCGAAAATTGCCAAGGAATAAAAAGTAAGATATGAAGTGTGATTTTCTAAAAACATTAAACCAATTAAGTAGATCAGGTAGAGGGGGAGGCTGATTATCATGGTGTGTTTTAGTCCAATTTTATTTCCGATAGCTCCAGCTGTAATTGAAAATAGAGAGACGAAATAATAATAAATGGCAAAAAACCACAAAATGGCAAAGAGGGAGAACCCAATTTTAATGAGATAAATGGGAATAAAGAATCCAATTAAAGAAGATACGAATCCACGAATAGAGTGGGCGATATAGAGAGGGTATATTCCCTTTTTAAATTTTTGTAATTGACGAGGAAAATGAAGAAAGGTGCGGTGGTTGTGATGCATTTTTTTCTTTTTGTTTTTAGTGCTTGTTGGGCCGGCAGGATTCGAACCTGCGCATCACGGGACCAAAACCCGTTGCCTTACCGCTTGGCTACGGCCCAAAATTTTATATAATTTCCCCTCCAACTTTTTTCATCGCTTCATACAAAAGAGCATCGCCGTTTTTTTGAGTATGTTCTTTTGTTGAGGTATCACTTTTGTCTTCCATAGAAAAAGTAGTTCTTATGGCTACTTTTAGAATTTTAGCAAAAGCTTGTTCTATTGTCAATCTGTTTTTTGCTTCATTAAGGGTGTCTTGATGGAATTTATATTTTGTTTTGATGATAATTGTGTCACCATCGATTTTTATCGGTACGCTATTTTGAAGAAAGGCGGCGATGGATTTGTTTTCTTTTTCAACGAGATCAGTAATCATACCCCATTGATCCAGAATTGAATTTAAAGATATGTTTAAGTTTTCTTTTTTAGAAGAAACCGTTTTTTTTCTGTTGTTTGCGGTTGGTGGCGTTTTGGTGGTTACTGGATTATCGGAGAACTCTTTTTTTTTAGTTGTTGGTTCGATTTTCGAATTTTTTTCTTTGTTTTCCCGGGTAATGGTGGTCGATATTTTTTTTGTGGTCAAGAAATATTTTATGAGAGACATCTCCAATGATAGTTGGGGAATATCCGATTGACTTGATCGTTTTTTGCTCTCTTGTAATAAAGAAATTATAAAAATAACATCATTGATTGTAAATGATGCGCTGATTTCTTTCAGTTCTGACAGTTGCTCTTTCGTCAAATCTTTAAGTAGTGTGTTGTTTGCGGAATGATCTAATTTGAAGAGCATTACGTTGCGAAAATATTCCAATAACTGGTTGGCAAACACATTAAGATTAAAACCGTTTTCTTGGACTTGGTTGATTAATTGGATTGTTTTGAGCGCATTTTTTTTGCCGATTTCCTTAATAACTTTTATTAAAATTGTATTGGAAGAAATGCCTAAAATATCACGGATTTTTTTGTTGGTTATTTTCTTTTCTCCGATTGAAATGATTTGTCCAAACAGCGTTTCGGCGTCTCGCATTCCGCCTCCGGCTTCAGTGGCAATTGTCTCTAAAGCTTCTTTTTCAATAATTATTTTTTCTTTTTCGGCAATTTGTTGAAGTCTTTCTGTAATTTGGTTTTTAGTGAGTGGTTTAATGTTGTATCGTTGGCAACGGGATATGATTGTTTCCGGAACTTTTGATAGTTCGGTGGTGGCCAAAATAAAAATGGCGTGCTCCGGTGGTTCTTCCAGGGTTTTAAGGAGAGCATTGAATGCTCCGGCCGATAACATGTGAACTTCGTCTATTATATAAACTTTGTATTTAAAATTTGTCGGAGGTGTGTTAATTGATTCTTTTAATTGCCTGATGTTATCTACGCCGGTGTGAGAGGCGGCATCTATTTCTATAAGGTCTATGCCTTGATTTTTGATAATAGTTTGACAATTCGGGCATTTATTGCATGGTTCCAATTTAACAAAGTTGTTTTTGATATTCGTTAGCGGTTTAAGGCAATTTACGGCTTTGGCGAAAATTCTGGCGGTGGTGGTTTTTCCGGTTCCGCGTGGCCCCGTGAATAGATAGGCGTGACTAATAAGACCATTTTTAATGGAGTTTGTTAAGGTTTTAATAACATATTTTTGTCCGGTTATTTCTTGGAAGATGGTTGGTCGATACTTTCGATAAAGAGTTGTCATGTTTTGAGTTTTGTTGATAAATGTTTAAAGTTGGGATTTTTTATAATAGTAGCATTTTTAAAGATATTTTTCAATAGTAATAATGTTGCTTGATGTTTTATTATTGATCTTTTTGGTGATTTGTGGACAATTGATTGACCATATTTGAAAAATATGTTATACTATTGGTGGATCCTGCGGGACAGTTTTGATAAAGGTCGATGTCTATGAAAAAGGATTGGTAAACTTGTTTGGTGCAAGTTTAGAGATAAAGTATTAAGAATTGAAAAATGGGAGATACAGTTAAAGATGTTGAATTCTTGGAGTACATCGTCAAGGCAATAGTTGACAATCCGGATGCTGTTAAAGTGTCACGGGAAGTTGACGAAAGAGGTGTTCTTCTCGTTTTGGATGTTGCTTCCGAGGATATGGGAATGATTATCGGTCGTCAAGGTTCAACCGCTAAGGCCATCAGAACTCTTTTGAGGGTTATTGGTGCCAGGGCTAATGCACGTGTTAATTTAAAGATTAATGAACCGGAAGGTTCTAATCATGTGCAATCTTCTGTTGTCAATGGTGATACTGGTGTTGCCGATGATAACGCTGCCAATGCTGATAATGGTGCTACTGGTGATGGTAATGTTGAAAAGAGCATAGACGACATTGTTAATGACATTGAATAAAAAAAGTTCCTACTTTTCACGAACTTTCAAATGAGAAAAAACCGTGCTATTATAGTAGTGCGGTTTTTTGTTGTTTGTGTTTGTTAATTTTTTGCAAAAATTATGAATTTTCATTTAGTAACCATATTTCCGGATATTTTTGATTCTTATTTTGGCGAAAGTATTTTGGGTAGAGCACAGAAAGATGGGAAAGTAAAGATAAATATTTATAATTTACGAGATTATGCCGATTCGACAGATAAAAGAAGAACTGTTGACGATACTCCTTATGGTGGCGGTCCCGGTATGGTGATGATGGTGGAGCCGATTTTTAAGTGCGTAAAAGACATTAAATTGAAAATAGAAAGACAGGAAAAGGCTGATAATAAAAAAAAGGTTTTGATTTTGTTGACTTCGGCTAAGGGAAAGATTTATAATCAAAAAAAGGCTGAAATTATAAAAAATAATTATACCGATGTGATAATAATTTGCGGTCGTTACGAGGGAGTTGATGAGCGAGTGGCGGAATTTATTGCCGATGAAGAGATTTCCATAGGAGAATATGTGTTGACCGGCGGGGAGATTCCGGCGATGGTTGTTGTTGATTCTGTAACGAGGTTAGTGGAAGGTGTTTTGGGAAATAAGGAGTCGTTGGTATCGGAAAGTTATAAGTGTTTTGAAGAACGGATTTCGGAAAAAGGGGTGGTGGTGAAATTTGATTATCCGGTTTATACAAAGCCGGCGGAATTTAATGGTTGGAAAGTGCCTGATGTTTTGTTAAGTGGAAATCATCAGGAAATTATGAAATGGAGAAATTTAAAATCAGGTTTAAATGAAGAGGGTTGTTAAAAAAAAACGAAAAAACAAAAAAAGGAATAAATTTAAAGTGAAGTCAAGGCCGGTTGATAAAATTTTTTTGACTTTGATTTTAGTTATTCTTTTTATCGGTTTAGTCTCGATTTTTTCAGCCGGGATAGCGGTAGCCCAGATTAGATTTAATGATCCTTATTATTACTTTAAACATCAATTATTTTATGGAGTGTTACCGGGTTTGGTTTTAATGTTTATAGTAAGTAAAATTCATTATAAATTTTGGCAGAAATGGGCGATAGCTTTGTTTGTTTTAGCGATTTTGACATTGGTGTTAGTGTTGATTCCCGGGGTGGGAGTGGAATTAAAAGGGGCAAAAAGATGGATTGATTTGGGGCCAATTTCTTTTCAGCCGGCGGAATTTTTAAAGTTGGCACTGATAGTTTATTTGGCATCTTGGTTGGCTGGTAAGAAAAAACGGATTAAAGATTTTTCGGAAAGTTTGATTCCTTTTGTGGTTTTTATGGGTATTGTTGGAATTTTGATTTTATTACAACCGGATGTTGGCAGTTTGGGGGCGATTGCTTTTATTGCTCTATCGATGTTTTATATAGCTGGAGCTTCCTTGAGGCACATTGTGGGGTTAGTGTTGCTTGGAGTAATCAGCCTGGCTTTGTTGATTAAGTTGGAACCTTACCGAATGAATAGATTTTTGGCCTTTATTAATCCGGATATTGATGCTCAGGGGATTGGTTGGCAAGTAAAGCAAGCGGCGATCGCTGTTGGTAGTGGTGGCTTGTTTGGTGTTGGGTTAGGACACAGTCACCAGAAGTTTAGTTATTTGCCGGAAGTTGTTGGAGATAGCATTTTTGCAATTATTGCCGAGGAGGTTGGTTTGGTCGGTGCCGGGATAGTGGTGATTTTGTTTTTTCTTTTAGTGTTGCGAGGTTTTCGATTGGCTTGGTTGGCGCCGGATAGATTTTCATCTTATTTGGTTTTTGGAATATCTTTTTGGATTATATTTCAGGCGTTAATTAATATTATGGCTATTATCGGATTAATACCTTTAACCGGAATCCCGTTGCCTTTTGTTAGTTATGGTTCCACTTCTCTAATTTTTGCCTTAGTTGGGGTGGGGATTGTTTTAAATATTTCACGATATATTAAACAATGACGAGAAATTATCGAACTGAGGTTGTAGTTCTTAATTCATGGAAAAGTAAAGAGAGGGATAGGATTTACTTGGTTTTTTCAAGAGAATACGGTTTGATGAGGGTTGTAGGAGTCGGTGTTCGTAAAATGACGGCTAAGTTGGCTTTCGGTTTAGAACCGTTTACAAGGTCGGATATTTTTTTGGTGGGGTGTAGGTATTTGGATAAAGTCAAGGGAGTGGTGGTTTTGCGACAATACTTTTCTTTGAAGCAAAATCTTGATTACTTGATTCTTGGTCGGCGAACAATGGGTGTGTTGGCGGAATTATTACCTGACGGGGAACCGAATGAGACTATTTTTGTGGCCACCAAAAAATATCTAAAGTTGTTAAATCATTGTTCTGAGGCGGAAAAGTTAGAAGAAAAAACGAGGAGTGATATCGGACATTTAGGTCAATTGTCTTTGTTGTGGAAGGCAATTTATCAGCATGGATATTTTCCGAGAATTTCCAGGTGTATTTATTGTAGTCAAAAAATAGTTGAAAAGGAGGAGTATGTCTTTGTTTTATCCAAAGGGATTAGTTGCGGTTGTCAGAATATTCAGAGTAACGATTTGCGGTTTAATTTGAGAAGTAATGTTTTTAAATTGTTGAAATTTTTGGTTAGTCAAGATATAGAAATGGTGAAAAAGTTGAGGGTTCGGAATGATGATTTGACTGATTTGCAAAAATTTACCAGATTGATTTTGGAACAAATTTTGGAACGAAGGGTGATTTTGTGATTAGTTATTTATTCTTGATTTATCTTTGTCACTGGATTAAGTTGGCGTTTTTGTCTTTATTTTATTTTTGCTGAGAACTTGTTATTATGATTTGTTTTTGAAAACATTTTTTTCGGTTGTATCGGTCGAGGAGTGTTTGTTTTTTGAAAATGGTAGATTTAGAGTTTAGAGAAGTATTTTTTAGTGAGTTTAATATCTTTTTTTATTTGTTTAGTTAATGTGTCTTCATTTTTAAATGTTTGAATATTCCTTATTTTAGCGATAAGGTTGATAGTTATTTCTTTATTGTAAATATTTTTGTTGAAATTTATAAGATGGACTTCGGCCAAGTTTTGTTTTTCGTTGATAAAAGTTGATCCGATTAATTTTTGTTTTCCGATGGTGACTATGCTGTGATAAACTCCGCTTGGGGGAGGATTTTTTGAAATTTGAATATTGGCGGTGGGAATGTTAATTGTTTGACCATATTGTTTTCCTTGTATAACTTTTCCTTTCAGACGGTGTAATGTTTTTGAAAAAAATTTATTTAAGGGAATATTCTTTTCTTTGTCTTGTTGTTGATTAATTTTGTAGATGGCAAACAGTAATAATAGCGTGCCGATAATTTGAATGAAGGTAAGACTTTTATGGTTAATGAAAAGATCAAGTAAGATGGCAGAGATGGGGTAGAATAGTTCGGCGATGGATGCTTGAGAGGCGGAAACTTTTTGTAGTCCAAGATAGTAAATATACATGGAGGCAATTCCGGTGAAGATGGCGATGACGAGAAGAAGTTGCCATTGATTTTTATCTAATTGCCAGACAGTAGTGGTATTGTTGGTTAGGATTAAAAAAATTCCCGAAAAAAAGACAGTGATAATTATTCGCCAAATCGTAACCAAAGAAAAGTTCATCTTTTGGACAAGTTGTTTGCCAAAAACCGTTGATGAACCGAAAGAAAAAGCGGCTAAAATTGCCAGCCAAAACCCCAGACTGTTGGTTGTGAGACCGGAAAAGCTGAAATTTTTGTCACCAACGGCCAAGAGATAGGAGGCAAAAATTGCGATGCCGGCCCAGAAATAGAATTTTTTTGGTGGTTTTTCTTTTAGGATAATACCAGCCAGAATTAAAGCAAAGACGGGTTGCAGTTTTTGTAAAATAATGATTTCAGCGAAAGAATTTTTTCCGACAAAAGCCATAAAAAAGGCTTTGGTAATTGTGATTGTTCCAATTACTCCACCGAATAAAGAAACCCAGAGTAAGGCAAATCGGGTTTGTTTTTGCAATTTAAATAATTTTGACCGGTTTTTTATAATGACGGGAATAAGAATTATCAAGGCTATTAAATGTTCCAAGAAAACCAGAGTTCCGGCCGGTAGATTGTAAAATTTGGGTCTGATTAAAACGCCGTCTACACTCCAGAGAAAAGTGGCAAGAACAATAGCCAAAGTTCCAAGGGATATTTGTTTTAGAAGCATAGGAATTGCTTTTATGTTGATAGTTGGATTTATTTTACAATAGAATATCTTTTTGTCAATTTTAGCCAAGGAGCTTTGAAGAGGGCGAATTCCTCTTTAAACCAAATTATTACTTTTAATTGTTTCTCGGTGAGACATTGTTGTTTGGCTTTGTTGGTGGTGAGATCGATAATCGGTTTTGATTGTTTGGGTGTTATTGGGTAAATATTTTTTTGATAATTTTTTTCATTTGTTGGTTGTGTCCAAATCCATTTTGTATTGTTAATCAAAACATATTTTTCGTTTTCGTTAATTTTTGTTTTTTGATAATTAACTTTGTCGGCAGTATGATTGTCAGGGTAGATTATTTTTATGATTCCTTTTTTATTTGGTAGTGAAAAATGACAACTCTTTCCGTTGGTGATGGTTTTTGTTTTTCCCGGGTTGATGATGATTTTTTTGTAAATCGGATGATTGGTAATTCGTTGTTTGTTAGAGCCGGTGGCAATTTTGTAGTTTTGTAAGTTGATTTTTTTGTGACTTAAATTTTTGATGGTGATTGTTTCTTGTCCATAGTCTTTTCCGGTTGGATTTGGGTTTAGAGCAATGATTTGTAGTTTGGGGTGAGGATATTTTTTAATTTTTATGGTTGATGTTTTAGTTATTTTTTCAACACCATCGTCAATGGTAATGCTGACGGAATATTTTTTTTCTTTTTGGTAGCGATGTTTGGTGGTTGAGAGGTAGCTTTTGTGATTGTCGCCAAATTGCCAAGTGATTTTTATAGGGTCGTTGTCTTCGTCATGAATATTGTAAACTTTAAATTCAGTGTAAATATTTGAGTATGATTTTTGAGGTATTTTTAATTTGAAGGTTGGGAGGTGGTTGAATATATTTTGGTGGTTTGGGCTCGGTTTTTTGCTCCAGCGCCATGTTTTACTGAAATGATTGTAGTTGTATGATAGTCCTTGGCGAGCGGAAAAATAATTTACTTGAGAGGAAATTTGTTGGTTTGGTGTGTAGAGAGTAACGATTTCTCCGCCGGAATTGTTGAGGGCAAATCTAAATTCGGTTTTAGAAATAGTTAGGTAACCGTAGGGTAAAATGAAAGTATCTTCCGGAAAAATGTATTTTCCGTTTTGGCTGGCATCGGTTAAAATCCAGTTTTGAAGTTTGATTGTAGTGGGATTTGGATTGTATAGTTCAATAAATTCTTCAGGGTGAGAACTTTTTTTGTTGGGATTGGGTAGAATTTCATTGAGAATAATGGTTGGGTATTTGATGGGTGGCGTTGGTTCAGCAGGTGTTTCCGGTACGATGGGTTCTGTTGGTGGCGTTGGTTCAGCAGGCGTTTCCGGTTCAGCAGGTGTTTCTGGTTCAGTCGGTGTTTCCGGTTCAGCAGGCGTTTCCGGTTCAGTCGGATTATCGGGTTCTTCATTTGTTTGTTTTTTATTTCTTTTTCCCTCCGTTATTTTTCCCCAATACCAAGACTCGTTGTTTGTTTCTTCGTCACGATTAAAACTTTTACCTTCCGGAGCTTTGGGGTATTCTTTGACGAAAGAGATTTCTTTTTCCGGGTTTAATAATTCAAGTTTTGCACCGTCATTATTTAAACTTGGTGTTTTTAGGACGAAGTAGCTTTGACTTTTAATAATGTCTTTGTCTTTAAACTTGTATATTTTTATGATATTTTTTTTGGAAGTTCTTTTGATTTGCCAATCTTTTAGGGAAACTTCTTTAGAAGTTGGATTGTAAATTTCAATAAATTCTTTTCCGGTGTCTCTGCCGGTAGGATTGGGTAGAATTTCATTGAGAAGAATGGTTGGGTATTTGATGGGTGGCGTTGGTTCAGTCGGTGTTTCCGGTTCAGTTGGTGTTTCCGGTTCAGTCGGTGTTTCCGGTTCAGTCGGATTATCGGGTTCTTCATTTGTTTGTTTTTTATTTTTTTCTCCCTCCGTTATTTTTCCCCAATACCAAGACTCGTTGTTTGTTTCTTCGTCACGATTAAAACTTTTACCTTCCGGAGCTTTGGGGTATTCTTTGACGAAAGAGATTTCTTTTTCCGGGTTTAATAAT
>Ga0256914_1001825_pt1 | contig 18444 bp, 12 predicted proteins | sample HulkmetaG_FD_191571 | JGI IMG/M metagenome (GOLD analysis project Ga0256914, IMG submission 191571) | Hydrothermal chimney microbial communities from Main Endeavour vent field at the Juan de Fuca Ridge, Pacific Ocean - Hulk | ecosystem: Environmental > Aquatic > Marine > Hydrothermal vents ... | reverse complement strand
GCTGGTCCCTGGCCACCTTGTGGCGCAGTTATCAGGCCGCCCTGTGGGGGGAGCACATATTCTCCCAGGTTACCCTGGATGACTTAGCAACCTGCCAGGATTTGTCGTGGTTGAACCAGTTGGTGCGCAATGCTGCCTTTGCTGCGGCCTATACTTAGGCATTTTGCGGCCTTGTAAGACCTGTAGAGTACACTCCCATCCCACCAAACCAATCATAAAAAGCCAAAGTCCAGTAGCCCCCGCAGGGGGCTTGGCAGATGAAGCCCGCAACGTCCAGTTGCCGGGCGTTCTGTGCGGCTTCCACCCACGAACGATGGCCGCGGCCAGGGGCGTTGGCCTTGGGACGGCCGGCAGTTCAAAACTGCGGCCTTCAGTTGCGAAACCGCCAGGGGCGGTTCCCTTCAGCCCCCGCAAGGGGGCTTGGCAGATGAAGCCCGCAACGTCCAGTTGCCGGGCGTTCTGTGCGGCTTCGGTCTTGAACGGTGGGCGCGAGTTCTCACGATCCATTAAGGGATGCGAAAGCAAAGGAAAGTCAAAGCCACAGCAATGTATTTCGCCCTGGTCTTTAGGTACGGTAAAATGGACGAATAGGGGTTTTCATGGGAGTGATATGATGTTCGACATTTATCCGGCCATTGATTTGCGACGCGGAAAATGTGTGCGCCTCCGCCAGGGAGATCCACACGCGGAAACGGTGTACGGGGATGACCCTGTGGTCATCGCGCGGGAGTGGGTGGCCCAGGGGGCAACGTGGCTGCACGTGGTGAACCTGGACGGCGCGTTCGGAGAGCACGCCCAGGGCGCGACCATCTCCCCAAATTTGCAGGCTTTGGCCGCCATCTGCGATCACGTGCAGGTCCCTGTGCAGTTCGGAGGCGGGCTACGGACGCTGGCAGATATCCAGCGGGTATTGGATTTGGGTGTCACACGGGTGGTGCTGGGTACAGTGGCAGTGACGCGTCCCGACCTGGTGCGGGACGCGTTGCGTCGTTTTGGCGTGGATCGCATTGCGGTTGGCTTGGACGCTCGCGACGGGCGGGTGGCCACGCATGGATGGCTTCAGGTAAGCGATGTCTCCGTGGTCGCTCTGGGACGAGCAATGTACGAGGCTGGGGTTCGTTGGGCTGTGTACACGGACATTCAACGGGACGGGATGCTTACAGGGGTGGACGCGGAAGGGGCGGCCCTTCTGGCCCAGCAAACCGGCCTGCGCGTCATTGCGTCGGGTGGAGTGGCCGGTATGGCCGACATTGACGCGCTCTTGGCCGTTGCCCCTCGCGGGGTGGTCGGCGTGATCATCGGTCAGGCGCTGTACACCGGTCGTGTGGACTTGCGCGCGGCATTATCTCGAGTTCACGAGGCGATGCCATGAGTCAGGTGGTGAGTGTTGGTTGGGTGTTGGCCGCGGACGTGTGGGATGAAGAACTGTTGGCCGCGTACACGCTGGCCCGGGACGAGGTGCTCGCCCTGCTGCAGGAACAATTCCCCGACTTTGAGTGGGAGATGCCCTTTGTGGAACGGCGGGTGTACGTTCCTGTGGGCGCACTGGACCCGTTGCCCTTGCTGGAAATTGGCGCGGAGGAGAAAATTCTCCGGCACTGGGATTATGCCATTGTGGTGGTGCCCAACGAGTTAAACCCCCGCCATCGCATTTTCGCGGTGGGCATTCCCTCCGCGGCCTTAGAAGTCGGGGTCGTCTCCTCGGCTCGTCTGGGCACGAAAGATGTGTTGGCCGAGCGGTTGGGTGGCCTTGTGCTTCACCTGCTGGCTCACCTGTGGGGAGTGAGACACACACTAACCGGCCCCTCCCGATTTGTGGATGATCCCACCCTGTTGAAAGTAGAACCCTTCCCAGAGGAAGTTATCGAGGAGATCAACCACCATTTGCACCTCATTGCAGACGCTCGCCTGGAGGAACAGCGGCCTCATTGGGGGCGCTTCATCTTCTACGTTCGCACCTTCCTCACCGATCCTGGCGGGATCTTGCTGGACATTTGGCGTTACGCTCCATGGGAGATGCCCATTTACCTGGGCCGCCTCACCGCGGCCGCGGCTGTGTCCACTGTGTTTCTGCTGATGACAGCCGAAGCGTGGGAGATTGGCGCTCACCTTCCGCTCCCGTTGATCCTTGCCGGACCGGTAGGCGCCACCTTGTTGGCAACATTGCTCATGTATTACGGCCAGAACATCGGCCAGATTACTCGAGAAGTTCACCTGCGCGAGCAGATCGCTCGTACGCAGATTGTGCTATTTGGGACGTTGCTCTTGGGCATGACGTTCTTGTGGGCTATCATTTTCATCGTCTCTTTGGGTGTCTCTTACATCCTGCCAAAGGATGTGCTTGCTGAGTGGGCCGGGTTTTCCTCCCCGCAGACGCTTTCGTTGGAACGGTATTCGGCCTTTATGGCGTCTGTTGGGGTAGTGGCCGGGGCTTTAGGTGGTAACCTGGAGGAAGAAGAGGACATCAAAGCAGAGGTGTTGTTTGACGAGGAGATGTGAAGTCCGGCGAACCGACCGGAGGCGATACACTTTTGGTTTATGGAGAGGGTTGAACATGCGTGTGTACTTGCGACGAGGGTGGGTGGCTTTCGCGGCCATTCTGTTGATTTCCTTGATAATGCAATGGGGTAGCCCGGGAGTAGAGGTCCACGCCCAGGGCGCGCAGGCATTAATTACTGCGCCTAAGAACGGTGAGGCTGTGCGCGGGGAAGTGCGCATCTCGGGCATCGCGGTCCACCCCCAATTTCAAAGGTACGAATTGTACTACGCGCCCTGGCCGCCCCCATCAGGGGATCAGGGCTGGATCTTCATTGGGGAAGCCCATTACAACCCACAACCCAACGGACTGTTGGGATTGTGGGACACGCGCCCCCTGCCGGACGGCCCTTATGCCTTAAAACTGCGCGTGGTTAAAATCGACGGCAACTACATCGAATCACCCATCATCCGCGTGGACGTGGCAAACACCGTGCCGACCCCCACCCCTACGCCCACGGTCACACCGACCCCGCGATTTACCCCTACCCCAGCACCGACGCCCACACCCGCGGTCGTGGCCCTACCCGAGATTCCCACGCCTACCCCAATTCCTTCGCCCACCCCTACTGCTACCGTCGTGGCCGGGCAGCAAGGAGGGACAGGACGTGGCTTCTTCAGCCAGTTCGAGCAAATTTTCGATGGCGACAGGCTGCGTCGCGCTGCTGTGCGTGGTGCCCGGTACGCGCTGTGGGCTTATCTCGTGTGGATCGGATACGAAATACTCAAACGTATAATCCTCTGGATATGGATACGGGTGAGACCATAACAATGAAGATCGTATTCGGTTTAGGAAATCCAGGACGGGATTACGAGCGCACACGACACAACGTGGGATTTCAAATCCTGGACATCCTGGCTCGACGGCACCACATCGTGTTCACGCCGCACAAGTTCGACGCGCTGGCCGCAAAGGTGCGGTTGGGTCAAGAGGATGTGCTGTTAGTAAAGCCGCAAACGTACATGAACCTGAGCGGCAAAGCAGTAGCGCCCATTGTGCGCTTCTACAAAGTGCCCTTGGACAACATTCTTGTAGTGTACGATGACCTGGACCTGGCATTCGGCACGTTGCGAATGCGGCCTAAAGGCGGCGATGGCGGGCACAAGGGAATGCGATCCATCATCCAGCACCTGGGCACATCCGATTTCCCACGGCTGCGCGTGGGCATAGGACGTCCGCCAGGCCGGATGGATCCCGCGGACTTTGTGTTACGTCCCTTCACCGATGAAGAAGAAGAGGAAATGCGGGTAGTGCGCGAAGAAGCCGCGGATGCCGTGGAAATATGGGCTACCCAGGGGTTGGAACCGGCCATGCGTTTTGTGAACGCTCGCGCGCGGCGCAATGCCGAACGTTCCGCCGTGGAACACGCGTGAACACGCGGGCCCGCACTCTGATGGCTGAACGTTCGTCGTGGGCCGGATGTTCCCCGTTAAGGGATGAGTAATGGATATAGCATGGGCAACGGATCTGGGCTGGCATCAGCCGTGGGGACTCAACAGAGCAACCGGGAAACGTTCCACCTGCGCGGCACCTTGGACGTGCTCCGCGAGGTGCCGGCCTATCGTCGCGTCTTAAACATCATCCCTGAACCAGGTCGGCCGCGGCGTTTAGGCCTTCTCCGTACGGCTCGACCGTACCTGGCGGCAGCCCTGGCCACTCACCTTCATCGCCCCCTCCTCTACGTCACCGGTACCACCTCCCGCGCGCGGGAGGTGGCGGACCTGGTGCGAATTTGGCTTGGGGATTCGGACCGGGTGTTCCTCTTTGCAGACCCCGAAGCCCTGCCCTACGAACGTCTGGCGTGGAGCCGGGATACTCGGCGCGAACGCCTGGCCGCGTTGGCCGCGTTGACCCGCCGTTCTGGATTATCCTCCTCCCCGTTGGTTATTGCCTCGGCTCGCGCGCTCATGTGGAAAACCCTACCTCCTCGGGAAATGCGTTTGGCCGTGCGCACTTTGCGGGTGGGGGATGTCATTCCCATGCACGACCTGGTCGCCCTGCTCCTGTCCCTGGGCTACGTGGAAACGTCCGTGGTGGACAGTCCGGGGACGTTCTCGCGACGGGGGGGCATCCTTGATGTCTTCCCGCCCCACTCCCGTTGGCCACTGCGCGTGGAATTCTTCGGCGACGAGATCGACTCCCTGCGATACTTTGACGTGGAAACACAACGCACCCTGTCCGATCTGCCACGGCCCACGCGCATGACCTTGACGCCTGCATCAGAAGCCCTTATTCGCCACGGACGCCTGGCTGCCCAGCGTTTGCGCGATCTGGACTTAAGCACGTGTCACTCGGCCCTGGCCGAGAAAATCCGCGAGGAGATCCAACACCTGCAGGAAGGAATCGGCTTCCCGCTGGTGGAGTTCTACCTCCCGTATTTCTACTCCCACCCCGCGACCCTGCTGGACCACTTGCCGTCGGAGATCGTCATCCTCGTGGAGGACGGCGAGGAACTGCGGAGCGTGTGGCTTGACCTGGAAGAGCAAGCCGAACAAGTTCGCAATGACTTGCTGGTCACCCGAGAACTGCCCAGCAACGTGAAGCGCGCCTACTGGACGTGGGATGAAGTGCGGCCCCGGTTTGACCGTTATCCCGTGTGGGTGCTGGGCCAGAGCGACCTGGATGGGCATCCCCTGACCGAGGCATTGCTGGGGGATGTATTCCACGCACCCTCTTACTTTGGCGGCAAAGTGCGATACATCGTGCGTTCCTTATTGGATTTGCGTCGCGAACGGGCCCGGGTGGTTGTGGTCTCTCGCCAGGCCGATCGCCTGGCCGACATGCTTTCGGACGCAGGAGTGGTGACTGTGCCCCTGCCCGCGTTGGAAACCCCTCCTGCTGCAGGGGGAATTGCCCTGGTGCGCGGCGTGGTAACCGGTGGGTTTGTGTTGGTCAATCGCGGCGCACCCGCGGCGGAATTCCACCTCCTGACGGACACAGAATTGTTCGGTTTCCGCCGCGTACAGCGCCGCGTGACGCGCGCTCGACCCACAGCCCCGGAGACTTTTTTCTCCGACGTGAAGGTGGGGGATTACGTAGTTCACGTGGATCACGGCATTGGGATTTACCGGGGATTGGTGCGTCGGAACTTTGATGGGGAGGAGCGGGAATACCTGGAAATTGAGTACGCGCGCGGGGATAAGTTATTCGTCCCCGTCTACCAGGCGGATAGATTATCCCGGTATGTGGGGCCGCAGGGAACCCCGCCGGTGCTCAACCGGTTGGGCACCGCGGATTGGGAACTGGTCAAACGCCGGGCCAAGCGGGCTGTGGCGGAAATCGCCAAGGAACTGCTGGAGTTGTACGCACGCCGCGCGACCATTCGTGGCCACGCGTTTAGCCCAGACTCTCCCTGGCAACAGGAATTAGAAGCGTCCTTCCCCTACGAGGAGACCGAAGACCAACTCCGGGCTGCTGAGGAGATCAAGCGGGACATGGAACAGCCCCGTCCCATGGACCGCCTGGTGGTGGGAGATGTGGGTTTCGGAAAGACGGAATTAGCCGTGCGGGCCGCGTTTAAGGCCGTCATGGACGGGAAGCAGGTGGCCGTCCTGGTTCCCACCACTGTGCTCGCGCAGCAGCACTACAACACCTTCCGGGAGCGGATGGCCTCCTTCCCGGTGAATGTGGCCATGCTTTCGCGCTTTCTCACCCGTTCTCAGCAACAAAAGGTCATTGAGGGGTTAAGAACGGGCAGCGTAGATATTGTCATCGGCACGCACCGCTTGCTTTCCAAGGATGTGGAGTTCAAGGATTTGGGCCTTCTTATCATTGATGAGGAGCAGCGGTTCGGCGTTGTGCACAAGGAGAAATTGAAGCGGTTGCGGGCCAGTGTGGACGTGCTCACGTTGACCGCCACGCCCATCCCGCGAACTCTGCACATGAGCCTGACGGGCATTCGCGACATGAGCACCATTACCACCCCGCCGGAGGAGCGACTTCCTGTGAAAACGACCGTGGCCGAGTACGATGAACGTCTGATCCGTCAGGCCATCCTGCGGGAGTTGGACCGGGGCGGACAGGTGTACTTCGTCCACAATCGGGTGCAGGGCATTGAAATCGTCGCCAACCAGATACGACGCATTGTCCCCGAAGCGCGTGTGGCCGTTGCGCACGGTCAGATGTCGGAACGGGAATTGGAGCGGACCATGTTGGCCTTTGCTCGCGGGGAGATAGATGTGCTGGTGAGCACGACCATTATTGAGAGCGGCCTGGACATTCCCACCGCGAACACCATCATCATCAACCGGGCTGATCAATTCGGCCTGGCCCAGTTGTACCAGTTACGGGGACGGGTGGGACGTGGCGCGGTGCGCGCGTACGCGTACCTCCTGTACGACAAGGGCAAACGGTTAAGTCCGGAAGCCCGCCGCCGTTTGCACGCCATTTATGAGGCCTCGGATCTGGGGGCGGGGTTCCGCATTGCCCTGCAGGATCTGGAACTGCGCGGTGCGGGAGAACTCCTCGGCGCGAGACAGCACGGTCACATCGCGGCTGTGGGGTTTGACCTGTACGCCCGTCTGCTGGCCAAGGCTGTCCAGGAGTTGCGCGAGCAGGGCGAATTGGATCTCCCTGGCCCCACCGAGGAGAGTCACCTGGATCCCTTGCCTGCGGCGGTCCATATGGACTTGCCCTTGCAAGCAGGTATTCCCACCACGTACATCCCCAACGATGAATTGCGCTTGCAACTGTACCGCCGCATTGCATCCATAGCCGATGAGGATGCGCTGGTCGCCATGCAGCAAGAACTGGTGGACCGGTTCGGGCCGTTGCCCAGGGAGGTGGAAGATCTGCTGTTTGTTGTCCGCGTCAAGATCTTGGCCCGGCAGGCGCAGGTGGAGCGCATCGGCCAGGAAGGGGACCGTCTGGCCCTGCACCGTGCAGATTTGGACCGGCTGAACTGGCGGGCGCTGGAGCGCCGTTTGCCCGAAGGGTGTCTGGTGGGGCGGCGACGGGTGTACGTTCCTGTGGATGAACATTGGCGTTCTCGGCTGGTGCGCGTGCTGGAGGAGTTACGTGGTTGGTAGGGGGGACAAATGATCCTGGAACATGTGGTTGTGGGTCCGTTGCAGGTGAACTGTTTTATCCTGGGGTGTGAGACGTCGGGCGAGGCAGTGGTCATTGACCCAGGGGGACACCCCGGCGCCATCCAGGCCATTCTGGAGCGGCGTGGGTGGGAATTGACCGCCATTATCGCCACTCACGCTCACTTCGATCACATCCTGGCGGTGGACGCGCTGCGCGAGGACCGGCATGTGCCGTTCTACCTGCACCCTGATGATGAACCCGTGCTGGCCGTCCAGCGGGAAATCACCCGTTCATGGTTGGGGTTTGACCCTGGACCTATGCCACGCGTGGATGCCCATTTGCTGCCAGGAACACACTTCCCCGTGTGTGGGGGTAGCCTGGAAGTCGCGCACACACCAGGTCACTCCCCGGGCTCGGTGACTCTCATAGACCACACTCACCGGCGGGCTTTTGTGGGTGACGTTATCTTCGCGGGCAGCATTGGTCGGACGGACATCCCCGGGGGTGATTTCTCCACCCTGATGGAGAGCATCCGTCGGGTGATCCTCACATTGCCCGATGATTACCAACTCTTGCCTGGCCACGGTGCGTTTACAACCGTGGGAACGGAGCGTCGGTTGAACCCGTTTCTCCGCGGGTAGTCCGAACCTGTTCAGGACGCGCGTTCACGACAGGTACATGAACCACAGCCAGACGGACGAGATGAGCAGGGAGACAGTAACCGTTGCCAGGCCGTAGCGGAGGAATTCACCGAACGTCAACTTGTGTCCGCTGCGTTCGGCAATGCTGGCCACGACCACGTTCGCCGAAGCCCCCACCAACGTTAGGTTACCCCCCAGATCCGCGCCCAACGCGAGGGCCCACCACAGCGGACGGGTGGGCATCACGTTCCCCAAAGTCTCCACAATGGGGAGCATCGTAGCCGTGTAGGGGATATTGTCCACAATCCCCGACGCCAGCGCGGAGAACCACAGAATGAAGAGCGTGGTGATGCGCACGTTCCCCGCGGTCAGGCGCACCAGCACGTGGGCAACGTGTTCGATAACGCCGGTGACCACCAGGCCCTCTACTGCCATGAACAGTCCGACGAAGAACATCAATGTGGCCCATTCCACGTGCTGGAAGATAGCATGGGGATCCCGTTTTGTCCACAACAGGAGCAGGGTAGCACCACTTAAGGCGATGGTGGCAGGTTCCAGGTGGATAACACTGTGCAGGAGGAACCCCACGATAACCAGGGCCAGTACTGCAAGTGTTTGGCCCAGCAGGGTAGGGTTGGTGATGAGCCCTTCGGTCTTAAGGCGCATGAGCATGTGCTGGCGTTCTGGTGGGACAGTGAGCGCGTGTCGAAATTGGATGACCATGATGCCCATATACGCGAGAAGAGACAGCAGTGCTGGCGGCGCCATGTTCAGAAGGAACTGGAGGAAGTCGATGTTGGCTCGGCTGGCAATGAGGATGTTCGGCGGATCCCCAATAAGCGTGGTGGCCCCGCCGATGTTGGACGCCATGACCTCTGTAATGAGGAAGGGGATAGGACTCACGCCCAGGGTGCTGGCGACGTACAATGTGACCGGGGCAATCAGCACAACCACGGTTACGTTGTCCAGGAACGCGGAGGCGATGGCCGTGATAAGCGCGATGAGCACCATGACCTGCACTGGTTGGCCTTTGCTCAGGCGGACGGTTTGCACGGCCAGCCATTGGAACAGGCCGGTTTCGCTCATCAGGTGGGCAATAACCATCATGCCCGTCAGGAGGAAGAGCACGTTCAGGTCCACCGCGTGGAAAGCCTCCTCCTGGGGAAGGATTCCCATGAGGATCATCAACAGGCCGCCGGCCAACGCGGCTGTGGTGCGCGGCACGCGTTCGCTTACGATAATCGCATAGGTGAACAGGAAGATGATGGCAGCAATCCACGCGTCGTTCACTGATCCCCTCCTGCGTTCGTTGAGGATTCCAGGCAAAGGCCCATGAGTTCCAGCAGGTTGATGTAGCCAATGACACGGTATTGTTCGTCCACAACGGGAATGCCGGGTAATTTAGCCTGGTGCATAGCGTGGAACGCGGCACGGACCGAATCGGAGATATGAACGTACACGGGCTCGCGCATGATATCCGACGCCTGGTGCATACGGGTCCAGCGCGCGAATTCCTCGGCCTCGGCCAGATCCTGCACTGCGCTCATAAATTCCTCGGGAAACACGGTAACGAGGAAGGCATCGGCCAAACTGGGAACGTCGATCACACCGACAAGACGCTGCTCTTCGTTGACCACGCAAGCGACCTGCACGTTCGGGTGGTCCAACATGGTCTTGATGATCTCCGCCACAGCCGCGTCCGCGGGCACGATGGCCGGGTCCAGGTGCAGCACATCCATGATGTCCGCCACGGTCAAATCCCGGTAGGTCATGCGTTCTCTCTTGAGGAGACCTGTGCGGGCCTCCTCTTCCCGGCGGGCTTGCTCCTCCGATTCCACCGTCCACTTGTGAATTCCTATGGCGCGGGTGACCGGGAGTACAAAGAGTATCCCGTTGTGGGGCCGGTCAAACCCTTGCACGATCTCATCGGCCTCGGCAATGGCTTGTTCCAGCAGGTGTTCATCATCAATGAGGCTGATAATGGTGCGCTGTTGGCTTTCTCCTCCCAGAAGGCGGCTCAGTCCACCCAGTCCCATCTTTCGTAACCAATTTTCTGCCTGGTATCCTCCTACACTGTTCCACAACGTCACCCCGGGAACTCCAATGCGCTTCCACGCGTCCAGCAAGTCCGGTAGAACGTTCAGGTCCTCCAAGATGACCACGAGCAGGTGAGCCATACATCCACCTCCTTTTCGTCACTGTGCTCACTGAAAGTTTACGGTATTTCCTCTCTGCTTCCCACTGGCATTGGGTGAGCATGTCCCGGTGATGGTCTGTGTCCGCGGAGATTGTCCTTCGACTTTGGCTCAAGGCGCGGGGAAGTGAACCGTGATTTCCTGGCGTTCACCCGCGTTCACGTGTATTTCGCGAATCCACACGTGTCGTTCCGGATTATCCACATCTTGGAGGTGGAACGCATAATTCCCCGCGGGGAGAAGTAAGCGGGGAAGTCCGGAACGCACATGTCCTAAGGGGGTGGTTTGGTCGGCCTGGGAGTAGATGTGTACGTCTAATTCATCGACATTGTCCGGTCTCAGGGTGAGGGATGCCAGGGGGAGGGAAACGGTCAGGGTGTAGGTGTCGCCTTCCTGGACGGTGAAGGGTTCGGAGAGGGTGGTGTGAACAACAGGACTGTATTCGTTCAGTTCTGCCTGGTAGGTACCAGGGGGTAGGATGGCGCGCCATGGCGTGTGCACGTTCAGCACGGGGGTGTGTTCTGGTTCTCGGTATAGGACTGTGTGCGCGACCCGCGGTTCCCCCCATGGGGTTGATGCCTGAATCCACACGCGCGCCTGGGGGCGGAGAAGGGTTACATCCACGTGTTGTTGGGGTTGAATGACCACATCCCACGCCCACAGGTGGCGTCCGTTCTCCTCGATCACGTGGACATCGTATGTGCCCGTGGGTAAGGTGAATTGTGTGGGTACAGGCCCTTCGAATAGGACAGGGGAGGATCGCCGCGATGGGTACACGTGTACCCATCCGCGCACTGGCGCCCCATCGGAGGCTGTGTCCAGAATCCGTAGGGTTCCTGTGTCCACATAGTGCACGTGGTGGATGTCCGAGGTGTGCGCGGGGTCCTCCACGTGGATTTGGGTGAGCGCGTGGACGCTCTGGGGATCCGCGTATTGGCTGATGCGCAATTGGTACCATCCCGCGGGAACCAGGAAGGTGATGTTCCCGTTGGCCCATCCTCCTGCTATCTGGATATCCGGGGATGCCCAGGAGGAGAGGGTGATAAACCCGTTGCTCGGTTGCCCACGTTGTGTGAGTTCCACCTGTAGCCGGGTTACGGGCACGCGCACGGTGCGGTCGGTAACGGATCCGACAACGACGGGTACGTTGCGGGCGAATGCTAACGGCGGAAAAGTTTCCAGGATGACGCTTGCGGTGTAATAGCCTGTGGGGAGGGGAACAACTATGGTTTCCCCTTCACTGCCAAAGAAGGTGCCCAGGGATGGAGTCGAGAGGCTGATTTCCGCGAAGATGGGACGGTGTTGTGCGTCGACCAGGTGCAGGTGGAGTTCTCCCAGGGGGATGTGGAGTTTGGTCCGTTGGCCTGGGTGGATGACCACGTTCTCGAAGATGCTGGGTAGGGGCGTTCCCACGGTGACGGTGTACGTTCCCTGGGCCAGGTCCGCGTCTGTCCACGCGTCAAACGTGCGCACAATTTGGTCACCCCGTCCCACCACGACCGCAGGAAACAGGGGCTGACCGTTGGCCCCTACCACTTCCACTCGGAGTTGTCCTCCCAACGCGTGGTGAATAGCGGTGCGCATGCTCGTTTCCAGCGCGTGGGGGGTGGTGGCGTGCGCGTATGTGCCTCCTGTTGCCTCGGCAATGCAGCGCAGTACGGATTTCCCTTCGTCCGTATCGCTTATGTCGATTACGTGGACGGTTACGTCCGCGTCGGCCCGTTCGAGCACTCGGGCAACGTTACAGGGGTCTTCGCCGCATACGTGGTTTGCGGCGGTGATGAGCAGGAGGGGGCGCAGTGATCCCGCGGGGAAGGTGTTAGCGGCTCGTAGGAGGGCTTCGGCCAGGGGAACAGGACCCGCGGGGCGCACGCGGTGCCACACGTGTTCCCAGGAGATGGCGCTTACGGGGTGCATGGGGAGGAGGGTTTGGGTGTTCTCTTCGCAGGCCGGGGCCTCTCCCCCCATTCGCTGCACGGCAATCTGGGCGTCGGGTAAGGTTTCCGTGAGCACGCGCGGGATGATTGTTTGTTGGGCTTCCCAGCGGGTGATGGCGTGTCCGTCCCAGGTCTGGGCAGCAAAGGCGGACGCGTCCACAATGACCGCAAAGGGGTGTCCTGTAACAGCCAGGGGCTCTTCTTCGTGTAGGGGAGGGTTCCCGAACACCAGGGGGATGTGGACGTATCGCGCGGGCGTCGGGGTCACGCGCTCGCTGGGTGTGGGGGATGGGGTATGGTTCGCGGGGGGAGGTGTCGGGGTGGGGGATGTGGAGGGTGTTTCTGTGGGGGCGCTGTGTTGGCCCATCCACGGGAAGTGGGCGATGGTTGTGCCGGCCGGACGGGTAGGGGATGGGCGATGGGTTGGGGCGAGGCGGGCAGGTGTGGGACGCGGTAGTGGGGATGTGGGGAGAGGAGGTCGCGTGGGTGTGGCCCGGCAAGCAGCCAGGATCCACAGGAGAATGAGGAGGTATATGCCCCTTTTTCTCATGGTTCCCCCTGGAGTTCAACGAGTTGGCGTGTACGGCGCAGGAGTCGGTTACGTCGGTGTTCCAGCGATGGCTTCCACCGGCTTTGGACGTCCAAGGGGGCGTGTTTCAGTATTGCCAACCCCGCTTCGGTCCAGTGAAGCGCTTGCCGGAGGTCACGCGCTCGCCATTCGTAGTACTTGGCCAGTTCCTCGAACGGTGTCAGGTCGGGCAGGGGCTGTTCGCTGGCCCAGGTTTCCCACACGGCCAGGGCTTCGGACCACCGTTCCTGGCGTTTGAGCAGTCGTCCCAACGCGCGGTAGATGTCCTGGCGACGTTGGGGGTGGGTTACGTGGCGCAGGGCATGTCGCAGGAGGACTTCTGCCCGTTCTTCGTCGCCGTGGGCCATGAAGTACGTTGCCTGACTTATCAGGTCTTCGGGGTGGATGGTTGGTTCTGACCAGGGATCTTCCCAGGCTCGGAGGACAACGTCGGTCAGTGCGATGAGGGAGAGGATGTCGTGTAGGTTGTGGTAGAAGATCTGGCGCAAGGGGGTTGGGTCCCCGGTGCGCAGGTAGTCCTTGTACAGGACAGGAACGAGCCAGCCGGGGATGTCCAATTCTTCCCGTTGGTGGTTCAGAATCCACCGTTCCACATCTCCCAGTGTGCACCGGTTGAGCCGGTGCTTCCACAACCGTCGGGCCTGCACAAGGAGGTCGAGATGTCCCATCCCTTCCAGGGGGGAGGGGATGAGGTGGAGGGTGTATCGGGTGCGCAGCAGTGGAAGGTCGAATGTGTGGCCGTTGTACGTGACCACCAGGGTGGCCCGCGCGAGGACGGTTGCCAGGTGGTCCAGCATGGCGGCTTCTTCGTGCAGGTCCCGAATGAAGTATTGCTGTACGTGGACTTGTGAGTCGGTGATGAGTCCTAGTCCTACCAGGAAAACAGCGGTTCCCGTGCCCCGTGAGAGTCCAAGGGTTTCGGTGTCCAGAAAAACTATGCGGGTGATGGGAGGTAATGTGGGAGGTGGGATCATGCTCAAGTAGGTCAATGGGTGAAGGGGAGCATCCAGAATGCGTCCCAGGGGGTATCGGCCGTGGATGTGGTGGAGGGTGTACGTGATTTCCCGCAGGTGGAATGTGCCGCGGGCGGTGGCTACTTCTTCTCCGCCGATGAGGTGTGTCAATGTTGTGCGTCGCTGGTCTGCCTGGGCGGGTGAGGGCGAGGAAGGGGGCGCGGGGGTGAGGCCCTTGCGGACGCGGAGTCGCTGGAGGCGTTTGCGCAGGTCCATTCGGATACGCTCAGTCATGGCCCTGGTCCTCGTGGTCATGGGCGGGGTGCACGGGAAGCGCGACGTAGAAGGTGCTGCCGTGGCCGCGGCCTTTGCTTTCGGCCCAGATGCGACCACCGTGCCGTTCTACTATGGCCTGGCAAAGGGAGAGGCCGATGCCAATGCCGCTGTATTTGCGGTGGACGCTGCCGTTCACCTGGTAGAAGCGTTGGAAGATGGTGCTCAGTTTGTCCGGCGGGATGCCTTCGCCTTCGTCGCGGATGCTGATGATTACTTCTTCCTGTTGGGGGTAGACGCGAACGAAGACGTTTCGGCCTTCGGGGGTGAATTTGAACGCGTTGTCTAACAGGTTGACGATGACTTCCCGCAGGAGGTCCGCGTCAGCCCGAACCGGAGGTACGGGTTTTTCCACGTCCAGGTGGAGGTGGATGTGTTGTTTTTCCGAGCGAATGTACCAGTCGGAGACGATTTCTGCTAGCCAGGTGTCCAGGTGCAGAGTTTGCCAGTGCATTTGCCGCCGGTCAAGGCTTTGGAGCAGCAGGAGGCGTTCGACCAGTGTGTGCAGGTGGCGCGCTTGCCGGTCCACTGTGTTGAGAATGGGTTGGAGGTCAGCGGGTAAGTTCCACAGGGTGGGGTCGAGGAGTAGTTCTGTGTATCCCCGAATGATGGTCAGGGGGGTGCGGAGTTCGTGGGAGACGTTTTGGATCATTTCGTCCTTGGCTCGCAAGGCTTGTTGGAGTGATGTGTACAGGGAGGCGTTTTCCAGCGCGATGGAGACGAGGTGCCCGAAGGCTCGAAGGAGGTTTTCCTGGCCGTGAAAGGTGAAGGGGGTGGCGCTGTGGACCCACATGATGCCGATGAATCGTTCGCGCGCGATCAGGGGGATGCCGGCGAAGGATTGTATGCCCATCTGGCGGATGTATTCGTTGACGGTCCGGGGAGCGTCTTCGCCCGGGATGGGGTACATGGTTCCGTCCTCGTTCACTTTGTCTACGATGATGAGGCGGCGGTGTTTTTTGATCCAGGCGGAGAGTCCGTCCTCCCGTCGGTTGTACTCCAGGTTCGGCAGTTTGGGCATGTTGTTCAGGGCTTCGTAGAAGTCGTTGCTTTCCTCCCGGGCGAGCACGATGGCGGTGTACTCGGACTTCATCACCTGGTTGGCGATGGCGATGATGCGTTCCAGCACGTCGTCCTGGGGGTGGCCGGCGACGAGTATGCCGGCGGATTGAATAAGTGCGTTGAGGCGTTGGGCCTGTTCGGCCAGCATTTCATCCTGTTGTTTGTGGACGATGGCAGCCGCGATGTGGTTGGCTACTGTTTGGGCCAGGCGTATTTCGTCTTCGGTGAATGGGTGCGGTCGGTTCCAGTAGACCATGAATTTCCCCAGGAGGCGGCCTTCATAGTAGAGGGGGATGAAGCCCAGCGCCCGGATCCCCTCTTGTTTCAACGCGTCCCGAAAGGGGATTGTTCGTTCGTCTGTGTACGCGTTTTCGATGAGAATGGGCTGGGGATCGGGATCGCTGAAGTCCCAAGGGAAGTGGCCTTCCACGGCCTGACGGTATTGTTGGCTCAGGCCGTGCCAGGATTTGAAACGGACGACATTGTCGGGATCCCGCACCAGTACCGCGGCCCGGTCCGCGCACAGGGCGCGGAGGATGCTTTTCACCGCGTTGTGGTAGACTTCGTTCAGTGATTCGGAGTGGGCCAGGGTGTTGCTGAGGTTGTACAGGATCCGAAGTTGGTCGAGCATGCGTTTTTGTTGCTGTTGGGTTTCCAATATGGTGGGCACGTACCGACGGAAGATCAGGGCGGAGAGGAGGATGAGGACGCTGATAATGGGTAGGGAGAGGACCATCCACAGGGCAACTGGTTGGGTAGGGGGTTCGTGCATGGCTTGTCCTAAGCGGAATGCAGGTGGCGCGCACATGAGGAGGATGGTGATAGCTATGAGCAAGATGTGCACGTCGCGAAAGCGATAGTATAGTTCCAGTGTGGTGAGAAAGGCCAGGAAACGCACGAATACGCTGAACAAGAGCACAAAGATCAAAAGGCCCATCGTTCATAACCCCAAGCAGTTAGGTGGCAGGCAATCACGTGACGCCTTAGGTAATCGAATCTTCGAACTTCTGGGTATCTGCTTTAGCCCGGGTTTTCTATCTTCTCAATGCCCATGTACGGGCGGAGTACTTCCGGAATGACGACGGATCCGTCCGGTTGTTGGTAATTTTCCAAAATAGCAATCATGGTGCGGGGCAGAGCCAGCCCGGAACCGTTCAACGTGTGGACGAACCGCGGTTTCGCGTTCGGGCTCGGGCGATAGCGGATGTTTGCCCGGCGAGCCTGAAAGTCCGTAAACCAACTGCAGGAGGAGACCTCCAGCCATTCTTGGGTTCCCGGAGCCCACACTTCCAGGTCATACGTAATGCTGGCGCTGAAGCCCAGGTCACCGGTGCTTAACAGGACGACGCGATAGGGGAGGTTCAGCCGTTGGAGAAGGTCTTCTGCCTGGTTGACAAGGGTTTGCAATTCCTCCCATCCCTGTTCTGGCTCCACGAATTTCACCAATTCGACTTTGTCGAATTGGTGAACTCGCTTGATACCCCGTACATCCCGCCCTGCGGCGACTTTTTCACGGCGGAAGCAGGGGGTGTACGCGGTGTGGTAGATGGGCAAACTCCCCGGGGGCAGGATTTCGTCCGCGTACAGGTTGGTGACAGGGACTTCCGCGGTAGGAATGAGCCAGAGATCTTCTTCGTGGTCCTTGTACAACACGTCCGCGAACTTGGGCAGGTTGCCCGTTCCAAAAAGGGCGCGCGATCGGACCAACGCGGGCGGGTATACTTCGGTGTACCCGTATTCTTGAACGTGCACGTCCAGCATCCAGGTGATAAGGGCTCGCTGGAGACGGGCGCCGAGCCCTTTCAGAATGTAAAAGCGGCTGCCGGAGATCTTTGCTGCCCGCTCAAAGTCGATGATATCCAGCATGGGACCTAGATCCCAGTGGGGGAGGGGCTCGAAATCAAAAGTTTTCGGTTCGCCCCATGTCCGCACGATGACATTATCCCGCTCATCCACGCCTTCGGGCACGGATTCGTGAGGGATGTTGGGAATGCGGGAAAGCGCGTCCTGCAGTTGTGCTTCCACCTGGCGCAGGTTTTGTTCCAAGTTTTCCAGGCGGGTTTTGAGTTCGCGCATGGCCGCGATTTTCGCGTCCCGTTCCGCGCTGTCCTTGCTACGGCCGATTTCTTTGGACACGCGGTTACGCTCTGCTCGCAGTTGCTCCACCTGCTGCAGGAGGGAGCGTCGTTCGCGGTCCAATTCCAACACTTTATCCAGGATGTGTGTGTCTTCGTGGCGTTTGCGCAACGCTTCTCGGACAATGTCTGGGTGTTCTCGGATAAGTGTTATGTCGAGCATTCTTGCACCTCCCCGTTGTAGAAAACCCCAGGTCCTCTGCTGGACGGCGGATGGGGCGTGATTTGTGGTTTGTCGATCGTGTAGGCTGGATGTGCTACGTTATTATAAACCGAATTGTACGAAGATGCATGAACCGGGGCAAGTGCGTTTGCGACGGACAGAGTTTGGGGTGAGGGGTGAGAGGCGAGGGCCCGCCACGGCCGGCAGTTGAAAACTGCGGCCTTCGGTTGCGAAACCGCCGGGGGCGGTTGGGGGTAGCCCCCGCCAGGGGGCTTTGCAGATGAAGCCCGCAACGTCCAGTTGCCGGGCGTTCTGTGCGGCTTCCACCCACGGACGGAGGACTCGGCCGAGGGCGTTGGGCCCAACACGGCCGGCAGTTAAAACTGCGGCCTTCGTTGGGGCGAAACCGCCAGGCGCGGTTCGGTGCAGCCCCCGGCAGGGGGCTTGGCGAATGGAGCCCGCAACGTCCAGTTGCCGGGCGTTCTGCGCGGTTTCCACCCACGGGCGATGGCCGCGGCCGAAGGGCGTTGGGCCTCGATGCGGCCGGCAGTTGAAAACTGCGGCCTCCACTTGCGAAACCGCCGGGGGCGGTTCAGTGCAGCCCCCGCCAGGGGGCTTTGCAAACGAGGCCCGCAACTTCCAGTTGCCGGGCGTTTTGTGCGATTTTCACCCAAGGGCGGTGGCCGCGGGTGAGGGGTATGGGGCTCGACACGGCCGGCAGTTGAAAACTGCGGCCTTCGTGGGGCGAAACCGCCGGGGCGGTTGGGGCCCTCACCCCACTCCCCTTGCCCTCTCCCCTCTCCCAACCTTGGGAGAGGGGAGAGGGGGAACACGCCCCCCCCTCATTCGGGCGCCGGGGCCGGGGGGGGAGG
>Ga0256914_1001824_pt1 | contig 18451 bp, 14 predicted proteins | sample HulkmetaG_FD_191571 | JGI IMG/M metagenome (GOLD analysis project Ga0256914, IMG submission 191571) | Hydrothermal chimney microbial communities from Main Endeavour vent field at the Juan de Fuca Ridge, Pacific Ocean - Hulk | ecosystem: Environmental > Aquatic > Marine > Hydrothermal vents ... | reverse complement strand
GAAGTGTCGATGGCAGTGGGCAGGGTTGCTGGCTGAGGCGTTTGAATCAAAGGAGCGATGCAGACCAACAAAGCCAGCAACACCAGGGCAGGGGAAAAAGTGCGCAAATAGGACATGGTAGTCTTCGCTGTTGATGTGAGGAGCATGAATCGAAAAAAAATCTTGCAAATTGCCGTCATTCTAACAAAAATCCCTTCTTGCACAAACCTTTTCTCGTGACGCAGTTCTGAAGCTTCTGACTAGAGTGGGCCAGGAATGCGAAAAAGCGTTATTTTTTGAGACACACCCCCAAAGCCAAACAACAGCAGCAGCGCACAATGTTGGAATTCGATCATTGTTACAAAGTTGTTTTTATAAAAAATCAAACAGAAAATACAATATATTACATTTTTGTCGTTGAAAAATAAAAAATATCTTGACAGATTTAATAAAATTTGTTATGATGCAATTGCGCCATCCCCCCTTTGAAACTTATCTTGAGGAGCTTTATGAAATATTCTGTTCTCGGACGATGCCCGATCTGTGGACAAAATTTGTCGGTTACAAAATTGACTTGCACGCATTGCGGCACAGCCGTGGAAGGATCGTTTGAGCTGCCGCGCCTGGCCCGACTATCGCCAGAATATCAACAATTCGCTGAATTATTCATTCGCTCCGAAGGCAAGCTGAATCGGGTGCAGGAAATCTTGGGCATATCATACCCTACAGCCCGAGCACAGCTCCATGAGGTTATCCGGGCGCTGGGATATGAGCCCAGTGGGGCGGATGAGATCAAACCCAAGGGGATTTCACCGGAGCGTCGTCGTCAGATTTTGGCCGATCTTGAAGCGGGTGTCATTACACCCGAACAGGCCATTCAACTATTGAAAGGGGATACATCATCATGACCCATAAAACGAGCGCATCGTGGAAAAAGCTTTCAGACTCGATCTCCCAGTCGATTCCCTTTTCTCCAGATGATGTCTTGTCGGTTGTTGTCAACGCTCCTTTTTCGATTTCAGGACATGCCGGCCAGCATGTGTTCGTGAAGGGTGTAGGAGCGTTGAATTGGCGTCGAGAAGCTGCACAGGTGTTGTTGGAGCTCAATGGTTTTGGTTCAGTGCGCATTCCGAGGAACGCGCATATTCGATTGAAAGCCGATGGTCCTCTTAAAATCAGAGATGTTGCAGCGGCCCGGATCAACATCCAAGAGAGTGCCGGCCCCTTGAGTATCCAGGATGGAGGATCTCTGCAAATCCACGCGGCGGATGGCCCCGTGCACTGTCGAGCGATTCACAACGGAGTGCGAATCGGAACCGTCGATGGTCCAACGTATCTGGAAAATATCGGCGGTGACATTGTCATCGAGCAAGCAGATGGACCCGTGGTCATCAAAAATCCCGGAGGAGATGTCACCTTAGCTTGCAAGGGAGCCGCAGCGCTATACCTGCCAGAAACCTTGCCCCAGAAGGTGCAATTGCGCGTCGATGGCGATGTCCATCTCATCGTCCCGGCATCTGCGCGAATTGAGGGGACGCTTCAGGCCGCCAAGGAGATTCACGTCGAACTCGCTCAGCACATGGCGCAAGAAAAAGCGACCACCATCAGACTGATCCCGCCCGATACCAGCAGCCCAACCATTCTCGTTGATATCGTCGCCCAGGGGCGGATTTATGTGGGGCCGCATCCGCCAAAGCTCCCACATTCCGGCTTTCATTGGATGGGACTGGCTGGGCTTTTTTCTCGACGCTGGAGGAAGAAGAAATCATCGCGTCACCAGGCAGCCTCCCCACGCCCCACTACAAAAAACACAACGTTCGCTTCAGCCAATAAGGATCGCTCCGCTGAGCGGGAGATGATTTTGCGCATGGTGGCCGAAGGCAAATTGACGGCAGACGAAGGCCATCAACTATTGGAGGCGTTGGAATGATGTGGATCAACTATTCCCATCAAAATCGCTTGTCTCATCAGCATTTTCGAGACGTCCGAGGGAGTCATCGCTGGCGTGTATTCTTTCCGCTCGTGATGGTTGGTGTCCTGGCTGCCATAGCGCTCGGATTGACCGTGGTCATTGTGGTTGTGGGGGGATTTGTTTTGTTAGGACTCGGTGCGATTATCGTCGGAGGTCTGCTCCTGGGCGTCTTCTGGCGCAGCGCCAGGCGTTCTCCCATCTGGCTCCATGCTCTGGCCGATACAAATAAGTTCGTGTTTTCTTTGGCCTTCCCTCTACCCCTAAGCCTGATACGTCGCGGTTTACAGAGCATTGCCACATCCAACGAGACCTTTGAGCTCGTGCGGGGGTTTTTAGAGTATCCGGACTTGCTCGAACGCTTGCACCACGACGCCATCGAAATTCAGATCACCGAAACGAGTGGCGATCATGTCGAGGTGATAATTGGCGAACGTCGTCCTCACTGGCGCGTCTTTCAGTTCAAGATGATTCGTTCTTTTTCCCAAACAGACACATATCACCACCAGGAGGCAGTACCCCATGACTGATGAACGTTTGCAAATTCTGAAGATGCTCGAAGAAGGCAAAATTACAGTAGAAGAAGCGTCGCAATTGTTGGAGGCGTTAATATCTGCTGAATCGGTGAACCGCGCCGATGCCCCTCCCAAGAGCGCCGCCATGGCCCGTTGGGTGCGCATTGAAGTTGAGGATAATGATGGCGACCGGGTGCATATCAAGCTTCCTCTGATCATTGTCCGCGCGGCGTTGCGTCTGGGTGGACATTTCAACATCGCAGGTTTTGGTTCCGATCAACTTGGTCCGGAAATGATGTCGGAAATCGAACAAGCTTTAATGGAGGGTGAGCGAGGCGTGCTGATCGATGCTGTAGGAGATGAGGGGGAGCATGTTAAGATCTATCTGGAGTAGGAGCGAATTGTTCATACGCGCCACGCCCGAGAGAGCTCTGGAAATGGGTTCATCCCAATGCGATGCTCGACGTCGAGCATCGCATTGGCGACATCATGTGCTCAGCCATTGCTGATAATACAACCTGCGGGCATGTTGCCAGGGTTGAAGATAGTATTCGTCTGGGGTCACATCGAGTTGCAACGTGCGTTGCGGTATTTGTATTTGGGGATGCTGAGCCGCGAAGCGGCGAATGATCTCGGCATGGGGTTTCAGGCTGCCGTCGGGGCGCACCAATCCAAAGTGCCGCTCGTGCCAGCTTTCGTCGCAGGGCGGGCGGTCCCAGAGCTGGGGATGGTAATCGGCAAAACACCACAACATGGCCCCGATGGCGCCTGTCTTGATCAGTTTGGGCAATGTTAGTTCAAGATAGGCGGCGAGGGCTTCTTCGGCGGCGATAAACTGCTGACGACTGTGACCATAGCTATTCCATTCCCACACGTCCGATGGTTTGCCGGGCGCCGCGGTCGGTCCACCGAATTCTTCCATCAGGCAAGGCTTGCCGCTAAGCGCATGGGTAAGCGCACAGAGATAGGGAACGAATTCCGGGTCCAGGGGGTGGCGCGCCCAATCGATGTACATGGGGTAGCCATGCATAACCGCCACATCGGTTTCGGCAAAAACTTCATGCACGCGCAGACCATTATCCTGCAATAAACTGGCGACATGCAGGCCGCAAGTCACCGGATGCTGTTCATCCATTTTGCGGATCAAACCTATCATGTTCCGCACCCAGGCGCGGCCTGCGGCTGCGTTAGGGGGCCAGGCGAAAAGGTCTGGCTCATTGCCCAGGTTCCATATTCCCACACCAGGATGATCGGCCAACGCCCCCACCACGGTTCGCAACAACAATTTCTCTGCCGCCAATGCTCGCTCGGTGGTGAACATATTCGCATAGCCCAATTGGGTGGCAGCGCCCCCACTAACGACCTGTCGCACCCCAGGCGCCGGATACTCACCCGATTGCAACATCCATTCGGGCGACCAGTTGGGGCCGCTCATGTGTCCCACAAAAAAAGTGATATTCAATGTAAGGTTGAGATCGGCGCTGATGTCACATACAGTTTCCAAATTCATCAACGCTTGCAGTTCTATCTGATCAGGGGCGGGTTGAAAATCTTCCCACAGTAAGAAGATGCGCACCAGACTCATGCCAAGCTCGCTGATGATAGCAAATTCCTCTCGCACCTCTCCGGCATCAAAATCGGACCACCAATACATGGCCTTGCGGCGCGGCCAGTAGTTGACGCCGAGGATGAAGGAATCGCCTGGTTTGCTCGGAAAAGAAGTGGTCATGGTGAATGCATCTCGCGTTATTTTATCTGCAACTTCTGTCTGCCAAAGAGATGCAGGTGCTGTCCGCTTAACGGTCTGGCTGAAGGAGCTATTCATTCAGCCAGTGTTATGTTTGGGGGCGTCAAAGTCGCATTTGAGGTAGTGTGTTCTATAAGGTGGGGATCAATCGCCTCAGCAATCGGTGCAATAGTTCGATCTCAGGAATGTTTAGCCAGCGTAAGATGGTGTAGTAGAGTGCGCTGCCAATGACGCCTGGAACGGCCAACGCCATCAGGCGAGGAAAAAGGCCCGCGACGCCCAGACGGGCCATGACAATTTCTGCGCTGAAATAAAGCGCCATCCCCATTATGGTCGATGCGCCCGTAGACGCCAACGCCGTGCGCCACACTCCATGTCCTAATCTTCCTCCCCAGCGGTAGATGAGGAAGATCATCATCAGGGCGTGGGCCATCTGTTTCATGCCATCGGCAAATGCCAGGCCCAAAAAACTAAGATGCGGAAGTAATGTCAGGGCGAAAATGAGATAGACGCCCACCGCCAGGATGCCCACTATAGCTGGGGTCTTGCTATCACCACGGGCGTAATAAGCGAAATTAAGGGGCCAATCGACGCTGGCGAACACCAGCCCCACCAGGTAGTAGCGTAGAGTAAGATAGGTCCAGTGGGTGTCGGCCGGTGTAAACTCACCATGTTCCGCCAACAGCCGCACCGTGGGCTCGGCCAACACCCACAGAAATACTGTGGCCGGAATCACCAACACCAATACTGCGCGTAATCCTGCGGCCAGGGTGCGCTTGTAGGCGTTCCAGTCGGCAGCCGCAGCCCAACGAGAGAGGCTAGGAAGCGCGGCCATCGAAATCGCCACCGCCACCAGACCATGCGGCAGTTGGTAGAGGGTCGTGGCGGTGCGCATAAACGCCAAACTGCTATCCCCGGTGCCACTGGCCAGGCGGCGATCGATACCTCCTTGAATCATACTGACCAACACCGCGGCCAGAATCGGGAGATAGAGCTTCCAGACCCGTTTTAGCACGGGGTGCCGCAAACGCGCGGTGAGTTGTAGTCCTGATCCGCGTAAATCAGGCAAGCGCAGGGCCAGTTGGATGCTCCCGCCCAGCAACATGCCAAACGCCAGCGCTTCGATGCCCAGGCGTTTGTGGAACAACGGCACGATAATGATCACGCCCAGGTTATAGAGGGCGTCGCCCAGGGCCGCCAGGGTGAATTTCTCGCGGGCATAGAGGATGGCCGCCAGTCCCCCAGAGCTACTAAACACCCAGATCACCGGCGCGGTAATGCGCATAAGCCGGATGGCGACCTGCTGATATTCGGGCGAAAGATCCCCGCCGATGAGAAAGACGATTTGTGGGGCAAAAAGCTCGACGGCAATCACCGCCACCGCAGCCAATATGGAGATGGCGGTAAAGATGATGCTGGCCACATATGCAAATTCATCCCGTTTTTGCGGTCGCCGATAATCGCTGAGCACAGGCACCAACGCCGCTGAAAGCATCCCGCCCACCAATAGATCGTAGAGTATTTTTGCCACGAACTCAGCTAACGCATAGGCCGAAACCAGACCTGTAGCCCCGTAAAAGTGGGGAATGATAATCTCACGCACCATGCCCAGCGCCCGACTAAAGATGCTGGCCAGACTCAATACCGCTGCATTGCGAGCAATGGAGGGGTGAATTTCCTCCTTTGGCAAGTCTGGGGCGAGAGGATCGGTCATGACGCGTCCTCCGGCTTACAGCCATGTCGCTCGAGGATATCCTGCACTATCGCGGATGTAGAGCGCCCCGTCACCATTTCCACAAAGGCAATGCGTCCGCCCAGATGCTCTACAATCGCAGCTTCGGGCGGTTGTGGAGCATCTGGTTGATTCCAATCCGCGCCCTTCACGTAGATGTCGGGCCTCAGAGCTTTCACAACATTCCTGAAATCATCTTCATCCCACACAAGCACAGCATCTACCGCGCGTAGCGCGGCCAACAGCAAAGCCCGTTCTTCCTCAGGCAAAATAGGACGAGTTGGACCTTTACGGCGGCGGGCGCTGGCGTCGCTGTTCAGACCCACCACAAGCCGATCTCCCAATGATCGAGCCGCCTGTAGATAATGCGCATGCCCTGCGTGCAGTAGATCGAAATGTCCATTGGTAAAGACAATGGTCAATCCTTGCTGTCGCCAGCTTTCCACCATCCGGGCGCAAGTAGATAAATCGAGGATGGGAGCATTCATGCGGGCATTTTAGCATAAATCTGTGCGGCGAATAAGTCCTGCAGCTGTGACGTGTTATGATAGCAGGCATAGACGCATCGGAAGCCAGACGTTGCAATGGGAACAAGAGTTCTCATTCACCTCCCGGTGGTGTGTGAATCTCATGAAATTCAATTGAGTCGAATTCATGATCTCTCCATCATTTCTCCATATTTGTGTGATAGAATCGCTTACACAAAGGTTTTCCACACACGTTGACGATGGAGGTTTCATGAATTTTCGTAAGTCGGTAGGTTTCGGCATGTTGTTCTTTGCTGTGGCGCTCCTGGCAACCGCCTGCAGCAGCCCTCAGGCGACCGCCACGATAGCTTCAACCAAACCCACTCTCACGGATACTCCCACGGCGATTCCAGTGCAAACTGCAGTGGTTGCCCTAAACACGCCCGTCGTTCAGGCGACCCAGGCCATCGGACAAGGACGACAGCATCATGGACAGGGTGTAGGACATGGTCCGGGCATGGGGATGGGGGGGCCGCCAGCGGGAATGCGCGAGCGTCATCAAGCTTCCATTCCCGCCGAATATGAAGGAAAAGCCAATCCCATCACTGCAGATGAAAAATCTCTGGCTCGCGGCGAAGAAATTTATGCACAGCAGTGCGCCACTTGCCATGGTGACGGCGGCATGGGCGATGGTCCTGCTGGAAAAGGGATGGACCCTGCACCGGCGCCCATTGCGCATTCCAGTCAAATGCTCAGTGATAGTTATCTTTTCTGGAGAATCAGTGAAGGGGGCGTTCAGTTCAAGACCGCCATGATCCCCTATAAGAATATCCTCACAGAAGATGAAATGTGGGATGTGATCAACTATATCCGCGCTTTAGGAACGGGGCGGGTGCAGCCTCAGCATCATGTCGGCGGTCAGGCTATGGATACGAATGCGGAATCGAAAATGCACGCGGAGATGCTGGCGGAGGGCGTAAAGCAAGGCGTCATCACCCAAGAAGAAGCAATACTCTTCGAACAGGTACACGATGCCTTGGACGCCTACAAAAAGGGCCATATTGATGAGCTGCGCAGCGTTATGGGCAACCCAGAAGAGATGCAAAAGGCCATGCTGGAAAGCCTGGTGCAAAATGGTGAAATTACCTGGGAGCAAGCTGACGCGTTTACCGACATTCACGACCGTTTGGTGGCCGCTGGCATCATGCAGTAATGAAAAATAGCTGGTTTTGAGCCCGGCGGGAGATGGGTCTGGCTCGGAGCTTGCTCGCTTCTAGGTGGATGACGAATCCGCCGGATTTACGTTATCTTAGCTTGTTAAGTAGATGCGCATCTTGACGAACATGGACGTTGGTTTGTTTCGTCTAGCCTCGTCTTTTCGTCTATGTTCGTCTTGGCGTCGTTACAAACAAAACAAATCAATGAAAGCTAAATACAGTAGATCACGATTGTGAGAGTCTGTGTCCAGCCGGATTCGCAATCCGGCTGGTTTGACGCTCGAATCACCGCCGGATCACGGATTCGACTCTGCGCATCATGGCAAATCGTGATCGACTGAAATAACTTTTTGGTGATTACCTAGTACTAGGTCAAGTCTGCTTTGAGGGAAGAAGGCGACGGCCGGCCCGACAGGCCGACTGAAGTCGGTCTCTATAGGCCTCTGGCCAACGGACGGCCTACGCCGTCCCTTCACCAACCAGAGACGGTCGACGGAGGTCGACCGCTGGCGCAAAGCGCCTGGAGAGTCCGAGTTTACTCGATGGTAAAGGCCACGGCCACAAGAGGTTTTCCATCAAACTACATTTGACTGAGTACTAGATTTTATCGGAAATAACATTCCACCACGGAAACATGGAGTGCATAGGCCCATGGAGTGAAATCCTCCAAAATGCCTGATTCTTTCTTCTCCGTGGCCCTGTTTCTCCGTGGTAAGATCTTTTGTCGTCTGGAAGGCTATTGTCGTTTTTCCGGTAAAGTCTATTCTTTGGTTTTCGTCCCAAAACGATAGGCCCAGGCAGGATCACATACCCCGCACGTCTGACAACCAACGCTTCCTGGCGGACAATGCAGTCCCACGCGCGCCTGCTGTGCCAGCCTCCATTCATATTGAAAAAATTTGTCCCGCACGCCGCTTTCCACAATGTGCCATGGCATAAGGGCTTGAGGTGAAAGCTCTCCTAGAAAGGCTTCGCGTTCGAGATTGTGTTGCGCCATCGTGGCCCAAAAGTCCCGTACGCTCAAACGCGGCATATCCAGTAACACCTGAGCCAAGCCACGATGACCGCGCGCCAACACGCCTTGAACTTCGGCCCAGGCAGGCGAATCAGACCGCACCGCGATTTTGTGTCGTCCTAATTGGCGCATGATAAACGACTGACGTTTCTTGAGCGTGCGTGCGTCGGTCATGGGCATCCATTGGAAGGGTGTGTGGGCCTTGGGCACGAATGGGGTGGCGTTGATGGCAATTCGACGCTTGAAGCGTTTGCGGGCTCTGAGAACGAAGGCCACCAACTCCTCGATGTCCTCCTGTTCCTCAGTTGGATGCCCGATCATGAAGTAAAATTTGATTTGCGGAAAATCCAACTCCGCGGCCAGATCGACAGCAGCCATCAATTGCGCTTCAGTTTGAGTCTTGGCTATCACTTTGCGCAAGCGCTCGGAGCCTGCTTCCGGCGCTATGGTAAGGGTCTGAGCGCCACTGGCCCGCAGCGCCTGCACCAACGGTCGCGAAAGGGGATCCACTCGCATAGAAGCCGCACTAAGCCTGGCGCCCATCCCCAGCAACGTGGTGGCAAGCTCATCGATCTGGCTATGATCGGAGACAGCGGCGGAAATGAGTCCGATACGGCTGGTGTGTCTCAAGCCTTGGCGGGCCCAATCCAAAAGCAAATCCAGCGGCAGCTCCCGTGGAGGACGATAGAGATACCCGGCCAGACAAAAACGACATCCACGACCGCATCCACGCGCAATCTCCATCAGGTGCATGTTCCGAAACTCAGTTTGGGGCGTATACAGGCTGCTGATGGGAGGGAATTTGCTTTGATCGCGCACCCACAAGCGTTGAATGCGTTGGAGCGTCTTCCCCTGTTCGGCAGCGGGAGGCGTGAGCGCAGGAACGTAGACTCCTGGCAATCGCTGCAATTGCGTCAGCAATTTGTTTCGATGAGCGTGAACGCTCTCACGTAAATTGCTCACCAAGTCGCCCAGTACTTCTTCTCCTTCGCCAATGACGATGACGTCGAAAATAGGGGCCATTGGTTCGGGGTTCATGGTGACGCCTGGGCCGCCAGCGATAAGCAGGGGCCATGATTCATCTCGATCTTGAGCCAGGGGCGGCACGCCCGCCTGTCGTAGCATCTCCACTACATTGAAAAAATCCATTTCGTACGATATGGTAAAAGCCCATACATCCACTTCTCCCACCCGCCTTCCTGATTCCAGAGTCAACAGCGGGCGTCCAGCCTCATATCCGCCCTTATCCCAAAAAACGCGCTCGCACACCACATCTGTGAATGCATTAAAGCCACGATAAAGCACTTGCAGCGCCAATGAGCTCATCCCCACATAATACGTATTTGGGAAAGCCAGCGCCACAACCAGACGTCCTCCCCAATCTTTATGGATAGCGCCGATTTCTTTCTCCAGCAGCGCTTGTTGTTGTGATCGGAGTTTCCAGTTCATACTTCCATTGTACCAGACTTGCTTACAAGCGGTGTATTTTTGCAATAATTATAAAAATGCGTATAATGATTTCGGTTTGGGCGGTTAGCTCAGTTGGCTAGAGCGCCACGTTGACATCGTGGAGGTCACAAGTTCAAGTCTTGTACCGCCCACTTTTTTCAAGCCCTGTCAGGCCTGTCGCCTCGGGGTTTTCTTTTTCAATACCGACTGCTCTTGTTCGATGGCGTGGGGGTCAGTCGTCTATTTAATGTCGCTCTGACCAAATGTTGAGCGTAGATGTGATAATTGAAAACGCACCCCTTGCTGGTTTGTGTGGCGAAAACTTGACAAAAGACTACATTCTGATATAATACATACTTGCCACTGCGGGGTGGAGCAGAGGTAGCTCGTCGGGCTCATAACCCGAAGGTCGCAGGTTCGAATCCTGTCCCCGCTACCAAAAAAAGCCTCGGTTTTTACCGGGGCTTTGATATGGCGACGTAGCTCAGGAGGCAGAGCAAGCGGCTCATAATCGCTGTGTCGGTGGTTCAAGCCCACCCGTCGCCACCAAAAAGCGCCCTCGAAGATTGTTCGGGGGCGCTTCTCGTTTTGCGATAACAATACACAAAATATCGTTTTTTGGGATATAATGATTTGGTCAGCCAACTAGCAACCTGACACAAATTTCATGCCCAGTTGCCCACCGATTGAAATCAGGGCTGAGGGCCTCCGGCCGCCTGTCAGCCTGCGCTGACAGCCCTTCTTTCAAAAATTAGATTGCAAAATCGCGACTGGGAACCGTCCCCGCAGGGGGACGGGCGGCGGAACGCCCCAAGAACCGAATTCATTCGGCCAATGACGGCGGTCAAAGCTAATTTGTGTCAGGTAACTAGTACTCAGTCAAATGTAGTTTGATGGAAATCCTCTTGTGGCCGTGGCCTTTACCATCGAGTAAACTCAGACTCTCCAGGCGCTTTGCGCCAGCGGTCGACCTCCGTCGACCGTCTCTGGTTGGTGAAGGGACGGCGTAGGCCGTCCGTTGGCCAGAGGCCTATAGAGACCGACTTCAGTCGGCCTGTCGGGCCGGCCTTCTTCCCTCAAAGCAGACTTGACTTAGTACTAGGTCAGCCAATACACTTTTTACTTTGCCAGGAGGGGCATCATGTCCAATGTCGCCAAAGTTATCGAACTGGTCGGAAAATCAGAGAATAGTTGGGAGGACGCGGCAGCCAACGCGGTCAAGGCCGCAGCCCGCACCCTGCACGACATCACCGGCGTCGAAGTGATGAGCATGACCGCCAAGGTGCAGGACGGCAAAATCGTCGAATATAAGACCACGGTCAAGATCGCATTCGCCGTGGCGTCGTAGAAAGATCCACCGGAGACGGGGGACAGAGGACGGCGCAAATCTTCCGATCTTCGGCCTATCGTCCCCGGTCTTTATCAGCAGTTCACTTCCTGCACCACCGGCTCGATGACCGGGTTGCGGCGGGTGGTCTGGTAGAAATAGCGGCTCAGGGCCTCCTGAATGCTGACCAGCATGGCCTGTCGCTTTTTGTTTCGGTTCTTCTTCAGGGTCTTTTCCAGGGTCTCCTGTGCACCCTTCAACACCGTGTCGGTCTGGTCGGTGTAGATGACGCCCTGGGTGATGAGCTGGGGTTTGCCCGCCAGCTCGCGGGAGCCTTTCTTCATGGGGATGACCGCGACCACGAAGCCGCCCTTGGCCAGCGCATCCCGTTCGTGCAGCACCTTGGGCCCGACATCGCCCACGCCGCTGCCATCCACGAAGATGTAGCCCCCGGGCGCGTGATCCACCACCCGGCAGCCCTCGGGCGTGATCTCCAGCACGTCGCCATCCTTGATTTTGTAGATGCGCTCTTTGGGGATGCCCATGCCCTCGCCCAATTTGGCGTGCAGATGCAAATGCCGCAGCTCGCCGTGGACGGGGATGAAGAATTTGGGATGCACCAGGGAGAGGAGCAGCTTCATTTCCTCCTGGCTGGCGTGGCCCGAGACGTGCACATGGGCCAGGGGCGGATAGATGACCTCCGCCCCCTTGGACACCAGCTGATTGATGACCTTGGCCACTTCCTCCTCGTTGCCGGGGATGGGGGAAGAGGAGAGCACCACGGTGTCATCCTTGCGCAGCTGGATGTCACGATGGCGGTCGGTGGCGATGCGGGCCAGTGCGGCCTCAGGCTGCCCCTGACTGCCGGTGATCATGATGGTCACTTGCTTGGAAGGCAGCTTCTTGGCTGTATCCAGACGCACGTACACGCCCTTGGGCACTTTGATGTAACCCAACTTGCGCGCGGTCTCGAAGTTCTGCACCATGGAGCGCCCGGCAATGGCGATCTTGCGCCCGTGCCGGTGGGAGATGTCGATGATCATCTGCAGGCGGTGGAGCTGGGACGCGAAGGAGGCCACCAGCACCCGGCCCGGAGCGTCCCGCATGATCTGATCAAACGCAGGCTCCAGGGTCTTTTCCGAAGGGGTGAAGCCCGCGCGCTCCGCGCCGGTGGAGTCTGCGAACAGGGCCAGCACGCCCGGTTCGGCCAGCGCGGCCAGACGGGAAAGGTCGGGGCCTTCGCCGCCGGGCGGGGTCAGGTCGATCTTGAAATCGCCGCTATGAATGAGCCGGCCCACGGGCGTGTCGATGGCCAGGGCCATGCTATCGGGGATGGAATGGCTGAGGAAGACGCTGTGTACGTCGAAAGGCCCCAGTCGCACCACATCGCCCGGCTGAATCTCGTGCAGATCGGGCTTGTAGCCACGGCCAAAGTACTCCTTCAGCTTGCGCTCCACCAGGGCCAGCACCAGCTTGGTGGAGTAGATGGGCGCCTGGATTTCTTCCAGCAGGAAGGGCAGGGCGCCGGTGTGATCCTCATGCCCATGGGTGATGACGATGCCGCGCACCCAGTCTTTCTTGTCTCGCAGGTATTCGAAGTTGGGGATGACCAGGTCCACGCCCAGCATGTCCTGTTCGGGGAACATGACGCCGGCGTCGACAATGAGGATGTTCTTCCCATATTCGAAGACGTTCATATTGCGGCCGATTTCTCCCAGGCCGCCCAGGGGGGTGAATTTCAGTGTATTTTTTGCCATAAGTCGTTGATTTGTCTTGATTTGTTTGGTTGTGAGGCGTGATAGTGATACGTGATGTTCTCACGCTTCACGTATCACATTATCTGGTAAATAGCGCTACAGTGGTGAAGTAGTAGGTTTGGGGGGCGGCGTCGATGGCCGTGGCCTCGACGAAACGGTAGTTGGCCGCGGTCAGCTGCTCCAAATCCCGGGCCAGGGTGGCGGGGTTGTGGGCCACATACACCAGCCGCCGCGCGCCCAGCCGGGCCAGGTTCTGGGCGATGCGATGCCCCAGGCCCTCGTCGGGCGGAGTGACCACGGCCAGCTGGATGGGGTCTTTGAGCTTGCGCAGGACTTTATCGGGCGGGCCTTCGTGCAGGATGACGTTATCGAGATGGCTGCAACTGAAGGCCGCATTTTCCATGGCGTCGGGGTTCTCCTCCACGCCGATGACCAGACTGACAGCATCGGCCAGCCCCAGGGTGAAGAGCCCGTGCCCACTGTACACATCCATCAGCGCCTGGCCCGGACCTGCCCGCAGGTAGGTCCGCACCTGCTCGATGAGCAGCTCGGTGGCCGGGATGTTGAAGGGACGCCGGGCGCCAGGCCCGAAGCGATAGGTGCGCCCGGCGATGGTCTCGAAATACCAGGGATCGCCCACCAGCGGCTGGATGCGGCCGTCGCTTTTTTCCAGCACGATGGAGACAGGAAAATCCACCTCGATGGATGGGGTTTCATCCCGGCGGGTGCGCAAGGCCACCAGCTTCTCGCCTGTGCTCAGGCTTACGGTCAAATCCACGCTGCGCAGTCCATCCCAGGCTACGTTGAAATCCTGGAACAGCGTCTCCAGGTCGGGATGCAGCAGGGGGCAGGCGTCGATGGGCAGCACGTCGTAGCCGCCCGGCTGGCGCAGGCCCAGAGTCTCGCCGCCATTGTAAAAGACCATCTGCGTGCGATAGCGCCATCGGTCGCCCGCGCTGCGGGTCTTCTGCACCTTCGCCTTCTTCAATCCGCCCAGACGCTGCAGCTGATCTCGCAGGATGCGGGCCTTGTAGTCGAGCTGTGCAGGACGATCGATGTGCTGCCACTGGCATCCGCCGCAGCCTTCGGGCCCGAACCAGGGGCACGCAGGCTCGATGCGGCTGGGGCTGGGCTCGAGGACTTCCAGCAGCCGGGCCCGGGCCCAGCGTTTGTGATGTTCCGTAATCTGCACCCGCACCCGCTCGCCCGGCAGCGCGTAGGCCACAAAGATGGTGCGATGGTCGTATTTGCCCAGGGCCTCGCCGCCGTGGGCGACGCCAGTCAGTTTCAGCTCGATGATGTCGTTCATAATCCAGGCCTCATTATATCTTTAAACGCAGGCTTTTGCACATTGCTATGGGGAGCGTCAGTAATTACAAGTTTGGTGTTGACCGCCTTTTTCTTTTTGTGTCTCCTTGTTTTGAGACGTGCGGGGTGCACAAGTGAAATACACTTTCAGTAGATCGCGATTTGCCATGATGCGCAGCGCCGGATCCGTGATCCGGCGGTGATTCGAGCGTCAAACCCGCCGGATTCGCAATCCGGCGGGATACATACTCTCGCAATCGTGCTCTACTGAATTTGCTTGCCTCTCTTCCACTCTCCCCTATTACGACCCCTGTGGCATGGTGGTGGAGTCCACCAATAGCAAAAAACTCAGCAGATGAAAGACCACAAGCGCACACTTTCGGACTGATTTTCCCTGGATTTGGAGTTGCCAGGAACGTCTTTCTCTGATACGCCCTTTGCCGGGGGTGATGCCAGGCTTCGGGCAAATGTGGTGCGGAATGCGTGAACAAACAACAGTCGTCCCCGCCCAGGACGACTGTTGCTGAAGACAACGTTGGTGGCGTTTGTGAGGAATTGGGGCGGTAAATTGGCCCAATGAAACAGGGTGCCGGGAGACCAATGACCGGATGGGGGAGAGCTTCCTTCCGGCGCTTTGCCTCCAGTCCAGATTATCATCATGGGCGGCTACGGGCTGCTACCAGCACTACTGATTAACGACGCGATTTGCCGCTACGGCGATCACGCCCGCCGCGACGGTCGCGACCGCCTCGGTCTCGGCCGCCCCGATCGCGGCCGCGGTTGCTACCCTTGCGGTCTTTCTCCCGAGCCTCTTCTGCGGTCCAGCCTTCCAGCACCGCCTGGCGGCTGAGACGAATTTTGCCGTTGGGGTCCACGTCGATGACCATGACCATCAGGTCGTCGCCCAGTTTGACGACATCTTCTACGTTGGGCACGCGATAGTCGGCCAGCTGGGAGATGTGTACCATGCCGTCCACGCCCGGCAGAATTTCTACGAATGCGCCGTAGGGCTCCACCCGCACGACTTTGCCGGTATAGATCTGGCCTGGCTCGACTTCTTTGGTCATCATTTCGATCTCATCTCGGGCCGTTTCTGCGCCCAAACCGCCGGCGATGTACACCGTGCCATCCTCGTCAATATCGATTTTTACATCATAATCGGTCTGGATTCTGCGGATCATCTTGCCGCCGGGGCCGATGACTTTGCCGATCTTCTCAGGGTCGATCTGGATGGTGATGATGCGGGGGGCGTTGGGCGAAAGCTCGGTGCGGGGTTCGGAGATGACTTCCATCATCTTGCTCATGATGTAATTGCGGCCTTCCCGGGCCTGCTCCAGGGCGTTCTCCAGCAGCTCGTAGCTGAGCCCCTTGATCTTGATATCCATTTGTAAGGCGGTAATGCCCTTTTCGGTGCCTGCGACCTTGAAATCCATGTCTCCAAGGTGGTCTTCCATGCCCTGGATGTCGGAGAGCACCACGTAGCGGCCTTCGGGCGTGGTCACATCGCCCTCGCTGATGAGGCCCATGGCGATGCCCGCCACCGGTGCAGAGATGGGCACGCCCGTATCCATCAGGGCCAGGGTGCTGCCGCACACCGATGCCATCGAGGTGGAGCCATTGGAGCTGAGGGCTTCCGAAACCAGACGCAGGGTGTAGGGGAATTGATCTTGGGGAGGGATCACGGGCTCCAGAGCGCGCTCGGCCAGCGCCCCATGCCCGATCTCCCGGCGCTTGGGGCCGCGCATGGGCCAGGTTTCGCCCGTGGAGAAGGGGGGAAAGTTATAGTGATGGATGTAGCGTTTGGTCTCTTCTGGGGAGAGATTATCCAGAGTTTGAGCGTCGCGGGGCGTGCCCAGCGTGGCCACCGTCAGCACCTGGGTCTCACCTCGAGTGAACAGGCCCGAACCGTGGGTGCGAGGCAAGATATTCACGGCAGCGGAGATGGGACGGATAGTCTTGGGATCGCGGCCATCAGGACGAATGCCCTCATCCAAAATAAGCCTGCGCATCACCTTCTTTTCTACATCATCGAAGGCCTCTGTCAGGGCCTTTTCGTCCTCGATCTCCTCGCCCAGCTTCTCCAGCATCTCGGCTCGAAGTTGCTCCAAAGCCTCGCCGCGAGCAGTTTTGGAAAGACCCGCCTTCATAATCTCCACAATGCGACTGGCGACCATATCATCCACAGCTTTCACCAGATTCTCATCCGGCGCGGCCACTTCCACCACCATCTTTGTCTTGCCCAGCTCCTCCTGCATCTTGTATTGCAGATCGATGATAGGTTGCATCGCCTCATGTCCGATCTTTAGGGCTTCCAGGATCATGGTCTCTGGTAACTCATTGGCTCCGGCCTCCACCATGAGGATGCCCTCGCGGGTGCCGGCCAGGCGCAGGTCCAACAGGCTGTTTTCCATCTCTGGGTAGGTGGGGTTGATGACGAATTCATCGTCGATGTAGCCCACGCGCACTGCTCCCACAGGGCCATCCCATGGCACATTTGAGATCATCAATGCGGCGGAAGCGCCATTGATGGCCATAATGTCCAGAGGATTCTCCTCATCCGCGCTCAGCGCAGTGCAAATAATCTGCACATCGTTGCGGAAGCCTTTAGGAAAAAGGGGACGTAGAGGGCGGTCCACTAATCGGGCGGTGAGAATGGCCTGGGTGGAAGGACGCCCCTCGCGACGGAAGAAATTGCCGGGGATACGACCCGCGGCGTAGATTTTCTCTTCGAAATCCACGCTCAGCGGGAAGAAATCGATGCCCTCGCGCGGGGATTTCGAGGCCGTAGCTGTGGCTAGGATAACAGCGCCGCCTAGGTGAACGGTAACGGCGCCGCCAGCAAGTTTTGCCAGCCCGCCAGTTTCGAACGCGATGGTTTTGCCGCCAACTTCGGTTTCGTAACGGTAAGGTTGATGGTAAGTCATAATACTCCTTCTTTTGTTGTTCCACCTGACGCGCCAACGCATTGTCCTCCCAGGAGGTTTCGCTTTCAACTGCAAGCTCAGGGACTGGAAACTGAGTCGTACAAGCCCGGGTACGGCTCACTTGCCAATTCCTGCGCCTTGCAGTGCGGTCGTGCGTCTCTGGTCTAGTGGAGGATGGGGTGCGAATTGCTTCGCGGATGTTGTTTTTGTTGAGATTACGAAAGAGGCGAGCAAATGGTGCTCCCGATGCCATTTGCTCGCCTCTTTGCAATCATTTTGAGGTTATTTGCGCAAGCCCAACCGCTGAATGAGCTGTTGGTAACGTTGTGCATCTTTACGCCGCAGATAAACCAGATGGCGACGGCGTTGGCCCACAAGTTTTAGCAATCCTCGACGGGAGTGCTCGTCATGTTTATGGGTCTTTAAATGTTCGACGAGTTGGTTGATCCGCTTGGTCAGCAAGGCCACCTGCACTTCGGGAGAGCCGGTGTCATGTTCGTGTAGGTGGTATTCCTCGATGATTTGCTGCTTTTCGGCAGTACTGAGAGACACTGAGGAGTTCTCCTTTTTTCTTGGCCGGGACACCGTTGGAATACCTGGACGCGTGCCCCAGCGAAATGTGGGAATGATTTTACTTCTGCTTTTGGGAGGTAAAGCGGGAGCCTTCTCCCTGCAATTGACAATTGTATCACTTTCCAGCCGAATAATCAAATTCATGCTGTTTCTTGAGGAGCGCTTTAGAATACAGCGCTTTTCAGCGTCTTGGTAACCCCACTCCTCGGATGATAAACGTCCCACAATGAGGCGTTTTATCAGTGACGCCGGGTCACAGGCCCGGCTGCGGAGCAAAGGAAAAGAGGGTGCGTTTAGGCGAGGCTGCGACTCGTCGGTGACTGGCTGGCAACGCCGGGTCACAGACCCGGCTAGGGAGCAAGGAGAAAAGATGTGGTCAGGCAAGTCTGCGACTTGCCGGTTCCACGACCTCCGTTGTTCTCGCTGCCGCCTCCTCGCCCGCGGCCCGCTGCATCCACTTGGGGCGCACGTG
>Ga0256914_1001823_pt1 | contig 18458 bp, 16 predicted proteins | sample HulkmetaG_FD_191571 | JGI IMG/M metagenome (GOLD analysis project Ga0256914, IMG submission 191571) | Hydrothermal chimney microbial communities from Main Endeavour vent field at the Juan de Fuca Ridge, Pacific Ocean - Hulk | ecosystem: Environmental > Aquatic > Marine > Hydrothermal vents ... | reverse complement strand
GAACCCGGCGACGCGGACCGGCTCAACGGCGCCGGCGCCACGTAGCTTATGGAGGTAGAAGGCGGCGTGGTTTACCGGAACACCCAGTTCGAGGCTGAGGTCGCGCACCGAGACTCCTTCCAGCAAAAACCTCTTCGCCCTCCGCCAAAAATCGGTCATCCGGCCATCGCCTGGCCTGACATCGTGGACGGCCTTGAAAACGGTGTCCGGGTGCGGCAGGTTGTTTTCGCTGACGGCCATCTCATCGGCTATTGTAGAAACCGCCAGCAACAGGCGGTCGAGGTTCCACCCCTGGGCGTGGCGTGCACGGGGGCTGACGCCGGGGATGAACTCGAAACTGCCGCGCTTGGCGTTCATCAAGGAACCCACGATGCTACGTACCTGCACGTCGTCAACCGGCTTGCCACCCATGTAGAGGGCGACGAGGCGCCCACCCTCTACATAAAGGGTTACGTGTGGCATATCTTCGAGGTTGAATATCTCCAAACTACCCCGCTGCGTCTTTAATAGCGGTAACAGGTCTCCTAGAGAAATTTGTTTTAGGCTGCCGAAGATAGCCATTTTGCCCTCCAATAGTCGTCTTGACAGTTTTTTAAGCAATTGGCGCCGCTATTCGTATTTAGCAGCGTTCCAGTGTCTGTCTGGCAGTATACCACTCAGGAGTAAAGCTGGTGTTAAAAGATAGGTTTGTTGAATCGCGCAAATGCCTGTAACGGCGAATGCGGGATATCTACGGGCCTTTGCCGTTTAGCAAGCACACTATAAGATCAGGGGCTGCTAGACGAGCGCTGGCGCATACGCTACCTCGACAATTCGTACAATATCCTTCCTGCATCTTTTTCATTGTGCTAATAGCGATATTTTCATACGATTCCCTAGCGGATGATAGCCTGTCAGGATTGCCATAATACGAGCTCTTCTCAATTTGCCAGGCCGTTCTTACTGAACATTGCATTTTGTTTTTATTATGCTTTGCTCTATAGCGTTTCTTCCCCGTCGGTCGCGCATTCTCGACAACCTGATCAGGAGTATTTTGTAAAGCTCCGGCGTCGAACCGTCCGCGCAACCGCCCGCGCCAGGGCCGGGCCGGTCGGGTGGACCGGGAGGCTCTGCAGCGGCTCCGGCTTCTACTCTCGCCGCCTCAGATAGCGCCATCCCAGGGCCGCGAGCGGTACCTGCTGGCGGTAGGTGCGGCGGGTAAGCACGTCCTGCCAGGCGCCCGCAGGCAGCGGCGCGTTCTGGGGGTCGGCGGAGTTGTTGAAAAGCGCCAGCACCTCGCCGTGACCGGGCTCGCCGCGGTAGAAACCGAGTAGCGGCCCCTCGCCTAAGTAGGCGCGCCAGACGGCGGTATCGAAGGCGGGCAGGCTTTTCTTCAGCGCCGCCAGCTCGCGGTAGAAGGCCTGCATTCCGGCGTCGCACTGCGGCCACTGCAGGGGGTAGCGCTGCTTGTCGTAGGGGTCTTTTTCGCCCAGGAATGCGCACTCGTCGCCCTGGAAGTGCACCGGCACGCCGGGCAGGGCGTAGAGGATGGCCGTGGCCAGGCGCTGGCGGGCCAGCCCCTCGGCCGTCGGAGTCTCGCCCAACTTGCCTCCGCCCAGATCGGTCAGCAGGCGGCTGGTGTCGTGCGAGTCGATGAGGTTGAAACCCATGTCGATGCTGGCTTCGGGAAAAACGGCGTAGACCTGACTCATCTCGCGCAGGGCACGCTTGCCGTTGGCGAACGCCGCCGGCCTGCCCTTGGCGTACTTGAGGATCGCCCCGCGCCCCAGGGCGTAGTTCATCAGGCTGTCGAACTCGTCGCCCTCGAGCCAGCTGGCGTCGGCCTGCCAGATCTCGGCCACCAGGTAGGCCTCGGGGTTGATCTGCTTGAGCTCGCGGCGCATCTCGGCGAAGAAGCCGTGGGCGTCGATCAGGTCGCCCGGCACGTCCACCCGCACGCCGTCGAAGCCGAAGCGGATCCAGTATTTGGCCACCTCGAGCAGGTATCGCCGCACGCCCGGATTGCCGGTATTGAGCTTGGGCAGGCTGCCGATGTTCCACCAGCACTCGTAGGCCGTTTCGTCGCCCGGCTCAAAGGGCCACTTCTTAACGAAGTACCAGTTCCAGTAAGGCGAGTCTGGACCGTTCTTCACCACGTCGCGAAAGGCCCAGAAGCCCAGGCCGGTATGGTTGGGCACGAAGTCGAAGAGCACCTTGATGCCGCGCTCGTGGGCCCCGTCCAGCAACCGGCGCAGGGTCTCCTTGTCACCAAACTTGGGCGAGACCTTCAGGTAGTCATGGGTGTCGTAGCCGTGGGCCGAGCCCGAGTCGAAGACCGGGTTGAGGTAGACGAGCCCCACCCCCTGGCGCGCCAGGTAATCGAGCCGGCCCAGGATGCCCGCAAGGTCGCCGCCGAAGTACTGGTGGCAGCAAAGCTGCGGGGTGACCGGGCCGTTCCAGGGGGACAAAAAGGGCTTGTTCTCGGGATCGAGGCGGCGCCAGCGAGCGTTGAAGTTGTACTCGTCGCTGGCGAGCGCCAGCCGGTCGTTGGCCGGGTCGCCGTTCGAAAAGCGCTCGGGAAAGACCTGGTAGCCGACGCGCTCACCCACCCAGTCGAGGCCGCGGAAGGCCCGGCCGTCGTAGGTAAAGGGTCCAAAGGTGGCCTCGCGCCCGTCGGTCTGAACCACGTGGATGCGGTAGCCCGCAGGCGCGTCCGGCAGGCTGACGCGCCAGAACGCCCGCCCCCGCGCCTCGAGCTGCGGGTACATCTCGTAACGCGCGTCCCCGGCAACCAGCTCCGCGCTTGCTACGCTGCCCGCCGCGGCCGAAAAACGCACGGCCAGCCGGCCGTCGGCCACCGAGAGGTAGCGCGCCTGGGCCGGGTCGTGCTCGAAACCCAGCTCCACCGGTCCGCCGGCCTTCTTAGCCGCCGGCGGAGCTTCCACGACGCGCACCGCGTTCTGGCCGCCAAAGCCGTCGTCGCTGCAGCCGTCGGCCGCCGGGTCGACCATCGGCTGGCCGAAGGTGGGGTCGTCGCACATGTCCTTCGGCCACCGGCCGTTGATGAAGAACTTGTAGGCGTACTCGCCCGGCTCCAGGTCGAGGGTGACCGCCCAGGAACCGTCGGGCTGGGGTTGCATGGGCGTCTCGCCCCAGTTGTTGAAGCTGCCCCGCAGGCTTACCGAATGCACCGCCAGCCCTGGCGGCGGCGTGTACTTGAAGGTGACCTGAACGGCCAGGGCCAGACCCAGAACCAGCACCAGCAAGAACGTGACGAATTTACGCATCCTCTCCCCCTTCCAGCGGCTCGAGCACCAGCGTGCCCCGCCACTCCAGCTCGCCTCCGACCTCCGCGCCCGAAACGAGCTCGCGCGCCCGCGGCAGGCGCCAGCGCACCGTCTCGGGCGCGGCCAGCACCCACAGCTCACGGCCGCGGTAGCGCCGCCGGTAGGCCAGCGCGCCCGCGGGCCCCGCGAGCGGCAAGAGCCCTCCGCGGCGCAGCTCCACGCGCTCGCGGCGCAGCCGCGCCAGCCGCCGCACCCAGTCGCGCACGTCTCGGTTCCAGCGCTCCGGCTCCCAGGGGAAGGTGCCGCGGTTCATGGGGTCGCCGCGCCACTCGTCGTAAGGGTTGGCCTGGTCGAGGCCGATCTCGTCGCCGTAGTAGATGCCGGGAGCCCCCGGAAAGGTGAGCAGCACCCCGAAGAGCAGCTTCAGCTTCTCCACGTCGCCCCTGAGCCGCCAAAGCGGCCGCGGCACGTCGTGGGAACCGATGAGCGTGTACATTGCCTGCCGCACCCCCAGCGGCAGGGCGGCGTAGTGGTCCCAAAGCGCCCGCCAGACCTCGGCCGCGCCGGTACGCACCGGCTGGCCGTAGACGTCGCGTCCACCCAGCCACTCCAGCAACGGGTTGGCGAAACCGGCGTAGTGCATGGCCCCGTCGAGGGTGTGAGCGCGCAGGTAGGGCGTGGTGTCGAAGGCCAGCTCGCCGAAGACGAAGGCCTGGGGGTTCTCGGCGCGGGCGGCCTCCTTGATAGCCCGCAGCACCCGGGCGTTGCCCCGGTCGGTGGCCCCTTCGCCGATCTGCTGGGCCACGTCGAGCCGCCAGCCGTCGGCGCCGGCGCGGATCCAGTAGCGCACCACGGCGTCCGGCCCGGTGACGAAGTAACGCCAGACCAGCTCGCTGGCGTAGTTCAGCTTGGGCAGCGTCGGCACCCCGAAGAAGGCGGCGTAACGGCCGCCGGGCAGAAAGGTAAAGGCCTCACGCCAGGGCGAGTGGGCGTTCGCAAGCGCCTCCTGGAAGCCAAAGAAGCGGTCGCCGGTGTGGTTGAACACGCCGTCTAGCACGAGCTTCATGCCGCGCCGGTGCAGCTCGCCGACCAGGGCGTCGAAGGCCGCGCGGCCGCCCAGGTGGGGGTCGATTTGGTAATAGTCCTCGGTGTCGTAGCGGTGGCTCGAGGGACTCTTGAAGACGGGCGTCAGCCACAGGCCGCAGGCGCCCAGGTCTTGCAGGTAGTCGAGCGCCTCCACCACGCCCCAGAGGTCGCCGCCGTAGAACTCGCGCGCCCCCTGTTCGGGGTCGGGCGGCGCGCCCCAGGGTTTGGCCACGATCGGCTTGCCCTGGTAGCTCCACGCGCCCGAACGCGGGCTCAGCTCGGGCCGGCCGTTCCGGAAGCGGTCGGGAAAGATCTGATAGAAGACCCGCCCCACCGCCCAGCCGGGCACGCCGGGGGCGGTGAGCAGGTGGAAGAAGCGGTCGTAGCGGGGCAGCGAGGCTTCGCTGCCGTGGCTGCCGAAGAAGCGCCCCTCCAGGAAGAAGGCGTAGCGCAGCACCGGCTCCACCACCGGCGCCCGCACCGCCAGGCCGCCGGGGGCGGGCTCGAGCTCGCGCCGCACCAGCTCGCCGTGGTGCAGGTAGACCAGCTGCCCCCGCCGCGCCCGGGTGCGAACGAAGAGGCGCACCTCCCCGCCCAGCTCGGGCACCAGCGGGTCAATGCAGTCGGGGTCGTAATCGTGGTAGTTCATTCCTTGACCGCTCCGGCTGTGTAACCCGATACGAAGTACTGCTGGAAGCCGTAGAAGATGAGCAGGATGGGCAGCGAGCCGAGGACGCTGGCGGCGGCGAACAGCCCCCACTTGGTCGAGAACTGGCCGGTGGTGAAGCTGTAGAGGCCCAGGCCGACCGTCCACTTGTCCACGCCGGTCAGCACCAGGTTGGCCATGATGAACTCGGAGTAGGTGCCCACGAACTGGAGCAGGAAGATGAAGACGAACATCGGCGCCGAGAGCGGCAGGACGATGCGGACGAAGGCCTGCCAGCGGGTGGCGCCGTCGATGTAGGCGGCCTCCTCGAGGCTGCGCCCCAGGCTTTCGACGTAGCCCTTGTAGACCCAGCTGCCAAAGCTGATGATGCCGCCCGAGTAGGCGAGCAGCAGGCCGGTGAAGGTGTTGAGCAGGTCGAGCCAGCTGAGCAGGTAGTAGATGGCCACCAGCGCCAGGAAACCGGGGAACATCTGGATGAAGATGAAGGTGAGCAGCGTCGGGTAGCGCCCCGGGAAGTCGAAGCGGGCGAAGGCGTAGCCGGCGGTGGCCGTCAGGGCGATGGCCAGCAGACCGCTCGAGCCGGAGACCAGCAGGGTGTTGCGCACCCAGAGCAGGAACTTGCTCTCGGTGCCGACGCCGGTGAACTGGTCGGGGCTGAGGAAGACGACGAGCACGAAGAGGGCCGCGGCGAAGCCGAAGAGGGCGCGGCCGTGCCAGACCCGCAGCCGCTCGTCGGCGCGGCGGCGGGCCAGCAGCGCCAGCCCCGCAGCCGCCAGCAGCAGGCCCGCTGCCAGCGCCAGCAGGCCCCACTGCCATTCGTAGACGACGACGCCGTCGAGCAGTTTGGCGTAGTTGGCCCAGCTGACGTTCTCGAAGGAGGGCAGCACCTTGGCCCGCACCAGCAGCCAGCTGCTCTCCACCTTGCGGAAACTGAAGAGGTTGTTGCGCGGGTCGAAGGAGGCGCTGACCACCTGGAGGACCGGGTAGTAGACCAGGAGAACCAGCGTCCACATCAAGAGGTGCACGAGCGCCTGGCCGAAGAGGGGGCCGACCGGCCGCCGCCGGCCGCTGAGCCGGTTGCCGATCTTGATGACCAGCAGGCTGTAGACGAAGAGGAAGACGACCGCAGCGGCGTAACCCGCCAGCACGTAGCGCCAGCCGCCGGGAATGAAGACCGAGCCGAAGGCGGGCCGGGGCTGGACCCGGCTGGCGAGCTCGAGCCCCAGGCCCCAGGCGTAGGCGCCCAGCTCGAAGAGCGCTGCGCTCCAGAGCACCAGCCGCAGGCCGTCGGTCTCTCCGGTGCGGCGGCGCAGCAGCAGGCCGGAAAGCGCCACGGCGAACGCGAAGCCGGCGGCCAGCGCCCAGTCGCCGCGCTCGAGCCCGTAAACCAGAAAGCTGTTCGGCGCCAGGCCGCGGGCAACGAAGAAGACCCGCTCCGCCAGCAGGTAGGCCAGCAGCAGGCCCGCGAACGCCACCCAGGCGCGCCGGCTCACCGCCGCCCCTCCTCACGCAGCGCCCCGCTCACCCGGAAGTTGACCAGGCTGATGGCGACGGTGAGCACGAAGATGACCAGACTGATGGCCGCCCCCAGGCCGTAGGCCGACTGCCCCTCGGCGCGGAAGGCGGTCTTGTAGGCCCAGGAAATGAGGATGTCGGTCGCCTGAGCGGTCGAGAGCTGCCCCTCGACCGCCGGCCCGCCGCCGGTGAGCAGGTAGATGATGTTGAAGTTGTTGAAGTTGTACGCGAAGGAGGCCAGCAAGATGGGCACGAAGGCGGTCTTGAGAAGCGGCAGGGTGATGAACTGGAAGGCGTCGAGCCCGCTAGCCCCGTCCACCCTGGCGGCCTCGTAGAGCTCGTCGGGAATCGTGGAAAGCGCTCCCAGCGTGGCCGTCATCATGTAAGGGAAGCCCAGCCAGAGGTTGACCAGCAGCACCGCCACCTTGGCCCACAGGGGGTCGAGCAGCCAGGGTATCGGGTAGACGCCCAAAAGCCCCAGCAGCCGGTTGACGGCTCCGAACTGTTTGTTGAGCAACGCCACCCACATCTGGATGCTGATCACCCCGGGCAGCGCCCAGGAGATGATGAGCAGCGTCCGGTAGAGGTTGCGCAATTTGAGGTCTTTGTTGTTGAGCAGCACGCCCAGTATCAGGCCCACCAGCGCGGTCGAGAAAACCGTGAAGGCGGCGAAGACGACGTTCCAGACGAAGACCGGCCAGAGGGCGCGCGAGGCGTTCTTGAAGATGAAAACGAAGTTCTTGAAACCGATAAAGTGATAAGCGTTGACCCGGTAGGCGTAGCGGGGCTCGAAGTCGGGGGCGCGGTCGAGCGTCAGCACCCGGCCGGCCTCGGCCGTTACCCTGAAGCGGGCCCGGTGGCCGCCCCCCACCAGCTCCAGCTCCTGGCCGACACAGCTCTCACCGCAGCCGAGCGACTCGCGCGGCTCGGCCGCCAGCGTCAGGCGCGGCCCCTCCACCGCCACCACCGCCGTCTCGGTGGAGCGATCGGGGAAACCGTTGCGCATCCCCGAGTAGTCGGTGAAGGCCAGGTAGACGGTCAGGACGATCGGGTAGACGGTGAAGACCAGCAGGAAGACGATGGCCGGCAGCAGGTAATACCAGTCGGTGAGGAAGGGAAAGGTGCGGCCCAGGAAGAAGAGGAGCGGCAGCAGGAAGGCGGCGGTGGTCAGCAGGAGCCACCAGTTTGGCACGCCGTCCAGGCGGCCGGCGGCCATAGCCGCCGACTCCAGCGCCCAGAAGGCCGCCGCCCCCAGCAGGAACGCGGCCACCAACGCCCCGCCCAGCAGGACGATGGCGATCAGGAAGCCGCGCAGCCCCGGAGGATGACGGTACAATGAACGCTCCAGACGGGGGCGGCCGGCCGGCCGCCCCCGCGCACACTTACTCGCCCTTGATGGCCTTGGTGATCTCGGCGACCATGTCGTCGATTATCTTCTTGACGTCGGAGTCGGGCTTCTGGGTGATCAGGGAAAGGGCGTTGCCCCAGGGGCCCCAGACCTTGCCCATGGCCGGAATGTTGGGCATGGGGTCGCCCATGGCGATGGTCGTGCTGAAGCCCGCGACGACCGGGTCGTTCTCGAGCTGCTTCAGGGCCCCCAGCGAAACCGGGATGCGGCCGCCGGCCTTGTTGAAGGCCACCTGGTTGTCCGGGCTGACCAGTATCTTGGCGAAGTTGATGGCGGCCACCTTGTTCTTCGAGTAGGCGTTGACCACCACGCCCTGCACGCCCACGAAGGGGCCCCAATCGCCGCCGCCCGGAGGCGCCGGCAGCGGGGCGATGCCGAAGTTGAGGCCGGCCTTCTTGTAGTCGCCCAGCGCCCAGGGACCGTTGAGAATCATGGCCAGCACGCCGTCCTTGAAGGCGCCGTCGGCCACGCCGTAGTCAACGCCTTCGGGGATCAGCTGGTACTTGTAGCGCAGGTCCTTGATAAACTGGCCCGCCTTGTAGCCGGGCTCGCCGCCGAGGCCGAGGTCGAGGGGGTTGAGGCTGCCGTCGGGGTTCTTGCCGAAGACGTAGGCCCCGTAGGCCTTGAACCAGCCGTAGTTGAAGTAGGGGTTGCCCAGGTCGTAGAGGAAGCCGAAGGTATCGCCGGTGGTGTACTTCTTGGCCAGGGCCAGGAACTCGTCCCAGGTCGCCGGCGGGGTCTTGACCATGTCCTTGTTGTAGATGAGCGCCACCGACTCGGCGTTCATCGGCAGGCCGAAGAGCTTGCCGCCGTAGGTGAAGGCGTCGACGGCCACCGGCATCAGGCCCGCCAGGTAGTCCTGGGTGGCGTACTTGCCGACGGGCTCGAGCACGCCCGCCGCCGCCATCTCGCCCAGCCAGTCGTGGGGCACGGTGACCACCAGGTCGGCCGCCTCGCCCTGGGGCGCGCCCAGAATGAACTTTTGTTTGATGTCGCCGAAGGGCACCTCGACTATCTGGACCTTGACGCCGGTCGCCTTTTCGTAGCGCTGCGCCTGGGCCTTGAGGAAGTCGAGCTCCGGCCCGCCGAAGTGGGTCCAGACGGTAATCTGGCCTCCGGCGAAGGCCAGGCCCAGCACCACGACCAACAAAGCAGTCCACAGTTTCTTCATCTGCCACCTCCCCGGCTACCGAAATGGTAGCGCTACCATCCGGCGCGAGCATGGTGCGGAACAACGTTCGAACCGCTGATTACCGCGCCTGGTTCTATCTTACTGTCTGCCGTCGAACAGCCGTCAAGGGACGCCCCGCCTGCGCAGGCGGCTTGCGGCCAGCGCCACGCCCCCGGAATAAGTACAATGGCTCCATGGACGCCTTCGGCGAGTTGATCGGCCCCTACCTCGGGCAGATAACCTTTGGCGGTCTGGCCGGCTTCTTTGCCGGCTACGCCCTGAAAAAGGTCGGCAAGCTGGCCGCGCTGGTGCTGGGGCTCTTTTTCATAGCCCTGCAGCTGCTGGCCTATTACGGCTACGTCCAGATCGACTGGACGCGCATCCAGGCCAGCGTCGACCCGCTGCTCGGCGAAGAGCAGCTGCGCTCCCTCTGGCAGAAGCTGCTCGAGGTTCTCACCTACAACGCCCCCTTCGCCGGCGGCTTCGTAGCCGGGCTGCTGCTGGGGCTCAAGAAGGGTTAGAGGCCGCGGTAGGGCTCCGACTCGAGGTACTTCCAGGCATAATCAGGCGAGACGGTCAGCACCCGGCTGCCGGGCTCGAGCTCCGCGGCCACCCGCAGCGCCCCCCAGACGTTGGCCAGCGAGCTGGGCCCGAGGAGCAGGCCCCGGCTCCGCGCCAGCCGGCCGGCCAGCGCCAGGGCTTCCTCCGCCGGCACCGCCATTACCTCGTCGACCAGCCCCCTATCCAGGTTTTCGGGTACGAAACCCGGCCCCAGGCCCGTGAAGGGGTGGCTCCGGCACTCCCCGCCGGAGAGCGCCGGGCAGGAGGCGGGCTCGAGCGCCACCACCCGCAGCCCGCGCCGGCGCTCCTTCAGGTAGCGGGCCAGGCCGCTGAGCGTACCGCCGGTGCCGTAACCCAGCACCAGCGCGTCCACGCGCCCGCCCAGCTGCTCCCAGGCCTCGGGGCCGGTGCCGCGGTAGTGCGCCTGCGGGTTGTCGGGGTTCGAAAACTGGTCGGCCCACCAGCCGTTCAGCTCGGCGGCCAGCTCCCGCGCCCGCCGGCGGGCCGCCGCCAGCCCGGAGCCGGCGGGAACGAACTCGAGCTCCGCCCCGTAAGCCCGCAGGACCCGCCGCCGGTTAGCGGGCAGCGCGGCGGCCACGTTGAGGTAGCGGTAGCCCCGCGCCGCGGCGATCATCGCCAGCCCCAGGCCGGTGTTACCGCTGGTGGCCTCGACTATCAGCCGGCCGCTACCGGGAACCAGCTCACCGCGGCGCTCCGCTCCGCGGACCATCTCCCAGGCCGTCCGGTCCTTGATCGAGCCACCCGGGTTGCCGCCCTCGAGCTTGAGCCAGACCTCACCGCCCCCGCCAACCGCCTCCAGGAGCAGCGCGGGCGTCCTGCCGATGGCGCCAGGCAGACTCACGACCCCACAATAAAACAGGCCGGCCTTTACACACGTCTCACCGGTTTCGGTTAGGCTGAGTAAACTTCGGTAAAACCCGAAGGGAGGAATGCATGAACGCAAGCAAAGACAAAGTCGTAACCATCGCCTACAAGCTCACCGTCGACGGCGAGCAGATAGACCAGGGAGAGCTGGCCTACATCCACGGCCACCAGCAAATCATCCCCGGCCTCGAGAAGGAAATCGAGGGCCGCGCCGCCGGCGAAAGCTTTAGCGCGACGATCGCCCCCGAAGAGGCCTACGGCGAGTACAACGCCGAGGGCGTCCAGGTGGTGCCCCGCTCCGCCTTCCCCGACGACGCCAGGGTAGAAGCCGGCGAGCAGTTCTACGCCCAGGACGACCAGGGCAACCCCCTGCCGCTGACGGTCACCAAGGTCGAGGGCGACGAGGTAACCGTCGACTTCAACCATCCCCTGGCCGGCAAGACCCTCAACTTCGAGGTCGAGGTCAAGGAAGTCCGCGACGCTACCCCCGAAGAGCTGGCCCACGGCCACGTTCACGGCCCCGGCGGCCATCACCACTGAACGCCACCAGCCAGAAAAGAAAACCCCCGGCCCGCCGGGGGTTTTTCGTAGAATGCGGCCATGATCCCGGTCAGCACCTTCTCTCTGGTCGCCCGCGACCCCGAAACCGGCGACCTTGGCGTCGCCGTGGCCAGCAAGTTCCTGGCCGTCGGCGCGGTAGTCCCCTACGCCAGGGCCGGCGTCGGCGCGGTGGCCACCCAGTCCTACGCCAACACCAGCTACGGCCCGCGGGCGCTGGCGATTCTGGAAGCCGGCGGTACCCCCGCCGACGCCGGCCGCATCTTCGCCGCCAGCGATCCGGGCCACGCCCAGCGCCAGTACGGCATCGTCGCCGCCGACGGGGCCTCGTTCAGCTTCACGGGCGCGGACTGCCACCCCTGGGCCGGCGGGCGAACCGGCGAAAACTACGCCGCCCAGGGCAACCTGCTCGCCGGTGAAGAGGTGGTGGAAGCGCTGGAAAGGGTATTTTGCGAGCGGGTCGACCTCCCCTTCCCCGAACGCCTGCTCACCGCGTTGCTTGCCGGCGACCGCGCCGGCGGCGACAGGCGCGGCCGCCAGTCGGCGGCGCTCTTGGTGGTCGGCGCCGGCAAGGGCTACGGCGGGTTCAACGACCGCTGGATAGACCTGCGCGTCGACGATCACGCCGACCCGGTGCCCGAGCTGGAGAGGCTGCTGCGGATTCACCGGCAGCTCTTCAACCCGGCGCGGAACGCCCGGCCGCTGAGCGCGGCCGAGATCGCCTGGATCCAGCAAACCGCCGCCCGCCTGGGCCTCTACGGGGGGCCGGCGAGCGGCGAGTGGAGCCCGGAAACCGAGAGGGCGCTGGCGGCGCTGCTGGGCCGCGAGAACCTGGAGGAGCGCTACCGGGGCGGGCCCGAGCTGGAAGAAGAGGTGCTCGGCAAGCTGCGGGCCGCCTTTGACGAGAACGGCTAGCCCGGCAGCACCTTGCCGGGGTTGAGCAGCCCTTGGGGGTCGAAGGCCCGTTTGAGGCGGCGCATCCACTCGAGCGCCGGCCCGTGCTCGGCCTCCATGAACTTCATCTTGCGCAGCCCGATCCCGTGCTCGCCGGTGGCGGTTCCGCCGAGCTCGAGGGCGCGGCTGACCAGGGTCTTGCTGAACTCCTCGGCCTTTGGATACTCCTCGGCGGTCGCGGCGATGATGGTGTGGAAGTTGCCGTCGCCGACGTGGCCGAGAATGTTGCCGGTGAGCTTCATCTCCTGCATCAGCTCCTGGGCGTACCTGACCAGGCCGGGCATCTTGGAGAGGGGCACGGCGGTATCGGTGAGCAGGTACTCGCGGCCGGGGTACATGTGAACCAGGGCCCAGTAGGCCTCGTGGCGGGCCTCCCACTGGGCGGTCCGCTCCTCGGCGGTCTTGGCGGTGTCCATACCCACCGCGCCGGCGTCGCGCAAGAGCTCCTCGGCGAAGGCGCTCTCGGCCCTGACCGCCTCGGGGGTCGAAGAGTGAAACTCGACCAGCAGCAGCGGTTTTTCGGGGTAGTCGCGGCCCAGGTGGCGATTGACGGCGGCTATGGCCTGCTCGTCCACCAGCTCCAGCCGCGCCACCGGCAGGCCGGCGGCCATCAGCGCGTAGGCCCCCTGAGCGGCGTCGGCGATGCTCTCGAAGTAGACGCGCATGGTGTGAACCTCGGCCGGCAGCGGGTGGAGCTTGACCCAGAGCTTGGTGATGACGCCCAGGGTACCCTCCGAGCCGATCAAGACGTCCTTGAGGTCGTAGCCGCTGGAGGTCTTGCGCACCGGCCGGCCGAAGCGGACAATCTGGCCGTCGGCCATGACCGCCTCGAGCGCCAGCACGTTGGCGTGCATTCCGCCGTAACGGACGGTGGTGGTCCCCGAGGCGTTGGTGGCGGCCATGCCGCCCAGGGTGGCGTCGGCCCCCGGGTCGACCGGGAAGAACAGGCCCTCGCGCCGCAGCCGCTCGTTCAGCTGCTTGCGGGTGACGCCGGCCTCCACGACGGCCAGAAAGTCCTCGGGGCGGACCTCCAGGATGCGGTTCATCCGCGTCAGGTCGAGGCTGATGGTCGGCTTGAGCGGCAGGAGCGAGCCCTCCAGGCTGGTCCCCGCCCCGAAGGGGATGACCGCGTGACCGGTTTCGGCAGCTAGCTTGAGGACGGCGGCCACGTCTTCGGGGCTTTCGGCGTAAGCCACCGCCACCGGTTCGGCGGTTTCCGGGTAGCCCTCGTCGCGCCCGTGCGCCTCCAGGTCCGACTTGCTGGTCGAGACCCTGTCCTTTCCGAGCAGTTCGATTAGACGGTTCACCATTTGTCCCCCAGCATACGCCTAAACTAAAGGTATGGAAAAGCGGGTCTTGGTGGGGTGCTCCGGCTACTTTTACTGGGGCTGGCGCGGTAGCTTCTACCCGGAGGAACTGCCGCCCAGCCGCTGGCTGGACTACTACGCCCGCCACTTCCAGACGGTAGAGCTGAACAGCAGCTTCTACCGCTTTCCCACCCGCAAGACCGTCGCCCGCTGGCGCAAACAGGCGCCGGCCGGCTTCGTCTACACGGTCAAGGCGCCGCGGCGGATCACCCACATCGAACGCTTCGAAGAACCCGCCTCGGTCCGGGCCCTCTACGAGGTGCTCGGCGAGCTGGGCGAACACCTGGGAGCGGTCCTCTTCCAGATGCCGCCGAGCCTGAGCTACAGCGACGAGGCCCTCGCCCGGGTTCTCGCCGCGCTCGACCCCGCCTTCGACAACGCCCTCGAGTTCCGCCATCCCAGCTGGTGGCGCAGCGAGGTATACCGGGAGCTCGACCGGGCCGGGGCTATCTTCGTCTCGGTCAGCGCCCCCGACCTCCCCGACGAGTACCTGGAAACCGGCGGCCGGGCCTACCTGCGCTTCCACGGCGCGGGCGCCTGGTACCGCTACGAGTACGGGCGCGGGGAGCTGCTCGACTGGGCCCGGCGGGTGCGAAACGGCGCCGCCGGCCTGGTCTACGCATACTTCAACAACGACCCGAACGCCGCCGCCCCGCGCAACGCCCTGGCCTTCCGCGAGCTCCTGGAGGCGGCGTGAAACGCTTCGTCTACGAGCGCTCGGCCGGCGGGGTGCTGCTCGACGGCGACAGGGTTCTGCTGATTCTGGGGACCAACCTCAAGGGAGAGCCGGTCTGGACCTTCCCCAAGGGGCTGGTGGAAAAGGGCGAGAAGCCCGAGCAGACGGCGCTGCGCGAGGTGCGCGAGGAAACCGGCTACGAGGCCGAGATACTCGCCCCGCTGGAGCCGTCTGTCTACTGGTTCTACCGGGACGGGCAGCGGGTCAAGAAGCGGGTCGACTGGTTCCTGATGCGCCCCCTGGCCCGTCGCGGCGGGCACGACCGGGAGGTGCTCGAGACCGAGTGGGTTCCCATACCCGAGGCTTTCAAGCGGCTCAAGTACCGGGCCGACAGGATGCTGCTCGAGGAGATACTGGAGAGAGGTTATGCTTCACCGTCATGACGAGGAAAAACTGGGTCTGCGCGAGCTGATCGCCATCGGCGTCGGCGGGATGATCGGCGGCGGCATCTTCTCGGTGCTGGGCATCGCCGTCAGCCTGGCCGGGCACGCGGCGCCGCTCTCTTTCGTTATCGACATGCTCATCGCCCTGGCGGTGGGCTACCACTACGTCCGCCTGGCGCTCACCTTCCGCGACGACGGCGCCAGCTACACCTACCTGCTGCGGGCCTGGCCGGAGCGGCCCTGGGTGGCCGGCGTCGAGGGCTGGGTGATTACCGTCGGCTACGTCGGCACCCTGGCCCTCTACGCGTACACGTTCGGCGCTTACGGGGCCGACCTGCTCGGTTCCACCGGCTCCGGGGCGGTGCGAATCTGGCTCTCGCTGGGGGTGCTGCTCTTCTTCATGGTGGTCAACCTCGAGGGCGTCAGGAGCGCCGGCGTGACCGAAGACCTGATCGTCTACACAAAGATAATCATCCTCGGCCTCTTCGCCGCCATCGGCCTGGCGCGGGTAGACCCGGAACGCTTCTTCCCGGTCTTCAACCAGGGGGTGGGCGGCCTCTTTCTGGGAGCGGCGATTATCTTCGTCGCCTACGAGGGCTTCGAGATAATCACCAACGCGGTCATGGAGACCGAAAACCCCGACCGCGACATTCCCCGCGGCATCTACGGCTCGATTTTGATTACCGGCCTGATCTACCTGCTCCTGGCGGTGGTCGCCGTCGGTACCATGACCCTCGGCCAGATCGTCGCAGCCAAGGAATACGCGCTGGCCGAGGTGGCCCGGCCCATCCTGGGCAGCGCCGGCCACGTTCTGATCGGCCTGGCGGCGCTCATGGCCACCAGTTCGGCGATCAACTCGACCCTCTTCGGCGTCAGCCGGATGATGGCCGAGATGGGCGAGAAGAAGATGATGCCGCCGGCGCTCGCCCGCCGCGACCGCAAGGGGGTGCCCTGGGTGGCGGTGGTGGTCATGACCGGCCTGGCCGGCTCCTTCGCCCTGCTCGGCTCGCTGGGAATCATCGCCGAGTTCTCCAGCCTGACCTTCCTGCTGGTCTCCATCGGGGTTTCGCTGGCCAACCTCAAGCTGCGGGCCCGCACCGGAGCCAGCCTGGGAGTGGGCCTGGTGGGCCTGGGTCTGATGCTGGTGACCGTTGGCGCGATCGTCGCTTACATGCTGCGGCAAAACCCCGCCGAGCTCGGATACATTCTCGGCCTCTACCTGGTGGTCGGGCTGCTGGCGGTGGCCTACGGCCACCGCCTCGGCCGGCGCGCGAGCGGAGCCTAGAGGGAGGGCAGGCGCTGGCGGGTTTCCAGAAAGCCCGCCAGCAAATCGCCCCGCTCCTCAAGCCGCGCCGGCATGCTGCGCAGATTGAAACCGCCGGGCTCGAAACCGCCGGTGGCTACCTCGTCCCAGCTAAGCGGGGCGCTAACCGGCGCTCCCGGGCGCGCCCGAACGCTGTAAGGAGCCGCGGTGTTGCGGCCGTAACCGTTCTGCGCGTAGTCCACGAAAACCCCCAGCCCGCGGTGGGTAGCGCCGTGCGGCAGCCGCAGCAGCCCGCCCGAGCGCTCGGCCAGCCTTCCGGCGAAGCTCCTGGCCCAGGCGCGCGTTTGCGCGTGGGTGTAGCGGCCGGGCTCGAGCGGCACCAGCACGTGCAGACCCCGCCCGCCGCTGGTCTTGGGCCAGCCGTCCAGGCGCAGCCGCCGCAGCTCCTCGCGCACCAGCAGCGCCGATTCCAGCACCGCTTCAAAGCCGCTCTCGTCTCCCGGGTCCAGGTCGAGCACCAGCCAGTCCGGATGGGCCAGGTCGGCGGCGCGGCTCGCCCAGACGTGAAACTCGACCGCCGCCAGGTTTACCAGCCAGACGAGCTGGGCCTCGTCTTCCACCAGCACCAGGGGCACGCGGCCGCTCTTGGTCCTGGGGTTGTAGTAGACGCGCGGCATCCAGTCGGGGGCGAAGCCGGGCAGCTTGCGGCGGTAGAAGCACGCCCCCGCCAGGCCGTCGGGACACATCTTCAGCGTCAGCGGCCTTCCGCGCAGGTAGGGAATGAGCACCGGCGCCACCGCGCGGTAGTAACGCAGCAAGTCGCCCTTCGTGTAGCCGCGGCCGGGCCAGAAAACCTTGGCCAGGTTCCTGACCTCCACCCGGCGGCCGGCTAGCCGCCACACCTCGCGCTCGCCCATACCGGCCTCCCTTCCTGCGCCGAGCCAGGTTCAGGAGTAGCAGTCGGGCCCGGGCGGGAAGATGGCGTCGATCTGCTCGAGCACCTCCGGCGTCAGCTCTATCTCGACGGCCCCCAGGCTCTCGCGTAACTGCTCGGGGGTGCGGGCGCCGGTGATGGCGCTGGAAACGCCGCTCTGGCGCAGCACCCAGGCCAGCGCCAGCTGGGTGCGACTCACGCCCAGCTCGTCGGCCACCGCCTTCAGCCGCTTCACCCGCTCGCGGTTCTCCTCGGTCAGCAGCCGCTCGCGGAACTGCTCGTACTGCGCCAGCCGCGAGCCCTCGGGCAGACCCTCGTCGTACTTGCCGGTGAGCACGCCCTGACCCAGCGGGCTCCAGACGACCATTCCCATGCCGAAACGCTCGGTTTCGGGCAGTATCTCCTTTTCCACGCGGTCACGGTAGACCAGCGAGTACTGCGGCTGCTCGACCACCGGCGCGGCCAGGCCGTGCGCCCGGGCAAAGGTAACGGCTTCGGCTATGCGCGCCGCCGGCCACTCGCTGGTGCCCCAGTAGAGAATCTTGCCGGCCTTCACCAGGTCGCTGAAGGCGGTGACAATTTCTTCCATCGGCGTCTCGGGGTCGTAGCGGTGGGCGAAGTAGAGGTCGAGGTAGTCGGTTTGCAGGCGCGCGAGGCTGCGGTCTATGGATTCGTGAACGTGCTTGCGGCCGAGGCCGCGGCCGTTGGCGTCTTCCGAGGTGGGCCAGAAGACCTTGGAGCTCATCACCAGGGTATGGCGCGGGTATTCCTTGAGCACCCGGCCCATAAGCTCCTCGGCCGCGCCCTGGGCGTAGACATCGGCGTTGTCGTAGAAGTTGACCCCGAAGTCGTAGGCCAGCCTGACGATTTGCTTGACGGTCTCGAGGTCTTTCACCTGGTTGCCGTAGGTCACCCAGGCCCCCAGCGAGATCTCAGAGACCCTTATTGCGTACTGTCCTAGTTTGCGGTATTTCACGGCGCTTCCCTCCCCCGCGATGATACCCCACTACTGACCGCCCGGTCAGTCTTCCGCCAGTACGTAGGGATTCGTGCAGTCGGGCTCGTCGGGTGGCAGCTCGAAGAGCCGGCGCAGGCAGTCGGGAGATAGGTTGAAGGCAGGAACCCGGCTGGCGTAGGCAGCGTAGGTTGCGCCGAACTTGCTTTTGGCTTCGCGTTGCTCGATGGTCAGGACCATCAGCAGGATAATCAGCGCCTCCAGCGGGGCGATTATGAAAACGAACGCCGGCGAGCCCATTATCAGCGCCAGCGACAGCGGGAAGAACATCAAGCCCAGGTGCATCGGGTGGCGCATACAGGCATAGGGCCCGGCCGTCACCAGGCGGTTTGTTTGCATGCGGGGAATGTTACCCTCGCGCCCGCAGCGGGCCAGCCAGCGGCCGGTAACCTTGCTGATCCGCAAAACCGCCAGCAGAACCGCAACGCCGGCGGCTGCGCTCAGTACGTGCCAGGCAAGGTTCGACCACCACTCCGGCCAGAGACGCATGTCGAGCTGAACACCGAGCATCGCCCCGCCCACCAGAAAAACGACCCAGATGAGCGCCCGCACGAAGTTAGATACCATGCTTCATTCTACTCGCGGATGGTGAAGGGAGTGCGTGGTGAAGGCTTGTGGTGCTTTTCTATGGCGCTGCTGATCAGCAGAAACGCAGTCGCGGGTTGGTGACCCGGTCTGGATCCCAGAT
>Ga0256914_1001822_pt1 | contig 18474 bp, 18 predicted proteins | sample HulkmetaG_FD_191571 | JGI IMG/M metagenome (GOLD analysis project Ga0256914, IMG submission 191571) | Hydrothermal chimney microbial communities from Main Endeavour vent field at the Juan de Fuca Ridge, Pacific Ocean - Hulk | ecosystem: Environmental > Aquatic > Marine > Hydrothermal vents ... | reverse complement strand
CTGGAAAGTGTTCTGGCAACCCGATACAAATTTCATATTCACGTTCTCTGCTGATTGAAATCGGGAATGAGGGCCTGCGGCCGCCTGACGATCTGCGTCTACAGCCATTCTTTCAAAAATATAGATTGTAAAACCGCGGATGGGAGCACGGTCCCCGCAGGGAGACGGATGGCGCAGGCCATACCTTTGGAGGTTGCCTGATGGGGCTGTCGATGCGTTATGATAAGTTGCACATTGGGTTGCCTTTCGTATTGTAATGCTTCTTATTCGATTCTTGAAAGGCAGACTGTTGGGACGAGTGCATTTCAATTTCGGGGCAATTTGTCTGAAGATGCACAGGCCGAGTGAATTCGGGTTCGCCGGCGCTATGACCCGTCGGCGTCTGTGGTAAAATGTAGCGTGGAATGATTTTTTCTCTGGAGTGTTCTCGTGTCTGAAACCGAACTTAGTCCCAAACCTGCTTGTGAATCTTATTCTGAAATGACTGAGATTGTGCTGCCTTCTCACACCAATCCTTTAGGAACGGCATTTGGCGGGCAAGTCATGGCCTGGATTGATATTTGTGCTGGGATTGCGGCCCAACGCCATGCTCGTCAGGTGGTTGTCACTGCTAGTATGGATGATCTACATTTCCGGGCGCCTATCTACAAAGGGGAGTTTGTGGTGCTCAAGGCGCAGGTCAATCGCTCTTTTCATTCGAGCATGGAGGTCGGAGTACGCGTCGAGGCGGAAAACCCCCTGACTGGTGAGAGGCGGCATTGCTCTTCAGCCTATCTTACCTTTGTGGCCCTTGACGCCGATGGAAATCGGGTTCCCATCCCACCACTTATTCCTGAGACTGAGGATGAGAAGCGTCGATATGAAGAAGCGGCGGAGCGGCGGCGTTATCGTCTGGAGCGAAGGAACCTGGAGCGAGATGTCGTGCGGCGCTCTCATTCCCCACTGAGCGGCGCCTCAGAATCCTCCGGTTCGTAGAGGGTCCCGCTGGTTGATGTAATTGGCTCTATTTGTGCACCGTTTGTAGGCTTCGAACTCATCTCTGAATGTATGTTTGCCCGGGGGGACGTTGCTTTGCTTCCATTGAAAGAAAAGGTCAATTTCCCGTTCTGCTGTGACCAGTTCCCAATAAAATAATTCTGAGATGACTCCCCCTGCCTCCTTCATGCCAGAGGTCTCATACCCGCGCAGCGCCGGTCTCCGGTCATACGGAATACGGTGATGGCTGACGCGCCATCCCCCTGGTATTATTGATTGAGGAGCGCTTTCGATTACTGCAAACTGTGCCCGGGGGTCTCCATTCAGAGGCTGCCCTACACTGCCAGGGTTGATGACGTGCCACACGCGCTGCTGTGGCGTGCCCGGCGATTCCAGATGAAATGCTGGGGCTTGATCTGATTTCTCCCCGGTGCGTGCGTTTGACTCTTTGATGATTCTATCTATCTGGACGTGAGAGTGGGCATTTATGAATGTTTGTTGGGGGATGTCATTTATCGCCTCGATGATTTTTGGGGCGGGCATACGGTTCGTGAATCCTCTCCGATTGTGCCCTGGCGTGCCATGAGTTACACGCACGGGCGCAGTTTGGGGATAGGCCAGCGTCAATTCGTCAGGGAGCGACGCCAGGAACCTTCCCTGTTCTTGGCTGATATGATTCATCAACCAATGCAGTTGTCCCCACCTTTCGGCATCGTTCCATGATCTGGGAGCTCTACCCGATGCGTAATCGAGGTAGTAGAATTCATGATTACCGCGAACGATCAGCCAGTCGTTTTTTTTTAGAAAATCGATGACCTGATCACTAAAAGGAATGGCGTTGATGATGTCGCCATTAACGATAACTGCGTCAGGTTGCAGCTGTTCCAAGCGTTTTGCAATGGCTCGTAACGCAAAAATGTTGCCATGGATGTCTGCGAGGATTGCCAGTCGCATAGGGGATATCCTTCTTGTGACTTTGCAGTGAAGTTCTATCTTGCGAGACAAAGATTACTCGAGAATCACAGTCGTGGTCATGATCTCCCGACTCGGAGCGGTCAGCGACTCAGAAAAACGCCCATCATTTTGAAACGCTTCTTAGGGGTTGTATGCGCTCATGGAATTGCTGTCAGCGTGGTAGAATGAAAATCGGTTACGCTTCTGCATTCTCAGGATTCGTTTGATCGATGGATAAATCAGCCCTTATTGCACGCAAACATGAGGTCATTGCCCGAATTGCTCGCACGCGTCGAGAATTGGAGCGGGAAAACGCCAGGGCCTCCAGGAAAAATAAACGACGGCGTGAGCTGTTGCAGCGTCAGCTCGATGCGTTGATGGATGAAGAGCACCGTTTGCGTTTGCTGATCGATCGCAGTCGCTGAATAAGATTGTTTGGGCGTTAAATGGATAGCGCCCGCAGATGGCGGACGCTATTCGTTGGTGTGACGAGGCGGGGTTAGTTGGGGATAGCAAAAACCCGATCGGGATTCCCGATCAAAGATAGATCGGGAGCATCGAACTCCTTTTGCGTCCCCTTTTCGAGATAAACAGTGACCTTGCCAAGCAACACATTCAGGTAACGCACTGTGCCTGGTCCGTCGGGCGTCATAACCTTTTGTCCAACTTTGGGGAGTTGCTTGCGCGCCTCTGTGTACATATCGTTTTCATAAGCAAGGCTGCACATCAGTCTCCCACAAACACCCGAAATGTCGGATGAGCTCAGCGGGATGTTTTGGTTTTTTGCCATACGGATCGAGACGGAGTGAAATTCTCTCAGGAATGATGTGCAGCAGAGTGTTCGTCCACAACGCCCGAATCCGCCGATAAGTTTAGCCTGGTCGCGTACTCCGATTTGCCTCATTTCGATACGTGTGCTGAAGTGGCGAGCCAGATCTCTCACCAGCGCTCTGAAGTCCACACGGTGTTCTGCGACAAATTCCACAGTGAGACGCTCACCGTTGTAGCTATAGGTGCAACGCACTACCTTCATATCGAGCTCGTGTTCGTCAGCCTTTTGTTGGCAGTACCCTTCCGCTTCTTTTGCTTGCTGCGCCCAGTATGTCTTTTGATCTCGATCGTATTTGTTCGCGCGACGCAAAACGCGTTTAAGTTGGCCCTCGAGTTCATTTTCATCCACTTCATTTGCAGGAATGACGACTTGGGCGAGTTCTCTGCCGCGAGCGGTTTCGACGATCACCCATTCTCCTGGGAGTAAGTCTGTGAAGGGGCCAGGATTAAAGTAATATAGTTTTGTGGCAGGTTGGAATTGTATGCTAACAACCTGGGGCATATTGTTATCCTTAAAGAGGGGCTGTTATTTTTGCGTCGACAAAAAGATTTTTAGTTACGGAGTCTGTGCGGAGGGAGTTATTTTATGCTTGAGTGGGCGCTTTTAGCAATAATACCTCTAGTGCTAGTTGTCGATTTACATTTTTTCGGAGATAGACCGAGGTTGTCATGATGGCTTCGATGAATCGTCGGGCCTGACTCGGAGGTACCGTGTTGGCAAGTTCCGTCAACTTGGCTAAATGTTCTTGATTGATGACAAAGGCGGGGCTACTATGCTGTAAGATGAGTACGTCGCGCCACCAGAGTAGCCATTCCTGGAGTGTGGTGTCCAGGTTAGGGGCTTTTTCCAGGTCTTTGGCAAAGGCCATACGCTCGACCGTAGAGCTTTTTAGGAGCTCCAACATTTCGTCGATGCGTTGGTTGTATGTTTGCCACGCCTCGGGCTCTTGCGCTAACGTGAGCGCAGTGCCTGGTCTTCCATTGCTGAGTCGGGCCAGACGGTGGGCTACTGTTTTAGAAACGGCGACTTGTTCCATCAACATCTGGACGATTGTTTGTTCTGGCAATGGCCGCAGGCGTAGTAGCTGGCATCGGGAGATGATAGTGTCGAGTAGCCCTGACGGTTGGTGGCTGACGAGGATGATGCGCGTTGTTGCGCTGGGCTCTTCCAGAGTTTTGAGTAATGCGTTGGCCGTATTAACATTGGCTCTTTCAAAGGCGGTGATGATGAAGACTTTGTAGCGGGATTCTACCGGCGAGAGCGACGCCTCGTGGATGATTTTTCGCGCTTGTTCTATCAAAAGCTGGTTTCCTGCGGGAGCAAATAGCCTGTGATCTGGGTGTGTGTTCTCTGCCGCCAAGCGACATGAACGACAATGACCACAGGCGCCTAACCCATCATTTTCTGTGGGGTTTTCGCAGGTCAGCGCCTGTGCGAATGCCCGGGCCAGTGTGGTCTTGCCGATATGTTCTGGGCCAAGAAATAGATAAGAATGGCGAGTTGTCCCTTGCTGAACGGCCCGGCGCAGTAACCGTTGCGCCCATTGATGACCATAAAGTTGAATGCGAAAGTTCTGTGTCATAACATTTTTCGTCAGGCGACAGCCCTGCGATATGTGGCTAATGTTTCCGAGGCTGCTTTTTTCCATGAAAATTGACGGGAGCGTTCTCGCCCCAGTGTGCTTAACTTATGCTGCAGGTGTTTATCATCGAGCACGCGGTGGAGCGCCGCCGCCCATGCGTCGATATCTTCTGGCGGGGCCAGCAGGGCAGCGTCTCCCACGACTTCAGGGAGACTTCCCGCGTCGGAGCAGACCACGGGCGTGGCGCAGGCCATCGCTTCCAATGGAGGAAGTCCAAATCCTTCATAATGAGCAGGGTGCGCCAGTACCGTTGCTAGATTGTATAACGCAAGCAAATGGTTATTGTCAGTTCTGCCCAAAAAATGAACATAGTCGTTCATCCTTAGTTCGTGTACCAGTCGATGAACGTTTTCCGAAAGCCAACCCGGGGCGCCAGCCAATAATAATGGGAGATCGTGATTATATTGATTTCGGAGCCGGTGGTAGGCTTGAATTAATGTTGTTAGATTCTTTCGCGGTTCGATTGTTCCCACCACCAGAATGAAACGCTCGGGCGCTACTATGTCTGAATTCGCCAACAGAGCTCGCGCCGATTCTTCTGATAACGGGCGAAATATTGGGGCTGCTGCTTCATGGATGACATCGATTTTTGATTCAGGCGCCCCCAGTAGTTCGATGATATCGTTTTTGGTGGAGTGACTGACAGCTATAATCCTCCGGGCGTGCTTTACCGCCTCTTCGACCTGGCCATAATAACGGGCGCTGGCAGCAGTAACAAATTGCGGATAGAGTAGAAAGGCCAAATCATGGATTGTGATGACCGATGGAATCTTGTTGTGTAGGGGCGGGATGAAATCCGGACTGTGAATCAGGTCCAGGCCTAATCGCTTTGTTTCCAAGCTCAGCGGCCATTGTTCGAATCGATGGTGTGCAGGGGTGAAGAGCGTTGCCCGGCTGAAATTAGGCGCCTCGATCAGAGGCTCCAGGTGGTTGCGATGCTGTAACAGAACATACTCGTTCTCGCGATCTATCTCAGAGAGGGCAGCCAGTAACCTGACGGTATACCAAGCGATACCCGCCATGCGATGATAAGCGACTCTTACATCAACACCGATCCGCATAGTTCATTCATTTAAGTAGGTGAAGCAATGAACATACAATTAGCCTTGCTGGCGATTACAACTCATTAGACGAAGATAGACAAAAAGTCAAAGCGAATCATCGTCATTATTTGTTACTCTCCGTCCATATTCGTCCGAATGCGTAGAAGTTTTTCTTAAGTTTCGAATATTCATTTACTTAAAAGTAGCGCCAAAGATAGACCGTTGCAATCAGGAGCGCGAAAAACGTTGTAACAATTCCATACTTTGTGAAACGAATAAAGGAAATCTTATGGCCACTGCGTTCGGCAAAGCTGGCAACTACAACATTGGCTGAGGCCCCGATGAGTGTGATGTTTCCACCCAGATCTGCGCCAATGGCCAGCGCCCACCAGAGAGGCCAGATATTCATGCCATTATGCCCCAGTTCCTGGATGATGGGAATGACAGTGGCTGTGTAGGGAATATTATCGACAATGCCACTTAAAACCGCTGAGCCCCAAAGTAATGCCAGTGTTGTGACCATAACATTGCCATGTGTTAGTTCCAGTAGCCAGGTGGCGATGATGTCGATTACGCCAACTTGCACCAATGCTTCAACCAAGACAAATAATCCTACAAAGAACATCAACGTGGCCCATTCCACATGATGAAACACCTTGTGCGCCGATTGTCCGCTCCAAAGCATAAGCGCTGCCGCCCCCGCCAAGGCGATGGTGGCTGTTTCTAGATGGAAAAATCCGTGCATCATGAACCCAAAAAGGACAAGCCCCAACACGATTAGTGATTTTACCAATAGTGCTCTGTCGGTGATCAATGTTGATGCGTCGATGTACTCCGGGGTTGTAGATGCTGCGTTGGCCCTTCGGAGTTCTTTGCGAAACAGAAGCGGCAGGCCCAACGTAAAAAGAACAAGCACGATTAGAATATATGGTCCCATGTTTAACAAAAAGGTTAAGAAGTCAATGCCAGCAGCGCTACCGATGAGAATGTTGGGCGGATCTCCAATTAGTGTGGACGCACCGCCGATGTTTGAAGCCAATACCTCCGCAATCAAAAAAGGAATCGGGCTAACCCCAAGGCTCGCCGTTGCCACGAGCGTGACTGGGGCCAAGAGTACCACCACTGTAACATTATCTAAAAGGGCAGATGTGGTTGCTGTCACCACCACCAATATCTGCATGATTCGGGTTGGGTTTCCTTTTCCCAACTGGATGGCTTTGGTTCCTAACCATTGAAAAACGCCTGTATCACTCATGATGTTGGCGATAACCATCATTCCAGCCAATAGCATGAGTACGTTCAGATCGATGGCGTGAAAGGCTATCTCTTGAGTGTAGGAATCGATGAGAATGATGGTTGCCATGCCGCCTAAAAGAGCAATGGCGGCGCGATCTACTTTTTCTGAGATGATTGCGGCGTAGACAAGGGTGAAAATGCCTACGGCAAGTAGAATGTCATTCATGATTTGTTGATGTAAGTCAAGATAAGATCAAGAAGCTCTACCAACCCCACAAACCCCACGACGTGGCTGTTATCATCTACAATGGGTAGTCCTGTTAGATCGTTTTTGTGCATGAGGCGAAACGCCTGTCCTACAGTATCGCTGCTGTGGACGGCAATGGGATCAATCATAATGTCGGAGATATTGTGGACATTAGCCATCTCTCCAAAATCAAGACTTCTATCGAGATCGCTGGATACCTCGCCGTAAAAAACCTCTGGCATGATGCCGAAGAACAGATGATCTGCCAGATTTCGTAGCGTGACAAGCCCTAACAAGTGTCCTGTTCTGCTTACCACCGCAGCCACATGCGCTGAAGGGCTCTCTCTCAGCGCCCGAACAGCATCCATCAGCGTCCCCCCAGCATTGACGATTGCAGGTTCGATCTTTAGCAGTCGGGCAGCATCGCTTACAGGCATGTCACGAATGGCAATCATGGAATCGCTCGGAGCGGGGACCGTCTCTGATTCCTCTGCTCGTGCGCGTTTGTGCAGACCAACGGTGCGACTAACGGGCACAGTAAATAGAATTCCACTATCAGGGCGCCCGAAACCACCCACCGCTTGCTCCGCTGCGGCGATGACCCCATCAATATGGTCTTTCTCTACAATCGATAGCACCGTCTTTCGTTTGAGCTCCGAAGCCCCAAACATTTTTGTCAGTCCTGAAAGACCGATCTCATCTAACCAACTGCTGGCGCGATAGCCCCCAATGCTATCAAATAGGGTCGCTCCAGGGACGCCCGCATCTCTGAGTGCTTCCAACAACTGAGGAAGTCGCTCGATATCATCCAGTATGATGACTAGGAGTTCGTGGTTCGCGTTGTTGCTCATAGCGCTTTTGAACGAGAATAAGTTTTGTTTTTGATGACGACATCGATTTCAAAGGTTTATTTTTCATTATACCACCTCTAGGCCTGTTTGGGCGATCATATTGGAATCGTATGTGATTCTTACGTAACCGATCGGCGAAGCGTTATTAACCAATTTGCTTTTATGTAAATCCAGGGGTGGCATTAGATGCGCACAGACATTGTTGTGTTCACATGTGCATTCATGCTTCTTGTGTGTGGTGTGTGAAAATGGCATAGCGCGGGGGCGCCCATTCGAGGAAAAATTTGCCATTGCGGACATTCGCTGCGAAAATATATTTCACGCATCGTTAAATTCATTTCGGTTTGCCACCCCTTTTGTTGTCGATATGTCCATTCGGTGTCTTTATTGTCAGTTTTTGTTCGCGCTAATACTTTTGTTCCTTGCCGGATGCCAGTCCGCCCCACCTGACGAACAGGTTTTTTTCGCCAACATTGAAACACTACCTGGCGTTCATCTATCTCTCTCTCCCAACCCTCCTCGCGGATTCAGGGCTGTGGGGTGGGAGCGTGTGTTGAGGGTGCATGAAAATGGTGGTTCGATCTGGTTGTTTCTTCCAGGAGTCTGTTACGCACAAGATGAAAGTAACGAAAAAGAACTTTCCTGGTTGAAAGAGAATCAGGCTGTCTGTTTTTCTGTGGGAGAGGATAGTGTGTACTGGATACCTTCTGGAGTGCGTGATAATTCCTCGGTGATCGCGGAGAAAGATGTCTCTTCATGGTTAAGTCAAGAAGGGTTTGCCCAACTGCAAAAACGTCATGGTGACGACCTTCTGTCGCAGGGTAAAATTGAAGAGGCGATTGCAGCATATTCTCAGGCTGTATCTCATGATCCTTCTGACTTTGATGCGCAACTAGCTTTAGGAGATGCGTTGTCTAATTCCGGGAAAAAGGAGGCCGCACTTTCGGCCTATTTGGCCGCACTAACCATCGAGCCAGATAATTATTCCGCTTTGAGACGATTGGGTGAGCTCTATCTCGATTTGCACAGGCCTGTGCTTGCCATTGAGCCATTGACGAAAGCCTATTTGCTTCAACCTGGTGATGCCGAGGTTTTGTTGTTTGTGGCTCTGGCCTTAGGACAAAGTGGACATCAAGAGCAAGCTTTGCGTGTATTGGAACTCGCCGAGGCTCAGATTTCTGACGAATCGAAGCTAAAGACGATTAACGATATCCGCAATGCTTTTTCTGGATGAATTCCGGCGATGCAACGTTGGTTACAGGTGACGATTAGCGACAAAAGAATGCTGTTCACTATACGTGAATGGAGCGAGAATTCGGGCATCAGGTCGTTAAGGAGACGAATCTTGTCTCCACAAATACTGATAATGGGGGTATGCAATAAAAATGCCCCGCACATTCGCGAGGCATTCAATGTCTCTTTCGGGGAGAGATCACGCCTGAATCGTCTTTTCTCCGGGTTCGTGGATATGGGGTGTAGTGGCCTGGGCATTTTGAAATTCATCTTGAATTGGGAATCCCAATTCTTGCTCTAATTGTTTGCGTCGTTCTTCCGCGGATCGCTTGCCTTCTTCGATCGCTCTATGAATGGCTTCTTTGATGGTTTGCACCTGGCCATCTTCTCTTTCTTGCGTGAGCAGCAAATAGGCTCCAGCTCCCATGGCTGCGCCCAAAACAATGCCTGCGGTAAAGTTGAGTAACGTTTTCATGGTGTTATTCGTTGTGAATCAAGAGAGGTAGTCGCGGAGTTTTCTGCTTCGGCTGGGGTGGCGCAGTCGGCCCAATGCTTGGGCTTCGATCTGGCGGATACGTTCGCGTGTAACGCCAAACTTGCGTCCAACCTCTTCCAGGGTGTAGTTGTAGCCGTCCACCAAGCCAAATCGTAGCTGCAAGATTCTGACTTCGCGAGGAGAGAGCGAGGCGAATATCTCGTCGATGACCTCTCTCAATAGCTGGCGGGAGGCTTCGTCGGTGGGGGATTGAGCGTCCTCGTCGGGGATGAAGTCTCCTAGATAGCTATCTTCCTCTTCGCCGACGGGCATTTCTAGTGAGAGCGGGCGTTGGCTGACACGAATAACTTGCTCCACCTTCTTCTGAGAAACCCCCAGGGCTTCTGCGATCTCTTCTGTCGTTGGCTCTCGCCCCAACTCTTGCACCAGTTGTCGGCTGGTGCGGGTGAGGCGGTTAATTTGTTCGTACATGTGCACAGGTACGCGGATCGTGCGTCCTTGATCAGCAATTGCCCGGGTAACTGCTTGTCGAATCCACCATGTGGCGTAGGTGCTAAACTTATAACCGCGGCGATAATCAAACTTGTTGACCGCCCGAATCAGGCCGATGTTGCCTTCCTGGATGAGATCGAGGAAGGGGACGCCGCGACCAACGTACTTTTTGGCAACGCTCACCACCAACCTGGAGTTGGCTTTGATTAAATGTTCCTGAGCGCGTTCGCCATCGCGTACCACCCAGAGAAGATACTCTTTTTCGATAGGGTCTTCGACTCCTTCGTCTAATCTTTCTTTTGCCAGGTCTCCCCTTTCCATACGTTTTGCCAGCTCAACTTCTTCTGCCGCAGTGAGTAATGGCACGCGGCCAATCTCCTTTAGATACAGACTAATGGAGTCATCCATCTCGATCTGGCTGATATCAATACTTTGCGAGGATGCATCACTTGCTTTTTGTGTTCGTTTCTTCTCGGCAATGGTTTCTTCGTCTTCCTCTTCGATATCTACAACTTCCTGTGACGCTTCCACGCCATCTTCTTTCATGTCGCGGACTTCAATGCCATGATCAAAGAGTGTAAGGAAGATGTCCTCGAGCAGCTCCATATTTGATTCCACCTCAGGAAGCGCCGCAAGAATTTCATCATAGGTGACGGATCCGCTATCTTTTCCTGTTCTCAGCAGGTATTCGACCGGCGTTTCTTCGGGAGTATGTGGGGCGAGCTGATGTGTTTCTTTGTTTTCTGCTTGTTCTGCATTGTTGACGAGTTCAGGCTGCTCCACAGCATCCTTGTTTTTGTTCGTTATCATTTCGTTGGTGCGTTTGTTCATTTCTTTATTTGTTGTTGCTGCCCGCCCGTTGTGGGCGATGTGTCAGCTTGTGTCTGTTCTTTGCGATAATAAGATTAACTTTTATTCGTTTCGGTTACTTTGTTTCACGTGAAACTTGTTCTCCGCAACTATTCCTCCGGTCGAGGGAATCGAAAGTCGATAATACCACTAATGATCGGCCAGCTGCTGCCGCATTGGGGGCAAATTACAGTGCTATCTGTATGGTTCATGTTGCCCGCTCTGCATTTGGGGCAAACATAAAAACTTCCAGTTGTTGGTGTCGTTGATTTTGTGGTGATGTTTTTGGTTAAAATGCTGGGGCTGAGTTTGAAGACTGATCCTGGCCCGGCAATGATGTTGTCGATTTTAGCCAGAGAGTCGGGTGGGAAATGGTTCTTCAATGCGGGGTGCCGAAAGTTTGAAATAGCGAGCTCTTTCTCTGTACGGAACCCGGCGCGTGTTAGCGCCTGTCGCATCCATCTGGGGTGGAAATCGAAGTTTAGTGGGATGAATTCGTACGGTTCTTCATCAAAAGGGCTCCAATCCTGTTTTTTGAGTAGAAACCGGGCGATTGCTTTTGCATTCCTCTTGTTGGCAAACTCCATAATGAAGATGCTTCTTCTGCGGAGCACCCGGTGGACCTCTTCCAGGGCTACATCGATCGCTTCCAAATGGTGCGCCACGCGGATCATGACGACGACGTCGGCTAGATTGTCAGCGAATGGGAGATTGTAGACATTGGCTGCGATGAATTTATATTTTGGATTGTCGCCAAAGCTTTTTTGAGCTTCCTGCAGGAGGGAAAGAGAGTAGTCTGTCAGAATGATTTGTTCGTAGTTTTTGTACAGGTCTGCCAACCTTCCGAAGCCTGCACCGACTTCGATGATAGTTCCTCCCTTTGGGGGCAATAAGCGGCTAATCGCCTTGCGCTCTGTGATATCTTCGAATTCTCTGCCCTGGCCTTCCCAAAAGTCCGTCCTGTAAGAGCTCCCTTCGTAGCTGATGACTTTTATTCGGTGTGTTCTTTTGGACAATAGAACCTCTACGCTTCATTAAAAGGATTTGTTTCGCCGGCATGGTTGAATGTTGCGCGTGTTTCATGTGAAACAGTTGGCGAGGCGGCGTGCGAAACTTAACATATTGTAGCAGAAAGTTGGCGGTTTGACAACCCCTTTTGGAGGGAAGTTTTGAAATCAGGGGGAGTTGGAGTTTTTGTGTTGGTAATTCTTTTGTCTTTTGTGGGGGCAGATTCGCACTGTGTGCACGTTAGGAGGATGTTTTTTCCTGTGTGTGGCGGCGTTGTGCTCGCTTTGTGGTTGGCAAATGCCTTCTTGTTGGCGGAAAACATTTGTCGGTGCGTGGTGTAGTTGTTTTTGGTGAGAATAACGGCTCTTTTTTGCTTGAGATTGTCTTTCTGCCTGCCTGATGCAAACAGGCTTTGTTTGCTGTCACAACCTGGGTGGGGGCGAATTTGACTGACGCCATCGGGCGTGAGTGAATCCTGATCCTCCCTCATGGACGATGGGGGTGCAGTTTTTGCATTTGCTTCCTTTCGCTCTCTGAGACGGGGGGAATGATGCTTGGGGGTTCAGGTGTCGCCCGGGACGCCCTCAGGCGACCTGGACGGCATGGTTTGTCTCCTGACCTCAGGTCTGAATCGCCCGACTTGAGTCGGCCAGGGACGCAAACAAGCGTCCCTTTTTGAAACGCACCCTCGTCGCCCTGAGAGGTGACGAAATCGTCGTTGTATGATATACTCTTTTCGTGTGGCCGACGCATCGACCCATTATGTCCAAACGTCTTTCCTATCCTCTCCCCCGTAAATAAAGGATAGTTTTCTTATGGCGAGAATTGTTGCTGTTACAAATCAAAAGGGTGGCGTGGGCAAGACCACGACCGTGCTTAATGTTGGGGCCATTGCTGCGGATATGGGACGTAAAACCCTGGTTGTGGATTTGGATCCGCAAGCGGCGCTGACAGCTTCTCTTGGGTTGGACCCCCATCGTCTACAAAAGTCGATTTATCATCTGTTGTTAGCGAAGGAGCTCGATCCTGAGCGGGTGTTGGTGAGAGATGTTCGTCCGAATCTCGATGTCTTGCCCGCTAACAAATCGCTAGTTCGTTCGGATGTAGAATTAGCGCATCAGATTGGACGCGAATATCTCTTACAAGAGTCGCTGTTTCCTATTCGTCATGAGTACGATTTGGTTTTGATAGATAACGCTCCGAATCTCGGTGTGCTTACCATTAATGCCTTAACTGCGGCAAGTGAAGTCCTCATCCCTTTGGTGTGTGAGTATTTGGCTTTGCGAGGAATGGGGATGCTTGTGGATATGATTCGTCAGGTTCGCAGTGAAACTAACCCCTCACTGAAAATATTAGGGGTATTGATTAGCATGTATGATTCCAAATCATTGCATGGTCGGGAAGTTTACGCTGAGGCTAAACGCATCTTTGGCGATTATGTGTTCGAGCCGCCCATTCCCAAGAACGCCCGTTTCGCCGAGGCTGCCGCGGCTCAACGCCCAATTATCGAGTACGATCCTCATAACCCAGCTGTTCCCATTTACCGCAATATCGTTGATCAGATTCTGAATGGGAATGCTGTCAAAGATTCTGCCACTGAAAAATCATGATGAAACCGCCCGGAGATTTGCTCCCGGGCGATTTTTTTGATGGGGTGGGGTGGTCGTAGATCGGCTTGGGCGCGCGGCCAGAAGATCGTCCAGGCGCGAGGATCTCTCGCCGATCTTGCATTCCGAACTCAGTTGGTCTGGGGTGAATGTGCATTGGGGAAAATCTTCTGCAAGCGCGGGTTGGGCGTGATGCCGGGGATGCGCCCACGTTTGGCCACGGGACGCCCCTCGATCTCCTTGATGTCTGCAGTGAAGTCGATGGGGGGAGCCCCCGAGATGGCGCTGCCGATGCCGAAACCATCCACTGGCGCACCGGCCTCCTTGAACACGCGAATGCGGTCTGGATCAATGCCGCCGCTGACGAATATCTTGACATGCTGGAAGCCTTCCAGATCGAGTCGGGCCCGCACCTCCTTCACCAGCTCCGGCGTCACCCTGCCTCGCTCCGAGGGAGTGTCCAACCGCACGCCCCACAGCCTGTCGCCCAAGGCCCGGGCCACCCGCAAACTTTCCTCCGCCTCATCCTTGAACGTGTCCACCAGAGCCACGCGGTTGATCGTCGGATCGATGTGCCGGTCGAAAGCCTCCACCGCGCGCACAGTGTCGCCCAGACTGAGGATCAAGGCATGAGGAATGGTGCCCGAGGGCTGAATGCCCGCCAGCCGCGCACCGGCGGGCGTGGCGCAGCCCGCACATCCTCCCACCATGGCCGCGTACTCCATGCGAGCAGACACATCGGGATGCACATGCCGGGCGCCAAAACTGAGCACGGGGATGGGGTCCGCAGCCTCGACACAGGCCCGGGCCGCAGTCGCCCAGCCCGTCTCGTGGGCCAGAATGCCCAAATATGCGGTTTCATAGATGGCGAAGGACTGATACGGGCCGCTGATGCGCAGCACGATCTCCCGCGGTTCGATGATTGCGCTCTCCTCCAACGCCCAAACCTCGGCATCCTCCGGCAGAACGCGGGTCAAGAGGTTCAGCACCTCGTTCATGCCCGCCAGCACTGCCCGTTTGCGGGCGAACACCTCCATGGTCACCCGCGGGTTGACGCCCTCCGCCTCCAGGATGCGCCTGGTGCGCAGGAAATAAACGTCGGCGTTGTCTCCTTTCAGCGTCGCCTCGCTGGGGGCAAAACGTTCATCTTCGAAATTATACATGAGCGACAAGCTCCTTCTCTTGGGCGCGGCTCCAGGCTTCGTAATCGGGGACCACGTTGACGCCCAGGATTTTCTCCATGTGCTTCAGTGCGAACGCGTGGGCCTCGGGATCGAAACTGGTCACCGCATTGGCGGGAATGACAACCGGATAATCGCGGTTGCGCAGATCTGCCGTGGTGTACATCACACAGATGTCGGTGGCCACGCCCGTGACGATAATCCGGTCTGGATGGATGCGATCGAGAATGCGCTCCAGATCAGTGTCGAAAAAGGCGCTATAACGCCGTTTGTCGATGATGATAGCATCTTTGGCGAAATCCGCCAGTTCGGGATCGATCTCCGTCTCCCACGAGCCTCGCACGCAGTGGGGCGGCCACATCTCGAATTCCTTGTCATCAGGATCATGCACATCGCGGGTGAAGATGAATTGGGATCCCTTCTTTTGCTCCTCTCTCAGGATTTTCTTGATGGGCTCGATGATCTCGCGAACTGTCTCGCCCGCGTACAGCGTGCCGTTGGGATCGGTGAAGCCCCTCTCCATGTCGATAATCATGACAACGGTAGTCATGGGAAACCTCCTGTGTTGATGCGTAAGACGTGAGACGTGATGCGTGAGAATATCACGTTTCACTTCTTCACGAGTTTTGATCAGCAGATTGGGAATGGGGGGAGGATGGGGCCCAAAGACCGGTTTCGTGGCAGCTTCATCCAGTCCTCCGTCTTCGGTCCCCGGTCATTTTCATTGGCGTCAGCGGATGTGAATTCGCGAGGTGATGTGTAATTTTTACACCAAGTTTTGTGTTCATTATACACAAAGCGGTCGCGTTTGTAAAATCCCGAAAGCCTGCTTTGCTCCTTTTGCCAACTCGCTCCCGCTGTGCAAAAATAGCCAGTAATCTTCCGTCCATTTCATCTCTCATTCCCTCTAGCCCCCCATGAACGCCAGCCAGCAACACATCCAGGAATTCGCCCAGGCGCTGGAAAAACGCAGCGCCGCGGAGATCAAAACCGATCTCGCCTCTCGCATCCTTTACAGCACCGACGCATCCATCTACAAGATGACGCCTCTGGCCGTGGTTGTGCCCAAACATGTTGATGATGTGCTGGCCACGGTGGAGACCTGCATCGAATATGGTCTGCCCGTGCTGCCCCGGGGCGGCGGCTCCAGTCTTGCCGGTCAGACCGTAGGCGAGGCCGTGGTCATCGACTTCACCAAGTATCTGGATCAAATTTTGCAGGTGGATGCAGAACAGCGGCGGGTGCGTGTGCAGCCGGGCCGCACGCTGGATATGCTGAACAAGGAGATGAACCGCTACGGGCTGATGGTGGGGCCTGATCCCGCCAGCAGCAACCGGGCGGTGGTGGGCGGCATCATCGGCAACAACAGCACCGGCTCCCACAGCATCGTCTACGGCCGGTTGGTGGATCATGTGCACGCCCTGCGCGTGGTCATGGCGGATGGCCGGGATGTGCGCTTCGGGCCCGAGGATTGGACGCGCGTCGCCCAACTGGCCCGGGGCGAGAGCATCGAAGCCCGGCTCTACCGCGACCTCATCCCCCTCCTGCGCGAGAACGCCGCACTCATCGATGAGAAATTCCCCAAATACTGGCGACGGGCCGGGGGCTACAATCTGGATTATCTGCGCAAACAACTGGATGGCGACGCCTTCAACTTTGCCCCCGTGCTGGTGGGCAGCGAAGGCGCCCTGGGCGTCTTTCTGGAGGCCGAACTCAATCTCGTGCCCATCCCCCGCTACAAAGCCCTGGCCATCCTCCATTTCGACACCCGCGAAGCTGCATTCCGGGCCGTGCCCGGCTTGCTGGAACTAAAACCCTCCGCTGTGGAGCTCATCGACGACTACCTGCTGCATCTCACCCGCTCCGCGCCCTACTGGGATCGGCGGCTCACCTTCATCGAAGGCGAGCCCATGGTGGTCTACATCGTCGAATTCTCCGCCGACGAGGAAAAACAAATCGAAGATCGTCTGCAGGCGCTCAAACAGCACTTGCAGCGCACAGGATACAAAAATCCGGTGGTCACCATCACCGATCCCGACGAACAGGCCAATGTTTGGGATGTCCGCAAGGCGGGATTGGGACTGCTGCTTTCCATGAAGGGAGACGCCAAGCCCCTACCCGGCATCGAGGATGTGGCGGTGCCCCCCGAGAACCTGGCCGACTACATGGCGGAAATGCGGGCCGAGATGGCGGATCGGGGCGTGACCGCGGCCATGTACGCCCACGCGTCCGCGGGCTGCATCCACGTTCGCCCCATCCTCAGCCAGAAGAAGATGGAAGACATCGAAACCCTCATCCATCTCACCACCGTGGCCGGACGTCTGGCCAAGAAATATCATGGCGTGCCCAGCAGCGAACATGGCGACGGCCTGGCCCGCAGCTATCTCAACCCCGATTTCTTCGGGCCCGAGATCTACGATCTGCTGGTTCGCGTCAAACGCACCTTCGATCCCGACAACCTGATGAACCCCCACAAGGTGGTCGATCCTCTGCCGCCCGACCAAAACCTGCGCTACGGCCCGAACTATCACACCATCGAGATCACGCCTGTGTGGGATTGGTCGGAGGATGGGAGTTACGCCCAGGCGGTGGAGCTGTGCAACGGCGCGGGCGTCTGCCGCAAACTGGACGTGGGAACCATGTGTCCCTCCTTCCAGGCCACCCGGGACGAGCAATTCAGCACCCGCGGCCGGGCCAACCTGCTGCGCGCCGCACTTTCGGGCGAACTCCCCGGCGGTCTGGATAACCCCGACCTGCACGAGGCCCTCGACCTCTGCCTGGGCTGCAAAGCCTGCAAGAGCGAATGCCCCTCCAGCGTGGACATGACCAAGCTCAAAACCGAAGCCCTGGCTCAACACTACCAGGAACATCGCCCGCCCATTCACAAACTGGTCTTCGGCCACATCCACGAGCTTTCTCGCTGGGGCAGCGCGTTTGCGCCCCTTTCCAACTGGCTGCTGGAATTTTCCCCCACCCGCTGGGTGATGCAAAAAGCCCTGCACATCCATCCCGATCGCAAATTCCCCGCATTTCATCGCCACACCTTCACCCGTCAATACCGCGAGTATCGTCGATCGACGCCGCCGAAATCTGGCGACCGACGGGCCGTGCTCTTTGTGGACACCTTCACCGAATACAACGATCCCGAGGTGGGCATGGCCGCGGTGCGGGTGCTGGAGGCCGCTGGGGTGCAGGTGGAGGTGACTTCGGCCATGACTTCGGGGCGGCCCGCACTCTCGCAAGGACTTGTCCCCTATGCGCAAAAAGCGGCCCGCGAGGTGGTGGCGGCCCTGACGCCCTACGTTCGCGAAGGCATCCCCATCATCGGCCTGGAGCCCAGCAGCATCCTCACCATCCGCGACGACTATCCCGACCTGCTCCCGGGCGATGAGGCGCGCCAGGTGGCCGCAAGCGTCCTCCTCTTCGATGAATATCTCACCCAACTGCTGGAAGAAGACCCAAGCGCCCTGCCGCTGCACCGCGAAGAGACCCATTTCCTGGTGCACGGGCATTGTCATCAGAAATCGCTGGTGGGCGAAGAGCCCCTGTTCAAGGTGCTGGACGCCATTCCGGGCGCTGGGGCCGAAAGCACCGAGGCCGGGTGCTGCGGCATGGCCGGGGCATTTGGCTATGATGCGGATCATTACGACGTGAGCAAAGCCATCGCCAACGATCGCCTCATTCCCAGCATCGAAGCCCATCCCGACGCTATCATCGTGGCCAATGGCGCCTCCTGCCGCCATCAAATCATCGAACTCACCGGGCGCACGCCTGTGCATCTGGCCGTGGCCCTGGCCGACGCCTTGAGCTTATAAAATGCGGTGATTG
>Ga0256914_1001821_pt1 | contig 18487 bp, 16 predicted proteins | sample HulkmetaG_FD_191571 | JGI IMG/M metagenome (GOLD analysis project Ga0256914, IMG submission 191571) | Hydrothermal chimney microbial communities from Main Endeavour vent field at the Juan de Fuca Ridge, Pacific Ocean - Hulk | ecosystem: Environmental > Aquatic > Marine > Hydrothermal vents ... | reverse complement strand
AGAGGTATTACCACTTATAATAGGTCTAAAATAAGAGATATAGAGCGGTCAACAGCTGGACATAATAGTGTTGAGATAGATAATAAGAGCCAAAGTGAAGTTTGGGATAGTTTTAGAGTGGGAAATCGAGGTAGAGTTATAGATATAAAAGAGTCTAAAAACAGCATAGAGGCTACTCACAATGGATATATAGATACTTTACATAGTAGAAAATGGAGTTTTCAAGAGAATAAAATATCAATTTATGATAAACTAAATAAAGAGTCCAATGCAATCGCAAGACTATATTTTCATTATAGTATATCCAAAACCTATATTTTGGAACATATCAAAATATATAATGGCAGTTGGAAAATTTTAGATTATCAACTCTCTACAGGATTTAATAGCTCAACAAAAGCCTATTATATTGAGATATATTTTAGTAAATATTTAAATATTGATATATATCCACGGGACACTTTTAATAAATTATTCTAGCTAAATATAATCCATTTGGTGGGGCTAACGCTGTAGAGTATCGCTTCTTTAACTCTAACTGTTGCAACTGTTGAGATATAGTTAACTCTTTTAATGATACTTTAATAGCAAAATCAACCATTAAACGAACTTGTGAACGCAAAAATCCATTAGCTTCAAAATAGATAATATGGTATTTTTTATACTCCATATAATATGCTCTATATATAGTTCTAATATTACTATTTGTCACAGTTCCACTCTTCAAAAAATAGCCAAAGTCATGCTCCCCCTCAAATAGTTTAAGTGACCTATTCAATATCTCTCTATTAAAGTTTGGATAGTATGAAATATATCTCTCTTCAAATATAGATGGTTTAGTAGTTTTAAAAATATATCGATATATTCTTCTTTTAGCTGAAAATCTAGCATGAAAGGAGCTATCTACAGAGGAGATATGTTTAAAATAGACCCCATTTAATTTTCTGTTTAAAATATCTCTTAATCTGTTTAAATCTCTCCAAAAGTATGGTACTATAAAGTCTATAACCTGTCCAGTGGCATGAACACCTTTATCTGTCCTTCCCCCTCCTCTTATACTATTTTTAATACCAATAGATACTAAAGCCTCCTCTACCGCTTGGGTAACTGTTAAATTTGTACTTTTCTGTTTTTGAAATCCTCTAAAAGATGCCCCGTCATAAGATATTACTGCTTTTACTCTCACTAAAAATACCTTGATACCCTAAAATGAAATAGTAGTAACCCAATAATTAATGTGCTACCTAAAGCTACTCCTAAAAGCAGAAATGAACCATATTTTTGTAAAAGTGTAGCAGTTATATATAGTAGTAGAGTAGTCAAAGCCAATACTATATATCCGTAACTCTTTTGGTATCTTGGATTTATAATGGCAAAGGAGGCAACTATATATAGAGCAATTATGGGAATTAGGCTAATAAATATAAAAAATAGAATTTTTCCCTTTTTTTTAGGATTTTTGGCATATTTTGCCCAATACTCCTTTATATTTTTATATGTATAAGCCTCTCCATTAATATTTTGAAATATTTTCATCTCCTCATACTCTACCATCTTTACCGTTTTTTTGGAGAAGGTGTATCCACTTCCATATTTTAAACTTAAAGATACAGTGGAGTTTCTATTTTCAACTTCTGCCTCTTTGGCTATAAATAACCTATTGGAACTATTTTTCTCCTTTGTATATATAACAATATCCCTCATACTATTTTCATGTTTACTTTTTAAATATACAAAAAAATCGCCAAATTTCTGTCCCAATTGAGATGGTGAAATATTCAATTTTGCCTGTGTAATCTTATATGCTTTAAAAGCTCTATAGTGCTGTTGTGCTTGGGGCATCTTTATAATTGATAGTAACAGCAGAAGAATAGAAAAAAGTATAGCAGAGATTAATAATCTTCTAACAACATCTTTAGACCTAACTCCTAATGCAAAAAGAGCCATAAGTTCATTTTCACTAGATAATCTAAGTAAAACAGTGACTACAGCAATTAAAAAAGATACAGGTATAGTATAAAATAGCATTGCTGGAAGGTTATATCCAAAGAGTCTGCTCATCTCAAAAAAATCAACCTGTATAAATTTGGTTAAAGATGATAACTGAACAATAGAGACCAGAGAACCTATAAAGAATAGGGGTAGAAATATGGTTAAAAATGCTCTTGTAAAGTTCTCTGATATATATTGAAATAGACCCACTCTACCCATATATAATCCAATCTGCTAAGAGTAAAAATTGGGTATCTAAAAGATAGACTATAACCGTAGCCATTGCTAAAAATGGTACAAATGGCACAATTTTATTTTTTGCTAATAGTGATGGAACTATAGCCAATAGTGCAGATAGGAAAAGTGCATAAAAAAAGAGTGGAAATCCAAGCAAAGCTCCCATCGTTCCAGCCACAATTATATCACCCTCCCCCATAGCTTCTCTCTTTAGAAAATAGCTTATATAATATCTAAGGAGTGCCAATCCACCTGAAGCCATTAGTGCATATTGAAGTGCCTCAATAATATTTGGTTGAACTACTGCTAAAGCTAAAGCTAAAAGATTTAAACTATCTGGAACTGCTAAATATCTAAAATCTATTATAACTAGAGCTAAAAGTAATGCAAACACAACAAATACAATTGGCATATACCAAACTAGCCCCATTTTTAAAAAGAGTAATACTCCTATAACTCCCGTTATAAACTCAACAATAGGGTACTGCATAGATATTTTATCTCTACAAAAGTAACACTTTCCACCTAAGATAAACCATGACACTATAGGTATATTATGCCACCATTTCAGAGGGGTTTGACAAGTTTGACACTTTGAAGCAGGATATGCTATATTCTCTCCCTTTGGAATACGATATATTAATACATTTAAAAATGAACCAAATACAATACCAAATATAAAAATGGTAACTATTAAAAAAATATCATACATTAAAGACCTCCAAATCTTCTGTCTCTATTTATATACTGCTCAATTATACTATCTAGCTCTTTAGATGTAAAATCTGGCCAAAGTGTAGGGGTAAAGAAAAATTCACTATATGATAGTTGCCAAAGTAGAAAATTGGATAGTCTCTGCTCCCCACTTGTACGAATTAATAGATCTATATCTTGATATGGGGTATTAAGCTCATTTCCCAAACTCCTCTCTGTAATCTCCTCACCTCTTTCTGCTAATCTTGATGCCGCTTTTGCTATCTCCTCTCTTGAGCCATAATTTAGGGCTAATATTTGAGTTACATTTGTATGGTGGGCTGTCTGCTTCTTAATTGAAGCTATTGTCTCTTGAAGTTTTGGTGAAAACCCTTCTATATTTCCAACTGTTTCAAATCTAGCACCAAATTTATGATAGGTTGGGAGTTCCTGCTTTAACCACCTATCAAGCAGTCTCATAAGAAAATCCACCTCATATTTGGGTCGCTTCCAATTTTCTGTACTAAAAGCGTACAGAGTTACTGTCTCTATCGTTTTATGTTCAGCACAATATTGAGTTATATCTCTAATAGTATCAGCTCCCTTCTCATGACCTTTAGTTCTAATAAGACCTCGTCTTTTTGCCCATCTTCCATTGCCGTCCATAATAATTGCTAAATGTTTTAATAGATTATTGCTCATTTTCTATCTTCTTACTTTCATCTAAAATTTTAAAAGATAGAGAAAGCTTGTCACTGTAACCCAAATCTATACTATTATTATCTGTTATAAAAGTTATATTGTTATTATCTGTTCCGAAACTCTCACTATCTCTTAACAGATTATAACATACTGCATCTATAGATTTCCTTTTAAGAATACTTTTAGCATTACTAAAACCATTTTTGTTATCCATTTCAGCTTTAAAAGCTATTGTGGTCAAACCTCTTTTATCGATAGTAGATAAAATATCTAGGTTCTGTTTAAGTTCAAGAGTCCAATTATCACCAATATCAGACTTCTTTATCTTTCCAATCTGTGGAAACTTTGGTGTAAAATCTGCAACAGCAGCATTCATAAATAGATAGGGTCGCTTTTGAATAAGATGAATTGGCTCACTACTACTCATGGTGGCATGGCTTATTTTACCTTTTTTGGCAACTCTTATTGAATCTATTATATACTCCAACATCTCATCTGTATCTTCTACATCTATTGTATATATCTCTTTTGGAATATTTAAATGTTCTTTTGTAGATATTAAACAGACATCAGCACCACGAAGATATAGGGCTGTAGCTAAAGCATTTGCCATCTTTCCTGAAGAGAAGTTTGAAATATATCTTACATCATCAATCTTCTCTCTAGTGCCACCCCCTGTTACTATAACTCTTCTATCTTTCCAGAAATCATCAATAAGCATCTTTTGGGCTGTCTGATAAAATATCTCAATAGGTTCAGCCAATGCTCCATCTCCTTCATCTCCACAAGCTAACAGTTTAGATTGAGAAGAGATGATTTTAACACTATTTACAGCTAACATCTTTAGAGAACCTGTTGTATAGTGATTATCTATCATATTTGTATTCGCAGAGGGTGCAACAAGTAGAGGCTTATTAAATGCCAATGCACTCTGAAGTAGAATATTATCTGCTATACCTTTGCTTAATTTATTAATTGTATTTGCAGTAGCAGGAGCAATAACAAAAACATCAGCCCACTTTCCAATATCTATATGGTTTAAATCCGATACCCAACTTTCACTCTCTTCTCTTAAAACTCTCTCTCTAGTTAATGCCTCAAATGTAAGAGCAGATATAAACCTTTGACTACTTGGAGTCATAATAACCCTAACAGATGCACCACTCTTTATAAAAGCCCTTGCTACCTCACACGCTTTATATGCTGATATGCTACCTGTTACACCCAATAACACATTTCTACCACTTAAATTGATATTCATCTGTTACTCTTTCCAAAAAAATTTATAGAAGTAGTCAGACATAATTTTTAGAGGGGTTCTTGATATTGCAAGGGAGCCTTTTTTTACATCTTTGGTTAAAGTTGTTCCTGCCCCTATAATCACATCATCTTCAATAGAGATAGGAGCTATTAGTTGACAATCACTCCCTACAAATACATTTTTTCCTATTATAGTTTTATATTTTGCTTTACCATCATAGTTACAAGTTATAACCCCAGCTCCTATATTGGTACCTTTGTCAATAGTAGAGTCTCCAAGATAGGATAGATGTCCAGCTTTTACTCCATTTAGAGTCGATTTTTTTACCTCCACAAAATTTCCAATATGGGTATCTTTAATATAAGAGTTGGGTCTAACTCTTCCCATTGGTCCAATAGATGAGTTTTCAATAATTGAACTTTCAATGACAGAGTTTGTTTTTATATAGGAGTCTTTTATATGAGTTTTACCTAAAATTGATACCCCATTTTCTATAATAGACTCACCCTCAAATGATGCCCTACTATCTATATATATGGTGTCTGGCAGACGCATAAGAGTACCATTTTTCATTAACTTCTCTTTTATTCTTTTTTGCATAATCTCTTCAGCAATAGCCAAATCCAATTTAGAGTTAACACCCTTAAACTCCTCTTCTAATACATATATAGGTTTTACAACTCTATTCTCTTCAACCGCCATTTTAATAATATCTGTTAAATAGTACTCTTTTTGGGCATTATTATTATTAATTTTTGGAATGTATCTATCTAATAGTTTACTCTCGACTACATAGACTCCTCCATTTACAATATTTATCTCTTTTTGAGTAGTCGAACAATCTTTCTCTTCTACTATCTCTTTTATATCTCCATTTTTAATAACCACCCTTCCATATCCTGTAGGATTTTGAACTCTAATTACAGATAGATTTATATCTCCATCTCCATTTATTAAAGTGGTAAGTGATTTTTTAGTAATTAGAGGCATATCTCCATTTAAAATAATACTCTTTGTATATTTGTACTCTATACCTCTTAATGCACCACCTGTTCCTGCAAAATTTTCTACATCTTGAATATGAAATTTTATTCCGCTATACTCCCTCTCTATCTCCTCTTGAACCCTCTTGGCTTGATGATAAAGAACTACTGTTATATCATCAGATATTGCAACTCCCGCATCTATTACATGAAAAAGCATAGCCTTTCCTGAAACTGTATGAAGTACTTTTGGGGTATCTGATTTCATTCTAGTACCTTGACCAGCAGCCAAGATTATAACACTTATAGACATATTTAAACCTTTATAGAATATTAAATAAATTTTCAAGGAGAATTATATCCAATAGAGGTTAAGATAATATATTAAGCTATATTAATCTAATCTTCTCTTTTACTGATGGTATTAATTTAGAAGATACAGAAAGATTGGTATAACCCATATCAATAAGCTCTTTTATAACCTCTTCCACTCCTGCTAACTCTCCACAGATGCTAATTGGTTTAGATGTATTATCTATAATTATTTTTAAGGCTGAAATAATAATAGGCGATATTAAATCAACCTTTAATATAGGGTGGGTTCTTTCAATTGCAAATAGATACTGAGTTAAATCATTTGTTCCAATAGAGAAAAAATCAACCCCTTTATCAAAAACTTTTAAAGCTAAGATAACAGATGGGACTTCAATCATAATACCAAATAGAATATTACTAATATCTATATTATTCTCTTTTGCCACCTCTTGTGCTATCTTTTTAGCCTCTCTAAACTCCCTTTTTTCACTTATCATAGGAAACATTATCTTAATTGGTTTCCCATTGTGAGCCTTAAATATTGCCAGTAGTTGCTCTCTAAAAAGTTTCTCTTCATAGAGGGAAAAACGGATACCTCTTAATCCTAAAAATGGGTTATCCTCTTTTGGAATATCTATATAAGGTAGAGATTTATCCCCTCCTATATCAAGAGTTCTAATTGTTACATCATCAAATAGTTCAAATATCTCTCTATAGACTCTTACCTGTTCATCTAATGAGGGCTTCTCTTTCGTAAAAAGAAATTCAGTTCTTAATAGTCCTATACCATCAGCCCCCTCCTCTTTTGCCTCTTTTGCTGAATTTATATCTGTAATATTTGCCAATACTCTAATCTTTTTTCCTAACCTTGTTTTTGCCTCCTCAAATCTTTTAGAGTAACTTTTATCCTCTTCTAGTTTAATTTGACTCTGTTTATTCTTTGCTTTCCTTAAATCTCTATCGGTTGGTTCTAATATAATGTCACCACTATTGGCATCAATTATAATATTTAAATAGGTACTATTTTTACATATATTTCTATCTATAATTATTGATGGAATAGCCAATGAGCGAAGGAGAATAGATGTATGAGAGGTGATAGAGCCTTGTTCTAAAATAACCCCCTCAATAGGGGTTTTAGAGATTTGATTAACCTCACTAGGTAATAAATCATGAGCTAAAAGTATATATGGAGTATTTGGCAGATTTAGACTCATAGTAACTCCTAAATGGGATAAAATCCTATTTTTTAAGTCTTTATAATCTGCTATCTTAGACTTAAATTTTGTATCTTTTAATCTCTCTATTTCATTAGAAAATATCTCTTTTAACTCCTCTATACTACTTATATTCTGCTGAAAAATATCACTTGAGAGTAGCTCTTTTTGGGCTAAGAATATTTGGGCTTCATTGCTACTCTTATTCTTTTCATAAAGTTGTAAAAGCTCATTTTGAGTTAAAGATATAGCATCTTTTATAGATATATCTCTATTATCATCTTTTATCTCTACACTTTGATATTTAACTAAAGGTGCAACTCCAACCCCTTTTGAGATACTTTGTCCACGAATAGATGGAGATTGATAATTTTCATCTTCCTGTTTAGCTATCTCAATCTTAGTATCCTCTTTCATTAATTTATTAAAATAGTCACTAAGATACCTATTACTCTTTTTCGCCTCTTCTCCTATAGATTTTAATATAAATTTATCACCCTCCTCTAAAGCTAATGATAATATTTTAGGAACCTGCAAAGCAGACACCTCCTGCTCTTTTGCTATTATTGTAATAGTAGCATTAAATTTTTTAACCTCATTTACAAATTTCGCAATGGGACGAAGATGAAAACCATTAGATGAGGTAATAGTTAGAGTCGATTGTACTTGTATTGGTTCTGTTTTTAATAATTTTTTTATAAAATTCATTTGCTTCACTGTTTTTTGGGGGATTATATAATTTTTTTGTTAAGTCTTTTATAAATATAAGAGTTTATAACGAGCTTTTAGCATTATTAAAGGAGGAGAGATTGCATAATAGGATTTTCACAGATTGTAATTGGAAAAATAAATTAAATACTAAAAACTCATATAAGAAATTATACCCAACCAACGCTTAAACTATAATTAACATTTTTAAATTAAAAAAAATATTTTTATCTCTATCTCTATTAAGAGAATAGTAATAATTTATGATTTTTTATTGAAAATAATACTATAATATGCAAAAAAATTTTACATTTAATAAAATTAAGAAGGTTTATCTAATGTTTGAAACAGTTATTGGACTTGAGGTTCATGTTCAACTCAATACCAAAACAAAACTATTCTGTTCATGTCCTACAAGTTTTGCAGAGCATCAAAATAGCAATACATGTCCAACATGTTTAGCTCTGCCGGGTGCTTTACCCGTAGTAAATAGAGAGGCTATTATAAAAGCTATGAGATTTGGATATGCAGTTAATGCCAATGTAAATCTTAATTCAAAGTTTGATAGAAAAAGTTATTTCTATCCTGATAGTCCATCTGCATATCAAATTACTCAACTATATAAAGCCATTGTACAAAATGGTGAAATATTTATTGATTTGGAAGATGGAACTCAAAAAAGAGTAGGTATAATCCAAGCACACCTTGAGGCAGATGCTGGGAAAAATATACATGACGGTAATATCTCTAAAGTTGACCTAAATCGTGCTGGAACACCTCTATTAGAGATAGTAAGTCAACCCGATATGCGAAGTGCTAATGAGGCTGTAGCCTACTTAAAAAAACTACATGCAACCGTTAGATATTTAGATATTAGTGATGCTAATATGCAGGAGGGTTCATTTAGATGCGATGTAAATGTATCTATCAGACCAAAAGGGCAAGTTAAGTTTGGTACGAGAGTAGAGATAAAAAATATTAACTCTTTTAAATTTATAGCCTCTGCTATCAATTATGAGGTTCAAAGACAAATAGAGGCGTATGAAGATGGAGTTTATGAGAATGAAATTTATCAAGAGACTAGATTATGGGATGTTGATAGAGGTGTAACTAAATCTATGAGAGGAAAAGAGGAGGCTTCTGATTATAGATATTTTCCTGACCCAGACCTAAGAGCAGTAATTGTTACAGATGATATGATAACCCAAGCAAAAAATATGCCGGAGTTACCTGATGCCAAAATAGATAGATATATTAATAAATTGGGACTTAAAAGATATGATGCTTCAGTTATATGTGCAACTAAAGAGTCGGCACAATTTTTTGAAGATATGTTAAAACATGGAGCTAATCCTAAAATGGCAGTTAATTGGTTAAATACTGAACTATTGGGACGACTCAATAAAAAAGGATATAGTATTACCAACTCTCCTGTCTCAGCATCAAAACTTGGTGAACTTATCTCAAAGATAGATGATGGAACAATTAATGGTAAGGGTGCAAAAGATATTTTAGATGTACTTATGGAAAAAGATAGTGATATTACTAAGTTAATAGACTCTATGGGATTAGCTCAAATTAGTGATGATGGAGCTATTTTAAAACTAATAGACTCAATTTTAGATAAACATAAAGACAAGGTAGAGCAGTATAAAGCCGGAAAAGTAAAACTTTTAGGTTTTTTTGTTGGTCAAATAATGAAAGCTAGTAGAGGTTCAGCAAATCCTAAAAAAGTTAACGAACTATTAAAAAAGAGATTATCATAAATTTGTTATAAAAAGTTGAGATGGTTGGGATTTTAGCTATTTAGTTATTAAAATAATTTCAAAAATATTGTGACCATTTTTATAGCGATAGTTTAATCTATAATCTAATCTCTTGACTATATTATTTACAATATAAAGTCCTAAACCAAATCCTCTTTGTCTCTTTTCCTCTTGTGTAAATGGTTCAAGATAATACTCTAATGGGTGTTCTAAACTTCTCCCCTTTGATAAGACCTTAATAGATTTACTATCAGTAATAATTGTTGTACTAAAATCTTCTGAATATTTTATAGCATTATCAATTAAATTCTTAAGTGCCAATGATAATAACTTTGCATCAGTTATAATAGTCTCATTTTCTGTTTCAACAAATATTCTATCTCTATTACATAATAGTAATTTCAAGCTATTTTCTATAATATCATTGATATTGACCTCTTTTAATTGTGGTTTAAAACTCCGTGTGGTAATTCTTTCAATATATGCCAACTCTTTAATTAATTCATTCATTCGCTCAAAAGCTTTAATAAGAGTCTTTTTATTATTCCCATCTTCTATCATCTCTACAGCAATTCTACCTTTTGTAATGGGGGTTTTAAGCTCATGCATCATATTTCTCATAAATAGATTTTTAGACTCCAATAGGGTTTTAATATGATAGATAGCATTATCAAAACTCTGTGCAATCTGTCCTATCTCATCATTACTTTTATATGTTATTTTTATATTCATATCACCTTTTGCAAATTTTAAAATCTGTTTATTAAGTTTTTTTAATGGAGATATTTTTCTAGTAATAGCAATATATAAAAAGATAAATAAAAATGCAACCAAAATAGCAATAAGGATTGTTACTTTAATTCTAATATTATTTGATTTGATGTCCTTTAACATAAGATTATATCCATATCTTTGAAGATATATATAGTGATTATCTCCTATTGCAAAAATTTGCATTCTTCCATAAACAGATTCACCCTCAAATATAACTTTGCCTCTACTTAAAATTAGTAGTCTATTAGCATTAATTGCTACAGGTTTAACTTTTGAATTTTTATAAAATTTTTCAATCTCATCTTTGGTAGGATTTAATTGTGCTGTTGAGAGAAGAGCATTTGAGATAAGTTGATACCGAGAAATCTCATCTCGCTTCTGCCTCTCTTTATCCCATGATATAAAAAAAAAGAGAGCCGTTACCAACAGAGATAAAACAAGGGCAAAGAGTATATTTATAAAAGTAATAACAGATACATTTCTCATATCATGATTTTTTCCTCTTTTATATATCCACTTTTCATAATTATATAATTATAATTACACTTTTTCGGTCAATAGATACCCTATACCCCTAACAGGTTTAATATATGAGTTTTCCTTATCAATATTTGATAATTTATGTCGTATTCTTGAAATCATTACATCAATATTTTTAATGGAACTATTATCATCTATATGCTCACTATCATATAGTAACTGTTCTCTTGATACTGCTGAATTTTTATTTTTAATTAAAATAGATAAAATATCAAACTCAGCAGCAGTAAGCTCTAATAGCTTATTGTTAAATATAATGTTTCTTGCATTAAAATTAAGCTCAAAAATAGATTTTTTAACATTACTCTCGCTACTTTTTTGAACTCTTCTTAAAATAGTCTTTATTCGAGTTACAAGTTCTCTAGGGTCATACGGTTTTGGCATATAATCATCTGCCCCTCTCTCTAATGCAATCACTTTATCGGTTATATCATCTCTGGCAGATGAGACAATAATCGGTATTGATGAGTTTTGTCTAATTTTAGGAATTACCTCCAACCCATCAATACCGGGAAGTGTCAAGTCCAAAATAATTAAATCAAATTTATGTTGAGTTAGTAAAGAGAGTCCAATATATGGCTCTTCAGCATCAACAACCTCAATATCAAACTTATTTAGATACTCTGTTAAAATCTGAGAAAGTTCATAATCATCTTCTATCATTAAAATTTTTATAATAATAAATCCTTATAGACATAATTTTTGGTGATATGTTAACATGAGGGAGATTAATTTTAAATAAAGAAATATACCATCAGCATTGTTCACAAAGGTTTATTACAAAGGAGGTCTAAAAATGTTCTATCAAGGGAGTATATTTTTCAGAAAGGAGTTTATTCTATACTAAATCTTGTGAACAATGGTGGTGATACCCTTTTCTCTTAAAAGAATTATATTAAATTATGATTAATAATCAACAAATGAAAAGTTAATCATTAGTTAATACATATTCATTAAAACAAAATTTAAAATCTTATTAATTTTTTAATTTAAAGAAAATTTAATTTTAGATATAATCAATCTATATTTAATATTTTTTTAATTAATCAAAGGAATAAAAGATGAAAAATATCAAACTATCAATTATTACTCTAATATCATTAGGATTTTTTGGATATGGAGGGGGAGATATAGCTACTGTTACACCTTATGAAAGTGACGATGTCAATATGGCAATAGAGGAGGCTGTACCATATATTACACCAACTCCCACACCATCTCCTACTATTATCAAAAAGGAACCTCCAAAAGTTGTTAAACCCCAACAAGAAATATACTCAAATGGTTTTTATGCAGGACTTGGAATAACAGGAAATAGATATTCAAATAGTTGTAAATGCACAACATCTATAAACTCAATGCCAATAAAGAAAAAAAATAAAGAAAGAAATTTAGCCTTTCTTGCTAGAGTAGGATATGACTTCAATCCATATATAGGAATTGAGACTAGAGGAGTAAGAAGTATAGCAGAAGATAAAGATTTTAAACTATCACATATCGGACTTTTTTTAAAACCTATGATACCTATTGGCGACATAACTAATCTATATACAATTTTAGGTTTTGCAAAAACAAAAGTTACAGGAGAAGTTCCAAAGGTAGATGCAGAGAGCTTTGCTTTTGGTGGTGGATTGGAGTTTGATTTATCTAAAGATGTACCCCAAAAAGGCAGATACTCAAGAAAGTTTGATGGAAAAGGTGACCAAGAACAAGGTGTTGGTGTTTTTTTAGATTATGAAAGACTTGTTGTCAAAAAAAATACACCTAACTTAGACACAATTACAGTAGGAATATCCTATGATTTTTAATCTTGAATTAACTATCTTACTCACTAAACTATCCCGTCATAAATGGCGGAACTTTCCCAAAAACTCCTTCTCTATGGCTTTACGGCAAAATTTGATAAGATAATTGGGTGAAATTTTAGCTATTTAGTTATTAAATTTTATTTGATAGATTTAGCTCTTCCTGCAATTCAAGTACCTCTAAATATCTATTGGTAACTTTTTCATACTCCTGCTCTAACTTTTTTAACCTATCAGCTACAACTGCTAATTCCATCTCTTCATAACAAGATGGATTGCATAAACAGTTATTTAACTCCTCTATTTGCTCCTCCAAATTCTCTATTATATTAGGAAGTATCTCTAAATCTCTCTGCTCTTTATAACTTAATTTAGTCTGTTTTTTTACTCTAATAACTTTTGGCTCAATATCTTTTTTAACTTTTATCTCTTTCTCTATACTATATAACTCATTAATATTTTTTTCAATAGCAAGATATTCACTATAATTGTGAAAAGACTCTTCGACCACACCATTACCTTTAAAAATCAGAAGTTTTGATGCAATCTTATCTACAAAATATCTATCATGACTGACAAATATCAATGCACCTTGAAAATTTATTAGCTTCTCCTCCAATATATTAATAGTTTGAATGTCAAGGTCATTTGTTGGTTCATCTAAAATAAGACAATCAACCTTTTTTGTAAATAAAAGAGCTAAAGCTATACGATTTTTCTCTCCTCCACTTAAAAAACCTATCTTTTTTTGTAAATACTCTTCAGGAAATAAAAAACTTTTTAAATAGGCATATATGTGTATGGATTTTCCATATACATCTACCCTATCTCCTCCTTTTGGTAGAAATGTCTCTATAATACTTTTATTATCATCTAGCATCTCTCGATGTTGGTCAAAATATCCAATAGTAATATCCCCTCTTTTTATAGTTCCTCTCTCTGCTTTAATTCTTCCTAGTAAAATTTTAAGTAGAGTTGATTTTCCAGAACCATTATGTCCTACTACTGCTATTTTATCTCTTTGTAAAATTCTAGTAGTCAAACCATCTATCAAATTTTTTCCTGCTATAGAATAGCTTAGATTTTCAATATCAAAAAGCATCTTTTTTTTAGAGATTGAGCCTTGTGAATTAAAACTTTTTTTCTCTCTTTCCAACTCTATTACCATTTTTCGTATAAGAGTTGGGTCTTTTTTGGCTCTATCTCTTAATTCTAAAATTCTCTTTTTCCTACCTTGATTTCTTGTAAGTCTAGCTTTAACCCCACGACTTAACCACTCTTCCTCTTTTTTAAGAAATCTCAATAGGTTCTCATGCTCCCTTTTCATACTTTTCACTCTCTGCTCTTTTTTTATTAGAAATTGGTCATATCCACCATCATAAGAGACAATATTCATATTCTCTATCTCAATAATTCTTGTAACTATACTATTTATAAAGTGTCTATCGTGAGATATTAAAAGTATTGTAAACTTCTCTTTAATAAGTATCTCTTCTAAAAACTCAACCATATATACATCAAGATGGTTTGTAGGCTCATCAAGAAGTAAAATATCTGGCTTTTTTAAAATTAAAGATGCTAAAGCTACCCTTCTCTGTTCTCCTCCTGATAGTCCATTTACATCTCTATACTCATACTCTTTAAGCTTAAACTCTTGTAAAATCCTCTCTATTTTATCATCTAAATTCCATGCGTTATGGTGGTCAAGGTATGTTGTTATTTTGGAGTGTTCTTCTAAAAGCTCTCTATTTTCATAATCTATTGATATTAAATCAGATAGTTCATCATATCTTCTTTTTGCCTCTTTTAGTTCTGTTAGCTCATTCTCGATTGCATCACGAACATTTAAGTTAACCTCAAAATTTGGATTTTGCTCAAGTATATCTATAATAACTCCACTATTAATAACTCTTCTTCCACTATCTGGTTGAATATGACCTGAGATAATCTTCATAAGAGTAGATTTGCCACAACCATTCTGTCCTACAATTGCAACCCTCTCTCCATCTTTTAATGTAAAATTAACACCTTTTAATAGCTGTTTGACATCATAATTTTTATCAATATCAAATAGATTAATAATTGCCATAGAAAAATCCTTATAATAAAAGTTCAGTATTTTATCGAAAAAAATATATATTATTAAGGTTGCTTTTTATAAACCTACTATAGTATTAAAATTCATTTTTATATATAAATAGTATTTTAAATTATAATATTGAAGAGAGATATATAGTGAATATCGAAAAAATTGTTTCTCAATTACAACTTTTTGAACTAAAATATCAAAAAATTGATGAGGTTTCCATTAGTTCATTTAATATTTTTTCAATTCTGAGGAAATCACACGATGAGGTTAATTTACACTCAAGATTTATTTATGAACTATTAAATCCAAATGGTTCACATAAACAAGGAAGGGTATTTTTAGATATTTTTTTAAGAGAGATTGGTATTGAATTTTATGCTATTGAAATATTTAGAGAAAAATTTAATATAGATATTCTTATAAAATCAAACAAAGAGGTAATTATATTAGAAAACAAAATAAAGACTACAGACCACTCTCAACAATTGAGTTCATATCTAAAAACTATGCAATATCAAGGTTATAAAGATGAAAATATCTATATTGTTTATCTAACTCTATTTGGAGATGAGCCAACTGAGACATCAATAAGAGATAGAGTAATTAATATCTCTTATAGTAAACATATCAAAAATTGGCTAGAATTATCTATTAAAGAGGTTGCAATATTTCCAACATTAAGAGAAACATTAATACAATATCTTAATCTAATTAATAAACTTACATTTCAATCACATCATAAGGGCTTTATTTTGGAAGTTAAAGATTTCTTACTTCAGGATAATAATTTAAGAACAATTTTGAATATAAAAGAGTCTATTATTGAAGCAAAAATTCAAATACAGTTAAATTTTTGGAAAGAATTATTAAACAATTTAATACCACATTACCTATTTAAATTTTATAATTATAATGGTGACCATACAATAGAGGAGAGCGTTAAGAAATATTATAAGAGACAGAAAAATAAACGAGATTATGGTTATGAGTATCAGCTTAATGATAATTTATACTTTTTTATTGAGATAAGACATAATATATATTACGGTTTCTATTTTGTCGATGATGAAAATATAGCCACATCACAATTAGCCAAACTTAATAATATCAAAATAGATTGGGAGGAAAATTATTGGAAATATGTAGATAAAAGACTTGATTTTGAAGAATTTAATTCTAATGTATTGGATTTAATTGATGATGAAAAAAGAGAGAACGATATAAAGAAAATTAGTGATGAGATTATATATCTTATTAAAGAGTATAAAAAAGGAGAAACAGAAATATGATATTAAGAAAGAGTTTATTAATAATAGTGCCTTCATTACTATTATCAATGTCTGTTCAACAAGTCAATGAGGCGTCAGATAGCGGACTTGGTTGTATTAAAGGTATTGGAAGTAAAAGATTAAATACAATTAGAGAGTATAAAAAAAACCATTCTATAAAAAAAATAGATGACTTACTAAATATTCAAGGCATAGGCTATAAAACTGTAGATAATATTAAACATGATATATTTAAAAAATCTTGTAGAAAAAATAAAAGAAAACCCATTCCTACACAACATATAAAACGAAAAATAATTAAGGCAAAATAATAAATTACCCCATTATCTCAACTTATTAAATAATGGGATAGTTTATAATTTCATAATCAATAATTTGACTATGCTCTCGAATATATTTAATGGCTGATGTATCAATAAAATCATCAGATAAAACATATCTAATTTTCAAATTATACCCGATAAACATTTGATTTTTTTGAACAAATTCTCTAATTTCAGTTTGGGACGCTTTTATTTCCTTGTGGTCTATCTTATATTTAGAGTTTTTATTCCAATTTTTACACTGTATAAATAAAATTTGTTTCTCTTTTTTGGCAATTAAATCTATACTATTGTCTAATCTGCTTTTATTTTTATAATGCTCTATTATTGTATAACCCAAATTTTGATAATGTTTTGCCACAAACTGTTCATATAACTCACCTTTAGCTTTTCTACTTAAGTTTTTATATATTTTATATTTATTAATTGCTTCAAGAAATTCATTATTATTTAAAATATCTTTATTCCATTTTATATATTTTACTCTATTTTTTACATCATAAAACTCTTTTGCTCCATTATATATACCAATTTCTGTGGGAATACGCCATTTTCCACTTTTATATGCCCACTTTAATGCAATTAAAATATTATTGATTTCAGGAGCTGACATATCATAATGTTTAGCTATTTCTGTTACTGAAATATATATTACTTTAGAGCGGTTATCCAATTTTGACTTTTGAACCTCTTTTTCCTCTTTTTCATCTTGGTTATTTTTAAATAGACTAAAAACTGTCTTTAACATTAAAATTTATTCCTCTTATTTATGTTTTCTTAAAGATAATTTTATCAAAAATTATATAAAAGTAGATAATAAATTTAATTTAAGATGGAATACTCTCCATTTTGGAGTATAAAAATTTGACTATTAGGTTGTTTTAAAGTTAATGTTTTGCTATTTGAAAAATTACAATATATCCCTCTAATTATTCTATTTACCATCTCATGAGCTACAATAATAATCCAATCTATACTATTAAGTGAGTCTAAAAACTTTAATATTCTATTGTGAACAATCTCATAAGAGTCGCCATTTTTGACTACATAATGCCACTTATTAGCCTCTCTATCTTTAAACTCTTTGGTATTTAATACATCTCGTTTTCTTTTACCTTCAAAAATTCCATAATTAAACTCAATAATTCTGTTGTCAAAAATAATATCCTCTTTTCTAACTCCAACTTCATTAGATATAATATATGCTGTATTTTTTGCCCGACCCAATGGAGATGAAAATATTATGGGATTAATAGAATTTTTCTCTATATATTTTTTTAATTTAATACCATTCTCTTTTGCTTGGAGTCTCCCTTTTGAAGTTAATGGAGAGTCTAAATATCCTTGAAAACGAACCTCTAAATTCCACTCTGTCTCTCCATGTCTAACTAATAAAATATTTGGATACTTTTTCACATTATCTCTTTTTTGTAAAAATTTCCATAGCATACCACATAACGCCAATAATTACAAGAAGTATGAAAAAAGGTACCCATGGATACTCCTGAAATGACTTAAATAAAGCTTTTATTGTGCCTCCTGCATAGTATGCACTTAGCATAATAGTTACTACAAAAAATATTGTAGCAAAAATATTATATATACCAAATTTTTTAAAATCATATCTTGATATTGCCATAGAGATTGGGAGTAATGTTTTAATTCCATACAAGAATTTCTGTATAAATATTGCTAATACTCCATATTTTCTCATAATAACAGTTGATAATGCAATTTTTCGTTTATGTTTTTCAAAATATGGTTTAATCTGCTCTTTATGGTAACGACCAAGA
>Ga0256914_1001820_pt1 | contig 18495 bp, 15 predicted proteins | sample HulkmetaG_FD_191571 | JGI IMG/M metagenome (GOLD analysis project Ga0256914, IMG submission 191571) | Hydrothermal chimney microbial communities from Main Endeavour vent field at the Juan de Fuca Ridge, Pacific Ocean - Hulk | ecosystem: Environmental > Aquatic > Marine > Hydrothermal vents ... | reverse complement strand
CCCGCCGAGTCGCAGACTCGTCTGGACACGGTTTTTTTTTGACGGAGGAGCTGGCGATTGACTACGAAGCGCTGCCCGCGGATGGCAACCTCCCCCGCGAGCGAACGTGCATGAGCGGGCGGGGGAGGGCCGGGGAGGGGGCAGCCCCAGCGGGGCTTTGCAACGGTAGCCCGTGGCTTCAGCCGCGGGCGAAGGTGGTTGGGCGCGCACGCGGACACATGAGGCGCGGGCAGGTGGAAAGCAGAAAGACAGCCCAGATTCGCCAAATGGGATTACGCTAGTCCAATCGCCCCCAATGCGCCATCAGTTCGGCATTAAGGATGGAACCGCCAGCCGCACCGCGAATGGTGTTGTGGCCCAGCAAAGAAAAACGCCAATCCAACAAATTGCAAGGGCGAATTCGGCCCACGATGGTGGCCATGCCCTGCCCTGCCATGCGATCCAGTCGCGGCTGCGGGCGGTGCATACCATCAACCAGTATCACTGCGGGATCGGGCGCACTGGGCAAACCTAATTCCTGCGGCAGTCGGCGATAGCTGCGAAAGGCTTCGATGACATCCTCGCGGCTGGCTTTTTGGCGCAATGCCACCGACACCGCTTCGGTATGACCATCCAGTACGGCTACCCGATGACAGTGTGCGGTCAGCGTCATGTCGGCAAAGTTGAAACGGCCATCTACGAAATCGCCCATAATTTTGCGAGGCTCGGTTTCGACCTTTTCTTCTTCGCCAAAGCTGTGGGGAACCACATTGTCGATGAGATCCAGCGAGGGGATGCCGGGGTAGCCAGCGCCCGAAGCGGCCTGCAAGGTGGCCACAAAAACCTTGTCGATGCCAAATGCCAGGTGCAAAGGATGCAATGCACCCACCAGATGAGTGGTGGTGCAGTTAGCGTTGCACACGATAAACCCATCCCATCCGCTGCGGCGCTGCTGGATGGGCAGCATGTTCAGGTGGTCGGGATTGACTTCGGTGATGACCAATGGCACATCTTCGGTCATGCGGAAGGCAGAGGCGTTGGAGAAGATGTAATGGCCATGGGAGGCAAATAAGGGCTCTAGTGAGCGGGCGTCAGATGCGGGCAGGGCCGAGAAGAGGACACGGGCCCGGGCCTCACCGGCATCCGCTTGTTGCACCACCATATCGGCAATGCGGGCGGGCATGGGGTCTGCCAAAATCCAATTGGTTACATCGCCATAACGCTTTCCGGCAGAGCGTGAGGAAGCCAGAAGGTCGGTGATTTCGAACCAGGGGTGATCAGCCAGGAGGGAGATGAAGCGTTGGCCGACTGCGCCCGTAGCGCCAATGATGCCAACAGGAATTCTTTTGTTCATGGAAGTAACTCAGTGATGAATTTTTGGGGCGTGGTCAGCACGCCAGTTGAGAAAAATGGTTACGACTAAGGTAGCCCGGCTAGAAACCACTAAGACACGAAGCCACAAAGGCACAAAGAAAGAAAAAAGTTTGAAATGCTTGGTGTTCTTCGTGTCTTTGTGCCTTTGTGGTGATTGAAGTCGGGTACGTTAGTCGTTACGAAAAATGTTTGTAACGATACAGGTGGTGACATCCAACCTTGCCACGCAGGCTCGAAGGAGATGAAAAGGGAAAGTCCTTAGCGCTCTTTGTTGCTTGCGAAGTCACGTTATTTTAGCAGATGGGACAAGAGGGGACGAATTGCGGCGTTGCTTGTTGCAGGGCTGGCATTTTTCAAATCAGCTATTGTTGGCGATAATGGAGCCATGTGCTGCGTTTTTCTGCACGCCCGCCATCATGCACCTGTGCGAGAGATGCTTTTGCTGAGATCTTTCGCCTTCTGCTCACTCATTTTTCAAAATTATTTTTCAGGAAGTTCTTGACACATTATGAAGATTCTCGTTATCAATTCTGGCAGTTCATCCATCAAATACAAACTTTTCGATGCTGCTGCGGATGCGCTGCTTTGTTCGGGGCTGGTGGAACGCATCGGACTGGAGGGCAGCCGGGTGCGGCATGAGGTTTTTGCGCCCGCGGGCTCGGCGCAGGAGGTGGTACGGGTGCAAGCTGTGCCCGATCATCAGAGAGGGCTGGCGCTGGTGGCTGCGCTGCTCACCGAACCGGGCATTGCGGTCATCCAACATCCCGAAGAAATCGAGGCGGTGGGGCATCGGGTGGTGCATGGCGGCGAGCGCTTTAGTCGCACGGTGGTCATCGATGATGCCGTGTTGGCAGTCATTCGGGCGCTGATTCCTTATGCACCGCTGCATAATCCGGCCAATTTGCAGGGTATTTTGGTGGCGCAACAGATTTTCGAACAGGCCACGCAGGTGGCAGTATTTGATACGGCATTTCATCAAACATTGCCGCCGCGGGCGTATCGTTATGCAATTCCCAACGAGCTTTATCAGGAGCATGGCGTGCGTGTGTATGGATTTCATGGCACATCGCATCTTTTTGTTGCCGGACAGACAGCGGCTTTTTTGGGCAAGCCGATGGCAGAAACCACGCTCATCAGCGCACATTTGGGCAATGGCGCCAGCATGGCTGCCATCAAAAATGGGCAGTCGATGGATACTTCGCTGGGATTTACACCTTTGCCAGGGTTGATGATGGGCACTCGCAGCGGTGACTTGGACCCCGCTATCATTTTTTATCTGGCAAGGCGCTTGAAGATGAGCATCGACGAGATTGATGCGCTGCTGAATAAACGCTCTGGTCTGCTGGGGGTGGCGGGCAGCAGCGATTTACGCGATGTCGAGGCGCGGGCTGCTCAGGGCGATGCCAATGCCGAGTTAGCGCTGGAGATTTACACGTATCGCATCAAAAAGTATATTGGCGCTTATTTGGCTGCACTGGGCCCCATCGATGCGTTGGTGTTCACCGCTGGCGTGGGGGAAAATTCGGCGCTGGTGCGCAGCCGCAGTTGTGCGGGCCTGGCGCATCTGGGCATTGTGCTGGATGAAGCGAAGAACGAGGCGCGGGCCCCGGGCATCCGCGCCATCCACGCGCCCCAAAGTCAGGTACAGATTTTGGTTATCCCCACCAACGAAGAGTTGGAGATTGCCCGTCAGACGCTGGCTGTGCTGAATGCAGGTTAAAAATGGGCGGGTGGTGCGATTCTTGTCGCTCGATACTCAAAATGTTGTATTTCTGGTATAATTCCCAACCTGGTTTCTTGTTGCAGCCCAATTTTTATCACAAAGCTTATGGATTTTTTCGACATCAATGTTGGCGATATTGCCAAATTCAAAAAGCAACATCCTTGCGGCGGCTGGCATTGGCGCGTGTTTCGCACAGGAGCCGATATTGGCGTCCAGTGCACCACTTGCCAGCGCCGTTTGTTTGTTCCCCGCGATAAGTTTCGACGCATGGTCAAAAGTATTGAAAGCGCTCCCAAAACATCTGGTTAAGGGCTGCTGGGGCTTGGTGCGGGTCAGCTTGCCATGAACACAGCTTTTTCCGATTATAAACCTGTACTGCGTTTGCCCGCTTTTCGACGCATGTGGCTGGCGCAATTGCTGGCATTGACCGCGCAAAATGGTATTCATTTTGTGCAATTGGTGCTTATCGAGCGGCTTACCGGGCAAAGTTTTCAAATTGGTTTGATGATTGCTGCGTTTAGTTTGCCGCCAGTGTTGTTTTCTTTTTTCTCGGGGGCGATGGTCGATCGTTTTCCTAAGAAGTGGATTATTGTTTTTTCCAATGTTTTGCGGGCGCTGCTGGCAATTAGTTACATTTTTATTTTGCGTGGCTTGGTTCATTTGCCCACCACGTTATTGCTGACAGTGTACGGCATCACTTTTTTGGGGGCGGCGGTGGGGTCCTTTTATAATCCGGCGGTGCTGGCAAAGTTGCCTTTGTTGGTGGAGGATGAGGTGTTGGTTTCCGCAAATTCATTGTTCAATTTTACGCCGGCGTTGGCGCAGTTGCTGGGGTTGCTTATTTTGGCACCGGCGGCAGTAAAGCTTTTCGGACTTTCGGGGGCGTTTGGATTGATGGGCGTTTTTTATCTTTTGGCGTTTTTCTTTGTGCTTAAATTACCGCAGGATCGCGGGGTGGCTTTGCAGAAAGAGGAGCGTTCGATGAAGTACGTGGTGCAGGAGTTGCGGGCCGGGTGGGATTTCGTGATTCATAATCGGCCCATTGCGCTTTCGATTATCCAACTAACGCTGGTTTCGGCGCTGATGCTGATTTTGGCCATGATTGCGCCCGGTTACAGTGCCCGGGTGCTGGGGCTTGCGCCCGAGGATGCAGTCATCGTCTTTGCGCCCGCGGGCGTTGGCATGATTTTGGCCATCTTTCTCATCGGGCGAGTGGAAAGGCAATGCTCTACCCAGTGGACGCAATCAGTTATGTTGATGCTGGCGTCCCTTTCGTTCGGCTTGCTTTCCTTCATCAGCTATGATTTTATGGCCAACAATGTGCCGGGAGCAGCCTCCGGGCGAAGCGTAGTTCTTAGCATGCTCTTTATGGCAATGGCGATTGTGCCGCTGGGATTTGGACTTTATGTCATCTACACCTTGGCTCAAACCACTTTGCAGCGCCTTACGCCCGAGGCGCTGCGAGGCCGTGTTTTTACGGTGCAGTTTATGCTCATCTCTCTTTTTGGCTTGGCCCCGCTGATGATTACCGCCACCTTGGCCGATATCGTGGGCTTTACTGCGATGTTGTCCTGGCTCTCTGCCGGGTGTTTGCTGGTTGGGGCCATTAGCATTTATGATGCGTATCATCACCGCTCGTTCGACCTTTGAGTAGATGTGTATTGGAAACTTGAGAAAAGCGCCTGTGTATCTCGACCAACGGCAAAGATGGATTTGTCGTCATGGTAACCACAGATGACACAGATGGCACAGATTTTCTTGAGCGTTTCTTTCCTTTTTTTCTTCGTGCCCTTGTGCTCTTTGTGACGCGCTCTGGATAACGATAAACCGTTACATTTCAACTTTCATATCATCACCTGCTCAATCTCGCCTGGAGGCTATGATGGTTCACTGGATTCAGATGATGGAAAATGCAGGCATCCCCTTTTTGATTTGGCTGCAAAGTTTTCAGAATGATGCGCTTACTGCCATCATGCGCTTTTTTAGCTATTTGGGAACGGAGTATTTTTTCTTGTTGTTGTTGCCGCTGCTCTATTGGTCAATTTCCAAGCGCTGGGGCATTATGGTCGCATTGGCGTTAATTTTTGCAGGCTATGGCATGAATTTGAGCAAATGGCTCACCAACACGCCCCGGCCCGATGCTGCAAAGGTTGCTGTTTTGTGGCATGAGACATCACCCAGCTTTGTCAGCGGGCATGCAGCCACAGCTATGGCTGTTTGGGGCACGCTGGGAGCAGTGGTACGGCGTACATGGTTTTGGATTGTGGCCGCGTTGCTCATTTTTTTCATCGGGCTTTCCCGGCTTTATCTGGGCGTGCATTACCCGGTGGATGTGGTGGGCGGGTGGTTGCTGGGCCTGATGATTGCTTTTTGGGTCGTGTTGCTGGTTCCCCGCTGGGCGCCCGGGTTGGCGCTCAGGCGCACCTCCTTTTTGCTGGCTTTGGCCCTGGGCGCGGCCCTGCTGATGTTGTTCCTGCATCCTGCCGGAGGAATACCGCGCCAGTGGCCCGCTTCGGGCGCAGCGCAATTTGCCGGATTGTTCCTGGGCATGGCGGCGGGGCTGGTGTGGGATGTCAAGAAACTACACTTTTTGCCCTCGGGCCCGTGGTGGCGACGTTTGTTGCGTTTGCTGGCAGGGTTGCTGGTGCTGGCTGTTTTTTACGTGCTACCCAAGCTCCTGTTCGATGCCCTGGACGATATGCCTTCCCTGTTGGCACAAGTGTTGCGGATGCTGCGTTATGCGCTGGTGGGCTGGGTGGTCTCGGGCCTGGCCCCGTGGCTGTTTATTCGTTTGCGATTGTAGCCGCGACGCCCAAGCCGGGCGCATCGGGCAGAAGCAGCCGGGCGTTGTGATAGCGTAAGCCGGTGTAGGGGTCATTGGCAATGAGCAAGGGCCCATCCAAGTCGGCAAAATCGCACAGGGGCGCGAGGTGTGCGGCGGCTGTCACGGCCACCGATGTTTCTACCATGCAGCCAATCATCACCTGCATATCCAATGCCCGGGCCAGAGTAATCATCTCCAAAGCGGGGCGGATACCGCCACTTTTGGCCAATTTGATGACTACACCATCCACAGCCCCGGCATGAGCCAGCACATCGGCGGGCGTTTTGATGGCTTCATCGGCAAAGATGGGAACGCCGAATTGTTGCGCCCGCAACCATCGCAGTCCTTCGATGTCTCCTGCAGGTAGCGGTTGCTCTACAATTTGCAAATCGAACTGGGCCAGACGAGGAATGATAGCTGCAGCCTGGTCGCGCGTCCAGCCGCCGTTGGCATCTACTTGCAGGCGGGCGCTGGTGGCGTTACGAATAGCCCGCACCATAGCTTCATCCTGCTGGCCGCCCACCTTGATTTTGATGATGGGCATACCAGAGGCCGCCGCGCGTTCAGCCATCAGCTCGGGCGCATCCATGGCAATGGTAAAGGAAGTTGGCGGTGCATCGGCAGGATGAAGCCCCAAAAGGCGATAAAGTGGCTGTCCCAGCGTCTTGCCCCAGAGGTCATGCAAGGCCATATCGATGGCGGCCCGCCCCGCTCGCGAACCCGCGGGAATTTGTGCCAACAGATGGGCCAAATGCAGCGCATCGCCATCAAGTTGCACCGATTCGAGCCAAGCCATGATGCGTTCGGGCGTTTCGCCATGATAGGAGACCGCTGCGGCCTCGCCCAGGCCATCCTCCACCTGCACCAAAACATTGTGGCGCTGAGAGCTGGCCCCGTGGGCAATACGAAAAACCGTTTTGAGTTGCAAGGTGACTGGTTGCCAAGTCAATTTCATCATGGCTAAAGTGTAGCACTCTTTGCCGGAATGGTGTAATTTGAAAAAAGCGTAACGACTAACGTACCCGACTTCAATCACCACAAAGGCACAAAGACACTAAGAACACCAAGCATTTCAAAGCTTTTTCTTTTCTTCGTGCCTTTGTGGCTTCCTGTCTTCGTGGTTTCCAGGCGGGCGCAGGTACGTCTTCAATCCAACGGACGCCAGGGCCCGATTTCACCGTTTGGTAATGCCGCTAATCCAACCTGGTAGAACTTGGCTTTAATCATGTTGTTAGGGTATTGTAGAATATGGGCGCATCCTCCATCGAGTAGTCCATCTTTGACAGATACTCCCTATTCAGTTTTGTCAATCAATTAGCCATTTGCCAATTACTTTTCATGCTTTCCGGTCAAAATATCGTTTGCTTTTCGCCCGATCCAAGCTGGCATCATCTCTGGCGCAATCGTCATCAGATTATGACCCGCCTGGCCCGGCAAAACAAAATCCTCTTCGTCGAACCCACCCCTTACCTGCGCCCGGTGCTGCAAGCTGTGCGAGAAACAGGCCCGCGGGCGCTTTTCAAAAGCACCTTTCATCAACCCATGCCCAACCTGTGGGTGTACCGCAGCGCCAACGCCTGGCCCATTGCCGGCAAAACCCCCATTCGTCAGCTTGGATTTACCCTGCGCCGATGGCAACTGCGGCGCATCTTGGCCCGCTTGCACATGCAAAATCCCATCCTCTGGGTCTTTCGTTACGACCTGGGCGAGATGATTGGGCACTTGCACGAAAAACTGGTCATCTATCACGCAGTGGATGACTACGCCGCCTATGTTTTAGATGACACACCGCAGGCAGAACAGCATCGGCAGCGCATTCGGGCGCTGGAACGACACCTTTTGACCCAAGCAGATGTGGCATTTGTCAGCTCTGCCACCCTGCTTTCCGAAAAACAGCGCTACAACGAAAACACCTTCTACGTTCCCAACGCCGCAGATTATCACACCTTTGCAGCTCCGCCCCGGCAACTGCCTGCAGACATTGCAGCCATCCCCGGCCCACGCATCAGCTATGTGGGCGCCATCAACGAAAAGCTGGATGTTGCCCTGCTGACCGCAGTAGCCCGTGTGCGCCCGGATTGGCACGTGGTACTGGTGGGGCCTGTGCAATTCAAGCGGGCTCATGCTCTGGATGCGCTGCAAGCCTTGCCCAATGTGCATCTTTTGGGCGCCAAGCCTGTGTCACAGCTTCCCGCGTACATGCACGCCAGTCACGTTTGCCTGATGCCCTATGCACACAACGACTGGGCCCGCAACATCAGCCCCCTAAAACTTTATGAGTATTTGGCCACCGGACGCCCGGTAGTTGCCACCGACATTCCTGCAGTGCAGCATTTAGGCAATGTGCTGGCCATCGCCGATAATGAAACCACCTTCATCCAGGCCATTCAGCGGGCGTTGACAGAGGATACCCCCGCAGCTCGGGCCCAACGGCAAGCCCTGGCCAGCCAAAACACCTGGGAACACCGCGTTGATACCCTTTCCAGCATCATCAGCGGCTTCCTCGGGTGCGCATAATGCGCGCCCGCACAAGGCACAGCGTTCCGACACCCTGCTGCGAGACATTTTTCAGGATACACAACCATGACCGACTCACGCAACTCATTCAGCTACCTGAGCATCATCGCCAAACGATGGTGGCTCTTTTTGCTGCTGCCCATCATCACCAGCGTTGCCATTTTCATCATCAGCGGCACCAGCGAGCCTGAATACATGGCTTATGAACGCCTGCAAATTATTCCTGGCGACCCGTTGCAGGTTTCGCTCTTTTCGCGCACACCCACCCTTACCACCGCCCAGCAAATTCAATCGGTACACGATGATTTTTATGACGTGATTCGTCGCTCCTCGGTGGCCTGGAAAACCATCGCCGACCTCAACCTCAACATCTCTGCGGCAGAACTGCTGGAACGTCTAAACACCCAGCATGTGGGCGAATTTATTACCATCTCGGTGCGCATGAACACCCCGGAGCAGGCCCGGGATGTGGTGAGCACACTCACACAGAACGCCATCGATGCCCTGCGACAGATGCGTGTAAATCCGGCAGAAGTCACGATTCAGTTTTTGGATGAGCAAGTGACCGCGCAGCGCCAAACACTGACCGCAGCCCGCGAAGCCTTGCAAAAATTCCAGCTTGAGCATGAAATCAGCGATTTACCACGAGAGATTGCCGCGGCCCAGGATGTGCAGCGCAGCCTGGAAGCAGAGCGGGATCGGCTGCGCACCGAGGCCATGCGGGCCCAAGCCCTGGCCGACAGCTATCAAGCACAGGCCAACGAGGCGCAGCGCCGGGCCGATGAACGCCGTTCCAGCATCAACGGGGCCACCATCATCTCCGCCACAGCTCCCATCACCAACACAACCCTGGTGGTCACGCCCGCGGACGCTGCAGCTTCGATGCGTCAAATCGAGGCATTGGCAAGCCGGGCGCAAGCGCTACAAAGCAAGGCTCAGGAGCAAAAAGCACTGCTTGCCGGACATCAGGCCGCCATCGCCGATTACGAACGCATTCTAGATGAACGCCAGCAACAAATCATCTACCTGCTGGGTCTGCAAGATGAATACAACACCCTGGTAGGTGTGGTGACTGATGCGCAGGGTTCTTATGAATTTTTGCTGGATAAAGCCAACGAAGGGCATCTTAAAGTGGCGCAGGGAGCCAGCACCGGCTATCTCAAAATCGAAAATCCTCCTCGCCTGCCCCAGAGCCCGCTACCTCGTAATCTCAAACAACTATTGGTGGTAGGCATCTTTGCCAGTTTGTTGCTGGCCCTGTTGCTGGCTTTTCTCATGGCTGTCATCGAGCAGCGGGCTATGGCAAAACCCAAATAAATCATGCGTATTTTGCTTTTTGGCCCTTATCCGCGCCGGGGCGAGAAAATTTCTGGCGGCATCATGGCTGTGGTGCACACCCTGGCTCAGGGCATGGCCCAACGCCCCGATACCCAGGTCATCGTGGCTTCGGCATCATCATTCGGGCCCGAGGTCGTGGAGACCCGTGGCAACATCATCCACCATCGACTGCTCATCCCGCCCAGGCCCCGCAGCCGCTGGCATGGTAAGATTCGGCATAAACTGGTGACCCTGGCCCACACTGTTCATCCCGACATCATCCACGCCCACGGAACCGCTTATTATGCCAACGCAGCGCTGGATAGCGGCTTTCCTGCAGTCATCACTGCGCATGGGGTGGTTTATGAGGAGGCCAAACGCAGCAGCGCCCGTAATTTTAAGGCATGGTTGGCTTGGCAATATGATGCCTATGTCGAAAAAAAGCTTTTGCAGCGGGCCCAACATCTCATCGCCATCAGTCCCTACATCCGTCAGGCATTTGCCCGCTATCCCCATCTGCAATGGACAGATATTCCCAATCCGGTGGATGACCGCTTTTTTAGAATTGTGCAGCAACCTGAACCTGAGCGCCTGCTGGTTCCCGCGCGGGTCATTCCCCGCAAAGGTACCGATCTCATCTTGCAGGCATTTGCCCAGATTGCCCACCAATTTCCAAAAGCAAGCCTGCGCATCGCTGGCGAAACCACATCTTTTCCTGATTTTGTGCAGCGCTGCCAAAGCATTGTGCAAAAACATCAATTGGCGCAACGTGTTCACTTTTTGGGCAGCCTTCAGCCGCAGGCGTTGATGGAGGAGTACAGTCGGGCCAGTTGTGTTATCCTGCCCGCACGTCAGGAAACCGCGCCTGTGGTCATCGAAGAGGCCATGGCCGCGGGATGTCCGGTGATTGCCACTCGCGTGGGGGGCGTGCCCTGGATGGTGGCACACCAACGCACCGGCTTGCTGGTTCAGCCGGAAAATGTCTCTGCTCTGGCCGCAGCTCTGAAGCGAACTCTGGGCAAGCCGCACGAGCTGCGGGCCTGGCGGCAGCAAACTGTTCAGGCGGCACAGCAATACAAAATCGATGCCGTGCTGGCCAAAACGCTGACGCTGTACCATCAAATTAGCCATGTCTGATTCTTTGCGCATCGGTCTGCTGTTATCGAGCTGGGAGGTGCCCGCATGGCAATATCGGGCCATTCAGCAGGTGCTGGCCTTGCCGCGGCTAAGCATTGCCCTGGTGGTGCTGGATGAGACGCTTGTTTCGCCCGCCTCCTCGCGCAGTTTCGCGCTTTTCAGCCGACTCGATGGCAAAATTTTTACCACGCGGCCCGATCCCTGCGCCCGACAATCACTCAGAACGCTGCTGCCCACCACACCTATCCTGCCCGCTGAGCAGCTTCGGGCCCAGGCGTTGGATGTGTTGGTGCAATTGTCGCCGGGCCCATCGCCCGAAATGTTACTTTCGGTAGCCCGTTTGGGCCTGTGGGTCTGGCATTTCGGGGCAGAAACCACCGGGCCCGGAACACCACCCGGTTTTTGGGAAGTCCTGCAAAATCATGAAACTACTGCTATCGGACTTGTCAAGTTGGGGCCCCAGCCGGGGCAGCGTCAATGCCTGCATCGCACCTGGGTGGCCACCTATCCCTTTTCCTCTGCCATGAACTACCAGCTTCATTTGTGGACACAAAGTAGTTTTTTGGCTCGCGAACTGGCGCGTTTGCAGTCTTTGGGTTCCGATGTTTTTTTGGCAGCGGCAACAGCTATGCCCGCGCCGCCACCTATCCGGCAGCCTCGCTGGTATCATCTGCTGCAATTGTTGCTACAGCTTCCGGCCCGCGTCCTGCGCCGTAAATTACATGACTGGCGATTCAAAGAGCAGTGGGTTCTCAACTATCGGTTCGAGTCTACACCCAGCACCAATTTTGCATCTTTTACCGAACTCACCCCCCCCATTCATCGCTACTGGGCCGACCCGCACATCCTGGTGCAAGATGGGCGTTATGCTATTTTGTTTGAAGATTATGAATATGCCAGCGACAAGGGGCGGCTGGCTGTCATAGAGTTGGGCCCGAGCCAAGCAGCATTAGCCCCACGTGTCATTCTTGAAAAACCGTGGCATCTTTCATATCCATTTGTTTTTACATGGCAAAATCAGCATTACATGATTCCTGAGTCGGGAGCGAATCGCACCATTGATCTTTATCAGTGTGTGGCATTTCCGCATCAGTGGCAATTCAAAATGCACCTGATGCAGGATGTGCGGGCCGCGGATGCGACCTTGCTGCATCATGCAGGCAAATGGTGGCTTTTTGCCACGTTCAGCACCACTGCGGGCGCATCGCTCAATAATGAGCTTTATCTCTTCTTTGCTGATGATTTTGCTACCACCCGATGGACGCCGCATCCGCAAAATCCCATCGTGGCAGATGTGCGTCATGCCCGCCCGGCTGGCCCCATTTTCCAGCAGGGGGGGCGATGGATTCGGCCATCGCAAAACAGTGCCCGCGGCTACGGACGCAGCATCCAATTCAACGAAATTATCACGCTTACTGAAACGGTCTATCAGGAGCGGGCGCTGGAAGCGTTGCAACCCACCTGGCGTGACGATGTTTTGGGTTTGCACACTTATGCGCACAATCACGGCCTCACGGTCATCGATGTCCTGCTGCGCCGGGCCCGAAAGTAGGGTTGGCCAGAGGTTCACGGTTTGGAGGTTGGGCGCCCGGCGCGGATGGCTGATTGAACGAAAAAGGCTTCATAGCGGCATGGCGATGTTCTGAAATTTGGTTGCCAAGGGAGAATTGGGGCACAATGGCCTATAAACTGATCCTCCACTCTCGACTACGCAAAGGTGCGCCATGTCTAATCCTCAACCACAACTCATCGATGCCCTGGCCCGCTGGGAAGAGCTGGTTCTGAACCCTGTACTGCAACGCTTTCCCGAACGCAAACAGGCCTTTGAAACCCCCTCTCGTATCCCGCTGGAACGCGCTTTTTTGCCCGAGGCAGGTGCTGAGAAGGATTATCTGGATAAATTGGGCTTGCCGGGCGAGTTTCCCTTCACCCGCGGGGTGCAGCCCACCATGTATCGCGGGCGCTTCTGGACTATGCGCCAGTACGCGGGGTTCGGCACCGCGGCCGAGAGCAATCGCCGCTACAAATACCTCATCGAACAGGGGCAAACCGGGCTTTCGGTGGCCTTTGACCTGCCCACGCAAATCGGCTACGACGCGGATGACCCCATGGCCCTGGGCGAAGTAGGCAAAGTCGGAGTGGCCATCTCCTCTCTGGCCGACATGGAAACCCTGCTGGATGGCATCCCCCTAAACAAAGTTTCGGTCTCCATGACCATCAACGCCACTGCCCCCATCTTGTTGGCCATGGTGATAGGTGTGGCCCGCAAACAGGGTGTGCCTGTGAATAACTTGCGGGGCACAGTACAAAATGACATCCTCAAAGAATACATGGCCCGGGGCACCTATGTCTTCCCACCCCAGGCCTCCATGCGCCTGATTACCGATCTGTTCGCTTTTTGTGCACAAGAGGTTCCCAAATGGAACACCATCAGCATCAGCGGGTATCATATCCGCGAGGCAGGCAGCGACGCGGTGCAAGAAGTGGCTTTTACCCTGGCCGATGGCATGGCCTACGTGCGGGCAGCGCTGGATGCTGGTCTGGATATTGATGTGTTCGCCCGCCAGCTTTCCTTCTTCTTCAACGCACACAATTATTTTTTGGAAGAGGTGGCCAAGTTCCGCGCAGCCCGTCGCCTGTGGGCGCGCATCATGCGCGAAGTGTTCGGAGCCAAGAAGCCGCGCTCGTGGAAATTACGGTTCCATACCCAAACCGCGGGGTCTACCCTCACTGCGCAGCAGCCCGAAATCAACATCATCCGTGTCACGGTGCAGGCCCTGGCCGCGGCGCTGGGGGGCACGCAAAGTTTGCACACCAATAGCATGGATGAAGCCTTGGCGCTGCCCACCGAAAAAGCGGTGCAAATTGCGCTGCGCACACAGCAGATTCTGGCCTACGAAGCGGGCGTGGGCGATACTGTGGACCCGCTGGGTGGATCTTACGCCATCGAGAAGCTTACCGATGAAATCGAGTCCCGGGCCTGGGACTACATCCAGCGCATCGAGGCCATGGGAGGCGCAGTGCGGGCCATCGAAGCGGGCTACATGCAGCACGAAATTCAGGAGAGTGCGTACCGGGCGCAATTGGCCATCGAGGCGGGCGAGCAAGTTGTGGTAGGTGTCAACAAATTTGCCGTGGAAGAAGCGCCCATGCCAGAGTTGTTGCGAGTGGATGAAGCGGTGCAGGCCGCACAAATCGAGCAGGTGCAGCAAGTTCGGGCCCGACGCAATCAGGCCCGGGTGGATGCCATTTTGTCCCGTATCGAAACTGCTGCCCGCACGCCCGACGCCCCACTTATGCCCCTCTTTATCGAGGCGGTCGAAGCCTACGCCACTCTGGGCGAAATTACCAATGTATTGCGCCAGGTCTTTGGCGAATATCGGGCGCCCATGGTGCTGTGAGTTGATCTCACGCCCAATGCCCGATTTGGGGTGCGTTTCAGTTTGGGGGCGCTTTTATTTTTTGGCCGGGCGGATGACGAATCCGCCCTGGGGAGCCCCGCTCTTGAGCCGGATTGCGAATCCGGCGGGTTTTACCATGCCTGCCCCAATTTTGAAACGCGTCCCCCGATTTATAAACTATTGACAATTGAGCCTGCGGGGCTTATAATGACAGCAACCACAAATCTCGGGGGAGCTGGGAGAAACCTGGCTGAGAGGGTGACTGACTCGTCACCGACCCCTGACCTGATCCGGATAATGCCGGCGTAGGGATCGAGAGCATTTTTTGCTTCATACGACCACTTACCTGCCCGGTGAGTGGTTTTTTGTTGTCCCCCCAGTCTAATGCCAGACCCGCTCACATCGCCTCGCCATTCTCCTCATGCGCATCATTCTTTTTGCCAACGGTCACTGCCCGCATCCCGCCCGGGCCCGAGCGCTCATTCACCCGGATGATTTTATTCTGGGCGCAGATGGCGGCGCGGCCCATGCTCTGGCTTTGGGCCTGACACCCGATTTGGTTATCGGCGATTTGGATAGTCTGGACGTGGCCACGCTGGCTGTTTTACGTGCGGCTGGCAGCGAGATTCGAGCTTTTCCGCGGGATAAGGATGATACCGACCTGGAGCTGGCCTTGCGAGCGGCCCGAGCTATGCAGCCCCAGGCGGTCATCTTGCTGGGCGCGCTGGGCGGGCGCTTGGATCAGATGCTGGGCAATGTGCTGCTTTTGGCCCGCCCTGAGTTTGCCGAGCTGAACATCACCCTGGTGGCGGGCGCTGAACAGGCCTGGGTGGTACGTGATGCGCGTCTGATTCATGGCCAACCGGGCGACACCCTCTCGGTGTTGGCTCTGACGCCCGAAGTTACAGGCCTGACCTACCGCGGGCTGCGCTGGCCATTGCAGCGGGCCACCCTGCGTCTGGGCGAAAGTCGCGGCATCAGCAATGAGCTGATGGCATCCGAAGCCCACATCAGCCTGGAGTCGGGCCTGGCACTGGTTATTTTGCATGAAGCATGATGCAATGATGCAGCCAGCGCTGCGAGGCAAACCTTGTTTCTTTGTAACGACTAACGTATCCGACTTCAATCACCACAAAGGCGCAAAGACACTAAGAACACCAAGAATTTCAAAGCTTTTTCTTTTCTTCGTGCCTTTGTGGCTTCGTGTCTTCGTGGTTTCTAGCCTGGCTACCTTAGTCGTAACGTTTCTTTTTTGTGGCCTCGTAGTTCGTTTTGGATGGCTGTGAACTATTACCTTTTACCCATTTTACTCAATACCAAAATCTTATGAAAAAACAGTCTTTTATCTTTACATTTCTTTTGTCGTTTGTATCGGGCCTGCTGCTGGCAGGCTGCACCCCGGCTCAGTCACCGCAAACCGATACTCCCGCGCCCGCACCGACCCGCACATCTGCACCTGCGCCTGTGGCCGATGAAGTAACACTGGTGACGCACGATAGTTTTGACATCAGCGAAGATGCGCTTCAACAATTCGAGCGCACATCAGGCATCAAGCTCAACATTCTCAAAAGTGGGGATGCGGGCGAGATGTTGAACACACTGTTGCTTTCCAAGGATGCGCCGCTGGGCGATGTGGTTTATGGCATCGATAATACTTTTTTGAGCCGGGCCCTGGCCGGAAATTTGTTTCGGCCCTATGCCGCGCCCGCACTGACCAACATTCCCCAGCGCCTGAAGCTGGATGACCAAAATCGTCTGCTGCCGGTAGATTTTGGCTATGTCACGCTGAATTACGATGCCGGGTGGTTTGAACAAGCGGGCCTGGAGCCCCCCACCGACATCGCTGATCTGATCGCTCCCGCCTACAAAGGATTGACCGTGGTGGAGAATCCTGCCAGTTCATCGCCGGGCCTGGCCTTTTTGCTGACGACCATTTGGCGCTATGGTGATGTGGGCGAGTATACCTGGCGGCATTTCTGGAAAGATCTGAAGCGTAACGATGTGCTGGTAACCGATGGCTGGAGCGCTGCTTATTTTGGACAATTTACCGCTGGCTCCGGTGGTGAAGGCAGTCGTCCCATTGTGGTAAGCTATGCCACCAGTCCCGCGGCTGAGGTTTTCTTTAATGAATTGGATGCGCCCCCCACGGTAAGCATCAACACACCTGGCAATAGTTTTGAGCAGGTGGAGTTTGTGGGCATTTTGCAAAAGAGTCCGCATCCTGCCGCGGCGGAAAAGCTGGTGGATTTTCTGCTTGATGTCAGTTTTCAGCAGGAGATTCCGCAGCATCAGTGGGTTTATCCGGCCAATAGTCAGGCCCCGGTGGGTGATTTGTTCCAGAAGTGGGCGAAAATTCCGGCGGAACCGGTCACGCTGGCCGCGGATGCTATTGCACAGCATCGTGAGCAGTGGCTGGAGGATTGGACCGATATCATGCTGCGCTGATGAGTAATCCTCGATGCCCGCTGTGCGGCGAGGCCACCACAGAGCTGGTGCTGCTGGCTCCTGATTTTCGGATGGGGCAAGAGAGGCCTCATGCAGTGTGGCGCTGCGCCCGCTGCGATGTGGGCATCACCGCGTCTGCCTGGGACGCGCAAGCGCGCGCAGATGCGTACGCCCGCGGCTACGCGCCGCATGATGCTCGCGTCCGCGCGGCTACGGGCCTGCGTGGACGCATGGCTGCCAGTATCCGACAGGGCTTTGGCTACGCTCAGGAGTTGGCCTGGCCTTTGCCCTGGTGGTTGATGCGGGCGCTGGCGCGGGTGCGGGCCTGGACTTGGCAACCGCCGCCACCTCCTGCCGGGCGTTTGCTGGATGTGGGATGTGGCAGTGGCGTTTATGGCGCCAGCCTCATTCGTTTGGGGTGGCAGGTGGATGGTGTCGAGCCAGATGCTCATGCCGCTGAGCTGGCCCGGGCCCACGGTTTGAACGTGCAGGCCAACAGCATCGAACAGGCTGTGTTGCCGCGGGCTGCTTATGATGTGGTGACTCTGTGGCATAGCCTTGAGCATACCAGCAATCCGGTGGCTGTGCTGCGCAAGCTGCACGCTGCCTTGCGTCCGCAGGGCCTGCTGATGGTAGAGGTTCCCAACATGGCTGGTTGGGGCGCCGGATTCATGGGGCCGTACTGGTATCATTGGGATCTGCCACGCCATCGGCTTCATTTTACCCCATCCAGTTTGCGTCGGGCCATGGAGCGGGCGGGCTATGAGGATGTTCGGGTGCAGTATGTGCCCAATCCCCATGGCCTGGCAGGTGGCTTGCGTTATCGCTTTGGCTGGCGCAGCGCCTTTTGGCTGGCTGTCGGCTGGTTTTTTGGCCTGAGCGCTGCTCTGTTCCATCGGGCCGATGTCATCCGGGCCCAAGGACGTCGCGCTTTTTAGCCCAATGGACTGTGCAGGCTGCAAGGCCACCGACAACAAGAGGTTGCTCATCTTCTGCATCCCAACAGTTCATTGCTTCATGGTCAAGGCTTCTTAAGGCTGACTGAATTATGAGATGCAGGCAAAAGGCTTGGTGCCCCAAGGCGCGGGGGATGCCTGGCTGGCCAGCGCGTCTAGACAATCCGCGTGCGAGTACGCATCGCCCAGGGTATGCAGATAGGTGGCAAAGGCTTCCAGCGAACCTGCAGCCACAGGCATGCTGATCGTCACTGTGCGCGTAATGATGCAACCATTATTTTGGACAGCTTGCATCAGGGTGAAATCGACAGGCCTGCCCCAGGCGTAGGCTTCGTATCCTTCCAGTGTGTCGCTGTTTCCCCAGGCCCAATCGTGCAAGGCACTCAGATTGGCACTATTCAGATGGGGAAAGTGGAAAAAGGGGGAGTAGGGGCCAAAGCGGGAGGTGACGGCAGATGTGTCCGCGTCGAATTTACCGGTAGGCCAGATCTTTCGTGCGCGATTCTTGCCGATGCAGTCCACTACCGGGTTGGGGGGTGTGTAGAACCCTGCATTCCCGTAGGTGTAAGAAACCGGTGTGCTCGGCAGCACCTCTGCATCTACCAACTGATCCCAGATTCGCAGCGTATGGCTGTCTGTGATGGTGAACCCGGCTGCAATCGCCAATCCCTCATTTCTTTTCATTCGTTGCCCCTAAGTTCCATTTGCGGATATGTGGGAGGGTGGTAAAATAGAGCAAACCATTTTCGAATCCACTCAAGGGGATCGACAGATGTTTGCAGCAAGTAAGTTACACAAAACCATTCTGATAGTGCTGGTGTT
>Ga0256914_1001819_pt1 | contig 18501 bp, 17 predicted proteins | sample HulkmetaG_FD_191571 | JGI IMG/M metagenome (GOLD analysis project Ga0256914, IMG submission 191571) | Hydrothermal chimney microbial communities from Main Endeavour vent field at the Juan de Fuca Ridge, Pacific Ocean - Hulk | ecosystem: Environmental > Aquatic > Marine > Hydrothermal vents ... | reverse complement strand
TCAAATAAAAAAGAAAAAGTATTATGAGAAATATCTAAAAGAGAACAAAGAGATTATACTTGTTGGGATCAATTTTGATGAGAAGGAGAAGAATGTTAAAAAGTTGGTTTGGGAGGGAAAAAGCTAAAACAGATTTATCCCACCAAGCAGTTTTATATAAACTTCCTGTCTGAAAAGTTCGTTTTTTAACGCCGCCAGTTTCGCTTTTGCTTTAGATAAAGATGCTATTGCTCTGCTGAGTTCGTCCGCACTTGAGAGCTGATTTTCAAAACGACCTTTTGTGAGTCTGTAATACTCTTCTTGTGCTTTGAGTCTCATCTTTGCGCTTTTTATCTTTGCTTTTATCGTTTTTAATCTCAAAAAAGCGTTATCTATCTCTGTTTTTACCAGATTTATATAATCTTGCAATCTCTTTTGCAAAGAGAGTTTTTTCAATCTTGCGGCTTCAACATTACAGCGATCCGAAAAACCGTTGAAAAGATTCCATTTTATCTGTGTGCCTATATAACTTTCATCGGCATTGGTATAGCCGTCCCCGTTTAGTCTCAAAGAGTCCCCTTTCCTTTTCAAAGCTGCCGAAACGGCGATTGTCGGATAATATCTGCTTTTTGCCAGATCGATATCTGCTTCGTCTGTTTTTAAAACACTCTTTAGAGCCAAAATATCCGCTCTGTTTTTTAAAGCGCTTTTTAGTATCTCCTCTTTGTCAAGTTTCTCTCTTTTGTGCACAAAAGGCTCTATATCTTTTATCTGTTTATTGACAAGAGAGCCAAGATCGTTCAAAAGCTCCTCTTTTTTGCCCTCACTCTCCAAGATCATCGATTCTGTCTCAAATTTATGGGCTTTTATGTTATAAAGATCACTCGGAGGAAGGAGACCGTTTTTATACAGACCTTTGGCTTTTTCCAAAGCTGCAACAGTAGCTTTGAGAGCTTCTTTTTGGGCTTTTATCGTCTCTTTCAGTGATAGGACGGCACTGTAGAGTGTGGTTGCTTTGATATGGAGTTTTCTTTTTAGATCCAAAACTTTCAGCCTTGCTTCCTCTTTTTGCCATTTTGCTTTGTCTATAAGAGAACTTATGGCAAAACCGCTGAAAACAGGATATGAGATACCCATACTTCCCTCATAACGGCTTTTTGTTCCCATCGGCGCTTTTAGAGGATAAGAAGATGTGGGCAGATGAAAGATGACTGTCGGTGTTTCTCTTAGACGAACGGCATTTAAAGAGAGATCAAATTTTGGAAGGTTTGCCCCTTTGGAGCTTTTATAGAGCATATCGGCTGACTCTTGCAGCTTCAAAGCCGACTGCATAGAAAGAGAGTTGTCTATGAGTTTCATCACCTCTTCATAACTCTCCGCCCACAAAAACAGAGGCAGTATCAGTATCATCAACTTTTTCATATCTTCTTCCTTTTTTGATTAAAATTTACAAACAGCAAAACAACAAAGATCGTTCCAAACACTCCCCAGTATCCGGCATGCATGAAAGTATTGTAAAATCCGTAGTTATATCCCATAAACATCTCATAGTTTCCAAATACCGCTTTTACCTGTTGTAACGGAATATTTAACATCTCTTTTATCATATCCAAAAAATAGCCGACATATTCACCGTTTTGTAACTCTTCCATCCTAAGATGGTAAAGATTCTTAAAATACTCCATATTGTTTGTAGCAAGAGCAGTTCCGAAACTCCCTCCCACAAATCTGAAATAATCCATCAAAACGATAGCCAACTCCCCTTTGTCAGAGGGGGCATTTTGCAAAACCATCACGGTAACGGGAGCAAAGAAGAGTCCCATACCTATACCGAAAGGAACGGTCAAAAGTATCGCCTGATGAAGCGGTGTGTAATAGTTTAAAGTAGGTAAAAAGAGTATCGAAGTTATCACATAAAAAAACGAAGCTATCGCCACCGTTTTTTTAGCTCCGATCTTATCTGCCAAAATACCGGCTATCGGTGAAAAAAGTCCTATAAAAACAGCAAATGCAAAAACAGCAATCCCCGCATCCAAAGTGGGAAGCATTTTTATATGTTCATAATAAACCGGTAAAAGATAAAAATACTGATACATGGAAAAACCGAGAATAAAAAAGTAGATCATCATCCCGTTTGCAAAAGCCGAATTTTTAAAAAGAGAAAAATCAACAAGCGGATATTTTGCCCACAGTTCGTTGAGTCCGTAAAGTAAAAAACCGATCACGGCACATAAAAGAAGTATTCCTATCTCGTTTGAATTAAACCATCCAAGCTGCTGCCCTTTGCTCAACATCACAAGAAGAGCCACGGTTGCAAAAGAGATGAGAATAAAACTTACAAAGTTAAATCTCAATTTCTCAAATGCTCTCTCTTTTGGAAGATAGACAAGTCCCGACAAAACCAACAGCAAACCGACCGGAACATTGATAAAAAAGACCATTCTCCAACTGTAATATTCCGTCAGATATCCACCGATAGTAGGTCCTAATGCAGGGGCAAAACTGACTCCAAGACCAAATATCCCCATAGCCAAACCCTGTTTTTGAGGCGGAAAATAGCTAAAGATCATGATATGACTCGTAACCATGATAAGCGCTTCACCAACTCCCTGAATAACTCTAAATACGATAATCTCTTCAAGAGCATCCGATAAACCGCACATCAAAGAAGCAACCGTAAAAAGTGCCACACCGCCTATAAAAACGGCTTTTGCTCCAAATCTTTTGATAAGATACTCCACAATCAAAAGTCCGATAGCCGCTGAAACCATATAACTTGTGATAATCCACTGCACACCGTACATATCACTAGCCAAAGGACCTGTCAGTTTTGGAACGATAACATCAACAACAGTCGTATCCAAAATAGCCATAAAAGCACCCGTCATAACGATAATGCTGAAAACAGCTCTCTCTTTGGAGGTTATGTCCCATGGGGGTTTATTGGTGTATTGGTTATTGGGCATTTTTTAACCTGCTTTGGAAGCGCGACTTCAGTCGCGCCTTGTGTGATGCTGAAGCATCACTTCCATGTTTCTTCCAAAAAAACAAATTTTTAAGGAAATTGATATTGTTCACCCCTCTCCCTTCCCAATAACCAATAACCAATATACTAATACACCAATACACTAATCCCCCCTCTCTATCGCCACACTTGCTCCCATTCCGGTACGAAGAGAGTTTGTATCTTTGAGTTTTATACGCACGATGAATCTTTGATCGAGTTTTGTAAATTCTCCACTTGCTATATCGCGGGGTACGAGGGAAAATGTTGAAGCGGAAGTGGGTGCTATCGACTCCACTTCTCCCTCATAAGTCTTATCCTCTATCGCATCAACGGTTACTTTTACATGATTTCCTTTTTTTACTCCGTGTATCTTCTTTTCCGAAAGCAGTACTTCACAATAGAGTTTTTTGGGATCTACAAGAGCATAGATTGGTGTTCCTTTTTCTACAATCCTTGGCGCTTTGATGAATTTTTTGGCTATTATGCCGTCAAACGGCGCATACAAAGTTGTATATGAGATCTTGTTTTTCATTCCCTCCAATCCGGCTTCCAATGATTTAAGAGAGGCTATTGAGGATTCTATCTCTTTGTCTATCTCAAGTATCTGTTTTTGGGTAACAAGAGAGAGTTGATAGGCTTTTTTTACTTTTTGAAGATTCTCTTTCAATGCTTTTTTCTTTATCCCAAGAGCTTTTATCCTCTCTGAGAGAGCCGTTTTTTGTGTATGAACAGATTCATAGTCGCCTTTGGCTATGAGTCTGTTTTTTAGCATATTTTCATATCTTTTATCATCTTTTTGAAGCTTCAAAAGAGTGGCTTTTGAGGCTTTTATCTCATACTCCAAAGCATCTATCTCTTTTTCTATAACTTTTGTATCGCTTTTGGATATGGAGCTTTGGAGTAAAAGAGAGTTTTTTATCCTCTCTCTTTTTAGTTTCAAAGCCTCTGTTTTTTGTTTTACCGAATTTAGATTTTCCTCTATCCTCTTTTTTGAGGTTATCAGATCAACAGGATCGATACGGGCGATCACTTCACCTTTCCTGACCTCTTCGTTTTCACTCTTTTGCATGGAAACAACTTTACCCTCAACTTTAAAAGAGAGGATTGCAAGACGATCACTCTTGATAAAAGCTGCATTGCTGACGGCATTTGCCTCTCTGAAACTGATATATCGATATCCCATTATAACAAATCCGACGATAAGCAGTATGATAATAAAAGTTGAAATTTTTTTACTCATTTAAGTCCCCTCAAGAAAGCTGATTAGTGAATTATATTCACTTTTTTATTAATATATTCTTACCTTGAGGGGAATTTATGATATCAGGAAGCCTCTATCTGGCTTTTTTGAACACTGTCCAAAACACTTTTTTGGACTTTGTTTTTATGCTTTTTCTTTTTGGAGAAAAAGTGAAGTTCCACTCTTCTGTTTTTCTCTCTTCCGGTTTCTGTTTCATTTGTGGCAACAGGATCATATTCTGCTTTGCCACATGCTGTCATTCTTTTTGGATTTACTCCGTCTTTTATAAGTTCTTTCACAACACTTATCGCTCTGGCACTTGAGAGTTCCCAGTTGTTTTTAAAAGCACTGTTTTTGGAAGGTGCCTGGTTGTCTGTATGACCTATAACATTTAAAGCAAGATTATTGGGAAGTTTGGCTATGATAAGGGCTATTCGTTTTAGAAACAAAACGGCATCATCATTTTCGATTTTTGCGCTTCCTTTTTTAAAAAGCAGTTTTGCGGGAAGTCTTATCATAAAACCGTTTTCACCCTCTTCCAAAACAGCTTCAGGTCCTCCTGAGGTTTTTATCATCTCATTTACCTCTATAACGGTTCTGTTTAGTGTTCTTAGTTTTTGTGATGTCTCTTCCTGCTGTTCCAACGGAGTGGCTATCTGCTGCATCTCTCTGCTTATCTCCGTTTTGGTTCCACCTTCCAAAACACTTAGCGCCCCGGCTAGAGATCCTATCGCTTCTTGAACTTTTTTTGCATCCATTGTGGACATTGAAAGAAGAAGAACGAAAAAACACAACAATAAAGACATCAGATCCCCAAATGCAGCCAACCATTCGGGCATACATTTAGGACAGTCGCAACTTTGTTTTTTTGCCATAATCTACCTTATTTATCAAATTGACTCTCTCTCTCATTCGGTGCCAAAAATGAGAGAAGTTTGCCTTCCAAAGTTCTGGGATTATCCCCTGCCTGTATAGCCATAATCCCTTCCAAAATCAGCGTTTTGGCAAGTGTTTCGTCAGCATCTCTGATAGAGAGGATATTTTCGATAGGTCCTCCGACTATATTTCCAAGCATAGCTCCGTACATCGTCGTCAAAAGAGCAACCGCCATAGAAGGACCGATAGCCGCAGGATCAGCCATATTCAAAAGCATGGCAACAAGACCTATCAGAGTTCCTATCATTCCCATAGCTCCTGCAAATCCTCCAAGCTGACCGAATATCTGGGCATTTCCTTTGTGTCTTTCGCTTGTCTGCTCCATATCTATCTCTAAAAGTTCTCTGATGGTATCAGGTTCGTTTCCGTCAACTGCCATAGAGAGACCTTTTTTCAAAAATTCATTCTCTTCACTGTTGGCACTTGATTCCAAAGCTAAAATTCCGTCTTTTCTGGCAGTTGTTGAATACTCTACCATTTTGGCTATCAACTCTTTTAGATCATATTGTGTCGGTTTTATAGCTACCATAAAAATTTTTACGAAATTTTTCATCTGTTCCATTTTAAAACCGATGAGCAAAACACCTATCGTTCCGCCAAATACAATAAGTACCGAAGGTATATCTATATAAGGACCTATACCCACACCCATTGCCATTGATCCGAAAAGAAGTGCCAATGTCAGTACAAGACCTATAACAGTTCCTAAATCCATCTACTCTTTCCTCTTAAATTTTATTTAAGTTATTCAAAAATAATTTACTATATTGATATATCGTCACTGAATGTTAAAATTTTATACAAAATTGGTAAAATAAATTTTATTTCTATTTTTATCAAGTTTCACAGCAAAATTTCGATATATTAAGAAAATTTTTTACATTACTTTAAAAGCGGAGATATTATGTCATTATCAATAGTTATATTAGCAGCCGGTAAAGGTACCAGAATGAAGTCTGATTTACCCAAAGTTTTACACAAAATTTCGGGTTTTCCTATGCTTTACTTTTCTATAAAAGAGGCAAAAAAACTGACAAATGATATAGAAGTGGTTTTATATCATCAGGCTGATTTGATAAAAAAAGAGATATCAAAATATTATGATGATATCAAATTTGTAGAGCAGGATTTACAAAACTATCCCGGAACCGGCGGAGCGGTTATGAACTGCAAACCAAAAAATGAAAAAGTTTTGATCCTAAATGCGGATATGCCACTTGTGGAAGCAAAAGAGCTGAAAAATTTTGCTGAGATTGATGCAGATATCGTTATGAGTGTGATAGAGCTAGACAACCCAGGCGGATACGGCAGAGTCGTTATAGAAGATGACAAAGTGGTAAAAATAGTAGAGGAAAAAGATGCCTCCGATGAAGAAAAAAAGATAAAAACGGTAAATGCCGGAGTATATCTGATCAAAAAGAATATCTTAGAGAAATTTTTACCCAGACTTGACAATGACAACATACAAAAAGAGTATTATCTAACCGATATCGTGGAACTTGCAAAAGATGAGGGATACAATATCGCGCCTCTTGTTGTAAAAGAGGATCATTTCAAAGGCGTTAATTCAAAATATGATCTCTCAAATGCCCAGATACTGATGCAAGATAGAATCAAAAAAAATCTGATGCTTCAAGGTGTTATCATGAGACTTCCAGATACCATATATATAGAAGAGGGAGTCTGTTTTGAGGGGGAGTGTATCATAGAAAACGGTGTCAGTATCTATAAAGGCAGTACAATAAAAAACAGCCATATAAAGACAAATACGATTATAGAAGAGAGTGAAATCATAAATTCATCGGTGGGACCTTTGGCAAGAATAAGACCAAATTCAAAAGTTATAGATTCTCATATAGGAAATTTTGTAGAAGTAAAAAAATCCACTCTAAAAGGTGTAAAAGCCGGACATCTAAGCTATCTTGGAGACAGTGATATAGATGAGGGAACAAATATAGGAGCCGGAACAATTACCTGTAACTATGACGGTATAAAAAAATATAAAACAGTTATCGGAAAAAATGTTTTTATAGGAAGTGATACGCAGATAGTGGCACCTGTAAAAATAGAAGATGATGTATTGGTAGCGGCGGGAACTACGGTAAACAAAGATGTTTCAAAAGGCTCTCTGGCTATCAGCAGAACGAGTATGAAAACTGTGGAAAACTTTTTTTATAAGTTTTTTTCTAAAAAAGATTGAGTATAATAATATCTATGACAAATATACTTTATAATAAAAAAATTTTAATCGGTATAACGGCAAGTATCGCCATCTATAAGAGTCTGGAGCTTATAAGACTCTTTATAAAATCCGGCGCCAAAGTCAAAGTCGTTATGAGTGAAGAGGCAAAAAAGTTTATATCTCCTCTTACTTTTGAGGCAATCAGTCAAAACAGAGTTCTTCATCAGGGAAGTGAAGACTGGGGTGGCGATCTAAATCATATAGATACAGGCAAATGGGCAGATCTGTTTGTTATAGCACCGGCAACCGCAAATACGATCAACAAGCTCTCAAACGGAATTGCCGATAATCTTCTTTTGCAGACCGCACTCGCTTATGACAGAGTAAAGATCATAGCTCCTGCCGCAAATACAAGAATGTTTGAAAATCCTATAACCCAAACAAGCCTGAAAATGCTAAAGCTTATAAATTATAAAATCATAGAACCACAAACCAAGCTTTTAGCCTGTAATGATGAGGGAAAAGGCGCACTTGCCGATATAAAAGATATATTTTACATCTGTGCAAGAGAGCTTTTGAAAGAGTCTTTTTGGGAAAACAGAAAAGTTGTGGTAAGCGGAGGGGGAACGGTGGAAAAGATAGATTCCGTAAGATTTATCTCCAACTTTTCAAGCGGTAAAATGGCAAAATCACTCTCTTTGGCTCTATATCTAAAAGGTGCTTCGGTATGTCTTGTAACAACAAAAGTATTTGATGATCTGCCAAATGAGATTCATACTATTGATGTTGAAAATTCGGAAGAGATGCAAGAATATCTCACTGACTGTATCAGATCGGCAAAAAAAGGAGTTTTGACAAAACCTACTTTGATGGACAGTTCAAATCCCGAACTTATCCAAAAAAAGCCCTATCTTTTTATGGCGGCGGCGGTAAGCGACTATCTGCCCAAATTTCCGCAGGAAGGGAAGATAAAAAAAGAGCAGATAGGAGATGAATGGAATCTTGTTTTGAAAAAAAACAGAGACATTCTAAAGAGTCTGGATAAAAGCGGTATCATTTCTGTCGGTTTCAAGGCGGAGACGGATGAAAATGAGGCTATAAAAAATGCCCAAAATATGCTTAAAGAGAAAAAATTGGATGCGGTATGTTTAAATGTTTTGGGAGAAGAAAACGGTTTTGGGAGTGATTTGAACGAGATAGATTTTATAACAGAAAAAGATTTTGTAAAACTCTCTCTTGGCGATAAACTCTCCATCTCTTTTAGGATAACAAAAGAAGCAAAGAGACTTGATGCTAACAGCGATCAATAACATAGCAAAAATCGATAGTATTTTTTCTCAGGTAATTTCAGCCAGATTTAACTCAACTCTTCCGATATCCCTGAAAGTTTTAGAGCAGATAGATCCAAACAGATATCTTTTGACACTCGGAAACAAAACTGTTGAGACAAAAAGTCATACACCTCTTGAAAAAGGGGCAAGTTACTGGGGAGAATTTAGAAATTCAAAAGAGAATATTTTACAAATATCAAATCTTTTGAAAAAACCTGATTTTGAACAGAAAAAGGAGAGTAAAATACTTTTCACTTTCAATCAACTTAATGAAATTTTCTCTAAAGATAAACCCAAAAAGGCTCTAAAAGAGACAATTTTGCAAAAAATGTCCCTGACAGATGACAAAAAAGATTTTATGCAGCTTGGCAATATGCTTTTATCGCTGGAAGAGAATATTTTCTTTATACCTTTTGCCTATGAAAAAAGAAGATATTTTTTCCAATTTAAGAAAAAGCAAAAAAATGATATAGTAAAAAAAGAAAAAGCGATAGAATTTTACGCTTCTTTTAAAAATCTGGGTCCTGTTAAAGGCATTGTAAAAAGTGCCGATAACTTTAAAAAAGTTATTCTTTATCTATATTATGAAAAGAGTAAAAGATTTTTAAAAGAGCAGATGAAATATCTGGATATGCAAAGTGAACTGCATATATCAAAGGATATTGAGCCTCTTTTTGAAAGCTGTGAAAAGCTTTTGGATATCAAAGGTTAAAAAATGAATGAATTAAAACATATAGCAATCATCATGGACGGAAACGGTCGCTGGGCAAAAAAACAGGGTTTTACCAAACGGATAAAAGGTCATGAAGAGGGAGCAAAAAGGGTAAGAGAGATAACTGTTTTTGCTTCTGATTACGGTGTCAAATATTTGACTCTGTATGCTTTCAGTACAGAAAACTGGAAACGCCCACAGTATGAGATCGATTTTTTGATGAAACTTATGGATATATATCTGAAAAACGAACTGAAACTCTTTTTGGAAAATGAGGTTAGATTTGAAACAATAGGTGATCTTTCCAAACTGCCCCAAAAACTGCAAGAGAGAATATCCTATACAAAAGAGCAGACAAAACATTTTGAAGGACTTACTCAGGTTTTGGCTATAAACTACGGCTCAAGAGATGAGATCATAAGGGCAGTTAAAAAAGCAGCATCCAAAAACATAGAACTTACAGAAGAAAATATGAACGATTTTTTGGATACGGCAGATATGCCGGATGTGGATATCATGATACGAACCGGAGGAGAGCAGAGACTTTCCAATTTTCTTTTATGGCAGAGCGCTTACAGCGAACTCTTTTTTACACCTACTTTATGGCCTGAATTTAAACCAAAAGAACTTAAAGAGATCATAGAAAAATATAACAGGATTGAAAGAAGATTTGGCGGTGTAAAGGATGAATGATACTTCAATACTGATCCTTTTTGCCGTTTTGGGACTTGTTGTAGGCTCTTTTTTAAATGTTTTGATCATTCGTATCCCAAAAGGTGAAAATATAGCATATCCATCTTCTCACTGCGTAAAATGCAACAACAAATTGAAATGGTATCACAATATTCCTCTTTTTTCGTGGCTCTTTTTAAAGGGCAGATGCGCCTACTGCCATGAGCCAATTTCGTGGCAATATCCTCTGATAGAGCTGACAACGATGTTTATCTTTATCGTCTCTTTTTTAAGAGTAGAAAATATCACACAATCTGTTATTGTAGCATTGATTTTTTCTCTGCTTCTTGCACTCTCTTTGATAGATTTCAGATTTAAAGAGGTACCTGACAGTCTGAATTTATCGGCTTTGACTCTCTCTGTTTTTGCAACCGGAGATATCATTTTGGGTTTTCAAAATGCCCTGCTTTTTGCCGGAGCTTTTACTCTTCTTAGATTTTATATCTCCTATGCGCTGAAAAAAGAGGCAATGGGAGAAGCCGATATCATGATAGCAGGTACGATAGGAGCGATGCTTGGTATAAATCTCGGACTTTTTGCGATCTTTTTCTCTGCTGTTTTAGCTCTTGTTGCTTTTATGATCGTGCAGAAAAAGGATATAGAGATGCCTTATATACCTTTTTTGGCGGCAGCTTTGTTTATCGTTTTTATTTTTGAGGATTTTTTCTCTGCCCTGATGGAAAGATTGTATGGATAAAATCAACAGGTTTCTTATAAACAATTTCTTTAAAGTTTTTATTCCTCTCTTTTTTACACTTTTTTCTATCGCTTCCATTCTCTTTTTTATCATGATTTCCCGTTTTACATCTTATCTGACTCTTACTTTTTTGGAACTTGGAGAGATTTTTATCTATCTTTTGCCAAGAATTATTATATTTACTCTTCCTGTGAGCTTTTTTGTCTCCCTTGCAATATCGGCTTTTAATATGTCAAAAGAGAGTGAAAATATCGTTCTTTTCTCATTGGGATATCCACCAAAAAAGATAGCCTCTTTGTATTTTGTTTTATCCCTGCTTACTTCTGTTTTTTTGCTTGTCAATGTACTTTTTATCCTACCTACCGCAAAACAGCTTTATAAAAATTTTATAGAGATAAAAAAGGTGGAAGCAAAGATAAATATCAAACCAACAGAGTTTGGACAGAGGTTTTCTGACTGGATGGTTTTTATCAACAAAACGGACAATAACGGATACAAAGATATCATCCTCTATAACCAAAAGAAGAAAAAAGAGACATTTATACTGGCAAATCATGCAAAGATAAATCATGAAAAAGGTCTTTTGAATCTCTCGTTGGATAACGGAAAAACTTTTTATATAACCGACAAAGAGATAAAGCAGATAGATTATGCGAAGATGAATATCAACAATTTTCTAAGAGGTGAAGAGTTACACAATGATACGATGGCAGAGTATTGGAAAAAGGCACTGACAGATCAAAAAAGGGCTAAAGATCTGAGTTTTTTGACACTTACGGCACTTTTCCCGCTGGTTTCATTTCTGTTTGCTTTGGCAATAGCAACACTCAATATAAGGCATGACAGAGTTCATCTGTATCCATTTTTGTTTGCCATGGTGATATCTTATTATATAGTCAGTATCGTTTTTGCCAAAACTTTTCCTTTTGTGGGAATTGTAGCGGTTTCTCTTTTGTATTATATTTTTTCCAAAATCCTTTTTGTCAAAAAGGTTGTAAAAAGATTTTAGATGAGAGTCAAAATCACTCTAAGTTATGACGGAAGCTGTTTTGAAGGATATCAAATCCAAAAAAAAACCCAAAATACAATCGCTTCAAAACTCTACAAAGCTTTTAAAACATTAAATATCAACTCAAAAATAGAAGCCAGTGGCAGAACAGACAGAGGAGTTCACGCAACAAATCAGGTTATCCATACCGATTTGCCCTCTTTTTGGAGTGATCTTGAAAAACTGAAAACCTTTCTCAACAGACAGCTTCTGCCTCATATTTATATAAAAAAGATAGAAAAAACATCTCCCTCTTTTCATGCAAGATATGACGCAAAAAGAAGAGTTTACAGATACATCGTATCTACAAAAGAGCCTTCGGTTTTTTTGACTCCTTATGTAACTTTTGTAAAGGATTTGGACAAAGAGAGATTAAAAGAGGCTGTCAAAATTTTTGAAGGGATTCATGATTTTGAATATTTTAAAAAAAGTGGAAGCGATACGAAAAACTTTGTAAGAAAAATATATAAGACAAAAGTTTATGATTACAGGGATTTTACAATATTTTATTTTGAAGCAAACGGATATCTAAGAAGCCAGATAAGAATGATGGTCGGTTTTCTGCTCAAAATATCAGAAGGAAAACTAAATGCAAATCAACTCAAAAACCAGCTTGACAAAAAAGAGATAACAAGCACCACTCTTGCCCCCGCTAACGGACTCTATCTTGCAAAAATAAAATATAAAATTTATTAATAATATTAAAAAATAGTTTACCCCAAAATAAAGTTATTGATGATTTTTCTATTTGCTACAACTGTTTTATCTACATAAAATTAAGCATATTAAATATATTCTCTCTTATAAAGTTTATCTTAATTTAAAATGATAAAATAACAATAAAGTTTTAAACATGAGAGGAACTATGAAATTTTATCGTTATATCATTTTATCTGTTTTATTATCGATCCACTCTTTTGCAAATCTGAAAATTGATCAGAATTTTATAGATGAAATCGTATATGAATACAATTTTGACAGGTCATATCTAAATGAACTTTTCTCAAAAGCAAATATCCAAAAAAGAGCTTTAAAGATCTATGCTTTAAAACCAAAGAATACAAAAAAGAGTAAAACAGCAAAAAAAGATCTCTACTGGTCAAAATATAAAAAGATATTTATTACGCCAAAAAAGATAAGAAAAGGAGCTCTTTTTTTAAAAAAACATAAAAAAGCACTAAAAAGAGCCTATGAAGAGTATGGAGTAGATCCAAGTTATATAGCAGCTATCATAGGAATAGAGAGTTATTATGGAAAAAATACCGGAAAATACAGAGTTCTTGATACTCTTTGCACACTTGCATTTATGCCAAACAGAAGAAATGATTTTTTCAAAAAAGAGTTAAAAGAGTTTTTGGTATTTACCCAAAAAACCAATTTTGACCCACTTAAGATAAAAGGTTCTTACGCCGGGGCAATAGGTCTTGGGCAATTTATGCCAAGCAGTTATAACAATTTTGCAGTTGATTTTGACAAAGATGGTATCCCAAACCCATGGAACAGTGAAGATATGATAGGAAGTATAGCAAAATATCTCAAAGACAACGGTTGGGAAAAGAATGGATTGGTAGCTGTCAAAACAAAATATAAAACAAGAAGGTTTACAAAATTGAAAACAGGATATAAAACCAAATATTCCATAAAAAAATTAAAAAGATACAAAATCATTTCCAAAAACATAACAAAAAGTCAAAAAAAGGTTTCTTTAATAAAATTAGAAAATAAAAATTTTGATGAATTATGGATAGGATTTAAAAATTTTTATGTTATAACAAGATACAATCATAGCTCTTACTATGCAATGGCTGTTCATATTTTGGCACAGAAAATAAAAAAATTAGGACTCAAATAGCATCTCAATATAAGAAATTATAATAATCATTTCATCTTTCCCAAAATACAATTTATAAAAATGGAAAATTTGTAACATTTTAATATAAAAGATGTTTCATCTTGTTACTTTTTGTATTTTTTAAATATAAGAGAGATATAATTTAGCCAAATATCAAACTTTAAGGAATTGCTTGATGAGCATACCAATTTTACAATACGATGTAGTGATCGTCGGAGCCGGATTAGCCGGTTGTGCGGCGGCAAGGGAATTAAAAAGAAGAGGGAAAAATGTAGCGGTTATTACAAAACTACACCCTCTCAGAAGTCACTCAGGTGCCGCTCAAGGCGGTATAAATGCCGCTCTTTCCGAAGAAGACAGTATAGAACTTCATATGTTTGATACGGTAAAGGGAAGTGATTATCTAGCAGATCAGGATGCGGTAGAGCTTATGTGTAACAAAGCTCCCGAAACTATCAGATGGGCGGAAAGAATGGGAGCGGTTTTCAGCAGAACCGAAGATGGAAAAATCGCACAAAGACCTTTTGGAGGACAGTCAAAACCAAGAGCCTGTTTTGCAAAAGACAGAACCGGTCTTACTCTGCTTCAAACCATCTATGAACAGGCTCACAGAGACGGAGTAAATTTTCTGGATGAGTGGTATGCGGCAGATATCGTTTACAAAGACGGTGTGGTAAACGGTGTATGCGCATACGAGATCAAATCCACAAAACCGACCATTTTCCAGGCAAAAGCCGTGATGTTTGCAACAGGCGGATATGCAAGAGCTTTTAAAATCAACTCAAATGCCCATGCAAACACCGGAGACGGTCTTTCTATCGTTGCAAGACATGGTTTACCTCTTAGAGATATGGAATTTGTGCAGTTTCATCCAACCGGACTTGCAGGAACGGGAATCTTGATGAGTGAAGCGGCAAGAGGTGAAGGCGGAAAGCTTCTAAACTCCGAAGGTGAAAGATTTATGAGTAAATATGCGCCTGAAAAGATGGAGTTGGCACCACGGGATCTTGTAAGCCGTTCTATTACAAAAGAGATTTTGGAAGGCAGAGGTGTAGGAGTGAACAAAGATGCCGTATATCTTGATCTGACTCATCTTGGTAAAGAAAAGATAATGGAAAGATTGCCGGAACTTAGGGATCTTGCTCTTACATTTCTCGGAAGAGACATGATAGAAGAACCTATTTTGATAGCGGCAACAGCTCACTACTCTATGGGGGGAATTCCTACCGATATAGACGGTAGAGTTATGAAAAATGCAGATGAGAAAGTAACAGGTTTTTATGCTGCCGGAGAGTGTGCGTGTGTAAGTGTTCACGGCGCAAACAGACTCGGAGCAAACTCGGTTCTTGAAGCCCTCTTTTACGGACGACATACCGGAAATGCGATAGCAGATGATCTTGAAAGCGGTAATCTTGTTTTTGGAAATATGAAAAGAGATGCAGCTGACAGGATGATGGAAGAGATAGAGAGATTGACAACTTCCAACGGAACTGAAAAAGTATCGGCACTCAGAGAAGAACTTCAAGAGAGTATGACGATCAATGCCGGTGTTTTTAGAACTCATGAAACTCTTGAAAAACAGCAAGAAAAGATCAAAGAGTTAAAAGAGAGATTTAAAAATATCAGGATAGATGACAAATCCAAAATTTACAATACTGATCTTCAGGAAGCTATCGAATTTGGACATATGCTCGATTATGCAACATTTATAGTTGACGGAGCAATAGCAAGAAAAGAGAGCCGCGGAGCGCATTTTAGAGAGGATTTTCCAAAAAGGGATGATAAAAACTTTCTAAAACATACATTGGCATATATGGATGAAAAAGGCAATATCAAACTTGAATATACCGATGTAACGCTTGGCATATTTGAACCTCAAGAGAGAACATATTAGGGAGCAAAAATGGAACAATTAGAAAAGAAAATATTAACATTTAAAGTATTTAGATTTAACGCAGAGACTGATTATCTCCCTCATTATGATGAATTTAAAATGGAAGTCTCTCAAAGCGAAGTTGTTTTGGATATCCTCAACAGAATCAAATGGGAGCATGACGGAAGTTTAAGTTACAGAAGAAGCTGTCGTCACGGGATATGCGGAAGCTGTGCGATAAAAGTAAACAACAAACCTGTACTCTCCTGTAAAGAGAGAGTTTTTGACCTTGTTGAAATTTTTGGAACTGAACTTGTTTTGGATCCTCAAGACAAAAAGAGAGCCTATAAAGATTTTGTTATAAACAAAGAAAATTTCTGGAAAAAGTATGATTCTGTCATACCTTATATGATAGCAAATATCAACGAAAATCCGGAATCTGAAAATATAGTTTCTCCAAAAGAGGCAGAAGAACTTGATGAAGCCGATTACTGCATCCAGTGCGGAAACTGCTTTTATGCCTGTCCGGTTGTAGAGGTCAATGAGGAGTATTTCGGACCGGCGGCATTTGTAAAAGCTTTTAGATTTACGGCTGACAAAAGAGACGAATCCAAAAAAGAGAGACTTGAAATCGTAGATAAGATAGGTCAGGGTGTCTGGGATTGTGTCAAATGTTTTGAGTGTGCGGAAGCATGTCCCAAAGAGTTGAATCCTATCACAAAAATAACAAAACTCCATAACCAGATTTTTGATGAGGGTATCGCCGAGAGTAATGTTGCGGTAAGACATGCTGTCGGATTTAAACACTCTATCGAAAAACACGGTATTTTGGATGAAGGAGAACTTGTAAGATATTCTGAGGGAAATATCGGTGTATTAAAACATGTTCCCGAAGCTATTGCAATGTTCAAAAAGGGTAAAATCGTCCTACCTTGGAATATGCCAAAATCCAAAAATCTTGATGAAGTTAAAAAGCTTATCGATTCTTCATCTACAACGAAGTTCTAAAAGGGAGAGACAATGAGTAAATTAAGATATGCACTTTATACAGGATGTACGGCAAGAGAGAGTACTCCCGAACTTCTAAAATCAACTTTAGCGGTTGCGGAGGCATTGGATATAGAGCTTGTTTTGTTAGACGAAGCAACCTGCTGCGGAGCAAGTCATCTACAGGATTTTGATGATTTTTTATCGCTTGTGCTAAATGCAAGAAATATCTGTTATGCAGAGAAGATGGAACTTCCGCTAGTTACCATCTGTAATACATGTCAGTTAAATACCTCTATGACAAAAGAGAGACTTGATCATGATGAAAATCTAAAAGCACAGGTAAATGAAAAATTAAAAGAGGTCGGTTTGGAGTATAAAGGAACAAGTGAAGTAAAACATTTTCTTTATGCCTTGATAGATGATGTTGGAATTGATGAGATAGCAAAGAGGGTTACAAAACCTTTAAAAAATATCAATATGGCAGCATTTTACGGTTGCCACAACATTCGCCCTTCAGAGCTTCAGTCTCAAAACAACGGAGGTGAAAATCCTTATAATCCGACAAGTATAGATGATCTCATCCTCGCTCTTGGCGGACAGAATGTCGAATATGAACACAAAAACAAATGTTGCGGTTTTCATGTAGAGTTACAGGCACCAAATACGGCAAACAAACTTTCAGCCTCTGCATTGACAGATGCGATAGACAATAATGCCGATGCGGTAGTTACCCCCTGCCCTCTTTGTCATCTAAGACTTGATGTTCAACAGCACAATATCTCAAAAGCTGCCGGCAGAGAAGTTCATATACCTATTTTTCACCTTCCTCAGATGATAGGTTTGGCACTTGGTATAGAACCTGAAAAACTTGGCATAAATCACCATGTAACGGAAACAGATCTGGTATAAATTAAAAGATTTAAAATAGGATAAATTTTATCCTATTTTAAACTACAATCAGATATAATATTTCAATGATCAAGATCAAGAGATCATTGAAATATTAAAAAAGGAGACAATATGCCTAAAGTAAATAGATATGTTGATATAGATAGTGTTGAGAGAGAAGCGAGAAAAGATTATATCGATAGACACTCCCCGTTTGTTCACTGTGAAAACAATGCAAAAAAAGGTGAAAAATTCAGCGTAAAAGTAAAAGTCGGAAATGAATATCCACATCCTGATGATTTTGATCACTATATATCTTATGTTCAGTTATGGAATGGTGAAACTCTTTTGGGACAGGCAACATTTACTCCCGGAACTCTTGGAAATATGAAAAGTCATGTTGAAGTTGATTTTCATATCATTCCTACAGCTAACAAATTGAAATTGACTGCTATGAGTTACTGTACAAAACACGGTCTTTGGGAAAGCGATCCTGTAGAGGTAGCCGTCAGCGAATAACCCAACTTAACCGCTCTTTTTTGGAGCGGTCTTTTTAAGGTCTAACTTGCTTCAATACATCTTCTATCTTATTCTTTACGGAACAATCCTTAGCTATCTCGTGCTAGGTTTTATCTTCAGTTTTGAGGCGCTTTTGGCTCTAAACGGTGTAAAAAGCGCAAAAAAATGGATAAGAAGATGGAATACTCCAAAACAGTTCAAAAGAAAACTGATAATCTTTTTGCCGTTTTTACACACAGGATATTTTTTGCTGGAAATTGTTCCCTATTACATGGGAATAGACAAAGATATAAAACCTTTTGATCTTGAAAAGATATACAGGTTTATATATGGACATCTCTAAAAATCTATATAATCCATGTGCCCATATTATGAAAATATGTAATCTCCGTTTATCCTGTCTAATCTTCACACACTTTGACAATCTGTGTGATTGCAAAGTGTTTTGATTCATCTATGACTCTGATCTTATGATAACATCCTTTTTGCGCATACTTTTTATCATATATCTTTAA
>Ga0256914_1001818_pt1 | contig 18526 bp, 14 predicted proteins | sample HulkmetaG_FD_191571 | JGI IMG/M metagenome (GOLD analysis project Ga0256914, IMG submission 191571) | Hydrothermal chimney microbial communities from Main Endeavour vent field at the Juan de Fuca Ridge, Pacific Ocean - Hulk | ecosystem: Environmental > Aquatic > Marine > Hydrothermal vents ... | reverse complement strand
CAGCACCCTGACCGCCTCCGACCAGATGCCCAGATTGGGGAAGACCGGCTCCAGCTGCAGCTTCTTCTCGACCATCTTGCCCAGCCCCTGCTCCTCCAGCACCAGGGGGACCTCGTAAATGTCGGGGACGTTGTAGCTCGAGAATACCGCTTCGGGCTCGACGTTCGTAAAGAGGGCGACCTTCTTGTATACCTCGGCGGGCGGCTCCTTTTCCGAGCGCAGCACGATCACGTCGGGCTGGATGCCGACGCCGCGGAGGGTAGCCACCGAGTGCTGGGTCGGCTTGGTCTTGAACTCCTCGGAGGTGTGCAGGTAGGGGACCAGCGTCAGGTGTATGTAGAGGGTGTCCTCGGGGGGCTCGTCGAACTGGAACTGGCGGATGGCCTCCAAAAAGGGCAGGCTCTCGATGTCGCCGACGGTGCCGCCTATCTCGACGATGGTAATCTCGGCGCCCTGTTCCTCGGCCACCTGGCGGATGCGCCGCTTGATTTCGTCGGTCACGTGGGGAATTACCTGGACCGTCTGCGAGAGGTACTCGCCCTGGCGCTCCCGCTCGATTACCTCTTTGTAAACCTGGCCGGTGGTGATGTTGTTGCCGCGGCGCATGTCGACGTCGAGAAAGCGCTCGTAGTGGCCCAGGTCCAGGTCGGTCTCGGCGCCGTCGGCGGTCACGAAGACCTCGCCGTGTTCATAGGGCCGCATCGTTCCGGCGTCCAGGTTTATGTAGGGGTCGACCTTGACGGCCGTCACCCGGTAGCTGCGCCCGCGCAGAATGGCCCCCAGCGACGAGGTGACTATTCCCTTGCCCAGAGAACTGACGACCCCGCCGGTTACGAAAATGTACTTCATCTCCTTGCCCTCCGGGACTTCAGCCTACCACAGCCCCCGCGTCCGCCCGGCTGGTAGCGTTTCCAGAAGGCCGCCTTCGTGCTAGAATCATGCCCAGCAGGAGGCGTCGTGAACATCCTTGGCCGCATCACCGAACTACCCGAACTGCCGGGGCCGCTGGCCCCGCTCAAGGAGATGGCCTACAACGTCTGGCTCTGGTGGAGCTGGACGCCGGCGGCCCAGGAACTCTACCGGAAAATCAACCCCTCGCTCTGGGAGGAGTGTCACCACAACCCCGTCAAGCTACTGCTCGAGGCCAGTCCCGAGCGTCTGGCCGACCTGGCCGAGGACCCGGAGTACCTGGCCGCCGTCGAGGCCGTCTACCAGAGTTTTCGGGCCCACCTGAAGAGCCGGCCCCGGCCGACCACCGGAACGGTCGCCTACTTCTCGGCCGAGTACGGGTTCCACGAGTCGCTGCCGATCTACGCGGGCGGCCTGGGAGTGCTGGCCGGCGACCACGTCAAGGCGGCTTCCAACCTGGGCGTCGACCTGGTCGGCGTCGGCCTCTTCTACCACCGCGGCTACTTTCACCAGCGCCTCTCCCCCGAGGGCGTGCAAACCGAGTACCACGAGACCCTGCGCCCCGAAGACCTGCCCCTGGGCGCGGTGCGGACCGCCGACGGCCGGCCGCTGAAGATTCCGGTCGAGATGGAGGGGCGGACCGTCTGGGTCACCGCCTACCAGGTCCAGGTGGCCACGGTGCCGGTCTACCTGATGAGCACCGACCTGCCCGAGAACGACCCGGCCGACCGCGAAATCACCGCCGAGCTCTACAACGCCGAGCCGGGGATGCGCATCCGCCAGGAGATAGTCCTCGGCGTCGGCGGGGTCCGCCTGCTGCGGGCGCTGGGCGTGGAGCCGCGAGTCTGGCACATGAACGAGGGGCACTCGGCGTTCATGACCCTCGAGCGCATCCGCGAGCTGGTCGCCGCCGGCCTCGGCTTCGACGAGGCGGTCGAGGCGGCCGCCGCCGACACCATCTTCACCACTCACACGCCGGTGCCCGCCGGCCACGACGTCTTCCCCTTCGATCAGGTGACCCACTACCTGAACGGCTGGTGGGACAAGCTGGGTATCAGCAAGGAGGCCTTCCTGCAGCTGGCCCGCGAGGACCGCGACCACGGCCCGGTTTTTTCGATGTCGGTCCTGGCCCTGCGCACCAGCCGCTACGCCGGCGGGGTCTCCCGCCTCCACGGGGAGACCTCGCGCAAGATGTTCGCCCACCTCTGGCCCGGGCTGGAAACCGAGGAGGTGCCCATTGGCCACGTCACCAACGGCGTCCACACCTGGACCTGGCTGGCGCCGACGCTGCGCGATCTCTACGAGCGCCACTTCCCCGACGGCTGGATGGAGGAGGTGGGCAGCACCGAGAACTGGACGGTCGACGAGCTGCCCGCCGGCGAGCTATGGGCGGCGCGGCGCTGGCTGCGCGAGGCCCTGATTCGCGAGGTCCGCGCCCGCCTGCGCGAGCAGCGCCTGCGCGCCGGCGAGCCCCCGGCCAGGCTGCGGGCCGCCGAAAGGGCGCTCGACCCGGGAACGCTGACCGTCGTCTTCGCCCGCCGCTTCGCCACCTACAAGCGGGCCGACCTGCTCTTCCACGACCCCGAGCGCCTGAAGGCAATCGTCGAGGGTCCCTACCCCGTCCAGATAATCTTCGCCGGCAAGGCCCACCCCAAGGACGAGCCCGGCAAGGCGATGATCCAGAAAATAGTCCGCCTGGTGCGCGAGCTGGAGCTGGAAGACCGCATCCTGGTGCTCGAAGACTACGATATCGCCCTGGCCCGCACCCTGGTCTTCGGCGCCGACCTCTGGCTCAACACCCCGCGCCGGCCGATGGAGGCCTCGGGCACCTCGGGAATGAAGTCGGCGCTCAACGGCGGCGTTAACTTCAGCGTGCTCGACGGCTGGTGGGCCGAGGCCTACGACGGTCAGAACGGCTGGGCCATCGGCACCGAGCGCGCCTACGACTCGCTGGCCGCCCAGGACGCGGCCGACGCCGCCAGCCTCTACGACACGCTCGAGCACGAAATCCTGCCCCTCTTCTACGCCCGCGACGCCGCCGGCGTCCCCACCGGCTGGCTCGGCCGGGTGCGCCGCAGCATCCAGACCGCCGGCGCCCGCTTCTCGGCCGAGCGGATGCTCCGCGACTACCTGAAAACCTACTACCTCCCCGCCGAGAAGCACGGCGCCGAGCTGAGCGCCAACGGCTTCGCCGGCGCCCGCGAGCTGGCGGCCTGGAAGCGCCGCCTCGAGCAGGTCTGGCCCCACGTCCGCCTGGAGGTCCGGGCCCCCGGCGACCTGCGGCTCAACGGCCACAGCCTCGAAATAACCGCCACCGTCGACCCGGCCGGAATCTCCCCGGAGCACCTGACCGTCGAGCTGGTGCTGCGGCGCGGCCCCAACGGTCCGCTGCAGGTGGTTCCCTTCGAGAGCCTCGGCGCCGAGGGCGGCCTGCTGCGCTACCGCATCGAGTACCGACCCGAACGGCCGGGGAGCTACGTCTACGGCGTCCGCCTGGCCGCCCGCCACCCCCTCTTCGCCCACCCCCACGAGGCCGCCTTCGTCAGGTGGGCTTGAACGTGCTAAGCTAGAGCCCGCGCGGGACCCGGGATCCCCCCGGCCCTCCTGGAGGCGATTTGAACGATCTTCGGGTAAAACTAATAACCTACGGCTGCCAGATGAACGAGTACGACACCCACCTGGTGGCCAGCGAGCTGGCGGCCCGCGGAGCCGCCTTCGTCGAGACCGTCGAGGAAGCCAACTTCGTGCTCGTCAATACCTGCGCGGTGCGCGGCAAGCCGGTGGAGAAGGTGCGCAGCCTGCTGGGCCAGCTGCGCAAGGAGAAGGAGCGCCGCCGCGAGCCCTTCGTTATCGGGATGATGGGCTGCCTGGCCAGCCTTGAAGAGGGTCAGGAGCTGGCCGACAGGTTCGGCGTCGACGTTCTCCTGGGCGCCGGCGCCATCCACAAGATAGACGAGGCCCTTTCCGGCGTCCTCCCCTACCGCGACACCGGCTTCTACCCGGAGATCGACGAGATAATCCCGCCGCCGCCGGAGGGAACGCTGAGCGCCTACGTCACCCTGATTCGCGGCTGCGACCATCACTGCACGTACTGCGTCGTGCCCCGCACCCGCGGCCCCGAGATCAGCCGCCACCCCGACCTGGTCCTGAAGGAGGTCGAGCAGCTGGTGGCGGCCGGTATTCTCGAGGTGACCCTGCTCGGCCAGAACGTCAACTCCTACGGCAAGGACGACCCCTCCTACCCCGACTTCGCCGACCTGCTCCGCCAGGTGGCGGCGCTGGGGGTGCGGCGGCTGCGCTTCGTCACCAGCCATCCAATGAACTTTTCCGACCGCATCATCGAGGCCATCGCCGAAACGCCGGCGGTCGGTCAGTACGTCCACCTGCCGGTGCAGGCCGGCTCCGACCGGGTGCTGCGGCGGATGGCCCGCGAGTACCGGCGCGACTACTACCTCGAGCGCGTCGCCCGCCTGCGCCAGGCCCTGCCCGACCTGGTGCTGACCACCGACATCATCGTCGGCTTCCCCGGCGAGACCGAAGAGGACTTTCAGCAAACCCTCGACCTCTACGACGAGGTGGGTTTCGACAACGCCTACATGTTCATCTACTCGGCCCGTCCCGGCACCCCCAGCTACGAGCGCTTCCGCGACATGCCCCGCGAGGTCAAGGTGGAGCGCCTGCAAAGGCTCATCGAAAAGCAAAAGGAGTGGAGCCTGGCGCGCAACCGCGCCTGGGTCGGCCGCCAGGTCGAGGTTCTGGTGCGCGGCCCCGCCCGCGAGGCCGGCTGGGTCGAGGGCCACGACCAGAGCAACCACCCGGTGCTCGTTCCCGCCGCCGAGGCCCCCGGGCCCGGCCTCTACCAGGCGGTTATCGAGCAGGCCTCGCCCCACCTCCTCTTCGGCAGGGTCACCAAGACCCTGGTCGCCGGAGGCGGTTCGTGAAGACCGCCCTGCTGCTACTGGCCGGCGGCCTGCTCAGCTACTGGCTCAGCCGTCCGTCGCGCCCCTGGGAGCCGTTGCAGGCGATCATCGTGGCCGCCGCCTACGTCTTCGGCCTCTCGCTGGGCGCCTTCGCCAGCGGCGGCTCGCTCCAGGTCGCCCTGCTGGCCGGGGTGGCGAGCGGCGCCCTTTTCGGCTACCTCAACCGCCGCCTGGTCCTCGGCGGCCTGAACCTGAACGCCGCCGAACGGCTGGCCTTCAAGCTGGCCTGGCGGCGCGGCGGCTTGCTGAGCGAAGAAGACCTGACCGCCGCCGGCCTCGACCCCGACACCGCGCGCAACCTGCTGGCCGACCTGGAGGCCCGCGGCCTCTGCCGCCGCGACGGCGAGGTCTGCCGCTTCGAGCGTTAAGCTGGTTTCGTGAAGATTATCGTGGTCGGCGCCGGCATAACCGGCCTGACGGCTGCCCTGGCGTTGCGCGAGCGCGGGCACCGGGTCGAGGTGGTCGCCGCCGACCTGGGCGGCCTGCCGGTGGCGATGGTCAACCCGGTGCGCGGCAAGCGCGGCAGCGTGGTCGCCGAGGCCGGGCTGGCGCTGCCGCTGGCGCGGCGGCTCTACTCGCGCTACGTGCCCCTGCACCGGGGCGTCTGGCGGCCGGTCGCCGGGGAGCTGCGCGAAAAGTGGCGGCGCAAGCTGGAGGGCTCGCCGGTCGCCTGCGAGTGGCGCGAGGGCGGCGTCTTTCTGCCCGGGGCCTTCTGGCTCGAGGCGCGCCGGCTGCGGGCGGCGATGCTGGCCGGTCTGCCGCTGCGGCGGGCCCGGGTGGTGGCCTGGCGGGAGCGCGAACTGCTACTGGCCGGCGGCCGGCGGCTGAGCGCCGACCTGGTCGTCTGGGCCGGCGGAGCGGCCGGGGCGGTGCATACCGGCCTGGGCGGCCGCTTCAGCCCCGGCAGTCAGTTGCTGGTCGGCGAGTACTTCGCCAGCGCCGCCTCCAGCGGCGTCTTCGCCGCCGGCAACGTCGTCGGCGGCTCCTACCTGCCCCACCGCAACCGCTACGCGCCCCACACCACCCGCTATTCAGAGGTCGTCTGGATACTCGACCGGGCCCGGGCGCTGCTCGGCTACCAGCCGCGGCCGCTCGGCGTCTGGAGCGGGGTCCGCTGGCGGCTGGACGGCGCGTACCTGCACGAGCTGCCGGGCGGCTTCGCGCTGGGCGGCTTCGGCTCGACCGCCTACCTGCTGGCCCCCCTCTACGCCCGCCGCCTGGCGGACTTGCTGGATTCTTAAAAGACCTGCGCCTGGCCGTCGGAGCGGGGTTCGCTGGCGGCCATCCAGACCCCGCCCTCGTCGAGTATCAGCTGGCCCTTTCCGAAGGGGAGCTCGTCGGCCACCAGGCGGACGCGGTGGCCGCGCTCCTCCAGCCCCTCGGCGACGTGGCGGGGCACGCCCGCCTCGAGCCAGACCTCCCCCGCTTCTCGCACCTGCCAGCGGGGCGCGTCGAGGGCCGCCTGCGGGTTCATCCCGTAAACGGCCATGTTGACCACCAGCTGCACGTGCCCCTGCGGCTGCATCGGCCCGCCCATCAGGCCGAAGGGCCCCCAGAGGCGGCCGTCTCGCTTGAGGAAGCCGGGGATGATCGTATGGAAGGGCCGCTTGCCCGGGGCCACCCGGTTGGGGTGTCCGGCGGCGCTGGCGAAGCCGGCCCCGCGGTTTTGCAGGCTGACGCCGGTTCCGGGAACCGCCACCCCCGCGCCAAAGCCCATGTAGTTCGACTGGATGAAGCTGACCGCCAGCCCTCCGGCGGCCGCCGCCAGGTAGACGGTGCCGCCCTGCGGCAGGCCGGCCTTGAAACTTTGCGCCTCTTCGCCCACCAGCGCCGCCCGGGCGGCGGCGTAGTCTTCACTCAGCAGCTCCGCGGGCTCCAGGCTCATGAAGCGCGGGTCGGCGACGTGCGCGTAAACGTCTGCCAGGGCCAGCTTCATCGCCTCGATTTGCAGGTGATAGGCCTCCGCCGACTCGCGCGGCCACCCTTCCAGCGGCAGGCGCTTGAGAATCTGCAGGGCCAGCAACGCCGCCAGCCCCTGGCCGTTGGGCGGCAGCTCCAGTACCTCCAGGTCGCCGTAGCCAGCCGCGAGCGGCTCGACCCACTCGGGCGCAAAGGCGGCCAGGTCGGCGGCCTCGAGACAGCCGCCGCTGGCGGCGGCGAAACCGGCCAGCCGCTGCGCGAACTCGCCGCGGTAGAACCAGGCGGAGCCTTCCCCGGCAAGCTTGCGCAGGCTGGCGCCCAGCTCGGGGTTGCTCCAGAGGGAGCCGGCCGCCGGCGCGCGCCCGTTCGGAAAGAAGAGCTCGCGAAAATAGGCGTGCTCACGTCCCTCCAGGCGCGAGAACTCGGCCGCCGCCCGCCGCCAGGCGCGGGCGGTCAGCGGCGATACCGGAAAACCCCGTTCGGCGTAGCCTATGGCCGGCTCCAGCACCTCGGCGAGCGGAAGCCGGCCCCAGCGGGCGTGCAGCTCCTCCCAGGCCGCCGGCGCTCCGGGAACGGTCACCACCGGCCAGCCCCGCCGGGGACGCTCGGCGAGGAAGCGCTCGACCGCCAGGCCGCGGGGGCTGGGCCCGGAGGCGTTGAGCCCGTAGACCCTGCCCGCGTCGGCGACGATGGCGAAGGCGTCGGAGCCGAGGCCGTTGGAGGTCGGTTCGACCACCGTCAGGACCGCGGCCATGGCGATCGCCGCGTCTACCGCGCTACCGCCCGCCTGCAGGATCCGCATGCCAGCGCTCACCGCCAGCGGCTGGCTGGTGGCCACCGCGCCGGCGGCGCCGAAGAGCAGCCGGCGCCGCGAGGGATATGGGTACTCGCCGTAGTCCATGGCTAATGATAACCGGCGAAAAAGCGGCGGCCCGCGGGCCGCCGCCGGTGGTCCGGGCGCCGGTCAGCGGGTGATCGCCTCGAGCGACTTCTGAAGTATCTCCGGGGTAATGGCGCCGACGTGCTTGGCCACCAACCTCCCCTGGCGATCGAAGAAGTAGGTGGTCGGCAGGCCGGTGGTCCGCAGCTTCTGCTGAAGCACGTTCTGGCTGTCCAGCAGGGCCCACTCCTGCACCAGGCCGGTCTCGTCCAGGTACTGCCTGACCAGGCTGGCGGTGTTGCCGCGATCCTGGGCGGCGAAGACGAAAACAACGTCGCGGCGCTCGGCGGCGGTTCTGGTGAGCAGGGGCATCTCCTGACGGCAGGGCGGGCACCAGGTGGCCCAGAGGTTGAGCACCAGCGGCTTGCCGGCGAACTGGGTCAGGCTCACCTCGCCGCCACCCAGCCGGGGCAGGGTCACGTCGGGTATGTCGGAGCCGGCCGGAGCCTTGCCGCCCTGCGGAGAGAGCAGATACCAGCCCAGCAGGCCCGCGGCGACCACCAGTATCAGTAGCGCGGAAACGTTAATCTTCTTCTTCATAACATGCTCCCTAGTCGCGCGGGTGGGTTGCTCCACGCACTCCAGGCGATGATACCACCGCGATGTTCATAAATGTTTTCAAAACCCCGTCGCTCGAAGCGTCCGGCCGCCCGGCGCGTCCGCTGGCCGCCGGCTCGCAGTCCGGCCCGCTGATGGCGCGCAAAGCAAAGGGGGCGGGAGGGGGCGAGCCCCCTCCCGCATCCCGGTCAGGCAGTCGCCGCGACCGCCTTCTTGACGGCCTCGAGGAAAGCCGAAACCGGCTGCGCGCCGAGAACGCGCTGGACGCCGCCGTTGATGATGGCGTCGGGAACGCCGCTGATGTTGTACTTCTGGGAGAGAGCCGGGAACTCCTGGGCCTCCACCATCTCGCCCATTATCTTCGGCGAGGCGTAGGCGAAACGGTGGGAAACCCGCACCGCCTGCGGGCAGTACGGGCAGGTGGGGGTCACGAAGACCTGCATGGTCACCTCGGAAGGCAGGTCGTTGAGCTCCTTGACCACGTCTTCGGGCAGGCCGTGCCCGTCGCGGCCGATCATCTCGATGTCTTCGAGCAGGCTGGCGAACTCGTAGCCGGCGGGGATGCCGCGGTAGCGAACGTTGACCGCGTCACTCCCCTGCTCGCGCAGGATGATGGTCGGGGCGGCCTCGACGCGCATCTCCTTGGCCTTCGCCTCGCCTTCCGGCGTGGAGAGGTCGTAAACGGTCAGGCTGACCTTTTCGGAAAGAGGCTCGATCTCCTCGAGTAACTGCTGGGTCTCCTTGCAGTACATGCAGGGCTCCTTGCCGGGGGCGACGATGGTCGAGCTATCGGTAAAGAGGACCATCTCGACGTCCCGGGTCAGGTTGCCCAGGCGCTCGCGGACGATCTGCTGTTCTTGTTCTCCCAAAAGCGGCATACTTCCTCCTTGGTTGGTGCTGGGTATATACCCCTACGGGGGTATGACACACTCATAAAAGCATATCACAATTTCTCGATTTTGTCCTCCCCCGCTGGTGGCGAAAAACCCGTGAAAATCGTATGAAAATGGAGCTTTTACCCGTTCGCCGGCACGCCCGCCCCCGGCTGCGGTAGCCTTTAGGTATGCAAGTCTACCTGGCGGCGGTACAGGCGCAGATTCTGCCCGGCTCCTACCGCAGCGCCGCCGCATTTCGCGAACGAACCGTCTCGCTGGCGCGGGCAGCGGTAGCCGGCGCGCCGGCAAACGCGCCCCGGGTGATTGCCTTTCCCGAGGCCTACGCCCTCCCCCTGCTCTTCTGGCTGGATACGCCCGCCAGCGTTCTGAACGCCCCGGGCAGCCTCAAAGCCGCCTTAGCCCTGACGGCCGCCTCCCTGCGCCGCGAACCGGCGGCGCTCTGGCGGCACCCGGCGCCCGACCTCTTCTACCATCTGCGCCTGCCGCAGGTCTGGCCGGCGTACCTGCAAGCCTTCGCCGCCGCTGCCCGCGCCAGCGACGCCTACGTGATCGGCGGCTCGCTGATGGGCCCGCTTCTCGACGAGGAGCCGGCGCGGGGGGTATTTGTCGCCTCGAGGCGCAGCTACAACTGGCTGGCGGTCTTCTCGCCGGCCGGGCGGGTTCTGGCGCGGCCCGCCAAGGTCAGGCTGACGCCGGCCGAACGGCGCGCCTTCATCAGCGGCGCCGGCTTCGGCGCGCAGGTCCTGCGGACCGCGCTGGGCAGGCTCGGGGTCCTCATCTGCCTCGACGCCTTCCACGAGTCGCTGGTCGAGCGGGTGGACGCCGCCGGCGCCTGGCTGCTGGTGCAGCCCTCGGCCAACGCCGCCGCCTGGAACGGTCCCTGGAGCGCCGACCCCGCCCAGGTTGAAGGCGAGGTCTGGCTGCGCGAGGGGCTGGCCAAAATGCTCGAGGGGCGCGAGAATCTGCGCTACGGCCTCAACCCGATGCTCAACGGCGACCTTTACGAGATGCACTTCGAGGGGCTGAGCAGCGTCGCCGCCGCCGGCCGCCTGCTGGCGCTGGCCGGCGAGCCGCTGGGCGACGCCGCCGTGGGAGCGGTGGTGGAATTAGCCGACGCCCGCGGGTAACCTGTAAGCAGTATGCGAATCAGCAAGAGCCAAGAACTATACGAAAGCGCCCGCAACCTGCTGCCCGGAGGCGTTTCCAGCCCGGTGCGCGCCTTCGGCTCGGTCGGGGGCACCCCGCGCTTCCTGGTGCGGGGCGAGGGCAGCCGCGTCTGGGACGCCGACGGCAACGAGTACGTCGACTACGTGGGCAGCTGGGGGCCGATGATTCTCGGCCACGCCCACCCGGAGGTAATCGAGCAGGTCCGCCAGACGGCCGCCGCCGGCCTGGGCTTCGGCGCGCCGCACCCCCTCGAGGTCGAGCTGGCCCGCGAGGTGCAGCGCCTCTACCCGGCCCTCGAGCGGCTGCGCTTCGTCAGCTCCGGCACCGAGGCGACGATGAGCGCCCTGCGCCTCGCCCGCGGCTATACCGGCCGCGACTACATACTCAAGTTCAAGGGCAACTATCACGGCCACGCCGACGGCCTGCTGGTGGAGGCCGGCTCCGGCGCCCTGACCTTCGGCCGCCCCTCGAGCGCCGGCGTTCCCGCCGACTACGCCCGGCTGACCCTGGTCGGCCGCTACAACGATCCGGAAAACCTGGCTGGCGTCTTCGCCGAGTACGGCGAGCGGCTGGCGGCGGTCATCTTTGAGCCGGTGGTCGGCAACGCCGGGGTGATTCCGCCGACGCCGGAGTTCCTGGAAAGCCTGCGTCGCCTGACCCGCGAGTACGGAGCTCTGCTCATCGCCGACGAGGTGATGACCGGCTTCCGCCTGGCCCCGGGCGGGGCGACCGAGCGCTACGGCCTCGAGCCCGACCTGATCACCCTGGGCAAGATTCTGGGCGGCGGCCTGCCGGCGGCGGCCTACGGCGGCCGCGCCGAGATAATGGCCCGGGTGGCCCCCGAAGGCCCCGTCTACCAGGCGGGAACCCTCTCCGGAAACCCGCTGGCCATGGCCGCCGGCCTGGCGACGCTGCGCGCCCTGGCCGCCTCTCCGGAAATCTACGACCGCCTGGAGGCCTACGGCGCCCGCCTGGAGGAGGGCCTGGGGCAGGCGCTCGGCAGCGCCGGCGTGACCCATACCATCAACCGGGTCGGCTCGATGCTGACCGTCTTCTTTACCGAGGGGCCGGTGGTCACCTTCGAAGACGCCGCGGCCACCGACACCGAAACCTTCAAGCGCTTCTTCCACGGCCTGCTCGAGGGCGGAATCTACTGGCCGCCCTCGGCGTTCGAGTCGGCGTTCGTCTCGGCCGCCCACGACGAGGCCGACCTCGAGCAGACCCTCGCCGCCGCGGCGGCCGCGTTCGCCTGAGCCGTGCTCCCGAGCCTGGCCGACACCATCGCCGCCGTCGCCAGCCCTCCCGGCGTCGGCGGCGTCGGCGTCGTCCGCCTCAGCGGGCCGCGGGCCCTGGAGCTGGCGGCCACCGTCTGGCGCGGCCGCGACCCGCGCGAGAGCCCCGGGGGCCGCTTCTGGCACGGCTGGGTCTACGACCCCGCCAGCGGCGAGACGGTTGACGAGGCGCTGTTGCTGGTCTTTCGCGCCCCCCACTCGTACACGGGCGAGGACGCCGTGGAGCTGCAAACCCACGGCTCGCCGGCGGTCTTGCGGCGGGTGCTCGAGCTACTCTACGCCGCCGGCGCCCGGCCGGCCGCGCCCGGCGAGTTCACGTTGCGGGCCTTCCTGCACGGCCGCCTCGACCTGGCCCAGGCCGAAAGCGTCCTGGCGCTGGTCGAAGCGGAGAGCGAAACCGCCCGCCGCCAGGCGCTGCGCGGGTTGACCAGCGAGCTCTCCCGGCGCATCCACGGCCTGAACCAGCGGCTGCTCGACCTGCTGGCCCACGTCCAGGCGCTGCTCGACTATCCGGAAGAGGGCGTCGACCCCCACCACGCCCGCGAGGTGATAGACGGCGCGGTGGCCGAGATTGACGCCCTGCTCTCCACCGCCCGCGCCGGCCGCGTCGCCCGCGAGGGGGCCCGCCTGGCGCTGGTCGGGGCCCCCAACGCCGGCAAGTCGAGCCTGCTCAACGCCCTGCTCGGCTACGAGCGGGCGCTGGTCCACCACCAGCCGGGAACCACCCGCGACTACCTGGAGGCGCCGCTGGAAATCGGCGGGGTGCCGATAGTCGCCGTTGACACCGCCGGCGTCCGCCCCACCAGCGACCCGGTGGAGGCGGCCGGGGTTGAGCGGGCGCTGGCGGCGGCCCGCGCCGCCGACCTGATTCTCTACCTGGCCGACCGCTCGGCCCCGCGTCCCGAGCCGCCCGAGCTACCCTGGGAACGCACCCTCAAGCTGGCCACCAAGGCCGACCTGGAACCGGCCTGGCGCGATGACGGCTACCTGGAGGTTTCGGCGCTGAGCGGCGCCGGCCTGGAAGAGCTGAAGGCGGCCATCAAGAGCCGCCTCCTCGCCGGCGCCCGCGAGGGCGAGGTCTGGATCACCAGCGAGCGCCACCGCCAGGCCCTCGAGGAAGCGCGCGGGCACCTGCTCGAAGGCCGCGACGCCCCCGAAGACCTGCTGGGGATGTCGCTGGAGGCCGCCTCCCGCAGCCTGGCCCGCATTACCGGCGAGGAAGTGGGCGAAGAAGTAATCGCCCGCGTTTTTGCCAATTTCTGCGTTGGAAAGTGATGCTATCGCCATTCATATCAAGTTTGCATATTACAGTTTCCCTTATAGCCACAGCTATTCCATGGATAACGTTTGGTTTTTCAGGTGTTTCTTGCGCACTCCGTCGGTTCCAGGCTTTACATAATTATGTTCTTTTTTTGTGGTAATCTGGAATGCAGGTGCAGGGATGGAATTTCCAAAAGACGTCGCGCAATATAGCAAACTAATTGAAGCCCTCGCGGCGGGTGATGATCCGGTATTCCTGGGAGAGCTCGAAGGCGAAGATATATACCTCATCTGGGCCGACGACCGCATAAACGAGGCGCTCGGAGTCGAAAACGGCAAACGCCAGGCCGCCATTGACATCTGCCTGGAGCCGATGCGGCTCGAGCCCATCCGCCAGGCGGTGCGCCAACACCGCAGCGCCAACGTCAATATGATGCTCAAACGCCCCGGCTCCCGCAAGCAGCCGGTGGAGCTCCAGGTCATCCCGCTCGACGGTCGCTACTTCATCGGCGTCATCCACGAACTCAGCCAGGAACAGCAGCTGGTGCAGGTCTTCCGCTCGCTCGACCGCGTCAAGTCGGCCCTCGACGACAACGCCGACGTCTTTTACAAGGCCGTGCTCAACGCCGCCATCGACGCGGTTCCCGGCACCGAAGCCGGAAGCCTCTGGATACTCGAGAAAGACCGCTTCGTCTGCCACGCCCAGTCGGGATTCACCAACCAGCTGATCGGCCACTCCATCAGCTACGAAGACGAACTCGCCTGGTACGGCCTGGGCGAAACGTCGTTCGTGATGGGTATCCCCCGCGTCATCGGCCCCAACGAGATCAAGCAGCGCGACGCCGATAACGTGCTGCCGCTACTGGACAGCGACGAGCCGATGCTCTCGAACCTGCTCATCCCCATCGTCTACCGCGGTCAGGTTCTGGGCACCTTCAACCTCGACAACCTCCACGAAGCCGGCGCCATAACCCACGACTCGATAATCGCCGGCCAGGTCTTCGTGCGCGAAATAGTGGCCTATATGGAAAGCCGGCGGCGCGAGTACGGGCTGCAAAACCGCTTGAAGCTGCTCGACCGCATCGCCGAGGTCAGCCGCATCGCCCGTACCGCCAACAGCCAGGGCCAGCTCTTCATGAAGATTCTGGCCACCCTGCGCGAGTACACACCAACCGAAGAAGCGGCCATAGCCCTCCTCAGCGAAAACGGCGACTCGCTCCACGTGGTCGCCTCCACGTCGCCCGACCTGACCGCCGGCGCTCGCGTGCCGCGCGGCCGCGGCGCCAGCTGGCGGGCGATCGAAGAAAAGCGGGTCATCTTCATCCCCAACGCCCTCGAAGACCCGCGGGTGGTCCACTACGGAGACGAGGCCCGCCTCAAGGGCGACGTGGTCTCGGTAATCTCGGCCCCGCTGACCGGCGTGGGCGGCAAGGTGGTCGGCGTGCTCACCATCAACAGCCGCACCGGCCGCCGCTACCAGGACGAGGAAATAGCCTTCATCGAAGCGGTAGCCGAGGCGCTGGGGATGTCCATCGAGCGCTTGCAGGCCCTCGGCGAAGCCACCCGCCGGGCCGAAGCCTACCGCAAGCTGCTGGGCCTCTCCAGCGAAATCGAGGCCATAGACAGCCCCCGCGAGATCGCCCAGCGCGCCCTGCATACCATACTGGAGCTAACCCCCTTCGAGGCCGCCGCCTTCTACACGGTAGACCCGGTGGACGGCGGCAAGATCAAACCCGAGGTGATCGCCGGCGACTATCCATCGCAGTTTCCACGCGCCTACTTCGACAACGCCGTCAAGCTAGGCGACGGCCTGGTGGGGACGGCCATCGTCAACCGCAGCAGCCGCGCCGTCTACGACTATGGCGAGTACCCCGGGGCCATCACCGTCTTCCGCGAAATGCAGATCAGGAGCGTCCTGGTGGAGCCGCTCTGGGTCAAGGACACCCCCTACGGCGCCCTTGCCCTGCTCACCTTCACCTCGCCGACCATCCCCTCTTCAGAGGCCCGCAACCTTTTGCAGCTAATCGCCCGGCGCATCGAGCGGGCCATCGAGCGCATCGGCCACCTGACCTCGCTTCGCGAAGCCCGCGACTCGATGCTACGGGCCTTTGGCGTGGCGCTCGAGCGGCGCGATTACGAGACCCAGGGCCACACCGAGAGGGTCACCCAGCTTTCGGTCGAGCTGGCCAGCGCTCTCGGCTTCCGGGGTCAGGAGCTCGAGGCCATCCGCTGGGGAGCCTATTTGCACGATATCGGCAAGCTGAGCATCCCCGACCGCATTCTCCTCAAGCCGGGGCCGCTCACCGATGAAGAGTGGGAGCTAATGAAGCGCCACACCGAGATCGGCTACGACATGCTCGAGCCTATTCCCTTTCTTCCCGACGCCAGCCGCAACATCGTCCGCTACCATCACGAACGCTGGGACGGCAAGGGATACCCCCAGGGCCTGGCCAATACCGACATACCCATCGAGGCCCGCATCTTCGCCGTGGCCGACGTCTTCGACGCCCTCGCCCACGACCGCCCCTACAAGAAGGGCTGGCCGCTGGAGGCCGCCTACGCCGAGCTGAAAAAACTGGCCGGCGAGCACCTGGACCCGGTAATCGTCGACCGCTTCTTGCAACTCCACGCAAAGAAAACCGCCCGCTAAGCCCCTGGCGCTGACCTGCCTTTTCGGCTATACTGTAGTTGATAAAGACACACGCAGGTTTGCTAAGGGGGTGATTGCATGAGGAGGTTCACCCGCAAGGTGCTGGCGCTGGCGCGTCCCGCTGGCGAGATTGAGTACCTGAAGAGAGCCGTCGAACTTGTTCCCGAGCTGGACGTCGACGCCGTCGTCATCGTGGGCGACCTGGCCGGCGGCGGCGAGAAGGGCAAACAGTACCGGCAAATCTTCAAGGCGCTGGGGGCGGCCCCGGTTCCCAGCTTCTACGTTCCCGGCCCCGGCGACGCCCCGGTCGAGGAGTACCTGCGCGAGGCCTACAACATGGAAATCGTCTTCCCCTACCTGCACAGCGTCCACGGCAGCTTCGCTTTCGCCCCGGGGCACGTGCTGGTGGCCGGGATGGGCGGCGACGTGCTTGACGAAGACGGCGGTCGTGAGGAGGTCGCCAGCCTCACGTACCCCGCCTGGGAGGTCGAGTACCGGCTGAAGGTGATAAGCGAGCTCAAGGACTACCAGAAGATCATGCTCTTCAGCCGCATGCCCGCCCACAAAGGTCTGCACGAAAGCGGCAGCGAGGCGCTGGCCGAGCTAGTCAAGACGCACAATCCGCGGCTGGTGGTCGCCTACGACCCGGCCTACCGGACGAGCACCCTCAAGCACGAGTGGCTGGGCAAGAGCCTGGTGGTGGCTCCCGGCAGCCTGGCCGAGGGCGACTTTAGCGTCGTTGACCTTCACGAAGCCTCAATCGAAACCGGCAACGTCCGCTAGCCAAAAGCGCTCACCGCCACGTTCGGGGCGGTGCGGAGCCCGGCGCCAGCTGCAGCTGCGGATATTCTAGGCCGTGCGCTGCTCTTCGTCGGGCTCGAGCTCGATTAGCAGATCGGCGAAGGGCTCCTCCTGTTGCAGCCTGACCTGGCCGCTCCGGACAGCCTCGAGCAGAGCGGCGAAGGCCACCGTCCGCTCCGCCCATCCAGAAAGCCCCAGCCGGGAAAACCACAGCCAGCGCGCCCGCCGCAACCTCTGCAGCAGCCAGCTCCAGGCCTCGGCCACGCCAAAACGCTCCTCGCTGGGAAGCAGCGCCCGCGGCCGCAGGTAACGCTGCGCGTAGCGGCGCAGGGTAGCGGGTGATAGACGGGCCAGCCGGCGGTCACGCGGCAGCTCCGCCGGCGGCACCCGGATTACCAGGCTGCGCGCCTCCGCCCTCTCCAGCAAGAAGCGCACCGCCTCGTCGAGCTCGACCAGCAACCCGACCAGCGACTCCCCCTCGTCTTCGTCTTCCGGGGGCTCCTCCAGGTCGAGCCGCAGCAGCGCCCGCAGCTTGCGTTCCAGCAGCTCGGCCAGTATCGGCAGCAGCGAGCCCCGCTCGGGCAGATCCAGCTCCGCCACCTGCTCGAGCGCCTGTTCTATCAACCGCAAGAGCGGTAGCTGACGCACGGCCACGCGGCCGCTGCGCAGCGCCCGCTTGAGCTCCTCTGGGGAGCCGGAAAAGCCTTCGAAGCTGAGGGTAATGGCCATCTCAGTAGGGTTTGTAGAGGCCTATCTTGACGCGCACCTCGTGCATCGTCCGCCGGGCTATCTCGCGCGCCCGGCCGGCCCCCTGCTCCAGCGCCTCCTCGACTTGCTCGGGGTGGCGGTGCAGCTCCGCCGCCCGCTCTTGTATCGGCTCCAGCTCGGCCATCATGTTATCGAAGAGCATCTTCTTGCAATCAACGCAGCCGATTCCGGCCGTGCGGCACCCCTCGGCCACGGCCTTTTGCACCTCGGGCGGCGAAAAGTAGGTGTGGTACTTGAAAATCAGGCAGCGCTCCGGGTCGCCGGGGTCGTTGCGACGTACCCGCGCCGGGTCGGTGGGGGCGGTGCGCAGCTTTTCCCAGATAGACTTGGGTTCTTCAAGCAGTTCGATGGTGTTCCCCACCGACTTGCTCATCTTGGCGGCGCCGTCGATGCCCGGCACCCGCGGCGCCTTGGGGTTGAGGAGCGCCTTGGGCTCGGGGAAGGTCTCGCCAAAGGTACCGTTGAACCGGCGGGCGATCTCGCGGGTCAGCTCGAGGTGTTGCAGCTGGTCCTCGCCCACCGGCACGGTGTCGGCCTTGTAAATCAAGATGTCGGCCGCCTGCAGCACCGGGTACATCAGCAACCCGGCCGGCACCGACTTTAGCTTTGCCGACTTGTCTTTGTACTGGGTCATCCTGGTCAGGTCGCCCACCGGCGTCTGGGTCGTGAATATCCAGGAGAGCTCGGTATGCTCGGGAACGTGCGACTGGACGAAAAGGGTAATCTTCTCGGGGTCCAGACCGGCGGCGATGTTGGCCAGCGCCGCCTCGAAGGTGCGCTGCGGCAAAAGTTTGGGGTCATAGGCGCTGGGGTTGGTCAGGGCGTGATAGTCGACTATGCAAAACAGGGCGTCCTTGCCCAGCTCCTCGCCTATCTCGACCCACTGCTTGATAGCTCCCAGGTAGTTGCCGATGTGGATGGCGCCGGTAGGTTGAATGCCGGATAGCACGCGCTTCATAAGCGGTATTCTAACCCGCCCGCCCTGGCAAAAAAGAAGCGCCCCGCCTGAGCGGGGCTTTCTGGTGCCGGGAGGGGGACTTGAACCCCCACGCCCTCGCGGGCACATGACCCTGAATCATGCGCGTCTACCAATTCCGCCATCCCGGCATACGCGCAAGAATCATGGTATCCGGCTCCCCGCGGGCTGTCAAGCGCGTACCTTGGGAGCGCAGCCTGGCGTTATTGCCAAATCGCCGGCCTCGCCCTTCTTCCTTTTGCCGTTTTTCGCGAACACCTTCCCTTGCGGCAACGCGCGCCATCGGCGCACGCGCCCTCTATCGGACCGTCTGCGACCGCGCCCGCGTTGAGATAGCTTTTCAACACCCCACACCCCACATCCCACATCCCACCCCATCCGTCATCCCAGACGAGCGGCGCCAGCCGCG
>Ga0256914_1001817_pt1 | contig 18530 bp, 14 predicted proteins | sample HulkmetaG_FD_191571 | JGI IMG/M metagenome (GOLD analysis project Ga0256914, IMG submission 191571) | Hydrothermal chimney microbial communities from Main Endeavour vent field at the Juan de Fuca Ridge, Pacific Ocean - Hulk | ecosystem: Environmental > Aquatic > Marine > Hydrothermal vents ... | reverse complement strand
GAATATATAACATTGGCAGGGTCATTTTTTTACCTTTTGTAGTATTGATGCTGGCCATAATGGCAGCAGGCAGAGAGGCATCAGAGGGTGGCGAGGCAATAAAAATAAACAAGTGGCAAATGATCGTTGACAAGTTCCCTGTGTTTGTATTGGGATTTCTTGCAGTAGTGGCCTTTAACACCATGGGTTTTCTAAGTAAACCCGAGATTAAACTTGCCAAGACCTTTATGGAATGGTGCTTTCTTCTGGGCTTTGCAAGCATAGGATTGACCACCAGACTTGCCGACCTGAAGGCAGCAGGACTTTCAGGCTTTTTGATGGGCTTCTTGGTGGCAGGGGCCAAGGCTGCCTTGGCATTGATTGTAGTTCTGACCTTTTTGGAATAATAAGCCACAGGGAGAAAAAAATGATTGACTGGTTCAAAAACCTCTCTAAATCAAGGAAACAGGACATTGCTGTCATTATAATGGGAATTTTTCTGGTAATCCTTGCAAAAATTCTCAGATAATTGTGTCAAAGACACAAGACTGCTTGCTTCTTGTAGTGCTGTCAGGGCCGAGACTGCTTTCAAGAGAACAACTTATTGTAAACTTTGCACATAATCTCTCTGGAAAGCTTGGCGCTACAGTGGAAATATTAATTTTCAGATCTCCATCCCTTGCCCATTACGGAGAAGTAGACACCCTTGCCTCTTTTAAGGATAAACACGAATTTATCTCCTATGTCAAAGGATTGGACAGAGATGAAGAAATGGCCCTTGGACAAAAGTTACAAAACCTCTGTCCAGGGGCAAAGGTTCATTTTATTCAAAAAGACAGCCTTGAACAATTCTTAAAAAAAAGACAGAAAAAAATCCTCTTTGCCCTAACCCTTATCCACAAAACCAGGAAATTCATAACCTTCAAGAGGTCCTCTTTCCTTAAGATTCTCAAGAAAAAAGGGATTAACATACTGGAAATCAGAGATATGGCACCTCTTAAAGACCTCGGAATGCCTTAAACCCATGCATAGGTTATTAACGTAACTTTTAACTTTGAATCCTTGTTGTTCAGGATTGTTGACTGTACGTTCTCCCTGGGCTTTATTGTCTCAAACTGTAATTTTTCCAAGTTGTAGACCACAAATAAAGTAGGCTGATTAACGACTCCAACCATGAAAGCCATATACAACAACATACTTGAATTAATTGGTAACACACCCATTGTGGAGTTGAAACGCATAGTTTCCAACAAGAAAGTCAAGATACTGGTAAAGGTTGAATCATTTAACCCTGGAGGCTCTATAAAGGACAGAATCGCCCTGAATATGATCGAATCGGCAGAAAAAAGGGGTGAACTCACAAAAGATAAAATTGTCCTTGAAGCAAGCAGCGGGAATACCGGAATAGGACTTGCCCTTGTATGTGCAGTAAAGGGGTACCGGTGCCTTATAGCCATGAGCGAAGGGGCTAGCCTTGAAAGAAGAAAGATTATGCAGGCCTATGGGGCCCAGATCCTACTGACACCTGCACGTCTTGGGACAGATGGTGCAATTGAAGCCGTTTACAAACTCTATAGGGAAAATCCAGACAAATACTTTCTTACAGATCAGTTCAACAACCCGGACAACTGGAAAACCCATTACAACACCACCGGGCCAGAGATCCTGGAACAGACTCATGGCCACCTGGATATGGTCATTGCAACTATGGGAACAACCGGTACCCTTATGGGTATAGCAAAAAGATTCAAAAAAGATGCTCCCCATGTCAAGGTAATAGGTGTTGAGCCTTATCTTGGCCATGCTATCCAGGGCCTAAAAAATATGAAGGAATCATACAAACCAGGCATCTTTGACAAGACAGAGCCTTGGAAGATTGTCCATTGCCATGACGAAGAGGCCTTCGAAATGACAAAAAGGCTTGCCAAGGAAGAGGGTATATTTGTTGGAATGAGTTCGGGCGCAGCCGTTTCAGCAGCCTTAAAAATGGCATCCACCATAGACTCTGGGACCATTGTTGCCATACTACCTGATGGTGGAGAAAGATACCTGAGCACCCAGCTGTTCTCATACGACACCAACAATCAAGAAACAACAAACACCCTGCGCCTCTTTAACACCAATGGCCACAAAAAAATGATTTTTGAGCCTTTGAGGCCAGAAAGGGCAGGCATATATTCATGCGGGCCAACTGCCTGTGAATATATAGATCTATCGATGGCCAGAAGGGTACTTACTGCTGATCTATTGAGACGCACCCTCGATTATCTTGGTTATAATGTCACCCACGTAATCAACATAACCGACATTGACGACAGGACCATCAACAGTGCCTTTGAAAAGGGTATGGACTTGAAAAAAATGACTTCTCGATACGCCAAGTCCTTCTTTGAAGATATAGAAAGACTAAACGTAAAAAAGGCCTCTTTCTATCCCCTTGCCAGTGAGCATATTAAGGAAATGGTCGAGATGACCAAGGAACTGATAGGGGCAGGTTATGCTTATCAGCGACACGGCTCTGTCTATTTTGATGTATCAAAACTCCATGGATACGGAAGCCTTTCTGGCGTGCATCTAGATGCCATTGATATAGGCCGTACCGTTGACCTTGAAGAATATGAAAAGGACAGTCCTTTGGACTTTACCCTGTTTAAGAGGGTAAACCTCCAGGAGCTGAAAGCTGGGATCGGCTACGAAACCCCTTGGGGTATGGCAAGACCTGGCTGGCACATAGAATGCGCAGCTATGTCAAGAAAATACCTTGGAGATTTCTTTGACATACATACTTGCGGCACCAATCTCCTTTTTCCTCACCATGAAAACGAAGTGGCCATTGCACGGGCACTTACAGGAAAAGGACTCGCCAGATTCTGGTTACATAGCGAAATGGTGCTGTTTCGCGGGAAAAAGATGGCAGCAGGTCAAGGCCAAAGGGTTACAGTCAGGCAACTATTCCAGCAAGGATTTTCAGGCAGATCCATAAGATTTTACTTGTTAAGAAGTCACTATAGAAAGGTAATTAATTTCTCTGTAAAAAATCTACAGGAATCGTGCAAGGCTCTCTCTCGCCTCGACTCATTTAAGGCAGATCTCAAAAGCTGCTTTCTACTAGACCAGTCTGACAAGATCGGTGCCAATGTAAAAAGTAAAGTAGATGCACTCTGCAAGGGCTTCTTTTCAGCCATTTTTGACGATCTTAACACATCTGGGGCCCTGGGAACCATTTTTTCATTTGTAAAAACTATTAACCCTATGATAACCACTGGTGATATAAACAAGAACGAGGCCCTTTTTATCTTAGAAAAACTAAACGAGATCGATTCTATCCTTGGACTGCTGAACGTTAAGCCCTTTAAACCCTCTGTGCCGGAAGAGATTAAGAGTATTGTGATTGAGAGAGAAAAAGCCAGAAAAGCCAGGGACTTTAACAGATCCGACAGTTTGAGAAAGAGACTACTGAAACTTGGTTTTGAGGTAATTGACACCCCAAAGGGCCCAAGAATACGACAGATCAGATCTGCACCTTGCAGGATGAAAAAAGATGGCCAAAACTAAAAGCACTGCCCTTGGCGTGGCAAAATCTGCCAAATCCGTTAGTGCTGCAGTCTTCCTCTCTCGCATTTTGGGACTCATCAGGGAACAAGTCTTGGCTATCCTTTTTGGTGCCAGTACGCAGATGGACGCCTATGTAGTTGCCTTTCGCATCCCAAACCTATTACGGGATTTGTTTGCGGAAGGTGCCCTTAGCTCTGCATTTGTCACAGTTTTTACCGAGTATGAACAAACAAAAACAAAAGAGGAAACCAACCGTTTAGTCAACAATGTATTTACGGCAATATTCTTAATTCTAAGCCTTCTGTGTATCATAGGCATCTTCATGTCAAAAGACCTGGTGCTACTCATGGCCCCTGAATTTTCACAAGTCCCGGGCAAGGTCCTTCTTACCTCAAGACTTACCCAAATAATGTTCCCGTTTCTTTTGCTAATATCGTTGGCCGCCCTTCTAATGGGCCTTTTAAACACAAGGGGATATTTTTTTATACCCTCTTTCGCATCAAGTTGTTTCAACCTAGGGTCTATAATTGTTGGAGGTGGACTTGCCCTGCTAATCCCAAGCTTTGGCTATCCAGCCATATATGGAATGGCAATTGGCACACTTGTTGGAGGCGGCCTTCAATTACTTATCCAGGCACCTGCATTCAGAAAAGAAGGGTTTAGGCTAAGGCCACTTCTTGACTTGAAGGATCCGGGGCTGAGAAAAATCGGAAGACTTATAATACCTGCAATAGTCGGCCTTTCAGCAACACAAATAAACATTTTTGTAAATACTAACTTTGCATCAAGGTGTGCTGAAGGAAGCGTTGCCTGGCTTAATTACGCATTCAGACTCATGCAATTTCCAATCGGACTTTTTGGAGTAGCACTTTCTGTAGCCACCCTTCCTGTTGTAGCCAAACAGGCAACACAAGGGCGTATGGATCAGCTCGGCGACACCCTTGTTTCCTCTTTAACCCTAGCCTTTGCGCTTACACTCCCAGCAGCTGTCGGACTCTGGATACTTGCCGAACCTATAATTGCTCTTATATTCCAGCATGGCAGATTTGGCCACTTTGACACACTTATGACAGCCCAGGCCCTTAAATTTTATGCAGTGGGACTTATGGCCTACTCTGCAGTAAAGATCATCGTTCCCATCTTTTACGCCCTTGACGACACCAAGTGGCCAGTCATTGCAAGTTTTATATCGGTTGGTCTCAACGTTATCATCATCCTCTTTACATTAGAAAAATTTCAACATAGGGCTATAGCCCTGTCCACTTCACTTACAATAATATTCAACTTTTTGTTTCTATCTGTAATTCTTTATAAAAAGATGGGAGGATACCCTGCTTTCAGGTTGCTTGTTGGTCTTTTAAAGATACTAGCGGCCTCTTTTATAATGGGTTTTGCAGTAAATTACATGGACTCCTTTCTCTCAAACGGTCTGTCCATTGGCTCTCTTTTAATTGAAATCCTATGCGGAATATTGGTGGGAATCCTTATCTATGCAGCAACACTTGCCTCCTTTAAGCTAAAAGAGGCTACAGAACTGCTTGATTTATTGGCAAAGTGGAGAAAAAAATAAAAAACAACCCATCACTTCATCTATTTCAATCTTCCAATACGGCCAAAAGATCAAGCACTGATATATTTTTTAACAATTTGCCAGACTTGTCTAACACCGGCATTTCCTTGAGATTATACCTTAAGGCACGGTCGAGAACACTTTCGACATCTTCATCAGGACTGGCAAATACAAGCCTTCTATCCATGATGTCTGATGCTCGTCTGCATGTAAGGCACGACAAAAGTTCCCTTGTGTTAATTCTAGAGGTGCAACGTCTCTTGGCGCTGATATTTTTTATAAGGGCACCTATAGACAACTCTCCTAATACTCGTCCCTCATTATCTGTAACATAAATACTCCTTATCCCAGGATGTTTTCTGACAATCTTCTTTAGATTTTCTATAGGCATATCTTGGCGAACTACTACGTATTCATAGTTTGGCAAGCTATTTAAAACGCTGGCAAGCTTAACCATGGACAACCTCCTAAACCTCTGAGACCTGCCCTGCCCGCTTTAGACAGTGGTGCAACAACAAAGGGGCTACAAACTCATTCAGGATCACAGAACCTATCATCCCGTTAACCACAATAGTGCCTATCTCTTCAGGAAGAAGATCCTGTGCCAACAAAACCAACCCGATAGTAACACCTGCTTGCGGGAACAGAGCCAAACCAAGATATTTCTTCACAGTCTCTGATGCCCCTGATATCTTGGCTCCTACCCATACACCAACCTGTTTCCCCACCATCCTAACTATTAATAAAACCAAGGCAAGAAGGCCTGCAGACTTTATTACTGCAATATCCATATGGGCACCAGCAAGTGTAAAGAAAAGTCCAAAGACCGCATCCTCTAGGGGTTCTAAGACACGAAAAAAATTCTGATGAGCTGGTTTATGATTCACCACCAAAAAACCTACAGTCATGGCAGACAGGATCGAAGAGGCGTGGATTATGGAAGCTATGGCAGAAGTAGAAAATAGCACACCAAGCACAACCATTAACATGGCCTCGGCCCTTTCGATGACTATACCTGTATAGACGAGTATAAGGCCTGCAACAAGGCCCAAACCTATAGAAATCCCTATTTCATAAAAGGGAACAAGCAGTAAGTTCCGTCCTGTAAATTCCACTCCCAACATGGCCTGAGCTATTGCTCCTGCTACAGAGAAGAAGATGATGGTAAGTGCATCGTCCAGGGCAATAACACCCAATAGGATATTCGTAAATTCACCCCTAGCCTTAACCTCAGAAATTACTGCAAGGACAGCACCCGGTGCTGTGGCAGCAGAAATTGCCCCCACTATCAAAGAAACTGCCACCCATATTGTCAAATTTGCAAACTGACCTGTAGAAAAACCTGGGAAAAATCTTAGCATAACAACCAATACACCAAACGTTACCAAAAAGGCGCCAAGGGCCTGGAACCAAGTTATGTAACCAATGGTTCGGCCAAGCCCCTTTAAGCTCCTGATATCTAAGCTGCCTCCCACATTATAGGCAATGATAGACAGGGCGATGTTACTTATGAAATGGAGCCGATGGTTAACCGTCTCCACATCAAGGAGATGAAACACAGACGGACTGAATACAAGACCAACAAGCAAATAACCACTTATTCTTGGCAGAGAAAGCCGATTTGCCAAACGGCCTCCCCAGTATCCCCAAAAAAGCAACAATCCTGTGGTCAAAAGTGGATTTTCTATCACTCTCGCCTCACAATCTCCAGCATTCTGGACTAAATGTGAGACCGTCCTGGTTCCATAATAGAACTTGATAAAAGGATATTCTTTATTGTCATCTCAAACTTCCTATAGGCCGTCTCTAAAATTAGGATCCGAATTCCCCAAAAAAACAAACAAGGCAAAATAACTGCCGATATATCGCTTATATCTCAACGGTTATTTTTTCAAATGCAAGCCGTTACTAGATAAAAAGACAACCTTTAGAGGCAGCCTATAAGAAAATAGATCAACCATGAGATGACCTTGTTACATGACTAGAAAGCTTGGACCTTTTTTTTGCAAACTTTTCTAATTCAAATACCTTGGTAGGAATAGAAGTATCCCTTTGGCTTGCCTTATTCCTTAGGATATATTCATCATTGATAGAACCATCAGCTTTTTTAAGGTTGCGACTGGCCTCCAAGAGCCTTTGGAGATTTTCTAATAGACCATTTTCTCCATAGACCTGCTTCATAAGCATCTCATGAAACATGAAACAAGCCTCAAGGGCATTTTTACACCTTTTGCGCTTCATATCCAAAGTCCATTGGAAACGCCTCAGTCTCTCTTGCACATGTGGAGGATATTTGGAAATCTCTTCCTCGATTATTTCCTTGCGTTCCCTTTCAAAGCTTTCCTGATCAAGTTCATAAAGGATTTCAAACCGATCCAGCATGCTGCCGTTCCTCTTATCAGGCTTTTGCATCTCTTTCCTCCCCCTTGATTTGCCTTACTAATTCTAATGGCGCAAAAGCTGTTCCAGATCTTAAGCTATAAGATCAACATAACATGCTGTTAGCCTTAACCAAAATATATATTTTCCATCATATAGGAAATATTTTTCCACACATTTCAAAAAAATGGAAAAATATTTCCTGTTCATGATATTGATAGGTGCTGATAATTTAATAAAGGCTTATAAAATTTCCTCTTTCGCTTTTTTTGATAGCCAAGAAAGACTCATCGCTCCTTGAGCCACAAATTGCCATCTCAAGACATAAGCTCTTTTCTTATTTCTGATACCAGTTTGAGAAGCTTTGGATTAGATGGCCGGAGTCTGGCTATAATATCTGCTTCCTTAATAGCCCTGTCCATCTGTCCCGTCTTAAAAGAATAAAATGCCATAAAGGCACGCAATGTCACATTGAATGGCTCGTGGACAAGCGCCCTTTCGAGGCTTTCCATAGCCTCTTCTATCTGACCTAGAGCGAACCTGCATAAAGAAATAAGGCTATAAGCCTGGCTATCTGTCTTATTATGACGTATAACCAGATCAAGATCATGCAAAGCCCCTGTATAATCTTTTGACTTTATCAAGGCCACTGCCCTGTTGAATCTGGCAATGGGCCTCTCATCACTGCGCCAAGTATCCGACGCCTCTTTAAATTTGCCCAGATAATATAGGCAATGGGCCTTAAGATCAGATATCCTCTCTGATTCAACCGTACTTTTTCCCAGATTTTCTAATATTTCTAGAGCCTGCATATGCCTTCCTAAATTAAAAAGGCATACAACCTTATTCAGATTTATTACATCTTTAAAAGATCCTTTTACAACCGAGGATTTAAAATCGATCTCTTTCAGGCGGGCCAAGGCCTCTTCTGCCTGCCCCAGGGTCATTAAACAACAGGCTATATTATTAAGGGCTTGCCAAAAACCATCTTTTAGACGGAAGGCTCTATCAAAAGAACGCAAAGCAGTAGAAAGTTGACCAGATTCGATCAATATAAGCCCGGTTTTAAACCAAGCATCGGCTACTTCCGAAGCGCTGACATCAAGCAGACCCCTGTTGTCTTTTTTGGTAAGATCTTTTTCCAAGTGTGTAAGCTCTGAAATAAAAACAAGAAGCTGCCTAAGTGAATCTGGAACGTCAAAATTTTTGAGATTAAGTTCTACATCCTTTAAAAAACAAGGGCTCAAGACCCCCTGTTCCAATCTCGGCCCTATCTCTGCAAGGTTAAGGGGTGCAAACTCTTCCTTGCTTTTGCTCCCGTTACCATGATAGTCAATTTCACTCTTGTCCTTATCCCAGCCAAGCTCCATAAAAAAACGCTGAAGCATGTTGGCAATATCGCCCTTCTCTGTCCCTGTAGAATCAAACCCGTTTTGCTGACAGGAATCGCATTCCTGTCCTGCGTTTTCTGTTTCAATGGAAAGCTCTTGCCCTGAGAAACCTGATATGCATCTTTCTGCAAGCTTGGAAATTGCCTTGGCCGCCTGTGAATCAGGCCTGGCAATCATTACATTTTTCAATTTTACAAGCTCCTTGCAAACTACCTGATCCTGTGGAACGGCTCCGAGATATCTAAGCTCTATATCAAGAAAATTACGGCATATACCTATGAGATTAGAGGCTATAGCCTTACTATGCCCAAGGGAGCGAACCGTGTTTAATACCAGACAAGGCTTAAACTCCTGACATATTCCTTTCACTGTAGCTGCAGCTTTTTTGTCCACCTGCTGTAACTGTTCAATAAGATCCCTAACGGAAGAACCCTGTTGTTGATTCTCGCCAAATTTATGGGCCTCTATTATCTCAAGAGCGATATGTCCTTGCTTAAAATTCCTTGTAAATATTCTAAAAAGTACATTTTTTATAAATTCATAGGCATTTAGGATGGCAGTGGGTTCAGGATTGGTAACCACTATCCCAGATCTGGTTAGAGAGAAAAAATCAATAACATTGTAGCTAGTACCTGCACCAAGATCCAATACCACAAAATCAAACTCTAGCCTTTTGAGCGCCCTTAGTATCTTTAGTTTCTGAAAATAATAAAGATTTGCTATGCCAGGAATAAATCCACTGCCAGGTATCAGGGTCAAATTTGGCACCTGACACTTAATGCCATAATCAGCAAGGTTACGAGAATCTGAATGAAAAATGAAGTCCCCTATACCCCGCTCTGCAGTACGAAGACCAAAAAAGGTATGAAGATTGGCCCCGCCAAGATCAAGATCCACACAAGCGGTTGATCGTCCCTTAATTGCAAGGGCTGTCGCTATGCCTGATGAAATAAGACTCTTGCCTACCCCTCCCTTGCCACCACCCACAGCAATTATCACCGGACTCTTCCCCATCTCTAAGTACTCCTAACTTGTCAGACCTTTTTACAACTCAACTATATTATACTAGATTCAGCCTGAACTACACTATTTTGATCTCTTGTTGAGATTAGGTATTCTTGGTTGCCCAAACAAATAAAGTTATTATGAAGGATACTTTCAGTTCTTGACTCTAGATTAATATCTAATTAAATTAGTAGCCTTACGAGCCAGTAAGGTTTGTATATGCTGGAGGGATGGCCGAGTGGTTTAAGGCGGCGGCCTTGAAAGCCGTTGTGCCCTCACGGGCACCGTGGGTTCGAATCCTACTCCCTCCGCCAGATCTTGTGGAGAGGTGACCGAGAGGCTGAAGGTGCTCGCCTGCTAAGTGAGTGTACGCCGAAAGGTGTACCGTGGGTTCGAATCCCACCCTCTCCGCCATTTTTTATTCAAAAAATATCCGGCCAGGGCCGGTTTTTTTATGGCTGCTTATCTTCAAACAAGGTATTAAGTTGCCATGCATCCATTCCATAGGAGGATTTTCCCGATATGATGCCAGATTTTCTTTTCACCTCTGAATCGGTTACCGAAGGCCATCCTGACAAGGTTGCCGATCAAATTTCAGATGCAATCCTTGATACAATTCTTGCCAAAGATCCTTACGCAAAGGTGGCATGCGAAACTATGGTCACCACTGGGCTTGCCCTTATCGCCGGCGAGATCACTACTGAAAGCTATGTCGACATGCCCAAGGTGGTAAGGGGAACCATAAAAGAGATAGGTTATTCAGACTCCAGTATGGGCTTTGACTGGCAGACTTGTGCGGTACTCATTAGCATTGACAAACAGTCACCTGACATTGCCATGGGTGTCGATAGAGACGATGACATTGGGGCTGGCGATCAGGGACTCATGTTTGGTTACGCCTGTAACGAAACCCCTGACTTCATGCCCATGCCTATATGGTACGCCCATAAGCTTGCCAAAAGACTCGCAGAAGTCAGAAAAACTGGAGTAATCCCCTTTTTACGTCCAGATGGCAAATCTCAGGTAACCATAGAATACAGGGACAGGAAGCCTGTTTCTGTTCACTCTGTAGTGATAGCTGCACAGCACACTCCTGACGTTACGCACAAGGAAGTAGAAGAAGCCGTTATTGAAGAAGTCATTAAAAAGGTTGTAGGGCCTGAACACCTAACTCCTGACACCAAGTATTTTATAAACAGCACAGGAAGGTTTGTAGTGGGAGGACCCCTGGCAGACTGTGGAGTTACAGGCAGAAAGATAATTGTTGATACCTATGGAGGAAGAGGACACCATGGGGGTGGCGCCTTCTCAGGCAAAGATCCAACGAAAGTGGACCGTTCACCTTCCTACATGGCCAGATACGTTGCCAAAAATATAGTTGCCGCAGGTCTTGCAGATGAATGTGAGGTACAGGTTGCCTATGCCATTGGAGTAACGGAACCCCTTGCCATTAATGTACGTACCTATGGCACAGAAAAGATATCTCAAGACAAGATAGTGGGGCTTATAAAGAAAAATTTCAGTTTTAAACCTAAAGATATAATAAACTACTTGGATCTTAGGAGGCCTATTTACAAGAAGACAGCAGCCTACGGACATTTTGGCCGTATGGAGCCTGAGTTTACCTGGGAAAGACTTGACATGGTCGACACCTTAAAGGAACAGGCAGGCCTGTAAGTATTGGAGGAAAAATGGACTATCATATTAAGGACAAAGCCCTAGCTGACTCTGGCAAACTGAGAATTGAGTGGGCGGCCATGAGCATGGCCGTACTAAATCTCATAAAAGAAAGATTTTCTAAGGAACAACCCCTAAAAGGCATTAGGATCGGTGCATGTCTTCATGTAACCACAGAAACGGCTGCGCTCATGCAGACGTTAAAGGCAGGAGGAGCTGAAGTATATCTATGCGCATCTAATCCCCTTAGCACCCAAGACGATGTTGCTGCATCTCTTGTGGTGCATGACGGAATCCCTGTCTTTGCCATAAAGGGAGAAGATCACGACACATACTATAAACATCTCAGGGCGGTGATAGCCGCTGATCCTCAAATAACAATGGACGACGGCGCTGACCTGGTTTCTACCCTCCATACTGAGAGAAAGGATCTCCTGGACAAAATCATAGGCGGTACAGAAGAGACAACCACAGGTGTTATCAGGCTCAAGGCCATGGCCAAAGACGGGGTATTACACTATCCTATAATTGCAGTAAACGATGCAGATACAAAACATCTTTTTGACAACCGTTACGGTACTGGTCAATCAACTATAGACGGAATTATAAGGGCCACCAACAGACTTATTGCTGGCTCTATATTTGTCGTCTGCGGATACGGTTGGTGTGGCAAAGGTGTAGCCATGAGAGCCAAAGGACATGGAGCAAGGGTCATTGTTACAGAGGTTGATCCAATCCACGCCCTGGAAGCAGTGATGGATGGCTTTGAGGTCATGCCTATAGCAGAAGCAGCAGAGATAGGAGATTTTTTCTGCACTGTTACGGGCGATATTCATGTTATTAGGCAGGAACACTTCCTTCGCATGAAGGATGGTGCAATTGTAGCGAACTCGGGTCACTTTAATGTCGAGCTTGATCTCGAAGGACTTGACAAAGTAACAAAGGCTAAACGCACTATTAGACCTTATGTAAAAGAGTATCTGCTGGAAAATCAAAGACGCGTCTACGTACTTGGTGAAGGGCGGTTGATTAACCTTGCTGCAGCTGAAGGGCACCCTTCAAGCGTTATGGATATGAGTTTTGCCAACCAGGCCCTTTGTTCAGAATATATGGTAAAGATGGGCCAAAAACTAGAAAAGAAGGTTTATGGAGTGCCTAAAGAGATAGATCAGGAGATTGCAAGGCTCAAGCTTTCCTCTATGGATATTTCTATTGATTCTCTCACAGAAGAACAAGAAAAGTATCTATCTTCGTGGGAAATGGGAACATAGTACTTGGTCCTTTAAACAGGCCCTTTTTGGGTTTACATAAACATGATAAAAATATAAAAAGGCAGAAGCAAGGCTTCTGCCTTTTTTGATTAATCTCTATTTACTTAACTGATAGTTATGAAAAATAAAAAAGAGAAATCGACAAAATTATGGGGCGGCAGATTCCAACAACCTACAGAAAAATTGGTGGAAGATTTTACCGAGTCTGTCAGTTACGATAGGCGTCTATATGCTCAAGATATTAGAGGCAGTATTGCCCACGCCAGGATGCTTGGTCAAATGGGCATAATCACGGAAAAAGACAGTCAAACCATAATAGACGGCCTTAAAAAAATCCTTAGGGACATTGAGAACGGACGCTTTTCCTGGGAAAAAGGGCTTGAAGACGTCCACATGAACATTGAAAAGGCCCTTACCGATCTTGTCGGCCCTGTAGGAGGGAGGCTCCATACTGCCCGTTCAAGAAATGACCAGGTGGCCACAGACATCAGACTCTACACAAGGGAAGAAATAATAAAAATCGATCAACTTCTTGAAAGGCTTCAGAAGGCCTTTATCCTGCAGGCAGAAAGTTACATGGGAATTATAATGCCTGGCTTTACACACCTTCAAAAGGCACAGCCAGTCCTGTATTCTCACCACATGCTCGCCTACTTTGAAATGTTCAAACGTGACAGGCAACGTCTGAAGGATTGCCTTAAACGGGTAAACATATGTCCTCTTGGAAGCGCTGCCCTTGCAGGTACCAGTTATCCTATAGACAGAGAAATGACTGCCAAGGAACTCGGATTTGCAAAGATCACTAAAAACAGCATGGATGCTGTATCAGACCGGGACTTTGTCTTGGAATTTCTATTTTGCCTTTCGGTCATAATGATGCACATGAGCAGACTATCTGAAGAACTTGTCTTATGGATGAGTTCTGAATTTTCTTTTATAGAGCTTCCTGATGCCTACTGCACAGGTTCCAGCATTATGCCCCAGAAAAAAAATCCAGATGTACCAGAACTTGTCCGGGGTAAAACCGGTAGGGTTTATGGAAGCTTGATGGCACTTCTCACCACATTAAAAGGCCTGCCCCTCACCTATAACCGAGACCTGCAGGAAGATAAAGAACAGCTATTTGATGCTGCAGACACGACTTCGTCATCGTTGGCAGTCATGGCAGGACTTATTGAGAACATGCGTCCTAATCCTAAACGCATGACTCAGGACACAAAAACTGGTTTTTTGACTGCTACCGATCTTGCAGACTATCTTGTAAAAAAAGGGCTTCCTTTCAGGCAGGCTCATGAAGTAGTTGGCAAAGCGGTTGCCAACTGTCTCTCAAAAGGCAAGGAACTTCACGAGTTAGGCCTTCAAGAGTTAAAAAAGCTGCATCCATTTATTAGGGACGACGTCCTAAAGATCGTTGAGGTTAAAGGCTCGGTTGCCTCGAGAAAATCCAAAGGTGGAACAGGACACGAACCAGTAAAAGATGCACTTATAAATGCCCAGAAATGGCTTAAGGAGTTCAAGATCTGTCTATGAAAAAAACAATATTAATATTCTCTGTCTGTCTAATAATCTCTATTCTCTTTCAGGCCTGCGGTCGCAAAAGGGCCCCTGTCCCCCCAGGTACCCTTCGGCCAGAGCGCATCAAAGACCTTTCGTACAAAATAGTTAAGGATGGAGCTATACTCAAATGGAGTGTACCGCGTAGAAACCATGATGGCAGCCCGCTTTCTAGGATAAAGGAGTTCCAACTCTTCAAAGCAGAATCTCCTGTAGACTCAGCATGTCTCGAGTGTCCGCCAGAATATGGAGAACCCATTATAATAAAATATGATAAGAAACCAGAACCTGGCCAAAAAATAGTGTATGAAGATACCACTGTTAGAAAAGGATTTTACTACACTTACCAAGTAAAGACGGTCAAGGGGCTATTTAACACATCAGACTTCTCAAATAAGATCTCTTTTGCATGGCATAGCCCTCCAAAGGCTCCGGTAAACTTGTCTGCCAAGGTGTTTGAAGAGGGCGTAGAACTCAATTGGCTTGCACCGTCTGCCTTTGAGGATGGCGAACCACTCAATCAAGCGCTTTCGTACAAGATTTATAGACGGTTCGGCGACGAAGACGAGTGGCAATCCGTCTCAGGGACTACACAAAGAACCCATTTTTTTGACAAAATAAGGAGAACGTATCGCACAGTAAGTTACAAGGTTGCAGCCATCTTCCATTATTTTGACACAGATATTGAAGGAACAACGTCACCGCCAGTGACTGTAAAGGCACGGGGCCTCCAAAATATTCCAGCTCCAACTAACATATCGATTTCAAAGCTAAAGGATGGAGTCCGGATTACTTGGAGTGAAGTGCGCAGACCAGGCATAGTCGGATATTACGTATTCAGGAAGGACCCGACAGGCATTGTTGTACAGCTAAACGCTTCTCCAATTGCAACAACATCCTTCATTGACAGAACTCTTCTTGAACCTGGCAGGTATACATATTGGATAATTTCTATAGATGATTCCTACCCACCAAATCGGAGCAAACCGTCAAAAACCGTCTCGATAGCCATCAAATAGATAGAAAGGACTCTTTTCATGGAGCACTTTGTTTACAAAGAGGGCAGATTACACTGCGAAGATGTAAACCTTGAAGATATAGCAAAAAAGATTGGCACCCCGTTTTATTGTTATTCTTCCGCACATTTAAAGAACCGTTTCAATGCATACAAGACAGGCTTTGGAGCCAGAAAACATCTTATCTGTTTTGCAGTCAAGGCAAACAGCAATTTGGCAGTACTTGCTTGTCTAGGGAACCTAGGCGCAGGTGCAGACATTGTCTCAGGAGGAGAACTATACCGCGCCTTAAAGGCAGGCATACCAGCGAAACGTATTGTATATTCTGGCGTGGGGAAAACACGGGATGAAATGGCCTATGCCCTTGAAAATTCAATTGCCATGTTTAACATCGAATCTATTGAGGAACTTCAACAACTTTCAAAGGTGGCAAAAAGCCTTGACCAAAAAGCACCAATAGCCTTAAGGGTTAATCCGGATGTAGATCCCAAAACTCATCCCTATATCTCAACCGGCCTTAAAAAGAATAAGTTTGGGCTTTCTAGAGAACAAGCCATTGAAGCCTATAAAATGGCAGCAAAGAACCCCTATCTCTCCATAAAGGGCATTGACTGTCACATAGGCTCACAGATAGTAGAGCTTGCCCCTTTTATAGATGCCTTTAGAAAACTAAAAGACCTGATAGCACAGATAGAGAAAATGGGCATTGATCTTTCCTACATAGATATAGGAGGAGGCCTTGGCATAGCATATAAGGAAGAAAAACCACCTGCGCCAGAAACATACATTTCTGCCATCACGAACGAAGCCAGGGAGCTTCCCCATACAATCATTGTTGAGCCTGGACGTTCCATATGTGGTAATGCTGGGGTACTTGTAACCAAAATCCTCTATACCAAAGAAAACGATAACAAAAGATTCTATATAGTAGATGCTGGCATGAACGACCTTGGAAGACCTAGCTTGTACGATGCCTATCACGAGATCATGCCAGTGCGCGAAATTACTGCTTCTCATTACAAGGAGACAGACGTTGTGGGACCTATTTGTGAAACAGGCGACTTTCTTGCTAGATCCAGGCCCTTGCCTGAGCTTGCCTCTGGCTCCCTTATTGCCGTACTCAGTGCGGGTGCCTATGGCTTTACCATGTCATCAAACTACAACTCCCGCCCCAAAGTTCCTGAAGTAATGGTATATGGCAACAGATTTTATGTTGTGAGAAGGCGCGAGACCTGGCATGACCTTGTAGCGACAGAAAGCATTCCAGAAATAGAAAGGTGCTAAAAATGCCCAAAATTCCCTTTAAAAAGATGCACGGAAGTGGAAATGACTTCATCCTAATAGACAACAGACAAGGAATAATAAGTCATGATGCGGCTCCAAACGTGGCTAAAAAGCTTTGCAGAAGAGGTTTTGGCATCGGAGCAGATGGACTTATTCTGATTGAAAATTCCCATAAGGCCGATTTCAAATGGCACTTTTTGAATGCAGACGGTAGCATAGCCGAGATGTGCGGCAATGGAGGACGCTGTGCTGCCAGATTTGCAAATCTGGCAGGGATCTGTAAGAACGAGCTAGCCTTTGAAACCCTTGCAGGAATAATCAAGGCGACTGTAAAGAAAAACAGTGTAAAACTGCAGCTCACCCGTCCAAAGGATATCAAAACACGCCTACAGCTTTTGGTCGATAACAAAGAGATCAAAGCCGACTTTGTTGACACTGGCGTCCCCCATACGGTGGTTTATTGCGACAACCTTGAAGAAATAAACGTACAGGCCCTTGGCAAAAAAATAAGATTCCATCCCATCTTTCAGCCTTCAGGAACTAACGTCGATTTTGTCCAAATAGACTCAACAAACCTTATAAGAGTCCGAACCTATGAAAGGGGAGTTGAAGATGAAACCTATGCTTGCGGAACTGGTGCCGCGGCCAGTGCCCTACTCGCCGGGATTAGGAAGAAGGTTTTTTCACCAGTAGAAGTAATTACATCTGGCGGAGAGAGACTTATTGTACATTTCGATTTAACGCAACAAGATGAGATATACTTAGAAGGCAATGCCGTTCTTGTTTATTCTGGTGTTACAGAAGAAGTAATTGACTAATCTATCTACCATCAGGCGTTTTTAAAAATCTTGAAAATATGTCAAAGGCCTGTTTTACAACAGGGCTTCTTTCCTCAAGCACAAGCAGGGACTCTTGAGACATTTCCTTCTGAAAAATCTCTTCACTTGCAGAAACATAGCCCCCAAAAACAAGATCCGTCTGCTTTACAGCCTTTTTCACATGTTCGTCCAGGGCTTGTGGCACTGGCTCTGGCACGCGGTTAACAATAAGGACTTTTTGCCCAACCTCTACTTGAAGAGCCTTAGTGAGATCTGCTATTCTTGCAGCAGTCAAGACCCCCCTAGCAGATGGGTCTGAGATAACAAACAAGGTATGAATAGTTCTAAGGTTCAGCCGGGACAAATGTTCCATTCCAGCCTCGTTATCAACCAACAGATAACTATAATTTCTAGCCAACTTTTCCATTACTTGGGCCAAAATAGAATTAGCCATACAATAACAGCCAGGTCCCTCCGGTTGCCCCATAACTAACAGGTCAAAACCCTTGGCCTCTATTACTGCCTGGTTAATATGTATTTCCATAAACTCGTTTTTGGTCATGCCCTGAGGGGTCTCGGTCTTCATCCTGTCCCTAATCTCTCCAAGGGTTATATCCACCTCTAAGCCAAGCAACTCGTTAAGATTTGCATTGGCATCTGCATCTACTGCAAGGACGGGGGTCATATTAAAATGGACCAGATACTTTATTAAAAGGGCTGTTAAGGTCGTTTTGCCTGTACCGCCCTTTCCTGCCATTGCTATTACGTTTGCACCTGTCCGTTGGATCATTTTTATACCTACTCCTTTAAATAATTATGATGTCCAGAACATACCATGACTAGCCAACTTTCCCAAAGGCACTTATGAAAAATTTAAAAAATTTTAAACCAGTTTTTTTAAGAAAATCTTTTCCATTTAGGAAAAAAATTGGCTCCTCGACGTTTAGTGTGGATTTGATATATGGTGTGTATCAAATCCACACTAAACAATTTGAGGGGGGTAGGCCATGAACGAGCATGACATTGTTGCA
>Ga0256914_1001816_pt1 | contig 18532 bp, 9 predicted proteins | sample HulkmetaG_FD_191571 | JGI IMG/M metagenome (GOLD analysis project Ga0256914, IMG submission 191571) | Hydrothermal chimney microbial communities from Main Endeavour vent field at the Juan de Fuca Ridge, Pacific Ocean - Hulk | ecosystem: Environmental > Aquatic > Marine > Hydrothermal vents ... | reverse complement strand
CTAGGGTCAGGGCCACACTAATCACCTTCCATTTGGGCTTTGCCGCATGCTTGCCGCTGGCCGGGATGACCTCGTAGCCCGAAAAGCCCAACATGGCGCTGGACATAGAGCGGAAGAAGAGCTGCATAATCATCACTGTGCCCAGCGCGGCCATATCCTTCTGCGCCCGAATGACATGCTCCACCACATTGGCTCCTTGCAGGCGATGGATGATGCCTTCGGTAAGAAAAGCCCACTCAGGATGCGCTGCAGCCTCGTAGGCCACCAGTGTCAGCGCGCCCAGGGTGAACAGGGTAAACGCACCCCCCCCCATCAAAAAGAGTGGCACAGCTTTTTTGGGGCCCATGAGCACCAGCACACCCATGATGAAGAAGGCGAATAATTCTGCCAGCAAAATGCGATAGGGCGCCATCTCGGGAACCACGAGCATGGTAACATCTGCCGCCGAGATGGAGCTGATGATGATGGTGAGCACTGCATCGATGAAGAAGAGACTGGTTCCTACCCACGAAAGCCAGCGTAGCCACTTGGGGCCGATAGCTTCGACCATGGGCCCGCTGCCGCCTGCATTGGGACGCAGATAGCTGCCCGCCTTGTAGGCTGGCACGATGCCAAAATAAAGCAGGATCGAGAGGACCACAAAGGCCCAAATGGCAATCTGATGATAACCCGCTGCTCCGTGAATCGCCAACAAGGTTTGATAGGCTGCCACGCTAAACGCATCAGCCGCAATTTCGAAGATGAGGGCAAAGACACCCAGTCCGGTACCTCCCAATAAAAGCCCTTCCAGCAGTAATTTGGGGAGTTTCTTTTTGGCTTCCTGGCGTTCATTCACCGGAATATAAGGTTTGAAAAACATAATGCCGTCCTTGTCGCAGCGTTTCTTGTCCTGCGTATCGAGATAAGAGATAATCAGGGTCTATGATACCCAAAGAACCAGTTACTTCGCAAAGCTACTCTATTTGATGAACCATGATGGATGCAAATCTCGTTTTTTCTTCACCTTTTGATCCTCGCGCCGGGCTTCTGGATGTTTGCAGTGTTGAGGATGTTGATTTCGACAAACTGCCGTTGATTCCCGCCATTGTGCAGGATGCCCGCTCGGGCCAGGTGCTGACGCTGGCATACATGAACCGAGAATCACTGGCCCGTACCCTGGAGCTGGGCCAGACAGTGTTCTGGAGCCGCAGTCGTCAGGAATTGTGGCACAAGGGCGCAACCAGTGGCAATTTTCAGGATGTGGTGGCTATTCATCTGGATTGCGATGGTGACGCACTGCTGGTGCTGGTGCATCCGCACGGGCCCGCTTGTCACACCGGCGCTGCCACCTGCTTTCATCGGGCGATGGGATCGTGATCTGACTCAGCGCTGCGCATGAGCCTCAATCGCTAACGTTTTGCTGGCTATGCTTGGTCAGAGTCCGTTTTAGGTAGTGCCCTGTGTAGCTGCGGGGATTTTGAGCCACCTGCTCCGGCGTGCCCTGCGCGATAATTTCACCGCCCCGGTCTCCCCCCTCGGGCCCGAGGTCGATAATCCAATCGGCCGATTTGATGACATCCAGGTTGTGCTCGATAACCAAAATGGTGTTGCCGCGGCTGGTAAGGTCATGCAGCACTGCCAGCAGCCTTTCTACATCGGCAAAATGCAGACCGGTGGTCGGCTCATCCAAAATATACAGCGTTTTGCCTGTGGCTCGTCGCGAAAGCTCTTTGGCCAGCTTGATGCGCTGCGCCTCGCCTCCGGAAAGCGTGGTTGCAGGTTGTCCTAGCTTGATGTAACCCAAGCCAACGCGGCTCAGGGTCTCCAGTCGGTTACGCACTGCGGTGATGTTCTGGAAAAAATCCAGCGCCTCCTCCACGGTCATCTCCAGCACATCGGCGATATTTTTGCCCTTGTAGCGAATCTCCAACGTTTCGCGGTTGTATCGCTGGCCATGGCAGATTTCACAAGGCACGTACACATCGGGCAGGAATTGCATTTCGATGCGAATGATGCCGTCACCATGACATGCTTCGCAGCGTCCACCTTTGACATTGAAGGAGAAACGTCCCGGCTTGTAGCCTCGCAATTTGGCCTCGGGCAGGCTGGAAAAGAGCTTGCGGATGGGGGTGAAGAGATCGGTGTAGGTGGCGGGATTGGAGCGGGGCGTGCGGCCGATGGGGGATTGATCGATGTCGATGACTTTGTCCAGGTGCGAAAGTCCGGTGATGGCTTCATGTTTGCCCGGTTTTTTGCGAGCCCGATACAGTCGCTGCGCCACTGCCCGGTATAGCGTGTCAATAATCAGCGAAGATTTGCCTGAGCCACTAACGCCTGTTACCACAATAAATTTGCCCAGCGGAATTTTCAGGCTGATGTTTTTGAGGTTGTTGGCTTGTGCCCCTCTGATTTCCAGAAAATCGCCGCTGCCCGGACGACGCATCTTGGGTACGGCAATTTGTTTGCGCCCGGAAAGATACGCACCTGTCAGACTATCCTGATGCGCCAAAATGGCTGCGGGTGGGCCCTGGGCCACAACCTGGCCGCCATGTTCACCCGCGCCTGGCCCCATATCCAGCAGCCAATCCGCGGCGAGCATCGTTTCTTCATCATGTTCCACCACCAGCACCGTGTTGCCCAGGTCGCGCAAATCGGTGAGCGTGCGAATCAGGCGGGCGTTGTCTCGCTGGTGTAGCCCGATGCTGGGTTCATCCAAAATATACAGCACGCCTACCAATTGCGAGCCGATTTGTGTGGCCAGGCGGATGCGTTGCGCTTCACCGCCCGAGAGCGTGCTCGCCTTGCGATCCAGGGTCAAATAATCCAGGCCCACATCGTGCATGAAGCGCAATCGCGCCTGAATTTCTTTCAGCACTTGCCGGGCGATGGTCCACTCTCGCTGGCTCAGTGGCGATGTGGGGGGCACAGATTCAGGTAGGGGGGCATTGTAGTGCTCATCTTCCCCTGCGCCCCGCAGTGCCCGTACCCAGGCCAGTGCACTTTTGACCGACATGCCACTAATTTTATGGATGTTTTCATCCTGCACCGTGACCGCCAGAGCTTCGGGGCGCAGACGTTTGCCCTGGCAGGTGGGACAGGGATGCTGGGTCATGTAGCGCTCCAGCACCTCGGAGCGGATGTATTCGGAGCTGGTTTCTTTGTAGCGGCGCTGCAAGTTGGGGATGATGCCTTCGTAGCTGGTTTGGAACTGGCGCTCTCGTCCGTATTGGTTTACGTAGCGCACAGTGAAGGTTTCGGAGCGTTTGCCGCCGTGCAAAATGATTTCTTGCTGTTTGCGACTGAGTTCCCGCCAGGGCACGTTGATGGGAATGCCGTAGTGATGGGCTGCTGCTTCTACCAAGGCCTGGTAGTAGACCGCAGAATCGCGCGACCAGGGATGCAGGGCACCTTCGGCCAGGCTCAGGTCGCCATTGGGCACAATCAGCTCAGGATCGAAGGCGTTTTGCGTGCCCAGACCCATGCACACAGGGCAAGCACCATGCGGCGAGTTGAAGGAGAAGGTGCGCGGCTCGATGGCCGGCATGCTGATGTTGCATACGGGGCAGGCCAGATGTTCGGAGAAAAGACGGTCGCGCGGGCGTTCAGGCTCGGTGACATCAGCCACCACGATGATGCCGCCCCCCAGGTTGAGCGCGGTTTCTACCGAGTCGGCCAACCGGGCCAAATCCAGCCCTTCACGTATGATGAGCCGGTCGACCACGGCTTCGATGCTGTGGTTTTTGTAGCGATCCAGCTCGATGTCGTCATTCACATCGTAAATAATCCCATCGGCCCGCACTCGCACGTAGCCAGCTTTGCGAATTTGCTCGAAGATTTGTTTGTGCTCCCCTTTGCGGTCTTTGATGAGAGGTGCCAAAATCAGCAAGCGGCTGCGCTGGGGATACTCGGTGATGGCATCGACGATTTGTTCTGTGGTTTGCCGCGAGATGGAGCGTCCGCATTGAGGGCAGTGGGGCTGACCGATGCGGGCAAAGAGTAGACGCAGATAGTCGTAAACTTCGGTAACTGTTCCCACGGTGGAGCGGGGGTTGCGACTGCTTCCTTTTTGATCGATGGAGATGGCTGGCGAAAGTCCCTCGATTTGATCGACATCCGGTTTTTCCATGAGGCCCAGGAATTGTCGGGCGTATGCCGAGAGCGATTCGACATAACGGCGCTGGCCTTCGGCGTAGATGGTGTCGAAGGCCAGAGAGGATTTCCCTGAGCCGGAAAGCCCGGTGATGACCACCAGCTTTTCGCGGGGGATTTCTACATCGATGTTTTTGAGATTGTGTTCGCGGGCACCGCGGATGATGAGTTTATTTTGGGGCATGGATTTTGGCAGGAGGGTTTGGATTGTGGCTGCCGCGCTACGCATCACGCATTATGCATGCTGTATCGAATCAGGCCCGAACTTTGCTTGAGAACCCGCATAATCTCGGCAGTGGGCACGTTGTTGCAGGTTTCGGGAATAACCACGTAATCGAAGTGGTTGTCGGGGTAAATGAGGGGCAGGAAGAGATATTGGAAGCGCAGGTGATTGGCATTGAGTACGGCCCGCCGCAATTCGCCATCTTCCAGCAGTGTCAGGTTGTCGCTGAGGATAACAGCTTGACGAGAGCGCAGAGAGACGCGTACGGGCGTGGTGGCATCGGGCGGCTGGATGAAGAGAATGCGATCGGAGCGACGCAGTTTGTTGCTGAGATAGCGCAGTTGCAGATGCGTGGGCAAATCGGCCCACGAGGTGATGAGTTGTTGCGGTACTCGATAAAAACCATCGTCGGTGCGTTCTACTTCAGGGGGGTGAGGGTAGTCTGTGTCATTCAGGTCTATTAAATGCTCGCGGCGATTGATGAACATGACCATCCATCGTTGCCATTCGGGCCACAAAAAGTGGCTGATGCCGGTGTTTTTGTGCCAGATGGCCAGTTGCCGGGCGCCCACGAACGCGGCAGAAAGCACCCCCATGGTTCCGCCATGGCTGACAATACAGATGCGTTGGCCCATCCAGGTTTCGAGGATTTCCTCCAGGGCGGCGTGGACACGATCGCGGAAGGCAACGAATTCGGGGGCTGTTTCCAGCGTGGGATGCCAGTGGCGGTCATTTTCCCACGGGCGAGTGGGATGATGCGGGGGAATTTGTTCGTAGTAGAAGGTAAAAAATTCCTCCAGGCCCGCCATTTCTACCACTTGCAGACCCTGCGCATGGGCGACGGCCAAGGCGGTGCTGTGCGCCCGCCGCAGCGGGGAGCTCACTACCACATCGACTGGGAATTCCTGCGCCATGTACGCTCCTGCGCGCAAGGCCTGCGCCCATCCCAGTGCAGTGAGGTTCGGATCATAGGCAACGAGATTTTTATACAGATTGTTCATGGATTGGCCATGGCGCACCAAAAAGACCTCTGTGCCTACGTCGTAGCCATAGCCGCGGTCTTCCAGTTTCATGGCTGGGATGGGAATGCGTTTTGTTTGGGGTGGTGTCATGGGAATGATGAAGGATGTGTGGGCTGGGAGAGCGATGAATCATGGCGCTGCAACTTATTATCTTAACGCAACTGGTCCGAATCGCCAACTTGCCCTCTCCACCATCACTCTACCCCCCCTTCTCACAATTGGACGAAATCACCGATTTTCAGTATAATGCCCAAGCTGGTTATCGAAGCATCTTCATAACACTCATTTTTCTTGCACTATGCCCACTTGGCGACTTCTCATTCATGGGCCCGAGTCAGCGGCCTGGAACATGGCTGTCGATGAATCCATTGCCATCCATTGCGCCCGTGGCCTGGCTGTACCCACGCTGCGGTTTTATCAGTGGCAGCCTGCCGCGGTCTCGCTGGGGCGACATCAACCTGCCAGCGATATCGACCTGCAACGCTTGCAAGCGCTGGGCTGGGGACTGGTGCGGCGTCCCACCGGGGGGCGGGCCATTTTGCATACCGATGAATTGACCTACAGCCTTTCGGGCCCGGCCACACATCCCCTTTTTCAGGGACCTGTGCTCAATGTCTACAATCGCATCAGTCAGGGCCTGTTGCTGGGATTGCAGCGATTAGGCGTGCAGGCCATCAAAGCGCCAGGCAGTCAACGCACGGCCCGCGATGTCAGCGCTGCCTGCTTCGAAGTTCCCAGCGCCTACGAAATTAGCGTGGGCCGAAAAAAACTCATCGGCTCTGCGCAGCGCCGGGCTCAGGGCTTTGTGCTGCAACATGGCTCCTTGCCCCTGCATGGCGACATCACCCGTTTGGTAGAAGTCATGCACTTTGACGACGAGGCACAGCGCAGCGCGTTTCGGACGCATCTTGCTGCCCGGGCCACCACCCTGGAAGCAGCCTTGGGAAGACGAGTGAGCTTTTACGAAGCTGCTACGCTTCTGCTGGGCGGACTCAACACTGCTTTGGATGTTGATTTCGGACTGGGCGATCTCTCGCCACCTGAACTGGCCCTGGCCCAGGAAATCCAGAATCAAAAATATGCCAGTGTTACCTGGACTGACATGAAAAAAGGATAACTTAGTGTTTTCTCATGCCGTTTTTTGCGGCATTTTTTACGCCATAAACATACAAGGAGTTAACTATGCTTGAACTACGCAAAGGTGTCGATATTCTTACCAAGGTTGGTGGCGTGCAGTCATTAGATGTCGCCCAGGCCATTTTTGCCGACAAACTGGATGCTGCCAATCAATCGAAACTGGCCAACATCAAAAACGAAGAGGCCCTGCTGACCATTGCCAATGCCATCGCCATGTGTCAGCCCGATTCTGTCTTCATTAATTCAGGTTCCGAGGCCGATGTGCAATGGGTGCGGGAATTGAGTCTGGCTCGCGGTGAGGAGCAGGAACTTGCCATGCCCAACCACACCGTGCATTTCGACTTGCCCGAAGAACAAGCGCGCATCATCGATCGCACATTCTATATCGTCAATCCTGGCGAAGATATCAGCGTCTTGGCCAAAAAATGCCAGCGTGAACAGGCATTGAAATATATCCAGGAGAACATGGTAGGCATCATGGCGGGCGCCACCATGCTGGTGGGCTTTTATTCACGCGGGCCCATGGGCGCCAAAGCAGCGGTGCCTGCGCTGGAAATCACCAGCTCAGCCTATGTGATGCACAGCGCCAACATCTTGTATCGCAATGCCTATGAAAAATTTGATGCCGAAATTGAGCGGGCGGGCGTGTTGTTCAAAAATGTTCATTCTCAGGGCCTGAATCGCCCCGAAGATTTGCCCAACGCCCGTGTCTTCATGGATCGAAGCTGGCTTACCACTTTTAGCACCTTCTGCACCTACGCGGGCAATACCCTACTGCTCAAAAAGGGCAACCATCGCTTTGCCGTTGATTTGGCCACCTACTTCAAGATAGGGGAAGAGCTTTCTGAACACATGTTTATCACCGGTATGACCGGGCCTGGCGGGCGCAAAACCTTCTTCGCCGGAGCGGCCCCCTCCGGTTGCGGCAAAACCACCACCGCCATGGTTGGAACCGACTTCATCGGCGACGACCTGGCACAACTATGGATTGATGATGCCGGTAGTTTGCGGGCCATCAATCCCGAAAAAGGCATCTTTGGCATCGTGCGCGATGTCAACCGCGAAGGGGATCCCTACCTGATGAAATGCCTGCGCGAAGAATGGACAGAGGTCATCTGGTCTAACGTGTTAATCAAAGATGGCGTGCCCTACTGGGAAGGTAGCGGTGAAGATGTTCCCACCGAGGGCATCAACTTCCAGGGTGAATGGTATCTGGGCAAGAAGGATGCCCATGGCAACCCCATCCCCATTTCGCATCCCAACGCGCGTGTGACTGTCCCGGCCAACGCTATCGAAAACTATAATTCCGACATTGGCGAAAGCGCTGCAGGTGCCCCGGTCAAGGTCATCACCTACTCTGGACGTGATGCCGACACCATGCCACCGGTGTGGGCTGCCAAAAATGCCAGCGAAGGTGTAGCCATTGGCGCATCCATCGTCTCGGCAGCCACTGCCACCGAGATTGGCGCTTCGGGCGTGCGGCGCCAACCCTGGGCCAACTCACCCTTCATCCCTGGCGCATTGGGCGATTACATGAATGCCCAGTTCAAATTCTTCAACTCCGATAAATTCACCGACGAAACACGTCCGCTGTTGGCTGGCCTCAACTACTTCCTTACCCACGCGGCCCGCGGCAGCGAGGGCAAAGGTCTGCTGGGCGAAAAGCGTGATGTCAAGGTATGGCTTTCATGGTTGGAACGTCGGGCCCACGGCGAAGTGGATGCCATCGAAACCCCCATCGGCTTCCTACCCCTGTACGAAGACCTGAAAGCACTCTTTGCCGAAATCGACAAAGACTATCCGCGCAGCCTGTATGACATGCAATTCTCCCTCTATATCGACAACCTGGTGGGACGCATCGATTTGCAGCACGAGGCGTACAGCAAAGAGATTCGCATCCCTGAGCAACTCTTTGAGATTTACCGCTCGCAACGTGCTGGACTCATCGCACTCAAAGAAAAATTCGGGCCCGTGGTTACGCCCGAGCAACTGCTGTCCCTCTAAACTTCGTCACAAAGATGTTCCTGAAAGCGCCCGGCTCACCCCGGGCGTTTTTTTGTGTCATAGCCTCCAATGTAACGTATTACCTGTTGTCGACGTCTTATCTGTGCAATGCCAACTGAGATTTACGCAGATTTTTATAGATTTTTCGTAACGACTAACGTACCCGACTTCAATCACCACAAAGGCACAAAGACACTAAGAATTTCAAAGCTTTTTCTTTTCTTCGTGCCTTTGTGGCTTCGTGTCTTCGTGGTTTCTAGCCGGGCTACCTTAGTAGTAACGATTTTTCCTGTAACATTCTCTTTTTTCGATGGTTATACCTTTAACGGGGCGCATTGGGCCTTGTTGCAACGATACGAACAACCACTCATTCGGAGTCAGACACATGACAGCAGCCTTTCTTCAAAAACGACTTTTTTACATTATCGCACTACTGCTTCTTGTTCTTGCCGGCATCTTGCTCTCGGGCGGGATGATTTCGCGCGCGGACAGCAGCGGCAACGGCACAACCCTCTTCCTGCCCTTTATGCAAACGGGCGTCACTGCATCGATTGATGATGATGGCTCCAACGACCTCATCATCGGCATGCCCGAGGGCGCTTCTTCCATGTGGATGAAGATGATTTTGAGCCAGAACTTTGGTGGCCAGGTGCAGGATGAAATTCCGCAATTGGACATCTACAAGGTTTACTTCTCGCAGGGGCTTCCCAGCGACGCGGTGCAAGAGCAGATTCAATCTGCCCTCAACGCCCGCTTTGTCGAGCCAAACATCCCCGTAGAACTCTTCGAGACCCGCCCCAACGATCCCCGCTACGATGACCAATGGGCCCACGAAAAAATCGAAAGCCCCCGCGCCTGGGATGTGACCAAAGGCAGCAGCAGCGTTGTCGTCGCCATTGTCGACACCGGTCTCGATCTGGGACATCCCGACCTCAAAGATCGCCTCACACCATCCAGCACCTGGTACGACTTTGGCGAAGATGACGACGATCCCTCCGATACCTACGGGCACGGCACGCACGTGGCTGGCATCAGTGGCGCCACTGGCAACAACAACGAAGGTGTCAGCGGCGCGAGCTGGAACACCAGCCTCATGCCCGTCAAAGTCTTCCCCGACGATAAAGGCAGCACCTCCATGTACACCGTGGCCAAAGGTGTTGTTCATGCAGTCGATCACGACGCCGACATCATCAACCTGAGCCTGGGCAGCAGCAGCGACAGCGACACCATGCGCGACGCTGTCAACTACGCCTATGACCACGATGTGATGGTTGTGGCAGCGGCTGGCAACAGCGACGATGACGACGAATCCTATCCTGCCGCCAATGAGCATGTTTTTGCCGTGGCCGCCACCGACAATCAAGATAAAAAAGCATCCTTCTCCAACTACGGCGATTGGGTTGATATTTCTGCGCCCGGCGTTTCCATCCTCTCCACCACGCCCACCTATCATGTAAAAATGAACGATAACGGCCTGGAGCAGGATTACGACACCATGAGCGGAACCTCCATGGCCAGCCCCCTGGTTGCAGGCGTGGCTGCCCTGGTCAAAGCTGTGCATCCCGATTGGAAACCTGATCAAATTGCCGAGCATCTGCAAGACACCAGCGACGACATCGACAGCAAGAATGGCAGCTACGCGGGCAAACTGGGTGCTGGCCGCATCAATGCCGGAAATGCCGTGCAAGGCGAGTCGCAGCCCACGCCAACCCCTACTCCCACTGCGACCAGCCAGCCCACGGCTACACCCACGGCCACGCCAACCAGTCAACCCACAGCAACACCCACCGCCACCGCCACGGCGCAACCCACAGCCACACCCACGGCCACGCCAACCAGCCAGCCCACGGCAACGCCTACGACACAACCCACGGCCACACCCACGGCCACGCCCGATCCTGGCGATAATGAGTCGCCCAACCTGTTGCCCAATCCCTCTTTTGAGAATGGCGGCGGATTCTTCGGCGACGGGCCCACAGGCTGGTCCAGCAGCGGCTCCGGCACTGCCTGGTCGCAGGATGAATCTAGCGACGGTAGCCATTCGCTGACCATTGGCCCCTGCATGTTCGGTAGCTGCGGCTACTGGGAATCAGACCAAATTTCTGTGGATATCGATCATACTTTCGAGCTTTACGGAGACATCATGGCTGCCCCGGGCATGGAAGTAGGCCTCTCCTTCCAGCAATGGGACGAAGATGGCGAGTTCATCGGCGAACTAATTGTACCCATCACCCAAACCCTTACCGCCTCCATTTGGCAAACACTGGATGACCTGGAAGTGGGCGCAGGCACCGAGAACACCTTCGACCCCGAAACCGTGACCGTCAGCCTGCGACTGTACATCGAAAATGGTAACGCCGGTGCCGCCTGGTTCGATGACTTCTACTTCGGCGATTACGGCCTACCCGAAACCAGCTACCGCCTGCGTCACTAAACACACCCCTCCCTTCTAATCAAAAGGCAGTCAGAACACATCTGGCTGCCTTTTTTTATCCGAACCTCTTCTCACCGCACCTTGTACCGATACACCAACCCCTCATCATGCTCCGTAATGGCACGAATCAGCGCGGCAGCATCGGGATTATCGGCTCGTACCCAGTAAACATGCAGGTCGTCGGGCCCTTTGCGCTGGATGATGGCTGCCAGCACATAGCCGCGGGCCTCTGCGTAATCCTGCAACAGTGCCACCATATCGGCCCAGCGCGGCGGATGCGGATCTTTCACCTGATGATACATAATCACATCACTGTGCTGTGCGTCCAGGTAATCAAAATCCAGACCATGATGCGTCACATACTCATCATTCAGGCCAAAGGGGTCAATGGCCCGCCAGCCCGAAAAATAAGGAATCCAGCCCGCCTCGCTGGCCACCACCGTATAGCCGCGGTCGGCAAAAGGCGCCAACGCCCGTCCGATAATTTCCCGGTCATCAAATACCGTAGGATAAAAACCATTGGCCAGGCGAAAACTGCTTTGCGCCATAAAAATCACCAAAGCCACGCTGCCTGTTAAGAAAATAAGCGCCAGTCTGGTTCCCCGCACACCTAACTGTCGCCCCTCCAGAAATCTGAGCCCTGCCAGCAAACCTGCCAGCAAAACCATCAAAGTGCCCCGCTCCAGCGCCACAAAAGGGGCAAACAAAAACAGCGCCGCACCGGCCAGGCCTGTTAGCCACGTTTCCAGTGTCTTGCGGTTTAGCGCCGGCAACGAGGCCCGCAACCCCATCTCGCCCAGCGCCACCGCGGCCATGAACAAAAAGATGGGATAAACCGGGTACTGGAAGCGCTTACCCAAATTCTGCAACTGGTCGATGAGCAGATAACTCCACGGGAAAATTGCTGCCGGAGCCAGAACGACCAACTTTTTGATACCATCCCGTGGGCGAACCAGCCACAGGCCCGCACCCACCAGCAACAGCAGCGGCGACATAAAGCGGAACAGCTCATAAATATCGGGAAAATAGCGCAAGTGCAGCAAGGAACCTGCATTCTTCACATAAAACGTATTGGGCAGAAAATAACCGAAATAGCGCCAGCGCCACACAAAATAAACCGCGCCCGGCAGCACCAGCCACAGCAGCACCTTGACCAGCAACCCCCGGCGCTCTTGGCCATGCACCAGCCAAAAGGCCGCAATGAGCGTTAGTGCGGCAAACAGCACCCCCTCAGGGCGGGTTAGTCCCAGCAGCAGACCTGTGGCAGGCAGCACCACAAAACTCCAGCGCCGCCAACCATGCGTTTGCGGCAAAAAGGCCAGGGCATACAGCGCCACCGTGCTTAGCAGCAACAACAGCGTAAACAGCGGCGTGGCAAATCCTGCCCGCACATGATAACTCAACGGGCCCGCGGCAAAAGCCAGCGTTGCCAACAGCGCCGGAAGCAGCCGTCGCCCGCTAAATGCAAAACTGGCCGCAGCCAACGCCAGCACCGCCAGCATGCCCACCAGCAAATTCAGCGCCCGTGCAGTCTGCTCCACAGGCTGTCCGCTGAGCCGACTACTTCCGGCCAGTAACACAGCCCACAAAAACTCTGTGCTGCCCTCCACCGGGTCTTCACCCACATTCCACACCAATCCATGCCCCTGCGCCAAATTGCGGGCATAGCGATACGTAATGTAAGCATCCTCCGACGGCGCCAGAGGATGCCGGGCCTGCGCAAACAGCAGCACCAGAATCCCCAGCAGCGCTACGGGAATCAGAAAATAAACGGAAGATTGGCGAGAAAATTGCTTTAGCATGGCATCGAATCGAATCTGGCGAATAAGCTGCCCTCGATTATAGGGGTGGAAGCCCCTGCTGTCAATCTCACCCTTACGCCTCACACTTCGTCGCCCCTCCTGTCGCGTTTGACAAAATTGCCATTTTCGTAGAAGATTAGCATCAATGACGGCAGCGTCCATGCTTCCCCCTTTGTAAAATGCGCTGTTCCTGTACATTCCCCCGACTTCAGCCAAAATAGCATGTGCATTTCCCGCGGCCGGGAGATATTGGGCTCCGGGGGCAAGATAATGAAAGCTCACGCCAAGAGGCACGAAATGACACCATCACGCCCCATCAACTTAACCCTGCTGGATATTTTGCAACGTCGCCGTGGCACCGGATTTGTTGGTCGCTCGCAATTCGTCCAGCGCTTCCAGCAAAACCTGGCCCTGCCTGTCGATTCCCCTGAGCGGCATTTCATCTTTGCCATCTCTGGCGAATCAGGTGTTGGCAAAAGCTGGCTCATGCGCCACCTGCATCAGCAAGCCACTCTGGCTCAGGGCGTGCGCGCATTGTGGGCCAATGGCCACGCCGACAGTCCACTGGCAATCATGGCGCATCTGGCCGAGCAATTGGCACAGCAAGGATTGGCCATGCCCACCTTTGCGCCCGCATACCAGGCCTATTGCCAAAATAGCCATCTTCTGGCCGAAAACCTTGATTCCACCTCGGGCGTGCGCTTCTTCCTGGCCGACAAACTTTTGGATTCACCCATGCAATGGCAGCATCGGGCCCGGGGCTGGGGCATTGCCCCCACTGCCGACCTAACAGCGCTATTCGAGGCGCAGCGGCAGGCACGCCGCAGCCTGGCACGGCAAATTCTGCCCGATGAACAAGCCTTCTTGCAGGTAATGACCCCTGTGGCAGAACTCACCCCACTTTGGTTGCAAGATATCTTCACCATCGCCCAAAGCGAAACAGTGGCATTCTTTCTGGATGCTGTGGATGCCGGAGATGGCTGGCTGGAAAAATGGCTGCTTCAGGTGTTGACCGGCGTTTTCGGGCCCGTGCCCGCACAAAGCCTGTGGCTCATGGCCAGCACTTCCCCTCCCGATGCCGAGCGCTGGCTGCCACTGGCCGAAGTCATGGAACATTTTGCCCTGGCGCCCTTTACCCCCGACCAAGCCCATGATTTCCTCTTGCGTTACAGCAATGATGAACCGGTCTCCCCAGTACAAGCTGAGCTGCCACTCACCCTCTCCGTGCGCGCCAGCTTCCGCCAGATTTTTGGCCGTGATAGCGAGGGCACCGACCTCACCGACATCCTGACACAACTCTATCAGGCACTGCCTCCCGAAAAACAACGCTTTCTATTGGCCGCTGGCCTGCCCCGGCAACTCAACCCCGAGACCTTGGCCGCAGTGTTAGGTGATGATGCCACAGCCGCGTACCAGTGGTTACAAGATTTGCCCCTGGCACGCCCCTCGGCTCAGGGCGCCCGTTTTCATCCCCGCCTACGCCGCGCAGTGCTGACCCTGGCCCGCGCCCACGCCCCAGAGCTTTACGATTCCGGTTTGAGCCAGCTTGCATTGCGTCAACGACGCCTTGCCGGTGAACTCAAACTTGCCGGACCTGCTCGCTGGGCCCATCTTGCCTGGCGGGAACGCTGGCTGGAGCAACTCGGCTACCACTTACTGCAATCCACCGAACTCTACCTGGGAATGGCCCTGGATGCTGTGCTTCCTGCATTGGAGCTGAACCCCGCCTACGCCCGAGCCCTGGCGCATACCTTGCAGCAAGCGGGCGAAGATGGCGCTGGCGATGAACTTGTCGCCTGGGCACAGCGCATCCGCCAAGGAGCCGATGCACTGGCTTCAGGCAACTACCAAAAAGCACTGAATTTGCTAGATGCACTCATCGCCTCAGATCTGCTGGAGCCACATCGGATGGGCCCTGCTCACGCATTTCGGGCCTGGCTGCTGCGTTGCGATGGACAGGTGCAAGAGGCTGTGGCCGCCTACGAGAGCGCCGAAAAAGAAAAACCCGCGCTGGCCTGGGTTCCGGCGCAGCGAGCCGCCACCTACTTCCTCATGGATCAACCGCAAAAGGCCCGCGAAGTTTTATCCAGCACCCTGGAAGCCTTCCCCGAAAATGATTGGGCTTTGGCATTAGCGGGCTGGTTTGATTTTGTCGATGACGACATTCTGGCCGGGAATGAACATTTTACCGCGGCACTGACCCGCAATCCCCAACAAACAACCTGGGGCCTGGCATTCCGCGCCGAAGCACATCGACTGCTGGGGCAGCCGGATGAAGCCTTATCTGACCTGAACCGGGTGATGGCGCAATATCCCGATAGAGCCTGGCTTCATGCCTTGCGCAGCGCCGTACTGTGTCAGCTCGACCGGGCCGATGAGGCACTGGCCGACAACAACTGGGCCCTGCGCCTACAACCTGATTCAGCCTGGATGATTGCCTTGCTGGGCCAAACCTTGGAGCAGGTGGGACGGCCCGATGATGCCCTCGATGCTTATTCCCGGGCCTTGGAACTGGCCCCCGATAGCGTCTGGACGCTGACGCAGCGGGGCGCTTTGCAAAATCGTCTGGGACGGCATCAAGATGCCCTAACCGATCTGGATAAAGCTGTGGCATTGAACGCCACTGACGCAGCCCCCTTGATGATGCGTGCCCTGCTCCACCAATCGCAGGTCGATCATCAGCGGGCAGTCAGTGATTTCGATGCCGTCATTGCCGTACAACCTGATAATCTACAAGCTTTGCGGCTTCGGGCCCAAAGTCGGGCCTGGTTAGGACATTATGAAGATGCTGTCGATGATTTGACTCGGGCGCTGAAACAAGACCCTCAAAATGTCGATTTGCTGGTGGCCCGCAGCGAAGCCTTTGCCGGACTAGGGCAGGTGGATGACGCGCTCACCGACATCAACGCGGCCTTGAGTCTGCGACCTGATGAGCCCGACCTACTGGTGCATCGGGCCGATTTGTATCTGCGCATGGGTCGCCATCAAGCTGCGCTGGATGACTTGAACGCAGTCTTGGCTACCCAGCCCCGTCATGCCCGCGCATTGGCGCATCGGGGTGACGCATACCGGCAAATGGGCGAAGATGAAAAGGCTGTCTCCGACTTTGCCCGGGCACTGGCCATCGACCCTGATGATGGTTGGACTCTGGCCCGCCGCGCCGATGTTTACCGCCGCATGGATCGGTATCAGGAAGCTTTGGCCGATTTTGCCCGGGCACTGGCCATCGATCACAACGACGCCTGGGCCCTGGCGCATCGTGGCGAAACGTATCGGCAGATGGAAGATTTCGACCTGGCACTCAAGGATTTCACCCGTTCCCTGGAGATGAATCCCCGCGACTATTGGGCTTGGGCCGGACGTGGCGAAACCTACTGCCAGCTCGATCAGCTTGAATTAGGCATCGAAGATTTCAGCAAAGCCCTGGAATTACAGCCCGATGATCCCATGCTGCTGGAATTGCGCGGCTCGGCATTGGCAGAGCTGGATCGCAATGAGGAGGCCCTGGCCGATTATGATCGGGCCATGATTTCGCATCCTGATCAGGGCATTTTGTTGACTTTGCGTGGCGATCTGTTACTAAAAATGCGTGAGTTCGAGCGGAGCGAAGCTGATTTGAATCAGGCACTCACCCTGAATCCCAGCAATGTGGATGCGTTGGTGGCTCGTGGACGTTTGTTGCGTACCCTGCAGCGCTACAAAGATGCCTTGGTAGACTTAGATCGGGCCATCGCCTTGCGCCCGAAAGATGCCTGGGCCATGGCCTACCGCGGCGAGGTGCATCGCCTGCTCAAACGCTATCATGCCTCACTCACCGATCTCTCCGGCGCACTCGCCTTGCTCTATGATGATCCCTGGATTCTGGCGCAACGGGGCGAAACTTACCGTCTGCTGGGCATGTATGGCGAAGCCTTGGATGATTTGACTCGATCGCTGGAGCTACGTCCCAATGATATTTGGACACTGGCTACCCGCGGGCAGGTTCTGCGCACCCTCGGGCGTTATGATGAAGCATTGGATGATTTCTCCAGCGCCATCCAGCTTAGCCCGCATTATGCCTGGGCCTATGCCAGCCGCGGCGAGACATTGCGGGTACTCAAACGCTATGATCGGGCCCTAAATGATTTGAATCGGGCGCTGGAGCTGGATCCAGCCATGCCTTGGGCACTGGTGAATCGTGGACAAGTTCACCTGGCGCAAAAGAACGCCGAGGCTGCTGAGCGCGATTTTGATCAAGCTGTGTCCCTGAATCCCAATTACGCCTGGGCTCTGGCAGGTCGCGGGCAAGCTGCACGCATGTTAGGGCAATTGGATGCAGCCTTGGATGATTTTCATCAGGCCATTGCCATCAACCCCAATTTCGTGTGGGCGTTGGTCAACCGTGGGCATGTTTTCCGACTCAAGGGTGAGTATCAGCGGGCCTTAGCTGATTTTGATCGGGCAGTGTCGCTGGACCCACACAACGCCTGGGCCATGGCGGGCCGGGCCCAGGTCAACCGGGCCTTGCAGCGCTACGACGAGGCCCAGAGCGACATCAGCAACGCCATTGCCCTCACGCCCGAGCTGGATGTTGATCTTTTCCGGCGAGCCATCACCCAGCAGCTCAAAGGTGATGTGGAGGGCGCCCGAAATGACCTGGATGAGGCCATTGGCATTGCGCAATCCGTTTACGAACTCGACCCCGAAAACTGGCGCAATGTCTTCAATCTGGCCCTCTACTTCCTGGCCCGGGGCCGTCGCGCCCTGGCTGAGCGCCATTATCGCGAGGCCCTCAGCGCACCTGCACCCACCGCAGAAATCACTCGGGCCCAGCGCACCCTGGAAGATTACCTGGCCCTCTTCCCCGATAACAATGTCGCCCGCACCATGCTGGAACTGATCAACGACTACCTCCGCAACTAGGTGGGCGTGCCGACGTTCTGTCGCCCGCTTCCCTGCTGCTGCAAATAACAAAAGCCCGAGCGCATGGCTGCGAACGGGCTTTTATCATCTGTGCGAAAAATGAAAAAATGTTACTACTTAAGGTAGCCCGGCCAGAAACCACTAAGACACGAAGCCACAAAGGCACAAAGAAAGAAAAAGTTTTAAAATTCTTGGTATTCCTAGTGTCTTTGTGCCTTTGTGGTGATTGAAGTCGGATACGTTAGTCGTTACAGAAAAATCTGGTTAAGCTGCCTCTTCTTGAATCTCTTGAATTCCCGTATCGGGCAACATACCTACCAGCACCCGCTCCATCGCCATAGTGTGGCTGCAAATGCCGCGCTGTTCAAAGAAACTGCAGGTGCAATGCCATTGATCATTTTCAAATGTTACCGTGTGATTGCGATGATTCCCCTTGAATACCACCGAAAAACTCGTAAACTCCATCCGATCCCGTTCATTCGCATAGCGTTTTGCTTTCAAGATTTTGCTGATCATGGCTGAATCCATCATTAAACAAACCTCCGGGGGATTGTAAGAATGGCCCTAAAAAAGACGCTCGCGCAGCAATGCGGAGCGTCTTAGACATTCAGGGCAGATGTGAAAATTGAATTTGGCATGATGTGTGAGGTGGGAGTAAAGTCGAATAAGATTGACAATTACAGTATAACGCCCAGAGTTGATTCTGTCAAACCCTTTGCATATCGCATCTCCTACGCTTCCCCCACGGGCGCCTTTGCCCCCCTCCCAGCCTCCCCCCGTTTCGGCTGGGGCCTCATGGTGGGAGGAGCTGGCGATTGACTACGAAACGCCGCCAGCGGATGGCTCCCTCCCTCGCGAGTGAGCGGGCGGGGGAGGGCCG